>Ga0196963_10000089_pt1 | contig 111683 bp, 106 predicted proteins | sample S1_5metaG_FD_148600 | JGI IMG/M metagenome (GOLD analysis project Ga0196963, IMG submission 148600) | Soil microbial communities from Anza Borrego desert, Southern California, United States - S1_5 | ecosystem: Environmental > Terrestrial > Soil > Desert | place: USA: California | collected... | reverse complement strand
GGGCGCAGGGGGTGCCGCTGATGACGGCCGCGGCCCAAATCCTCGACACCGACGAGCTCACCCCCCAGGCGCGCCGCCAGCTCGGCAATCTGGTCGGCGACTTCGCCCGCTGGCGCGCGCGGCTCGACGAACTCCCCCATCCCGAGCTCGCCCGCCTCGTCCTCGACGAGAGCGGCTATACGGCGATGCTCCAGGCCGACCGCTCGGCCGAGAGCGCCGGCCGCCTCGAGAATCTCGCCGAGCTGACCCGGGCGATGGAGGAATATGAGACTCTGGGCGCCTTCCTCGAGCATGTCTCGCTGGTGATGGAGAATGACGCCGAGCGCGAGGCCGAGAAGGTCACGATCATGACCATCCACGCCGCCAAGGGCCTCGAATTCGATACCGTCTTCCTCGCCGGCTGGGAGGAAGGAGTCTTCCCGTCCCAACGCGCTCTCGACGAGGGCGGCCAGGCCAGCCTCGAGGAGGAACGCCGCCTCGCCTATGTCGCCATCACGCGGGCGCGGCGCAAGGCCTTCGTCTTCCACGCCGCGAACCGCCGAATCTACGGTCAGTGGACGAGCTCCATCCCCAGCCGCTTCATCGCCGAGCTCCCCGAAGCCCATGTCGAGCAGGAGCAGACGATGTCGGGCGGCGAGTCGCTGTGGCGCGCCAACTGGTCCGAACGCGCCGACCCCTTCGCCGACGTCGCCCGCGGCACCGGCCGCGGTCCCGGCTGGCGGCGCGCGGTGCAGGGCGGCTTCGAACGCACCCCGCCCCGCGTGATGGAGGTGAAAGCCTCCGCGATCAGCCTCGGCAATCCCGGCCGAGGCGACATCGCCGTCGGCCAGCGCGTCTTCCACGCCAAGTTCGGCTACGGCCGCGTCGCGGAGATCGAGGGCAACAAGCTCGAGATTGACTTCGAGCATGCCGGGCGCAAGCGGGTGCTGGACAGCTTCGTCGATCTCGCCTGAAGCGGCATCGGCGCCAGGCCTTGCTGACAAGGGCGGCGGAGCCCTGTCGCTCCACCGCCCTCGTAGCGCATCGACTGCGGTCCGACTTCCCGCGAGGCTTTCACCTCGCTGCGAGCAGCCCCTCGCCGGTGCGGTTGGCACGAGCGATGATCATGTTCGCCTGTTCGTTGCCGGCGGCCGCGGCTTCGCGCGGACAGCTTGACCGTCCCAGTAATTCGGCCACGCCGCCATCGAAGCGGATCTGGCACACCTTGCGGGCCGCGGCGTTCACCCTGGTGCGAAGCGTGGCGCGCCCCGCCAGCGTGGTCAGATCGAGGTCCCGATGCTGAACCGTTACGCTCGGCGCGGTGGAACCCGGCTCCGCTAGAGCGGGTGAGGACAGCGTGGCGACTGAAATAAGCGTCGCGGAGATCAGGAACTTGTTCATGTGAGCCTCCATCATGCTGGTCGGATGGTCTCGGCGAGGTTCGCTTCGGCAATCCGATGCCTGGAGTGTTAGGCCGAGTCGCGCATCGCCCGCCCCACCCGGACGGGTAGGATGACAATCGTCGGTTGGACGCCTACAGTCGTCGACGGGAGGAGGGCGCGCGATGGTGAGAGCGGGCCCCGATATTCTCGAGCTGGTCGGCCAGCTTCACGAAGGTTTGGCGGACGAGGAGCTGTGGATACGCGCCGTCGATAGTATCTGCGGCCTCCTTGGCGTCCCCGGATTGCTATTGGGGGCAGTGGACCGCGATGGCCGGGCCGTCCATTTCGAATTCGCGCGCAATGCCGGACAGAAGTCGATCTCGCTTCTCGAAGGTCCGCTGAACGATCCACGCTATAACCCGTGGATTGCGCTGGCCCGGTCGCACCCCCTTCGGCGTGTCGCGACGGTCGAGGATGTGGGCGGACAGCAGGCGTTCGAGCGATCCAGAATGTGGAGCGAATTTTACCTACCGCTCGGCTTGCAGGACACGTTAGGCGGCGTGCTCGAGCGCCAACCGGAATATTCTCAGGTCGTGATCATGACCCGCGCCAGGGGCAAGCCCGATTTCGGTTCGGCCGATCATCGGCTGCTCGCTGCCATGCTCCCGCACATCGCCCGGGCGTGGCGGGTCAAGCGGCAGCTTGCGGACTGGAAAGCGCGGGCCGGCACGCTCAAGTTAGTCCTCGACCGACTCGACCGGGCCATCGTCGTCACCGGTCCGCAAGGCGAAATCCGTTTCGCCAATCGCGCCGCCGACCGGCTGCTGAGCCGCGGCAACGGCGTGGACGCGACGGGCGGGCGGATTCGCGCCGCGCGGTCTCGCGACACCGACGCGCTTCGCCTCCTCATCGACGGGGCATCTCGAACTGGCGCCGGCACCGGCCAGATCGCCGTCGATGCGGTGGCGATCCGATGCCGCGACGACGGCCCCCCTCTTGCCGTCGTGGCCGAGCCCCTGGCTGCGGCGCACGGCGATCGGCTCGGACATGAGCCATCCCCCGGTGCGGTTCTCTTCATCGGCGAATCCGAAGCGAGCAGCCGGCCTTCCGTGGATCGCCTGCGTATTGTCTACGGCCTTACTCCGGCCGAGGCGCGGCTGACCTCCCTTGTGGTCGAAGGCCATGACATTGCCTCTGCCGCCCGCACGGCGCACGTTTCGGAGAACACGGTCAAATATCATTTGAAGACCATTTTCGGGAAAGTGGGGGTTGCCCGGCAGGCTCAGCTCATCCGGCGCGTCCTTGCGGATGTCGGAGGCCTCGCCGAGCCGGAGAAGATGATTCCGGCTGCATCGGCATAGCCCGGCTTCCCGAAGGCGATGACGCCTCCTCGCACAGATCGAGCCAGCATTCATTTCAGTTCAAGGAAGCGGCCGCCCGTCGGAGAGGCGAGTTAATCGTCGGAGGTGCCAGGAAGCGATTAGAACAAAAAAAGAACTTTCCTACCTTCCCGCTCCTGTGTCATAGACTGGCCGGTGGCCTGCCCGCTCGCCAATCCCTCGCCTCCGGCCCGATTCCGCCAGCTTCGGGCCGGCATGGCCCGGCCGACTCTCCGGCACCGGCCAGCAATCCTCTTTTCGCGAAAACCGGCCGTCACCCGCGCCCGCGGCAGACACGGACTTTACGGACTTTCGTCCGATTCGGGGCAGGGATGGAACGAACCTCTCGGCAATCCTCAACTTCTTCAACTTATTTCGCCCAATCTCGGCTTCGCCTCGACATTGCCGTCAGCGGCGGCTCCCCTTAAGGCCCGCGCCGAATGACCGCCGCGCCCCACCCTCTTCGAATCCGCGACTTCCGTTTCTACTGGACGGCGCGCTTCGCCTCGACCGTGGCGCAGGTGGCGATGATCGTCGTCATCGGCTGGCAGGTCTACGACATCGCCCGGCGGACGATGGACGTCGAAGCGGCGGCGCTGCAGCTCGGCTTCGTCGGCCTCGTCCAGTTCGTGCCCCTGTTCGCGCTGACCCTGGTGACCGGCTGGGTCGCCGACCGCATCGACCGGCGCTTCGTCGCCCGCGCCTCGATCGCGCTGGAATTGCTTTGCGCCCTCGCCCTCGCCTGGCTGACCTGGACGGGCCAGGTCACCCTCGCCTGGCTGTTCGTGGTCGCGGCCCTGCTCGGCGTCGCCCGCGCCTTCGCCGGTCCGGCGCTGTCCGCGCTCGCGCCCAACCTCGTCCCGCGCGACAGCCTGCCGCGGGCGATCGCCTTGAGCTCGATCGCCTGGCAGACAGGGGCCATCGCCGGCCCCGCCGTCGGCGGCTATCTCTACGCCTGGGAGCCGCACATGCCCTATGCGGTCGCCGCCGGCCTGTTCGCCTTGTCGCTCTTCTGCATGGTGATGATCCGCCCGGTCGCTCGAACCGCGATCGAGGGCTCGACCAACCCCTGGCGGCAGATGATCGACGGCCTCCACTACGTTCGCAGGAACCGGCTGGTGCTCGGCGCCATCTCCCTCGACCTGTTCGCGGTGCTGCTCGGCGGCGCGACGGCGATGCTGCCCGTCTTCGCGCGCGACATCCTCCATTCCGATGCGACCGCGCTCGGCCATTTGCGCGCCGCGCCGGCGGTAGGGGCGACGCTCACCGCCCTCTATTTCTCGTGGCGGCCGTTGAAGCACAATGTCGGCAACAAGATGCTGGCCGCGGTCGCCGTGTTCGGCGCCGCGACGATCGTGTTCGGCCTGTCGCGCGACATGGTCCTCTCCGTTGCCTGCCTCGCCTTGCTCGGCTCGGCCGACATGGTCTCGGTCTACGTTCGCCAGTCGCTGATCCAGATCTACACGCCCGACGCCATGCGCGGCCGCGTCGGCGCCGCCTCGACCCTGTTCATCTCCGCCTCGAACGAGTTGGGCGAGGCCGAATCCGGGTTCCTCGCCGCCTTGATCGGTCCGGTCGTCGCTGTGGTCGCCGGCGGCGTCGGCGCGATCTTGGTGACCCTGCTGTGGGCGCGCTGGTTCCCCGAGCTGCGCCGGGCCCGAACCTTCGACCCGCCCGACCCGCAAACTCGCGAAGGCGCCGCGCCGGTCTGAAGCGGCTAGTCGGGTGGTCCGGTCCAGATCACCAGCGCGTGCCTGACCCCGTCGGTCACCGGAGTCACCCGGTGCAAAGCCTTCGACGGGAAGAAGCGGGCGCCGCCCCGCGGAAGGGTGCGGACTCGGCCGATCGTGTCGGGGACGATCTCGAGGTCGCCGCCCCGGTAGCCGCCGAGCGGGGAGAGCTCGACCGAGACCGAGACCAGGCGGACGTGGCGGGCGTCGTAGCCGGCGTCGCTGTGCCAGGTCTGGAAATGGCCGCCTTCTTCGTAGCGCAGGATCTGCAGCGGTTCGCTGACCGGGCCGACGGCGAGGCCGAGCGCGGCGCCGGCCTCGCCGAACAGCCGGTCGAGGCGGTCGTAGATCCAGGCCGTCGCCGGCGCCCTCGGATGGTAGCTGGTACCGGCCGAGCGCACCGCCGCCGCCACCGCCTCGCCGGCCGCGGTCAGCACCGTCGCCGGCGCGAAGCCGGCCCGCGCCCCGAGCGCGATCAGCGCGTCGCATTCGGCCTCGCTGAAGGCCTCGGGCACGTCGTGGACCAGCGGCATCCTCCCACGCTAGCGCGCGCGGGCGGGCTGCGATAGCGGGAGTTGAACCGCGGTCCGGGCCACCCCATTAGGGTCTGAAGGCACGAAGGAGACTGGGCATGAGAGCGGGCAACATCCTCGAGACGATCGGCGGCACCCCCCATATCCGCATCAACCGCCTTTTCGACCAAGTCGAGGTGTGGGTGAAGTCGGAGCGGGCCAATCCGGGCGCGTCGATCAAGGACCGAATCGCCTTGTCGATGATCGAGGACGCCGAACGCTCCGGCGCTCTCAAGCCCGGCGGAACCATCATCGAGCCGACCTCCGGCAATACCGGCATCGGCCTCGCCATGGTCGCCGCGGTCAAGGGCTACAAGCTCGTCCTGGTCATGCCGGAGAGCATGAGCCTCGAGCGGCGGCGGCTGATGCTCGCCTACGGCGCCAGCTTCGACCTCACCCCGCGCGAGAAGGGCATGAAGGGGGCGATCACCCGCGCCGAGGAGCTGATCGCCTCGACTCCGGACAGCTGGATGCCCCAGCAGTTCGAGAATCCGGCCAATGTCGAAGTCCATGTCCGGACCACCGCCCAGGAGATCCTCGCCGACTTCCGCGATTCACCGATCGACGTCCTGATCACCGGCGTCGGCACCGGCGGCCACATCACCGCCTGCGCCCAGGTACTGAAGAAGGAATGGCCCGGCCTGCAGGTGTTCGCGGTCGAGCCGACCCTGTCCCCGGTGCTCTCCGGCGGCGAACCGGGACCGCATCCGATCCAGGGCATCGGGGCCGGCTTCGTCCCCGCCATCATGGACACCGGCCTCCTCGACGGCATCATCCAGGTCGACCCGGCCGACGCCAAGGAGATGGCCCGCCGCGCCGCCCGCGAGGAAGGCCTCCTCGTCGGCATCAGCTCCGGCGCCAGCCTCGCCGCCGTCGCCCAGAAGCTCGCCGAGATCGGTCCCGGCAAGCGCGTCCTCACCTTCAACTACGACACTGGCGAGCGCTACCTCTCGGTCCCCGACTTCCTGCCGGAGTGACGGCTGCGGGCTCGGGAGAGCTCAGCCGCCAGCGCCGCCGCGTCGCCGGCGCGCAGGTCGACGATGCGCGGCGCGTTGAGCATCGACGCGCCGGCCGTGTCGATCGACAGAGTGGCTAGGCCGAGCCGGCGCTGGAGCGGGCCGCGGCTCAGGCTCCAGCACTGGACGCTGGCGAGCGGCACCAGCCACAGCCGGCGCCGCCAGACGCCGCGGCTGACCAGCAGCAGGTCGCCGGCCAGCGCATAGCGGTGGAACCGGCGCTCGAGCGCCGCCGCGACGGCGAGCAGCGGCAGCAGGCCGAGCAGCCACAGAGCCGGCCGTTGCCAGGCCGAGAGCGCGACGATGGCGGCGATGGCCGGCGCGAGCCTGGCGGCGGAGCTGCGCAGGATGTGGCGCTGCGACACCGGCGCCAGCTCGGGCGGCGGCGGCGGGCGCAGCGGCGGCACCTCCTCCAGCACGCGCTCGATTTCCGCCCGGGTCGCGAACGGCGCCGCGCTCGGATGGCCGCCGCGATCGGTGCCCGCGCCGAGCGTCTGGAAAGACAGGGCGGACCAGCCGAACAGGGCGCGCAGCGGCCCGCTCTGGATTTCGGCGAGCTGCACCCGCCGCCGCGCGATCACCGCCTCGCTGCGCGTGAACAGGCCGCGCTCGCGGCGGAAGCGGTCGCCTTCCAGCGACAGGCGGAAACCGAAGTCGCGCGACACGGTCCGTGCGATTCCGGCGACGAAGCCGATCAGTGTCGCCAGAAGCAGCACCGCCCCGATCGCCCCCGGAGTCCAGCGGTGCGGCAGATATTCGTCGGCGAGGCCGACCCAGCGCGCCGGATCGTAGACGTCGAACGGGAGGAAGCGGTCGAACGTCTGGAGGAAGGCGAACAGGCCGGCAATATAGACCAGGGAGAAGCTGAACAGGCCGAACAGGAGAAGCCTCGGCAGGTCCATCTCGAACAGGACGTCGCCGGGCTCCTCGGTTTGCTCGTCCGCAACCTCCGGCGCCGGCGCGGTGCCGGCGCCGCGGGCGCGGACCGTCTCGCGCAGCCGGCGGGCCTCCCCGATCGATACGCTGTCAAGCAGGCCCTCGTCCTTGCCGCCGGCGCCGGTCTCGATCCGCACCTTGGCGAGCCCGAACAGCCGGGCGAGGAAGGTCCGCTCGATGTCGACATCCTGGATTCGCCCGAACGGAATCGAGCGGCGGTTGCGGTTGAGGATGCCGCTCTCGATGACGATCTCGGCGGCGCCGACGCCATATCGGAAACGCCGCCACGCCAGCCATTTGAAGAAGAGCAGCGCCGCCGCGAGCGCCGCCGCCAGGAACAGCGCCCCGGTCAGACCGGCTTTGGAGGTGAAGGCCAGGGCGGCGGGCAGGGCGACCAGGGTCGAGGGCGCTTCCTTGATGAAGCGGAGCGCGATCGTGCCGGGATGGAGGCGACGGTCGGCGGCGCCTTCGCTCACGCCGGCTGCTCGCGGATCCGGCCGCGAATCTCGTCGCGAATATGTTCGGCCGTGGCGCGTGCCAGCCCGGGCACGACGATCTGGCTGTGCAGGGTGCCGGCGGTGTGGAGGACGAGGCTGCAGATGCCGACGGCGCGCTCGAGCGGCCCCTGGCTGACGTCGATATGCTGGACGTGGCCGAGCGGCACGACGGTGTGAACCTGGACCCAGACGCCGCGTCGGACCTGCAGCTCCTCCTCGTCCATCCGATAGCCCCAGGCGCGGTATCGGCGCGAGGGAGCCCACAAAGCGAGATAGGCCAGGAGGAGAAAAGCCGGCAGGATCAGCGAGCCCGGGGCCAGCGGCAGCGTCTCCCTGAGGAGTCGTTCGCCGATCGCCGCCGCGACCAGCAGCGCCATTCCGGCGACGGCGCCGCGAATCTGCATCTGGCGAAGCAGGCCACGCTCGAGCGGGGTCATCGTCGCGTCGTCCATGGCTCAACCATAAGGCGCGTTCGTGCTATGCGTCCACCATGTCGCCGCTCGCGCCCTCGCTGATCGCGTTCACGCTCGCCGCGGCGCTGCTCACCGTCACCCCCGGCCTCGACACCGCGCTGGTGCTTCGAACCGCCGCCGCCGAAGGGGCGCGCCGCGCATTGGCGGCGGCGCTCGGCATCTGCCTCGGCTGCCTCGCGTGGGGAGCGCTGGTCGCGGTCGGGCTCGGAGTGCTGCTGCAGGCCTCGGAGCTCGCCTACCGCCTGCTGAAATGGGCCGGTGCGGCTTATCTTCTCTATCTCGGCCTGCGGCTGATCCTCGTCCAGCGCCGCGCCGGCCCGGCTGACGGCGGGCCCGCGCCCGACCGGTCGAGCTGGTTCCTGCGCGGGCTGCTGACCAACCTCCTCAACCCGAAGGTCGGGGCCTTCTACGTCTCCTTCCTGCCGCAGTTCGTCCCCGCCGGCGCGAGCGTGCCGGCGACCACCCTGCTGCTGGCGGCGATCCACACCGCCCTCGGCCTGCTCTGGTTCCTGCTGCTGATCGGGGCGACGCGGCCGCTCGCGCGCGCGCTGCGCAGCGTGAAGCTGGTGCGCGCGCTCGACCGGCTGACGGGCGGCGTGCTCATATTCTTCGGCCTCAAGCTGGCATTCAGCCGCCAGTGACGGCCGATTTTCGGGAGGTAGTCGCTATGGTTTGGAAAGCCGTCCTGAACGCACGACACGGCTTGGTTCTGCTGGCGCTCGCCGCGTTCGGCGCAGCGCCGGCGGCCGCGCAGCGCGAGATCGTCACCGACGAAGCCTATGTCCACGACCCCGCCCATGCCGTCTTCCCGGTCCGGGTGGGAGAGTTCCAGCGGTCCGACATCTTCCAATATGACAAGGGGGGCCGGGACGTCAGCGCGAGCTACGAGCGGACGACCTCGAACGGGCGGCTGCTGGTCACCGTCTACATCTATCCGGCCGCGCCTGCCGCCTCCGCGGCGGCGCGCGACCGGGCCTGCGACGAGGAGTTCGACGCCGTCAACGCCGCGATCTCGAGCCAGCACGGCGATGCCGCTCCCCTGCCCCACTCCCCCGCCCTGGCGGTGCCGGGCAGCGCGCCCGACCTGCGGCACCGTTCGATCTATCGCTTCCGCAGCCCGTTCGGCGATCGGGTGCAGGAGATACGCTCCGAGGCGCATCTCTATTGCTATGTCGGCGGCGACTGGCTGGTGAAATACCGGGTGAGCGCGCCGGTCGGGATGGAGACTCAGGACGCGGTCGAGCGGTTCATACGCAACGGGCCCTGGCCCGGCCGCTCCTCAGCCTAGATCTCGTCGAACCGACCGCCGCGCCCGCGGCCTTCCGCGAACCGCGCCGCGCCGTCGCGGGCGCCTTCGCGCAACGGGGCTTCGCCGGCGACGCCCTCGGCCCGCAACGCCTCACCGAGCTCCAGCCCCCACTGCCGGTAGGAGGAGAGACGGTCGGTGCGCAGGCAGAGCTGCGGAAAGCGGGCGAGCTCCGCCGCCAGCGCCCGAGCCGCGCCGAGCGCGCCTCCGGCCGGGACGAGCCGGTTGGCGAGGCCCCAGGCGAAGGCCTCCTCGGCGCCGACCGGCCGGCCGGTCAGGATCATGTCGAGCGCGCGGCCGTGGCCGATCAGCCGCGGCAACCTCACCGTGCCGCCGTCGACCAGAGGCGCCCCCCAGCGGCGGCAGAAGACTCCGAACACCGCCGTCGCCGAGGCGACCCGAAGATCGCACCACAAAGCGAGCTCGAGCCCGCCGGCGACGGCATGGCCCTCGACCGCCGCGATCACCGGCTTGGAGCAGAGCGAACGGGTCGGCCCGAGCGGCCCCTCCCCTTCCGGATCGTAGCGTTGGCCGCCGGCGGCGAACGACTTCAAATCCCAGCCGGCGCAGAAATAGCCGCCCGCGCCGGTGAGGACGGCGACCGCCGCCTCGTCGTCGCGCTCGAACGCCAGGAAAGCCGAGCGCAGCTTCAGCGCCGTCTCCGGGTCGACCGCGTTGCGCCGCTCCGGACGCTCGATCGTCACCGTCGCGACGGCGCCGTCCCGCTCCACCCTGACGCTCATATGGCACTCCCCCTCCGGACCTCGGCCAATGTCGACACCGCTGCCGCTTCTGGCAAGGCCGAGGAACCGCTGGCTTCGACGCAGCGTTGAGGCTCCGAAACAAAGCGGAGACGCATCATGAGCGACAACGACCGGGAGCGGGAGACCACCATCATTCACACCGACGGCGGCGGCGGCGGAGGCGGGGGGACGATCATCGCCGTCGTGCTGCTGCTCGCGATCATCGTGCTGCTCTTCTACCTGTTCGGCGGCCAGCTTCTCGGCGGTGCGGACAAGACCACCGACGTCAAGGTCGACGTGACCGCGCCGGCCAAGACCAGCTGATCGAGGAGCGCCGTCCGGCCGAGTCCGGGCGTCGAGGATGGAGGGTGAAATGAGCGACCATGATCGCGAGCGCGAAACGGTGCGGGACACCGAGCGGACGACCGTCGTCCAGACTGACGGCGGGCGCGGCGGCGGGGGCGGCGTCATCGTCGCCGTCGTCCTGCTCCTGGTGGTGGCGGCCGTCCTGTTCGTCGTGTTCGGCGGCGCCTTCAACCGCGCGGCGGACGAGGTCGGGGTCAACGTCAACGTCGAGGCGCCGAAGGTCGAGGTGCCCGATGTCGACATCAAGGTCCCCGAGAAGATCGAGGTGAAGGTGCCCGAAGTGGAGGTGAAATCGGAGGGCAACAGCGCCCGCTGAACGGCTCCGCGGGTTAACCGATGCTGACGGAGCCATTCAGGGATTTCTCAACCGAATCAAGCAATAAACGCCTGGTCGACCCGCGGGTCGACCCCTCGAGTCGCGTAACGAGGGAGGGGCCGGCGGCTCAGGCTGCCGGCCCCTGACCTTTTGGGCCGGACTTCGTTCTAGTCGTTGGCGGCAGTGGCGTTGGGATTATCGGCGACCGCGTCGTCGCCGAGGCGCCCATGGCCGTGATAGGCCTTTTCGGTCTGGCCGCCGCCGCCCATGAAGCGGTCCTTGCCGCCGGGCTTGCCGCGGTGCGGATCGGGATAGGCGCCGCCGCCCGAATCGCCGCCGCCGCCGCGCCCGCTCAATTTGTCGTCGCTGTCTTCCGCCATCGCGCGCTCCTCGAGGCCGGTGAACCGTCACAGCCTGAATGAGCCCCGCGGCCCGAAGTTCCGGCGGTCAATAGGCGGTGCGCGCCAGCCGCCGCCCTTCGAATGGCGGCGCGGCCCGGCCGATCCCGACCGGGGAGAGCACCGAAGCGACCGGCCGGCGCTGCGCGATGGCAAGGCCGGCGTGCGTCGCCATCACCGCCGCCTCGGCGATGCTGCGGACGCCGAGCTTGGCCATGACATGGGCCCGGTGCATCTCCACCGTGCGCACGCTGATGCCCAGCTCATGCGCGACCGCCTTGTTCGATCGGCCGCTGAACAGCGAGAGCGAGATGTCGAGCTCGCGCGCGGTCAGCCGGGCCAACCGTTCCTGGGCGGTCCGCCGCGCCTCCCCTTTTTCAAGCGACGCTTCGAGCGCGTTCCAGGCGGGAAGCAGCGCTCCCGCCAGCGTCGCCGCATCGACCGGCTTCTGGAGGAAATCGAGCGCGCCCAGCTTCATCGCCTCGACGGCGAGCGGGACGTCGGAACGAGCGCTCATCGCGAGCACCGGCCAGCCGGTTTCCCGCTGGACCAGGGCCGCGAGGACCTCCAGACCATCGGTCGAGTCCATGTCGAGCAGAACGCAGCCCGGCATCAGATGACCGACGATTTCGAGAAACTCGCCGCCGCCCCCGAACGGCCAGGCCTCAGCGCCGACCGACGCCAGATTGATCACCAGCGACCGTCTGATCTCGACGTCGCCTTCTACTACATACACGGTGCGTTGGTGCGACATAAGCCCGCTCCCCCAAGGCCAAATACACAGGGCCACGCACAGTCAACTGTCTGAGTCGACTGGTGAATGCACAACCTAGGAAAATTACGGTGAACCGCACCTGACCGGATTTGGGGAAAGTTATGCAGCTTCAGCAGCTTAGGTAAAGAGAGACGCTAGGTCAGGTTAGAAAAAGCCGCTATGATGCAGGTTAGAATCCGGCACCGTCTTGCGGTGACTCGGGATGGTAATGTCCATGCCGAATCATCGTACCACTACCGGTGTACAAGTCCGATCTGAGCCCGCTTCGCGTTAACCATTAAGCTCTCCCTGCACGGGTCGCCCGAAGCGGCTCGTGCCGGTTGGCGTAACGGGGGGCGGACGGGGCTGTGGAAGTCACGCACATCTTCAGCGGGAACGCGCTCGGCGCACTCGATGAGGAAGGCCGCGTCCGCCTGCCCTCCTTCATCCTGCGCGAGATGGCGCGCCACGGCGACGGCGGCCGGGTGCTGTTCGGAGTCCACGAAAAGGACCCGTGCCTCACCGGCTACGGTCCGGGCCTGCGGCCGCGGCTGCAGGCGGAGCTCGAGCGCCGCCGGCTTCGCGACGAAGCGCTGGGGCGTTCCGCCGACGAGCACCACGCCCGGGCGAGGCGGACGTTCGGACTGGTCGAGGAAGCGCGCTACGACGACGGCGGACGACTGACCCTGCCGCCGCTCGCGCGCCGCCGCGGCCGCCTCGGCCGCGACATCCTGTTCATCGGCGCGGGCAGCCATTTCGAGATCTGGGATCCGTCGCTGGCGCTGGCCGAAGGCGACGAAGAGCTGCGCCTGGTCGCCGAATATCGGCTCGCCGACCGGAGCGTTTCGACAGCCGAGGAAGAGGAGGCGGAGAAATGAGCCTGTTATGCGCGCTGGGAGGCCATGAGGCGGGTGCCGGCGAGATCTACAACGGCGGCTATTATTTCGCCCGCTGCCGGCGCTGCCGGCGCGACATGATCCGCTGCGGGGCGGCGTGGCAGATGGTGCCGAACGGTCATCGCGTCGTCTGGAAGCCCGGCCGGCACCACCATTCGCTGGAACCCGATTTCGCCGGCGTTCTGCCCGTCCTCCACCGCGACGCGAACCTGCCGGCGGTCCGGCCGCCATTTTCGTCCTGGAGCCGCGCCATGGTGCGGCTGCGCCGCCGCCCGGTCCGGGAAGCGGCGAGCGCGGCCGAGGCCGCCGAGCGCGAGGAGCCCCAATATCCCCGGCTGCTCGTCCTCGCCGCCCTGGTCGGAGCCGGGCTGCAGCTGATCTTCAGCCTCGGCTCGGGCCGGAGCAGCTTCGGCTGAGCGCCTTGACTCGGCAGGGCTCGCCGCGCCCCGGGCCGGCTCTTGCGCCGCCGAACGGCTTGCGCAATGCCGCGCATTATGCGCCTTGTGGCGCGGCAAGGAGACGCGACTCGCATGAAGCCGATGGGCGAGCAGCACCTGGCCCTGTTGAGGCGCCACATGGTCGAGATCGTCGACCTCCATTTCGATCTGGCGAGCGACGAGATCGGCAAGGACGCCCCCGACTCGCGGCTGCGCGCGGCGCTGCTGCGGGTGCCCCGCCATCTCTACGTGCCGCACCAGCTCGCCGTCGCCGCCTATCAGGACACGCCGCTGCCGATCGGCTTCGACAAGACCATTTCCCAGCCCTTCATCGGCGCGCTGATGATCGACCTGCTCCAGCTCGCGCCCGGCCAGCGCGTGCTCGAGGTCGGCACCGGCCTCGGCTGGCAGGCGGCGGTGATGAGCGCGCTCGGAGCGCGGGTGTGGAGCGTCGAGATCGTCGAGGAGTTCGCCGAAGGGGCGCGGCTTCGGCTCGCCTCGGAAGGGCATGACATCGAGATCCGCGTCGGCGACGGCTCGCGCGGCTGGATCGACCACGCTCCGTTCGACCGGATCCTCGTCACCGCCGCCGCCGCCGCGCCGCCGCCGGCGCTCGGCGAGCAGCTCGCCGCCGGCGGCCGAATGGTCATCCCGATGGGCGGCAAGGACATCCAGCAGCTCAGCATCGTCACCAAATCGTCGGGCGGCGCGCTCCACACCCGCGAGATCCTTCCGGTCCGCTTCACCCAGCTCGAGACGGCGGCCTGAGGCCGGGCTTCAGGGGTCCTCGAAGCGGGCGTGGGCGAAGGCCATGATGGCGACCTGGGGATTCACCCGGATCGAGCTCGGGAAGATGCTGGCGTCGGCGACGAACAGGTTGCGGCAGCCGTGGACCCGCAAATTGGTTCCCACCGTGCCCGACTGGGCGGTGCGGCTCATCGGGTTGCCGCCCTGCGGGTGGGCGGTGACCATGACGAAGTCGCTGGCCTTGGCGAAGGTCCGGCGGACGATGTCGGAGATCGGATCGTCCGGCCGAACCGTGACCGCCGTCTGGTCGGGAAGATAGACCTCCTCCGCGCCGCCGGCGAAATGGAGCCGGACGACGTCCTCGACGTGGCGCCGCAGCCGCTTGACCTCGTCGGGGCCCAGGCGGATCGAGAGCTGCCCGTCGATCACCTCTCCGTCGGTCGTCGGCATGACCAGGCCCATGCAGACGAGCCTCGAATAATTGGCCATTCGGGAGAGATGGTCGTCGAACCACCCGCCGACGGCGGCGGCGAAGGTGGCGGGCGGATGGAACCAGGATTCGATCAGGTGGGTGCCGCGGTCGACATAGGTCGCCATCTGCGCGCCCTGCCACGAATTCATCACCTTGGGCATCAGCGCCGGAATCGTGCAGGCGAGGTTGCAGGTGACCTTGCGGCCGAGCTGGCTGTCCCGGATGCCGCTTCGTCTCAGCACCTCGGTCGAGGCGCCGACGCCGGCGGCGACGACGACGCCCTCGTTCGCAGCGACGATTCGACGCCGGCCGCCCTGCAGCACCTCGACCGAACGCGCGCGCCGCGCGGGCGGATCGTCGAGGACCACCCGCACCACCTCCGCGTTCGGCGCCAGCTTGGCGCCATGCTCCTGGGCGCGGACCAGCAAGGTCTGAGCGACCGTGTTCTTGCGGTCGTAGGCGCAGCCGGAATTGCAATAGCCGCAGCCCCAGCAATGGCGGTCCTGCGCCGCGGTCTGCTTGCCGAAGTTCATCTTGAACGCGCGGAACGGCGCCTTCACGTCCGCGGCGGTGGCGAACGGTCCGTTCAGCCAGTTCTTCCAGGCTTCGAGCAGGTGACGGCCGTTGGCGCCGGCCTGCTCGTCGCCGACCTCGTGGACTCCAAGCTCCTCTTCGATATGGAGGAAAGCGCGGTCGAGCTTGTCGCGGTCGACATGGATGTCGAACTTCGACCCCCAGCTGGCGATCACGTCCCTGGCGTCGGGATGGGTCCAGCCATCCTCGGCCAGGCGGAAGCAGATGCAGTTGTTGATCAGCGAGGAACCGCCGATCGCGCTGGCCTGCATCACCGAGATGGTCCGATCGGCGGTGGTCTGAAGGCCGCCGGCGACGTAGATGCGGGCATATTGCTCGGTATCCTTGAGGCGCAGGTCCTTCACCGCAAAGTAGCTGCCGCGCTCGAGGACGATCACCGACTTGCCGGCCCGGGCGAGCGCGGCGGCGGCGGCGGCGCCGCCCGCCCCCGAACCGATCACGACCCAGTCGAAGCGCTCGCCGCCGGCGAGCGCGGTCATCTTCAGATCGTCGCGGTCCGAGAATTTCGGAGCGCCGGTCCGCGCCGGCGGCGGCTTGAAGCCGGTGTCCTCGAAGGTGGCGGGATCCCTGAAATAGGAGGCGTAGAAGATCGTTCGCAACCGGCCGAGGTCGCGGAACAGGCCGCTGGACTCGTCGAGGATCCGCCGCTGCCGGGCGGCGACGTCGAGGTCGGCGAAGTCGGGCCCTAGCAGCACCTCCAGCACGCGCATGGCGAAGTTGAGCAGATCCCGGGTGGCCTTGGGCAGGTTTTGCAAGAACTCGCGTGCGTTGGCGATGACCTGGTCGACGGTGAGCCGCTTCGGAGGGCCGTCGAACAGCGCTTCGACATAGGCCCTCAGGAAGGCGTCGCGGCGCGCGGCGACGCGGTTGCGCTCGGCCTCCCCGGCCGGGGCCCAGGCGACGGCGATCGGCCCGAGCTTGGCCGCGGCCCGGTCGCGGGTGGCGCCGGCGGCCCGGAACCTCAGCCCGTCGGCTCCCGCCTCGTAGATGAGGTGCCGCTTCGGTCCGCCCCGCCCCTCGTCGGTGTGAATGAACCGGCGGGCGGCGACTCCTCCGACCGCCGCGACGCCGGTCTCCGCCTTGACCGGTGGAAGTTGCAGAACGTCCGGATCCGCCATGACCGCCCTCCCCACGACGTCGAGACGCTACGCTCAAAGCCGCTCGCGGTCCACGCCGACAAGGACCGAAACGGGGCGATTCCATGCTTTACGGCTTATTCACCCACCCAGGGGCATAACGCGGCTCTCCGAGGGTGGGGGACAGGAATGCTGCGGGTCTATGCCTGCATCACGGGCGAGCATGATGTGCGGCTGGTGCTCGTCGCCGGCACCCTCTGCCTGCTCGCCGCCTTCACCGCTTTTTCGATCTTCGAGCAGGCGCGACGGGCCGAGCGCCGGCAGGCGGCGTGGACGGCGCTGGCCGGCTTCGTCGCCGGCACCGGCATCTGGGCGACCCATTTCGTCGCCATGCTCGCCTACCGGCCGCACCTGCCGATCGGCTATGACCTGCCGCTCACGCTGATCTCGATCGCGGCGGCGGTGCTGGTCACCGGCGCGGGATGGACGGCGGCGCTGCGCAGCGGCCGCGGCGGCACGGTCGCCGCCGGCACGTTGATCGGCGCCGGCATCGGCACCATGCACTATGTCGGCATGGCGGCGGTCAAGCTGCCCGGCCGGTTCGTCTGGGACGAAACCCTGGTCGGCGTGTCGCTGCTTCTCGGAGTCGCGCTCAGCGTGGCCGCCCTCGCCGAGCATCGCCGCCGGCCGCGGCCGCTGCCCTGGCGGCCGGCCCTGCTCTTCACCCTCGCCATTTGCGGTCTTCACTTCACCGCCATGGCCGCGGCCTCGATCCTGCCCGATCCGCGCCTCGCCGTGCCCGCGTCGGCGATCGACAGCGACGTGCTGACGCTGGCGGTGGTGGCGATGGCCGTGATCATCCTCGCCATCGGCTTCCTGATGGTGCTGTTCGACCGCAAGCTGGCGAAGAACGCGATCGAGGAGGCGCGACGCCTGAGGACCTTCGCCGACGCCGCCGTCGAGGGCCTCGTCGTGATCGACGGCGAGCGGATCGTCGACGCCAATCGCAGCTTCCTCAGGCTCGCCGGTTTCGACAGCGTCGGCGACGCGCCTGAGCGGCTCTCGGATCTGCTCATCGACGCCGACCTCGGCGGTCTGCCGATGGCCTCCGACGCGCCCCCGGCCGAATGCCGGCTGCTGCGCGCCGACGGCGAGACCCGCGAGGTCGAGCTGCTCCTGCGTCCGCTCGCCTGGCGCGGCGCCGAGCTTCGGATCCTCGCTGTGCGCGACATTTCCGAGCGCAAGGAGGCGGCGGAGCGGATAGCCCATCTCGCGTTCCACGACGCCCTGACCGGCCTGCCCAACCGTGCCGTCTTCGCCGACCATCTCGCCCGGACGGTCGAAACCGCCGCCCAGGGCTCCGCCCCGGTCGCCGTCCTCTGCGTCGACCTCGACGGCTTCAAGGCGGTCAACGACATTTACGGCCACCCGACCGGCGACGCGCTGCTGGCGGCGGCGGCGCAGCGGCTGCGGGCGGCGGTGCGCGGCCACGAGCTGGTCGCCCGGCTCGGCGGCGACGAATTCGCCATCGTCCAGGCCGGCGGGCAGCAGCCCGATCATGCCGGCCTGCTCGCCGGCCGGGTGCTCGAGGCGATGGCCGAGCCGTTCGCGATCGGCGCCGACACGGTGCGGATCAGCGGCAGCGTCGGCGTCGCCCTGTTCCCCGACGACGCCGCCGATCCCGGCAGCCTCGTCAAGAACGCCGACATGGCCCTTTACCGGGCCAAGGCGGAAGGACGCGGCACGGCGCGCTTCTACGAGGCGGCGATGGACGAGGCTCTGCGCCGCCGCCGCCAGCTGGAGGCGGATCTTAGGCAGGCGATCGGCGGCGGCGAGCTCAGCGTCCACTACCAGCCGCTCGCCGACCTGGGGAGCGGCGCCATTCTCGGCTTCGAAGCCCTGCTGCGCTGGCGCCATGGCCAGCTCGGCGAGATCAGCCCGGCGAGCTTCATCCCGCTCGCCGAGGAGAGCGGCTTCATCGTCAAGCTCGGCGAATGGGTGCTCTATCAGGCCTGCGCCGAGGCGACGCGCTGGACGCCGGCGCTCAAGCTCTCGGTCAATCTGTCGCCGGTCCAATTCACTCAAGGCGACCTCGCCGCCCTGGTCGAGAAGGTGCTGGCCGAGACCGGCCTCGAGCCGTCCCGGCTCGAGCTCGAGGTCACCGAAGGCCTGCTGATCCGGGACGCCGACAAGGCGATCGCCATCCTCGAGCGGCTGAAGGCGCTGGGAGTCCAGATCGCGATGGACGATTTCGGGACCGGTTACTCGTCGCTGAGCTATTTCCGCATGTTCCCGTTCGACAAGGTGAAGATCGATCAAAGCTTCATCCGCGACATGATCGACAATCCGCAGGCCCGCGCCATCATCCGCTCGGTAATCGGCCTGGGTCGCGGTCTCGGCATGCCGGTCGTCGCCGAGGGCGTCGAGACCGCGGAGCAGCTCGATGCGCTTCGCGCCGAAGGCTGCGATCAGGTCCAGGGCTATCTGATCAGCCGGCCGGGCCCGATCGCCCATTTCGAGGGCGTGGTGATGGCTCGGGGAGCGGAGCCGGCGACGCGCAAGAAGGCGAGCTGAGCGCGCCGACGCCACGCCCGCGAGGACGGCGATGAGCGCGGCGATGATCCACGTCAGACCCAATCCGGTGCCCTTTCACCCGAGTCGTTTAGAACATAACATGAACAAGCCTCGTTTGGCAAGGCTCCGAACGCGGCTTATGCTGGCACCGATGCGCCGACCCGTCCTTGCCCTTGTCGCCGGCCTCCTGCTCTGCGCCGCCGCGCCGCCGGTCGCGTTCACGCCGGTGTCGCCGGAATATGCCGAGGCCGCGGGCGAGTATCGCCGGCTGTGGCAGGCGGAAGGCGCTCGGATCGTCGCGGCGATGGAGGCGGCGACCGGCGTCGCCTTCCCCGATTCGCGGGTCAACGCGATCGTCTCCGAGGGCCGCCCGATGGCGAGCTTCGACGGCCGCCTCGTCCGGCTCCGGGCGAGCTACTCCCCCGCCTACAAGAAGGCGACCCTCGCCCATGAAATTGGCCACCTTTTCACCTTCGCCATGCCCCGCCCCGCCGGCCTCGACGACCACCGCTTTCTCTACCTCTTCCTCTACGACGTCTGGACCGACCTCTACGGCCGGGAGTTCGCCGACCGGATGGTCGCGATCGAGCGGAGGATCGGCCCCGCCTACGATTCCGCCTGGACCTGGGCGCTGGCGATGACCCGGGAGGAGCGACAGGCGCGGCTTAGGGCGCTCAGGCTCAGTCGGCTGCGAGCCACACCGCGGCGACCAGCAGCCCGAGGTTGAGATAGGCGGTCGCGGCGAAGCCGGGCGCGCGGTGGAGAGGGTGGATACGGTAGCCGACCCAGAAGGCGATTCGGGCCGCCACGAACACGATCGCGGCGGCCCGGATCACGCCCATCTGTCCCGGCGGCAGGCTCGCCGCCAGGCCGAGCAGGCCGGCGGCGAACAGCAGCAATTGCTGGGTCGTGTTGTCGGCGACGCGGCCGTTGACGACGGTCCTGGCATCCTCCGCGCCGCGCGTAGGATCGATCGCCTCGCCTAGGAAACGGGCGTTACCCACGGCGGCGACCATCGCGAACAGCGGCAAGGCCGCGAAGGCCAGCCAGCGCGCGGCGTAGGCGAGCCGGTCGGCGAGCGTCTCAACTCCGTAGGGGGCCGGCAGCCTCGTCGAGAGCAGCCACATCGCGACGGTCATCGCGGCGATGCCGCTCGCGGCGCCGACCGCGACGATCTTCTGGTCCCGAGTCATCGTGCAAATCCTCCCCGTCCTTCAGGGGAGAAAGCTAGAACGCCTCCGCGGGGAGCGCCATCAGAGTGTCGGACCCGGCCTCGATCTGGCGCCTCAGCGAGCCCGTCTCCGGCATCACCCGCTCGGCGAAGAAGCGGGCGGTGACGAGCTTGGCTTCGTGGAAGGCCTTGTCATCGCCGCCGTCGGCGAGGGCGGCCTTGCTCGCCTTGGCCATGCGCAGCCACATCAGGCCGAGGCAGACGATTCCGGTCAGCGTCATGTAGGGGTAGGCGGCGGCGCCGGCGTGGTTGGGATTGGCCATGCCGTTCTGCATCAGCCACATCGTCGCCGCCTGCAGGTCCGCCACGCCCTGCTCGAGCGCGGCGGCGACCGTCGCCGCCTCGCCCTCCGCGGCCTTGGCGTCGGCGATCTCCTCGCCGAGCATCCTCAGGAAGGCCTGGATGGCGCGGCCGCCATTGGCGCCGAGCTTGCGGCCGACCAGGTCGAGGGCCTGGATGCCGTTGGTGCCTTCGTAGATCTGGGCGATGCGGGCGTCCCGGACGAACTGCTCCATCCCCCATTCGCGGATATAGCCGTGGCCGCCGTGGATCTGCTGGGCGTCGACCGCGGCCTTGAAGCCCTGGTCGGTGACATAGCCCTTGATCACCGGGGTGAGCAGTCCGAGCAGGTCGGACGCCGCCTCGCGCTCCTCCTCGGTCTGGGCGCGGCGGGAGACGTCGACCTGGAGCGCGCCCCACAGGACGAGCGCGCGCGCCGCCTCGTTGAACGCCTTCATCTCCATCAGCATGCGGCGGACGTCGGGATGGACGATGATCGGATCCGCCCTGGCGTCCGGATCGCGCTGGTCGGGGACGAGGGCGCGGCCCTGGCGGCGGTCCTTCGCATAGGCGACGGCGTTCTGGTAGGCGACCTCTCCCTGGGCGAGGCCCTGCAGGCCGACTCCGAGCCGGGCCGCGTTCATCATGATGAACATCGCGGCGAGGCCCTTCTCGGGCTCGCCGACCAGCCAGCCGACCGCGTCCTCGTAATTCAAGAGGCAGGTCGAGTTACCATGGATGCCCATCTTCTCCTCGATCGAGCCGCAGTGAACGCCGTTGCGCTCGCCGAGGCTGCCGTCCTCGTTGACCAGGAACTTCGGAACGATGAACAGCGAGATTCCTTTGACCGTGTCGGGCGCCCCGGCGATCTTGGCGAGGACGAGGTGGATGATGTTCTCCGAAAGGTCGTGCTCGCCCGACGAGATGAAGATCTTGGTGCCGCTGATCCGGTAGCTGCCGTCGCCCTGCGGCACGGCCCTGGTCCGGAGCAGGCCGAGGTCGGTGCCGCAATGCGGCTCGGTGAGGTTCATCGTCCCGGTCCATTTGCCGGCGACCATATTGGGCAGATATTTCGACTTCTGCTCGTCCGAGCCCTTGACCAGGATCGAGGCGACGGCGCCGGCGGTGAGGCCGTGATACATTTCGAACGCCTGGTTGGCGGACAGCAGATATTCGGTGACGGCGGTGCCGACCGTCTGGGGCAGACCCTGGCCGCCATATTGCTCGGGCGCCGACAGGGTCGTCCAGCCGCCCTCGACGAACCGGTCCCAGGCCTGCTTGAAGCCGGGCGGGGTCGAGACGCTGCCATCGTCGTGGCGGACGCAGCCATGCTCGTCGCCGACCCGATTGAGCGGCGCCAGCACCTCCGAGGCGAAGCGGCCGCCTTCGGTCAGAATCGCCTCGATCATGTCCGGAGTCGCGTTCTCGAAGCCGGGCAGGTTCGAGTAGCGCTCGAGGCCGAGCACCTGCTCGAGCACGTAGCGGGTCTCGCGCACGGGGGCGGTATAGCTGGGCATAGCTTCCTCTTAGGCTGTGGGGCCGCCGGAGCCGGCGCTCTCGACCATGGCGATGAACCGCTCGAGCTCGGCGATGGTGGCGTCGATGTCGATCCGCTGCTTCTTCAGAAGCTCGACCCGGCCCCGGCATTTCTCCAGGGTCACCCGGCGCTGCGAGGCGCGGCCGTCGCCGAGATCGTAGAGATCGATCATCTCGCGTATCTCGGCGAGGCTGAAGCCGACCCTCTTGCCGCGCAGGATCCAGGCGAGTCGCGCCCGGTCGCGCCACGAATAGATTCGCGACAGGCCCTGGCGGCGCGGCGAGATCAGCCCCTCGTCCTCGTAGAAACGCAGCGCCCTCGGGGTGACTCGGAATTCCTCGCACAGATCGGTGATGGAATAAGACTTGCCGCCCGGCTGGGGGGTAGCGAAGTCCGAATGAAGGGCGTGCGGCATGGGCCGCGCCCTAGTTTACGTTCACGTCAACGTCAAGCGTCCCCGGGTCCCGGCCCGGGGCGGGATTCTTTATTCGCAGAGGGGATCGCCGGCGATGTCGGTCGCCTTGCGCGCGTCGGCTTCAGTCGTGCCCGCTCGGGTGAAGGTGGCGCCGGCGAGGGTGGCGCGGGCGCCGCAATAATAAGCGCAGCCGGCCGGCAGGTTGCCCGGCAGAGTCACCGTGCCGCTGTTCAGGCTGGCCTCGATCGTGCAGCTCTCGTCGCCGGTCATCCGAAGGCTCAGCCGCTCGCCGTCGCGGACCGCGTCGCCGGCGCCGGAGCAGCTGTGGAGATTGGCGCCCCAGACGACCAGTCCGAACCGGGCCTCCGTTCCCTTCTCGACGATGCAAAGCTGGTTCTTCTGGGCGCCGGCCCCTCCCTCATAGAGGCCGGTGAGTCGCGCATCGGCGGCGGCCGGCGACGGGTCCGCCCCGGCGGCGCCCCGTTGCGGAGCCGCCGCGTCGCCGGCCGGCGGAACGCCGCGGTCGCAGCCGGGGAGGAGCAGGAGAAGGACGAGGGCTTTCTTCATGGCGTCTTCGGAAACAAGATTCGCGACGGGGCAAGCCGTTCCCTTATCCACATCAAATTAACCCCGGCGGGGCGACAAAGAGCCTCCGGCACCCTATATGGCGGTGGGGCAAATCGGGCGAGCTAGCGGGCGTTTACATGCTGACCACGCATCCCTTCGACTCAGATCTGGACGGGGACGAATTGCGCGAGGAATGCGGCGTGTTCGGCATCTGGGGCTCGGACAGCGCCTCGGCGGTCGTCGCGCTCGGCCTCCACGCCCTCCAGCATCGGGGCCAGGAAGCGGCGGGGATCACCAGCTTCGACGGCCGCGACTTCCATTCGCACCGGGCGATGGGCCATGTCGCCGGCAATTTCGACAAGGACGAGGTGATTCGCCGGCTCGCCGGATCCGCGGCGATCGGTCACGTCCGCTACTCGACCACCGGCGAGACGGCGCTTCGCAATGTCCAGCCGTTGTTTGCCGAGCTCGCCTCGGGCGGCTTCGCCGTCGCCCACAACGGCAACATCTCCAACGCCAGGCGCCTCCGCCGCGATCTGAACCGCCGCGGCTCGATCTTCCAGTCGACGTCAGACACCGAGGTGATCATCCACCTCGTCGCCACGTCCACCTACCGCACCCTGCTCGACCGGCTGATCGACGCCCTGAAGCAGGTCGAGGGCGCCTATTCGCTGCTCTGCCTGACCGGCGAGGGCATGATCGCCTGCCGCGATCCGCTCGGCATAAGGCCGCTGGTGATGGGCCGGCTCGGCGATTCCTACATTTTCGCGTCCGAGACGGTCGCTCTGGACGTGGTCGGGGCGACCTATTTGCGCACCGTCGAGCCGGGCGAGATCGTCATCGTCTCGCCGCAGGGCATTCGCTCCCACCGGCCGTTCGCCGATGCCCGGCCGCGCCCCTGCGTGTTCGAGCATATCTATTTTTCGCGGCCCGATTCGGTTCTCGACGGAGCCTCCGTCTATGCGGTCCGCAAGGCGATCGGCGCCGAGCTGGCCCGCGAGGCCGGGGTGGAGGCGGATTATGTCGTGCCGGTTCCCGACAGCGGAGTCCCCGCGGCGATCGGCTATGCGCAGGAGAGCGGGATTCCGTTCGAGCTCGGCATCATCCGCTCCCATTATGTCGGCCGAACCTTCATCCAGCCCGGCGACGCCGTCCGCCATCTCGGCGTCAAATTGAAGCACAACGCCAATTCGGCGCTGATCCAGGGCAAGAGGCTGGTGCTGATCGACGATTCGATCGTCCGCGGCACCACCTCGCTCAAGATCGTCCAGATGCTGCGCGAGGCCGGCGCCCGCGAGGTCCACATGCGGATTGCCTCGCCGCCGACCCGGCACAGCTGCTTCTACGGGGTCGACACGCCGGAACGGGCGAAATTGCTCGCGGCGCAGATGAACGTCGCCCAGATGAACGATTATATCAAGGCCGACAGCCTCGCCTTCATCTCGATCGACGGCCTCTACCGGGCGCTCGGCGAGGACCTTCGCGACGAGGCCCAGCCGCAATATTGCGACGCCTGCTTCACCGGCGCCTATCCGACCCGCCTCACCGACCAGGAGGATCTCGAAGCGCCCGACCAGCTGGCGCTGCTGGCTGAGCGTTACGCCTGACCCGTCGCCCCAGCGACGGCTGGGCCCCAACGGGTGCGAGGCCCGGCGTTAATCACCCCACGGGGTCCCAGCCTTCGCTGGGACGACGGGATTGTAGAACCCCTTCCCTTCCTCCTAGAGCGCCCGAATGACCGAACCCTTTCTCAGCGGCCGCCTCGCCCTCGTTACCGGCGCCAGCCGCGGCATCGGTGCCGCCACCGCCGAGGCGCTGGCCGCGGCCGGCGCCCATGTCGTCCTCACCGCCCGCACCGCGGCCGACCTCGAGCTGGCCGAGGAGCGGATCCATCAGGCCGGCGGCACCGCGACGATCGCCCCGCTCGACCTCACCGAGACCGACAGCATCGCCCGGCTCGCCACCGCCGTGGCCGAACGCTGGGGCAGGCTCGACCTGTTGATGCTCAACGCCGCGACGCTGGGCTCGCTGACTCCGGTCGCGCAGATCGACGGCAAGGAGTTCAGCCGGGTCCTCACCCTGAACGTGCTGGCGAGCCAGGCGCTGATCGCGGGCTTCGACCCGCTGCTCAGGAAGAGCGAGGCGGGGCGGCTGCTCGCGGTGACCTCGAGCGTCGGCCGCCGCCCCCGAGCCTATTGGGGCGCCTACGGGGCGTCGAAGGCGGCGTTCGAGACCCTCGTCCTCGCTCATGCCGAGGAGGTCCGCAACGTCTCGCCGGTGCGGGTCGCGCTCGTCGACCCGGGGTCTACGGCCACCGCGATGCGGGCCCGCGCCTATCCGGGCGAGGACCCGGCGACTCTCAAGCCGCCGAGCGCCGTGGCGGAGGCCGTGGTGGCGCTGCTCGAGCGGGATTTCGAGACGGGGGAAAGGCTGGAATTGTAGCGTCGTCCCAGCGAAGGCTGGGACCCCAGGGGGTGAAAACCGCCATCGTCTTTCACTCGCCGGGTCCCCAGCCTGCGCTTGGGCGACGGCCTACCCCTTCACCAAAGTCACCTGCGCCACGTCGATGCCGCCGCCGCGGAAACCGCCTTCGCAATACATGAGGTAGTAGCGCCACAGGCGGTGGAACGGCTCGTCGAAGCCGGCGGGAAGCCGCCCCTCCTCGACCGCCGAATCGTAGCGGGCGCGCCAGCGCCTCAGCGTCTCGGCATAATGGAGCCCGAAGCCCCGGCGGTCCCGCCAGCTCAGGCCGGCCGACTCGGCGAGCGCCTCGAGCCGCCTTTCGCTGACCAGCATGCCGCCGGGGAAGATGTAGGTCTGGATGAAATCGGCATTGGCCGCGTAATTTTCGAACAGGGGCTCGCGGATCGAGATGAACTGAAGGGCGGCGAGGCCTCCCGACTTCAGCACGCGGGCGATGCTGTCGACATAGGCCGGCCAATATTCCTGGCCCACCGCCTCCACCATCTCGACGCTGGCGACGGCGTCATAGACCCCCTCGACATCGCGATAATCCTGAAGCCGGAATTCGACCGACCCCCTCAGCCCCGCTTTGGCGATGCGCCGCTCCGCCCAGTCCTTCTGCTCCTCGGAGAGGGTGAGGCCGACGACCCGGGCGCCGTAATCGCGGGCGGCGGTCTCGGCGAGCGAGCCCCAGCCGCAGCCTATGTCGAGCAGCCGGTCGCCGGGCTTCAGCTCGAGCCGGTCGAGCAGCAGCCGAAGCTTGCGCTGCTGAGCCTCTTCGAGCGGCTCCTCGGCCGAGATCGGCTCGGCGAAGACCGCGCTCGAATAGGTCATGCCCTCGTCGAGCCAGGCCCGGTAGAAGTCGTTGCCGAGGTCGTAATGGTGGGAAATGTTCTCCCGCGCGCCGTCCTTGTCATTGCCGCGGAAGCGGTGGGCGAGACGGTTGATCAGCCGGAACAGCCCCTTGGCTCGACCGGTATTGCCGAGTGTCTCGGCGTTGCGCATGAACAGGTCGAATAGCGGCACCGGATCGGGCGAGGACCATTCGCCCTGCTCCCAGGCCTTGTACCAGCCGACCGAGCCCGAGGTGATGAGGCGGGCGAGCGAACGCCAGCTGTGGAGGTGGACGATCGGGCGCGGGCCCGGACGGCGACCTCCGAGCAGGCGGCGATGGCCGTCGGGAAGCGTCGCCTCGATCGCGCCCTGTTCGAGGCCCCGGTCGATCCGGTCGAGGATCCGCTCGAATCGCCCGGAGAGCAATCGCGCCAGCGGCCCGCCGCCGGTGACGAAGCGGCGGTCGGCGGCGACGACGTGGCGGCCGCGGGGCCGGTCCATCATCGCCGCTGCTTGAAGCGAAAGGCGGCGAGGCACAATCCGCAATCGGCTCAAGGCCGGTCCTTCATCGGCCCCGGGACCGTGGCGATGCACAGGAACTCCGCCTCGTCCTGGAATCCCCGCGGCCGGAAGCGGCGCCGGTAGCCCGCCTCGAAGGGGCGGGCCAGCGGATTCCCGCTCGCCTCCTTCCGGAAATCCTCCCGAGGCTCGCAAAAATCGCCATTCTCTTCCGGAAGGTCCCACCAATAAGCATAGGCGCCACTGACTCGTCCGTCCTCGAACGGCACCGCCGCGACCAGCATTCGCGTCCCGCGCCCCCATTGCCGCGCATGCGCCTTAAGGCGAACGATCGTCCCGCGGCCAAGCCGGGGGCCGGACAGGTGGCGGACGACGCGAACCCGCCCCTGATACACTTCGGAGAGGCAGATCTGGTCGGCGCGATCGGAGTCCGGTGGCGATCCGGGGCAGACCAGTGGCAGGCCGAAAAAGGCCGCGCCGCGCGGGAACTCCACGATCGCCACGCTCGGCACGGCCTGCGGCGCCGTTCCGGCAGCGGCTAGCGCGATCGCGACGGCGACGGAGACGGTCAAATGACGTGCGGCTCCTTGGTCACCATCCAGCTCTGGCCCTTCGAGACCAGCGCCTGCAGGTCGGCCTTCTTGCCGGCGCTGGCTTCCTCGTTCTGGCGGACGACGGCGCTCTCGAAGGTCGGCGCCGGATCCTCGTAGAGCACGCCCAGCGCCGTCGGGAAAACGCCGAACGGCATGTCGACGAGCATGTGCGCGACGGCTCGGTTGCGAGGGTCGTGCGTCAGCACTCCGGCCGCCCGCCAGTCGCCGGCTTCGACGTCGACGACCTTCAGGGCCAGTGCCTCGCGGTCGAGGGCGATGCCCTTGGCGCCGCCGTCGAACAGCATCGGCTCGCCGGCCTTCAGCCAGAGCTGCCGGCCGGCATTCTCCTTGGCCGTGAACGGCGCGAAGACGTCGTCATTGTAGACGATGCAATTCTGGTAGATCTCGACGAAGCTCGCCCCCTTGTGGGCGTGGGCGGCCTTCAGCACCTCGGGCAGATTCTTGTGGACGTCGATGCCGCGGGCGATGAAGCGCGCGCCCGAGCCGAGCGCGAAGGCGCACGGGCTGACCGGCCGGTCGACCGAGCCGAACGGGGTCGACGGCGAGCGCGTGCCGGCGCGGCTGGTCGGCGAGTACTGGCCCTTGGTGAGGCCGTATATCTCGTTGTTGAACAGCAGTATCTGGCAGTCGAGGTTGCGCCTGAGGACGTGCATCGTGTGGTTGCCGCCGATCGACAGGGCGTCGCCGTCGCCGGTAATGATCCAGACGTCGAGCTCGGGCCTGGCGAGCTTGATGCCGGTCGCGAAGCTCGGCGCTCGGCCGTGGATGGTGTGAAAGCCGTAGGTCTCCATGTAATAAGGGAAACGCGACGAGCAGCCGATGCCGGAGACGAAGACGGTGTTCTCCGGCCGGACTCCGAGTTCCGGCATCGTCCGCTGCACCGCCTTCAGCACCGCGTAATCGCCGCAGCCGGGGCACCAGCGCACCTCCTGGTCGGTGGCGAAATCCTTGGCGGTGAGGGGGGTCATGTCGTTCATATGAATACCGTCGCCCCAGCGAAGGCTGGGGCCCCAGGGGCTGAAACGCTCGGGCGGGTGTGCAGCGCTCCATCGACGGCTGCGCTCTTCACCCGCTGGGGCCCCAGCCTTCGCTGGGACGACGTTCCAGTAGGTGTCATTTCAAAGCCTCCTCGATCGCCGCTTCGATCTCGACGATCTTGAACGGCTGGCCGGAGACCTTGTTCACCGGCCGGGCGTCGACCAGATACTGGTCACGGAGCAGCGTCTTCAGCTGTCCCTTGTTCATTTCCGGCACGATGATCCGCTCGTACGACCGCAGCAGGCCGCCCAGATTCTTCGGCAGCGGCCAGATGTGGCGGATGTGGATGTGGCTGACGTCGGCGCCGCGCCCGCGGGCGCGCCGCACCGCCTGGTGGATCGGGCCGAAGGTCGAGCCCCAGCCGACCACCGCCAGCCTGCCGCCCGCCCGGCCGAGGCAGACGTCCTGCTCCGGGCAGGAATCGGCGACGTTCTGCACCTTCTGCGCGCGGATGTCGGTCATCGCCTGGTGGTTGGCGGGCGAATAATCGATATGGCCAGTGCCGACATTCTTCTCGATGCCGCCGATCCGGTGGGTTAGGCCGGGGCTTCCGGGCCGGATCCAGACCCGGGCGAGCTTCTCGTCCCGGGCATAGGGATTGACCGCCTCCCCTTCCGCCGGCGGATCGTCGTGGAAGGCGACCGGGAAGGGCTCGTAGGCGGCCATGTCGGGCACCTTCCACGGCTCGGCGGCATTGGCGATATAGCCGTCGGTGAGCAGCATCACCGGGGTCATGTACTGGACCGCGATCCGGCAGGCCTCGATCGCGCAGTCGAAGGCGTCGGCGGGCGAGCGGGCGGCGATGACCGGCAGCGGCGCGTCGGCGTTGCGGCCGTAGACCGCCTGGTAGAGATCCGACTGCTCGGTCTTGGTGGGAAGGCCGGTCGAAGGCCCGCCGCGCTGCGAGTTGACGATGACCAAGGGCAGCTCGGCCATGATGGCGAGCCCCATCGCCTCCATCTTCAGGGCGATTCCGGGGCCGGACGAGGAGGTGACCCCGAGGCTTCCGGCATAGGAGGCGCCGATCGCCGAGCCGATCGCGGCGATCTCGTCCTCGGCCTGGAAGGTCGTCACCCCATATTCCTTGAGCCGCGAGAGGTGGTGGAGGATCGCCGAGGCCGGGGTGATGGGATAGCCGCCGAAGAACATGGGGAGGCCCGCGAGCCGGGCCCCCGCGACCAGGCCCAGCGAGATCGCCTCGGCGCCGGTGACCGTCCGGTAGAGGCCGGGCTCGACCGGCGCCGGATCGATGTGGCGCTGCGGGATCTGGCCGCCGATCTCGGCAGTCTCGCCATAGGCATGGCCGGCGTTAAGGGCGGCAATGTTCGCCTCGGCCAGCTCCGCCTCCCTGGCGAACTTGGCCTTGAGCCATTCGACGATCGGCTCGCGGTCGCGGTCGAACATCCACAACGCCAGGCCGAGCGTCCACATGTTCTTGCAGCGCAGCGCTTCCTTGTTGCCGAGGCCGAACGGCTTCACCGCGTCGAGGGTGAGCTGGGAGATGTTGAAATGGATGAGCTGCCAGCGCGCCAGGCTGCCGTCCTCGAGCGGATTGGTCTCGTAGCCGGCCTTGGCAAGGTTGCGGGTTCCGAACTCGCCCTCGTCGGCGATGATCAGGCCGCCGGGCTTCAGATCGTCGACATTCACCTTCAGGGCCGCCGGATTCATCGCGATCAGAACGTCGGGAGCGTCGCCGGCGGTCTCCACCGAGGCCGAGCCGAAATTGATCTGGAAGGCCGAGACTCCGAAGGTCGTGCCCTGCGGGGCCCTGATCTCGGCCGGGAAATCGGGGAAGGTGGCGAGATCGTTCCCGGCCAGTGCGGTCGACAGGGTGAACTGGCCGCCGGTCAGCTGCATGCCGTCGCCGCTGTCCCCGGCGAAGCGGACGACGACCGCCTCCGGCGCGGTTTCGGCGCCCGCTTCCTCGGGGGTCACGCAGTGGGTGGCGGTGGCCATTCGCAGTCCTTCGGTCCTCGCGCCACACCTAGGCGCAGCAACGCGACGGATCAACGCGCACCGTCACCAAAAGACGAGCCTCCGGCGGGAATTTCGACTTGGCGCCGCAGCCGAAAAGCCCTCTTCCATCTTTCACGGAAAGGGGGAGAAGAACGAGCCGGTCGAAAAAGGCTCGTTGTTCGGACCGAGGCGCGGGCCCGGCGTGGCGCCGCGCGGCATCGCCTTGGCGCGGCGGCCGCGACGCAATAAGGGGCGCGACGGGAAGGAGAGCGCGTGAAGGACATCGGTTACCGCCCTGCGGTCGGAGTCATGCTGCTCAACGACCGGCGCCAGGTCTGGGTCGGCCAGCGTCTCGATAACAGCCTCGATGCCTGGCAGATGCCGCAGGGCGGCCTCGACCCCGGCGAGAGCCCGCGCGAGGGGGCGCTGCGCGAGCTCGAGGAGGAGACCGGCATCCCCCGCGACCTGGTCGAGATCGTCGCCGAGCATGACGAGCCGCTTTTTTACGACTTGCCCGAGGATTTGATCGGCAAGGTCTGGAAGGAGCCATGGCGCGGCCAGCGCCAGACCTGGTTCCTCGCCCGCTTCCTCGGCACCGACGCCGACGTCGACATCGCCACGCCCGATCCCGAGTTCCGAGCCTGGAAATGGGCCGAGCCCGCCGAGCTGCCGGCGATGATCGTCCCGTTCAAGAAGAAGCTCTACGAGGACGTCCTCGCCGCCTTCCGCGACTGGCTGTAAGGGCCGACCCTTGCCCTGCCTCTTCGGACGGCGCCGCGACCGCGGCGAACGGTAACGTCGGGCAGCGGCATTTTTTCGCTTAGCGAAGCCGAAACTCCTGAAACTTCCAGACGCCGCCGCGGGCTTTCCCGCACTGGCTTCGAATATGGCCTCGCCGCCAATCATTGGCTAAGGCTCGGCCATGCGGGGTCTTTCGATCGACGAAGCGGCGGCGGTTGAGCGTGCGGCCGCCGAGCCGATGCTGGCCCAGGTCGAGGCCTGGGCGTCGGTCAACAGCGGCTCGCGGAACCTGGCCGGCCTCGCGGTCATGGCGGATCTGCTCGCCGACGCCTTCGCCGCTTTGCCGGGCAGGCTTGCGCTGCGCGAGCCCGACCCGGTCGACGCGGTCGCCCCGAACGGCGCGCTGCGTCCGGTCGAGCACGGCCGCAACCTCCACCTCGCGGTTCGGCCCGGAGCGCCGGTCCAACTGCTCCTCACCGGCCATATGGACACGGTATTCGCGCCGGATCATCCGTTCCAGAACGTGTTCTGGCGCGAAGAAGGCGTGCTCGGCGGCCCGGGCGTCGCCGACATGAAGGGGGGAATTGCGGCGATGCTGGCGGCGCTGAAGGCCGTGGAAGCCTCCCCGCTCGCCGCCGGGCTCGGCTACGAGGTGGTGATCAATTCCGACGAGGAGGTCGGCTCGCCGGGATCGGCGGCGCTGATCGCCGACGCCGCCCGCGGCAAGAAGGCCGCCTTCACCTACGAGCCGGCGGCGCTGCCCGACGGCACGCTCGCCGCGGCGCGTCCCGGCAGCGGCAATTTCTCGATCGTCGTCAGAGGCCGGAGCGCCCATGCCGGCCGTAATCCGGAAGACGGCCGCAATGCGGTGACCGCCGCCGCCGCTCTTGCCCTGCGGCTGGAGGCGGAGAGCGGCCCGGGCTTCCGGGTCAACGTGGCCAGGATCGACGGCGGCGGCCCCAACAACGTCGTGCCCGACCACGCGGTCCTGCGCATCAACATGCGGCCGCGCACCGGCGCTGAGCAGATAGGCCGGGATCGGGTTTTCAGAAAGGCGGTGGCAGAGATCGCGGAAGCGCGCGACGTCCGCATGGATATCCATGGCGGTTGGGGCCGGCCGCCGAAGCCCTTCTCCAAGCCGCTGTTCGATCTGGTCCGCCGCTGCGGCGCCCAGCTCGGCCAGCAGATAGGCTGGAAGGACAGCGGCGGCGTCTGCGACGGCAACAATATCGCCGCCTGCGGGGTCCCGGTGGTCGACACCATGGGGGTTCGCGGCGGTGCCATCCATTCGTCGGACGAATATCTGATCGTCGACAGCCTTGCCGAGCGCGCGGAATTGTCGGCGCTCGCGATCCTGAGGCTGGCTCAGGGGGAGGGTTTGTGAGCTTTCGGATCAGACCGGCCAGAAACGAGGATTTCCAGGCGCTCTACGAAATGGCCAAGCTGACCGGGGGCGGCTTCACCAACCTGCCGCCCGACCGCGGCGCGCTGGTCGACAAGCTGATCCGGGCGGAACAGAGCTTTGCGACCGAGGCAAGCGAGCCGGGCGACGAAATTTTCGTATTCATGCTCGAGAATTCGAGGACCGGCCAGATTCGCGGCACCTGCCAGATCTTCGGCATGGTCGGCGCCGAGCATCCTTTCTACAGCTACCGGCTCAGCACCCTCACCCAGACGTCGAAAGCGCTCGGCAAGACCTTCCGGGCCGAAATGCTGAGCCTCACCACCGACCTCGAAGGCTCGTCCGAAGTCGGCGGTCTCTTCCTCCACCCGGGCGAGCGCGCCGGGGGACTCGGCATGCTGCTCGCTCGCAGCCGCTATCTGTTCATCAAGCTTCACCGCGAGCGTTTCGGCCGGCGGGTGCTGGCCGAGCTTCGCGGGGTGATCGACGAGGCCGGCGGCTCGCCTTTCTGGGACGCGATCGCCGGCCGCTTTTTCGGCATGAACTTCCAGGAAGCCGATGAATTCAATGCCGCGCACGGCACTCAGTTCATCGCCGACCTCATGCCCAAGACGCCGATCTACACCGCCATGCTGCCCGAGAGCGCGCGGGCGGTGATGGGCGTCCCCCATCCGTCCGGTCGGGCGGCGATGAAGATGCTGGAGGCGGAAGGCTTCAGCTTCGACTGCTACATCGACATATTCGACGGCGGTCCGACGATGGTGGCGCAGACCGACCAGATTCGCACCGTTCGCGAATCGCGCGAGCTGGTGCTGGCCGAGGTGGCCGACTCGCTCGAGGGGCCGAACATGATGCTGGCGCGCGGCCGCCTCGCCGATTTCACCGCCTGCTGCGGCCCCCTGCGCGTCGACGCCGAGGAGCGCGCGACGCTCGACCGCGCCACCGCCGCGCTGCTGCGGATCGAGCCGGGCCAGACCTTCCTCGCGATGGGCCGGTGATGGCGCTCGCCGAGATCAATTTCGACGGCCTCATCGGTCCGAGCCACAATTATTCGGGCCTCAGCCTCGGCAATATCGCCTCGGCGACCAACAAGGGCCTGGTTTCGCACCCGCGGGCGGCGGCGCTGCAGGGACTGGCCAAGATGAGGCACAACCTTCGCCTCGGCCTCGCCCAAGGCCTGTTCCCCCCGCAACGGCGGCCCGACCGAGCATGGCTGGCCGAGCTCGGCACGAGCGTTGACGAAGTTCCCGCCTCGCTCCGCCCCGCGGCCTTCTCGGCCTCGTCGATGTGGGCGGCCAACGCGGCCACCGTCTCCCCCGCTCCCGACACCGCCGACGGCCGCTGTCATCTCACCGTCGCCAACCTGCGCACCATGGCGCACCGCAGCCACGAATGGCCGGAAACCCTCGCCCAGCTCCGCCTCGCCTTCGCCGACGAGGCGCGCTACACCGTCCACCCGCCGATTCCCGCCGCATTCGGCGACGAGGGGGCGGCCAATCATATGCGCCTCGCCGCCACGCATGCCGCCCCCGGCGTGGAAGTGTTCGTCTACGGCCGGAGGGGTGGCGCCTTCCCGGTCCGCCAGCATGTCGAAGCGAGCCGAGCGGTGGCGCGGCTGCACGGTCTCGATCCGGACCACGCCTTGTTCGTCGCCCAATCCGAGGAGGCGATCGCCGCCGGCGCTTTCCACAACGATGTGGTCGCGGTTGCCAACGAAACCGTCATGTTCGCGCACGAGCAGGCGTTCGAGGACCGCCCCGCTTTCTATGCCGAGCTGAAGCGCCTGCTGCCGGAAGCGGAGATCGTCGAGGTCCCGGCGAGCGCCGTCACCCTCGAGGACGCGATCAAGAGTTATTTGTTCAACGCCCAGCTCGTCACCCTTCCGTCCGGAACGATGGCCCTGATCCTTCCCGAGGAAGCGCGCGAAACCCCCTCCGTCTGGTCCTGGCTGCAGGAGATGGTCGCCGGCAACGGCCCGATCCGCGCGCTCCATGTCGTCGACGTTCGCCAGTCGATGGCGAATGGCGGCGGACCCGCCTGCCTGCGGCTGAGAGTGGTCGCGGAGCCGGAGTCGGTCGATCCGCGCTTCCTCGCGGACGAGGCCAAGCTGGACCGGATCGCGGCGCTGGTCGAGGCCGAGTGGCCCGAGCGAATCGAGCCCGACGACCTGCTCGACCCGCCGCTCTGGGCGCGGATGGAAAGCGCGAGAGCAGCCCTGCTCGGAGCGCTCGATCTGGAGGAGCTGATCTGAAATCCTCCGCGAGCAAGCTCGGCGAAGGCTATTCCTCGGCGCTCCAGAAGATGTCGATCGGCGCGTCGGCGGCGGCGAGGACTCGGCCGATCGGGGCGGCGGAGAGCGGGCCTTCGCGGATCGCGCGCTCGAGCAGGTCTCGCTTCTCGGCTCCGGCGATGACGATCATGATCGCCCGCGCGGAGGCCAGCGCCGGCACGGTGAGGGTCACGCACTCGCCCGAATCCCCCTCGGGGCGGACGCCGACGGCGCGCCGCTCGCGCGGGCCGGCGACGGCTCGGTCGAAATCGGGCCCGGGAAAGATGCCCGCCGTGTGGCCGTCGGCGCCCATGCCCAGGCAGGCAAGGTCGAGCGGCCAGCCGATCAGCGACAGCCGGGCGTCGGCGAGTCGCCCCGCTTCCCGGCGGTCGCCCAGCGCCGCTTCGTCGATCAGCGAGACCAGCTCCGCGCCGCGGGCGCCGAACCAGCCGTCGAGCCTGGCGTAGGCGCTGAGCGGATCGTCGAGGGACCGCAGCCGGTCGTCGGTCGGCATGATCGTCACCTTCGACCAGTCGATCGTCTTCGTTCGGACAAGCTGGGCGAAGATCCGGTCCGGCTGCGGTCCGTCGGCAAAGGCGAGGCGCGCGCCCTTATGCGCCTCGATCGCGCGCTCGATGACGAAGCCGATATCCCCCGCCGCCTGCTCGGCCAATTGCTCGGCTGTGTCGAACTCCCACCATTCGATTTCGTCCATAACCGTCCCGCTTTCTCCCGGTGGAGCGATGGAACCGCCCGCGCACGCAACCTGTTCCAGCCTCGATCGCCTTAGGGAGACAAACCATGCCTGCCAAATCGAAAGCGCAGCAAAAGGCCGCCGGTGCCGCCTTGTCGGCCAAGCGCGGCGACACGCCGAAGAGCAGATTGAAGGGCGCCTCGAAGCAGATGGAGGCGTCGATGACCGAGAAGCAACTCGAAGAGTTTGCCTCCACCAAGCGCAAGGGCAAGCCCGAGCACGTGGACGGCTAGAGGTCAGCCACGCCGGCGAGGATGTCGCGGGTCCATGGAACGACGTCGTCCGGCAGACCGGTCGGATCGAACTCCGCTACGTCCTCCACCTCCAGGGTCCGCCGCGGCCGGTAGGCGACGCCGCGGACCAGGAACAAGGCCGAGCGGTCGCCGGGCGGGCCGGGATCGGCTCGAATGTCGTCGAGCCGTTCGACCGACATATGATCGACGAGGCCAATTTCCTCCTCGAGCTCGCGCAGCATCGCCGCCTCCGCCCCCTCCCCGCGCTTGCGGCCGCCCCCGGGCAGGCGCCAGCCCGACGCATAGGTGAGGCGCACCAGCACCACCGTGCCTCGCGGCGTCAGCGGCACCGCATGGACGCCGTCGCGCCGCGGCCCGGTTATCAGCCACAACAACCGCCGAAGCGCCTGTAGGAAGGTGAAGACGATCCGGATCGGGCGGCGCGGCAGCCTCATGCCCTAGTCGATCGCGAGGCGGAGAAAGATCATCATTCCGTTCGGGTCTCCCCCATAAGAGGGCTCCAGGGCGGCGGGGACGAAGTTGAACGCCCACAGGCCGCCGATCCCCAGGCGGACATGGGGCGCCGCGCGGAACTCGTGCAGCGCGCCAAGCGCGAGCTTGACGACGCCGTGGGCGGCGCCGTGGGCCCCGCCGGTCCCGCCCAGCTCGTCATTCTCGGTCCGTTCAACCCGCCCGAACAGCGTCCACCGCCCTCGCGCCACCGCGCTCTCGAGCACGAAGGCGTCGAGAGGTTCGTGTCCGCTCGAGCGGCGGCCCCAGGCCAACGTGGTCGACCAGCGGGCGCGCCGGCCGAGCGGCCGGTTGTAAAGCAGGCTCGCCGACCAGCGTGTCTGATTCTCGCCCGGCTCGAGCTGCTCCGGGCTGATCAGTCGCGCCCAGCTCGCCTGCAGGGACAAGGTCCGCGCCGGGTTCCAGGAAAAGCGCAGGGCGGTCGAATCGAGCGGACCCGTCTCGATGTCGAACCGGCGATGGTCGGGCTCGCGCCCGTTGAAGCGCGAGGCCTCGAGCTTGACCCTGTCGACGACGAGCCCGGCCGTGATCACCCCGAAGCTGATATGGGTCGAATCGAGCCAGTGATGGCTGATCGGCGCCTCCGGCGAATCCATCGCCGAGAGCCGGTGCATGAACGGCGGCGGACCGAAAGCCGGTTCGCCCGGCAGGCCCGCGTAGACGAACAGGCTCGACCGGCCGGAAAGGCGCAGACCGTAGCTGGCCGAGAGCTCCATCAGGAAATCGTGCGGGTGTTGGCGGTCGACCAGCGGCTCGACGCCGTTCGCGGTCTCGCCGGAGGCGAGGAGCAGGGGATAGCCGCGCCGCCCCGTCAGCGGATCGGGACTGAGGCTGGCCCGCAGCTGCAGCGTCCCGGACCCCAGCGGCCGCCGCGCCATCCCCATCGCCATGCCCGAGAGAAAGGCCTTCTCCCCGCCGCGCGGTCCGCGCTGGCGGTCGTAGACGCCGAACAGAACCGCATGACCCATCAGCGACCAGTCGCCCGCCGTGACGTGCGCGCCGAAATGCGGGGAGGCGTCGGGCTGCCAGGCCGTGCCTGAGGCTTCGCGGGTCGCCGGGTAGGAACCGAGCGCGCCGGTCATCGAGGCAGGACGAGGCCCTTCGGCCGTCACCGCTTCGTCGGCCGCCGCTGCGGGCGGCGCGCCGTGCCCTTCATGCTGGGCGAGGGCGGGGTGGGCGACGAGCGCCAGCAGCGAGGCGAAAGGGACGAGCTTCATCGGGGATGACAGGCAGGTAGGGCGCGCGCGCCGCGCTTGCAACCGCGGCCGCTATTCCGCAACCAGCGGCGCCGAGGACAGGAGAGGAGACGAGCATGGGCGCGGCGGTGCGGCGGATCGTTACCGGGCACGACCTCGAGGGTCGATCGATCGTCCAGGAGGACGGGGCCCCGGCGCGGGTCGTGACGCTCGGCGGCGACGGCGGCACCACCTTCCACGAGATATGGAACACCCGCGCCACGCCGGCGCCGATCGACCGCGCTTCCGGCGAGCCGCCCGAGCCCGGCCTGTCGCTGCTGCCGCCGGCGGGTGGCACCCGCATCCGGGTGCTTGACATCCCGCCCGACGACGGCCGCGTCGCCGCCCTGCCGCGCGAGACGGTGCGGGGGCTGTTCGAGGCGATCGGCGCCGGCCATGCTCTGGCGGAGGACCCGCCCCACCCGCTGATGCACCGCACCGAGACGATCGACTACGGCATCGTCCTCGAGGGCGAGCTCGTCCTCATCCTCGACGAGGGTGAAACCGTGGTGCGCGCCGGCGACATCATCGTCCAGCGCGGCACCAGCCACGCCTGGGCCAACCGCTCGGACAAGGATGCCCGCATCGCCTTCGTCCTGATCGACGGGCGGTTCGAGGAAGGATTGGGAAACTGACGGGAAGTTGGCGCGCCCGGAAGGATTCGAACCTCCGGCCCCCAGATTCGTAGTCTGGTGCTCTATCCAGCTGAGCTACGGGCGCGCGGGAGACGGCGACATAGGGGGTAGGGCGGCGGCGCGCAACCCCGTTGCCGGGCCACGGCGTGCCGCCTAGGAGGAGCCATGGCCGGCCCGAAAGCGCCCTTCACGACCCTCGTTGCGCTGCTGCTGGCCGCCGGCTGCGCGGCGCCGGGTCCCTATCCCTCGCTCGCGCCCCGGCCTGCCGAGACAGCCTATGCCGGCGAGGATGAGCGCCAGCCCACCCCACAGCCCGATGATCCCGCCCTGGCCCGCGAGATCGACCGGCTCGTCGCCGCCGCGAGCGCCGGGGCCGCCGAATTCGACGCGGCGCTGCCGTCGGCCGAGGCGGCCGTGAGCAGCGCCGGCCCGGCCGGTAGCGATTCCTGGATCGAGGCCCAGCAGGCGCTCTCGCGGCTCGAGGCGGCGCGGGCCGGGACGACGACGGCGCTTGCCGACCTCGACCGGCTGGCGGTGGAGCGCGCCGGCGCGGGCACGCTCAGCAGCGCCGACCGCGACGCACTGCGCTTCGCGGCCGCCCGCATCCAGGCCCTCGCCGAGGCCCAGTCGCAGCGGCTGGAACGGCTGGAGGCTCGGCTCAGCCGCCTCTGATGGCGGTCGCGTGGTGCTTGGCCAGCGCCACATAATGGTCGACTCCGAGCCGCTGGTCCGCCAGCTCGTCGGCGCTGAGGTCGCGGACATATTTGGCCGGACGCCCCGCCCACAGCTGGCCGGCCGGGATTCGGCGGCCGGGCGTAAGCAGGGCGCCGGCGGCGAGCATGGCGCCGCCTTCGATCTCGCACCCGTCCATCACCACCGCGCCGAGCCCGACGAAGGCCCGGTCGCGCAGGATGCAGCCATGGACCATTGCCATATGGCCGATCAGCACATCGTCGCCGATCAGGGTCGGCAGGCCGGACTCGTTGCCCGGGCGGGGCGAATCGACGTGGACGACGCTCCCGTCCTGGATGTTGGTGCGGGCGCCGACTCGGATTCGGTTGACGTCGCCGCGAAGCACGCAATTGTACCAGATGCTGGCCTCCGGCCCGATCTCGACGTCGCCGATCAGTACCGCGCCCGGCGCCACAAAGGCGGACGCGTGGACGAGCGGCGTCTTGCCGCCGAAGCTTATGAGGCGCGCGCCATCCATATGTCCCTCTCGATCCGGTAGACGATGACGGACCCGGCCGTCCAATCCGGCGCCGGAAAGTCGAGGTCGGACCGCGGGGTCATGCCGACCGCGCCGTCGCCCGAGTTCCTCGGCCGGAGACAGGTGCCCTCGATCATTGTGGCTTCAGCATCGCCGGCAGCCAGGCCCGCCAGTCCTCGAGCACGGGCAGGATGCTGGCATAATCGTCGGTCCAGCCGGTAAAGCCAGGCCGCCGGCGCAACGGGCGCCAGAGATGGGCGTCCTCCGCGCTGGCGATCCTGAGCGTCATCAGCGTGTCGGCGTCGCTCGCCATCGCCACCCAGATCGACCGCGACAGGTTGCGTCCCTGCTCTTCCGGCCCCGGCGCGTAATCGAGGGCGGCGGCGTGCCAGCCGTCGCGCTCGGCGGCGGCGGCGAGCACCGGCTCGAGGTCGAGATAACGGTTCGAGATGTGGACGAGCAGCAGGCCGTCGGGCTTCAGCGCCCGCCGGTAGACCTGCAGCGCCTCGCGGGTGAGGAGGTGGATCGGAATCGCGTCCGACGAGAAACCGTCCACCGCGAGCAGGTCGAAGCGGCCAGGCGGCTGGCGGGCAAGGCTGAGACGGGCGTCGCCGAGTACCACCTTCGCCTGCGGCGCGCAGCGCGAGAGGAAGGTGAACAGCCGGGGATCGCCGGCGATCCGGACCATCGCCGGATCGATCTCGAAGAAGCGCCAGTCCTGGCCCGGCATCGCGTAGCAGGAGAGCGTCCCGCTGCCGAGGCCGACCACGCCGATCGCCGGGTGCGGCCCGTGGAACATCGGCAGCGAGGCGAGCGCGTGGCCGACGCCGGAGCGGCGGGCATAATAGCTGGTCGGCTCGGTTTCGCCGCCGGGCGTCAGGTTCTGAACGCCATGGAGGGTGGTGCCGTGGGTGAGCTGGCGCGACGGCGGATAATGTCGGGTCGTCACCGTGTAGATGCCGAAATAGGAGCGGGTGCGGATGCCGTCGCGGCTCTGCTCCAGCTTCGTCCACCCCCCGTAGCTGAGCATCAGGGCGAGCAGGCCGAGCGCGAACGGAACCCGCCAGCCGATGAAGGCGAGCACGACCAGCGAGATGAGGACGCTGCCGACCAGGGCGGCGGTGTCAGTCGTGAACGGTCCCCAGCCGGTGTCGACCAGCCATGAAAGCAGAAGCAGGCCTATGACGAGCGGCCAGCGCAGCCGCGCCGGCATCGACTCCGCCCAGGGGATCAGCGGTGCCTGGGGCATCAGCAGGGCGGCGGCGACGATCAGCAGCGGATGTTCGTAAGCCCAGTCGAACAGGCTCGGCGCGAGGATCGCGCAGAAGATGCCGCCGACCACCCCGCCGACCGCCATGGCGAGGTAGAAAGCGGTGAGATGCGCCGCTTCCGGGCGCCGCCGGTACATTTCCGAATGAAGGGCGACGGCGACGACGAACAGGAGCACCAGGCCCAAAGTGGCGGTGAAGAAGGGCTGGTCCGAGCCGCCGGCGAACGCGAAGCCGCCGGCGACGAGCAGGAAGAGCGGGGCGGTTCCGACGATCACCCTCGCCGGCCCGCGCCGGTGAGCGAAGGCGATGACGAAGCTCAGCAGATAGAGCGCCAGCGGCAGCACCCACAGCAGCGGCACGGCGACGATGTCGGTGGTGAGATGGGTGGTGGTCGACAGCATGAGCCCCGACGGCACCGCGGCGAGGGCGGCCCAGTGAAACAGCCGCCGCGGCGCCGGCGCCGGTCCGACTGCCGCCGGGATTGCCTCGACCGCGGCGGCCGGCACGGTCAGAGCGCAGGCGGCCACCATCAGCACCAGCAGCGCGTAGCCCGCCGACCAGAGCAGACTCTGCTGCTCCAGGGTCAGCAGCGGCTCGACCAGCAGGGGATAGGATAGCAGGCCGGCGAAGCTTCCGAGATTGGAGGCGGCGTAGAGCGGATAGGGGTCGCCGCGGGCGCTCTCCAGCGCGTACCAGCGCTGCAGCAGCGGCGCCTGGGCGGAGACGATGAAAAAGAGAGGCCCGATCGAGCTCGCCAGGAACCAGGGGGCCCAGAGCGCCGGCGCGGCGTCGGCCGGGAGCGTCGCACTGGAGAGGCCGATTGGAAGCCACAGGGCCGCCACCGCCAGCAGACCGAGATGCAGCCCCGCCTGCCGCCGCGGCCGCAGCCTGGTCAGGAAATGGGCATAGGCATAGCCGGCGAGCAGCAGCCCCTGATAGACCAGCATGGCGCTGTTCCACACCGCCGGTGCGCCGCCGAGCCGCGGCAGCGCCATCCGCGCGATCATCGGCTGAGTGAGGAAGAGGAGGAAGGAGCCGACGAGCACGGTGACCAGGAAAAGCGGACGGGCGAAACGCTCCCGCGGCCAGGCTTCGGCGCCCCGCGCCTCCAATCGGTTCACCGCGCGAGCAGCCTCGCCGCCCGCGGCGCGTGATAGCTGAGAACGCCCGAGCAGCCGGCCCGCTTGAACGCCATCAGCGTCTCCAGCACCAAGGCGTCGCGCTCGCCCGCTCCGGCCGCGGCGGCCGCCTCGATCATCGCATATTCGCCCGACACCTGATAGGCAAAGACCGGAACCTCGAACCGCTCCTTCACGCGCCGAACGATGTCGAGATAGGGCAGGCCCGGCTTGACCATGACGCTGTCGGCGCCCTCGGCGAGGTCGAGCGCGACTTCCCGCAGCGCCTCCTCCGCATTGGCGGGATCCATCTGATAGCTCTTCTTGTCCCCCTTCAAGAGGCCGCGCGAGCCGACGGCGTCGCGGAACGGCCCGTAGAAGGCGCTCGCATATTTGGCCGCGTAAGCCATGATCTGGACGTTGACATGGCCTTCCCGCTCGAGTGCCGATCGAATCGCGCCGACGCGTCCGTCCATCATGTCGGACGGAGCGATGATGTCCGCCCCCGCCGCGGCTTGGACGAGCGCCTGCTCGACCAGCACCCGGCTGGTCGCGTCGTTGAGGACATAGCCGCTGTCGTCGACGAGCCCGTCATGGCCGTGCGCGGTATAGGGGTCGAGCGCGACGTCGGTCAGCACGCCGACCTCCGGCGCGGCCTCCTTCACGGCCTTCACCGCGCGGCAAACCAGGTTGTCCGGGTTGAGCGCCTCGCGCGCGTCCTCTGTCCGCAGCTCGCGCGGGGTGTTGGGAAAGAGCGCGATGCAGGGGATGCCGAGGTCCCGAGCCTCGCGCGCCTTGTCGCCAAGCCGGTCGACGGACCAGCGCGAGACGCCCGGCAGGCTCGCGATCGGTTCCGCCTTTCCCTCGCCTTCGGCAATGAACAGCGGCCAGATCAGATCGGCCGGGGTCAGCACCGTCTCCGCGAACAGGGCCCGGCGCCAGGCGGCGGCGCGGCTGCGGCGAAGCCTGAGGGCGGGAAAGGCGGCATGGCTCATGGGGCGAGGCTGTAACGCCCCTTCGCGCCTCTGCAAAGCGCGGCGGGAACCACCCCGAGACTTCCTTGTGTCGCAACCGCAACGATGGCATTCTTCATAAGCGAATACAGACTTCCGGACTCACTCTTGGGATGAAAGGGGCAGTCGATGAAGTTCAACAAATCGCTCGCAATCCGGGTGGCGACCGTGGCCATGGCCATGGCCGCGGGGACGGGACCGGCCGTGGCCCAGCCCAATCCGGTGCTCTATCTGACCGGCCTCGAATATTATTCGGCCGGCGGAAAAAACTGGGTCCGCCACCGTTACGACGTTCTCAACAAGGACCAATATCCCGCCGCGATGTTCGCCGCGGCGCCGGCGCTTCCGCCCTGCGGCACCAATACCAATTCGTCGCGCTCATGGGTCGACTTCTTCGATTCGCGCGGCAAGCGTCTCTACGGCTTCTGCGCGCTGGGCAGCCCGACCGACCTCGGCAAGATCTGGTTCGCCACGGAAGAAGGCACGATTCCGCCCAGCTATGTCTACATCGTGATCCACGACCGCCAGACCAACACCAAGTATAAATCGAACCTGGCGGACACGACGCTGTAGGGTCGCCTCATCAACTCAGCACCGTTTCCGGCGAAGGCCGGGCCTGGACGTTCCGCCCGACCCCGGCTTTCGCCGGGGATTCGGTATCCCGGAGCCTTAAGCAGACGACGCGCGTTAGGCCGCCCGTGTCCCCGCGTTCCGTCCCCCGCCAGGCCGTGCTCGTCGTCAACGCCCATTCGCGGCGGGGACGGGCGCTGTTCCGCGAGGCGGCGGCAAAGCTTCGCCAGGCTGGCATCGAGCTTCTCGCGACGCATGCGCTGCGCGACCCGCGCCGGCTGCCGGACACGGTGCGCGAGGCGGTCCGAAGCGGCGCGCCGATGGTGATCATCGGCGGCGGCGACGGCTCGCTGTCCTGCGCGGTCGACGAGCTGGTCGACCGCGACTGCGTCTTCGCGCTGCTGCCGCTCGGCACCGCCAACAGCTTCGCCCGTACCCTCGGCGTCCCGCTCGATCTCGACGGCGCCGTCGCCGTCATCGCCAACGGCCGCCGCCAGCGAGTCGACCTCGGCATGATCGACGGCGACTATTTCGCCAACAGCGCCGCGATGGGCCTGTCGCCGATGATCGCCGAGGGCATCCCGCCCAGGCTCAAGCGCTGGCTCGGCCGGCTCGGCTACCTGATCTGGGCGATCTGGTGCCTGATCCGGTTCCACCCCTTCCGGCTGACCGTTGACAACGGCAGCGAGCGGCGCACGATCTGGGCGATGGAGGTGAGGATCGCCAATGGCGGCTTCCATGGCGGCGTCGAGGTGGTGGAGGCAGCGAACGTCGACAGCGGCGAGATCGTCATCCAGGCCGTGACCGGGCGCAGCAACCTGCTCCTGATCTGGGACTGGTTCTCCAAATATTTCAAGCTGCCGGCGCGCCATGCCACTACCGAGGAATTCCACGGCCGCCGCTTCACCGTCGACGCGCGGCCGCGGCAGCGCATCTCGATCGACGGCGAGGTCAGCGCCCGGACGCCGGCGGTCGTCGAGGTCGCCGAGCGAGCGATCGAGGTCGTGGTCCCCGCCTGATCCGCCGCGTGACGCCCGCCGGTCCGGCTCCAGCCGTCATGTCCTATCCCGACGGATTGAGGCGGCCGCCGGGCTCGGCGTCGGCCTGCGCCTCCTCGGCGCATTCGGCCCGGTCGGGCGGCGGCCCCATCCGGCTGCGGCGCCAGCCGCCATGCAGGTAGAAGCCGATAGCCAGCGACATATTGACCAGCGAGCCGACCGGAAAGCTCAGCCAGAGCGCGTCGGCGCCCAGCCACGGATAGGCGCCGAGCGCGAAGCCGATGCGGACGGGGACGAGGCCGACTGTAAGGATGACGAGCGGCCCGATCACCGCGCCGTTGGCCCGCACCGTGCCGAAGATTACCAGAGTGACTCCGAACAGCAGGAAGCTCCACGTCGCCAGCAGCTGGATGTGGCGCGCTATCGGCAGGGCCGGGCTATCGCTGCCGAGGAACAATGCGAGCGCCGGCCGGTCAGCGATCGCCAGCAGCGCGACCAGGGCGCCGGTGATCAACAAATTGTAGACGATCCCGGAACGGGTGATCGCCCCCACTCTTTCCCACCGGCGGGCGCCGATATTCTGAGCCGCCATCGCGCTGACCGCGGCGCCGAGCGCCATCGCCGGCATCTGCAGATAGGTCCAGAGCTGCATGGCGACGCCGAACGCGGCGGCCGTGTCGACTCCCTCGCGGTTGACGAGGCCGATCAGCGCCAGCGCCGAGGCGGAGACGACGATCATCTGAAGGCCCATCGGCAGGCCCTTGCCGACGATCGTTCTCAGCAGGGCGGGGTCCGGCTTCAGATAGCCGAATTCGCGCCCTCGCAGCCGCAGGGGCAGGTCGCCGGCATAGACGTAGGCGAGCATCGCCGCGAGGCTGAAATAATTGGCGATGACCGTCGCCGTCGCTGAGCCCGCGATGCCCATCCGCGGCACCGGCCCCAGGCCGAGGATGAACACCGGGTTGAGCGCGGTGTCGAGCACGACCGCGACGATCATGAACCAGAGGGGGGTCAGCGCGTCGCCGCTTCCGCGCAGCGCCATCATCACCATCACCATGGTGAGCGAGCTCGGAATGGCGATGAAGATCACTCTCAGATAGGCTAGCGCGAGCGGTGCCGCGCCCACGGGCGTGGCGAGCAGGCGCAGCAGCTGCGGTGCGAAGATCCAGCCGAGCAGGGCAAGTGCGAGGGCGCCGAAGACGAACGCGCCGAGCGCGGTGCCGAGCACACGGCGCGCCGAATCGACGTCGCGCCGATCAAACGCCTGGCCGATGAGGATGGTCGCGGCCATTCCGAAACCGAACACGAAGGCCATCAGCAGGAACATGACCATGTTGGCGTTGGAGGTGGCGGCGAGCGCCTCCTCGCCGAGGAAGCGACCGACCCAGATCGCGTTGATCGACCCGTTGAGAGACTGCAGGATCGACGACCCCATCGTCGGCAGCGCGAAGACGAGCAGGGTCGGTCCGATCGGCCCCTGCGTCAGGTCGCGCCGACCGGGACGCGCTGCCGGGCCGGTCGCCGGCGAGGAATCATCCGCCATCGCTGCCCCATATCGTCATTCCGGCGAAAGCCGGAAATCCACCTTCTTACGGCCGCGTCCGGGGAAGGAAGATGGATCCCGGATCACGCCCGGGATGACGGCTTAACCCAATCGCGCCAAAGCCGCGCGGTAGCGCTCGGCGTCAGAATGCTTATCGCGGTGATCAGCCCGCGCCTTCTCGACCGCCTCGGGCTTCGCCCGGTCAACGAAATTGGGGTTGGCGAGCCGCGCGGCGAGCGAATCCCGCTCTTTCTCGGCTGCCTCCGCCGCTTTGGTCAGCCGAGCGCGCTCGGCCTCGATGTCGATCACGCCCTCGAGGGACAAATTGAGAGTGTCGCCGTGCACGACGATCGGCACATTCATCCCGGTACCGAGAAATCCATCTCTCAAATCCACTCGCGCCAGCCTCTCCAGCGCACCGCGCCCGTTCGTTAATGCCTTATGCGCCAGCGCGGTTGGGGCACCGATGCCGAGCGGTATCCTGGTCCCGGGCGGCACATTCAGCTCCGTCCTGACCGCACGCACTTCGGAGACCGCTCGGATCAGCCACTCGATCTCCGCTCCCGCCTCCGGATCGAGCGCGCGCGCGTCGGGCATCGGCCACTTCGCAAGGATCAGCGGGTAGGGCCGTTCGTTCGCGCTCCACAATTCCTCGGTGACGAACGGCATGAACGGGTGGAGCATGACCAGGATCTGGTCGAGGACCCACGCCGCTACCGCCTTCGTTTCCTCGTCGATCCGGCCCTTGATCAGCTCCAGATACCAGTCGCAGAACCTGTCCCAGACGAAATGGTAGATGGTGTTGGCACTCTCGTCGTAGCGCAGCTCGGCCAGCGCCAGGTCGAGCGCCTGAACCGTCTTCACCGTCTCGCCGACGATCCAGCGGTTGACCGGCAGCTTTGCCGGGGGCGGCTCCAGCGCGTCGCTCGCGCCAATGCCGCTTCCTTGGCAGAAACGGGCGGCGTTCCACAATTTGGTGGCGAAGTTGCGATAGCCCTCGACCCTTTTCTCATCGAGCTTGATGTCGCGGCCCTGGCTCTCCATCGCGGCGAGCGTGAAGCGCAGAGCATCGGCGCCGTAGCGGTCGACGAGGCCGAGCGGGTCGACCGTGTTCCCCTTCGACTTGGACATCTTCTGGCCCTTCGCGTCGCGCACCAGGCCGTGGAGGTAGAGCGTCTTCCACGGCTTCTCGCCCATGAAGTGGAAGCCCTGCATCGCCATCCGGGCGTCCCAGAAGAAGATGATGTCAAAGCCCGAGATGAGAACGTCGTTGGGATAGTGGCGCTTCAGCTCCGGCGTCTCTTCGGGCCAGCCGAGCGTCGCGAACGGCCACAGCGCCGAGGAGAACCAGGTGTCGAGCACGTCGGGATCGCGGCGCAGCGGCCGGCCGCCGGCTTCGGCCCGCGCCTCCTCTTCGGTCTCCGCGACGAAGACGTTGCCTTCATCGTCGTACCAGGCCGGGATCTGGTGGCCCCACCATAGCTGGCGCGAGACGCACCAGGGCTGGATGTTCTCGAGCCAGTTATACCAGGTCTTCTCCCAGGTTCTGGGCACGACCCTGATGTCGCCCGTACGCACCGCCTCGATCGCCGGCCGCGCCAGCGTCCCGGCGTCGACATACCATTGGTCGGTCAGCCACGGCTCGATCACCGCGCCGGACCGGTCGCCATAGGGGAGCTGAATGGCGCGATCCTCGACCCGCTCGAGGTAGCCCTGCTCCTCGAGCATCGCCACGACCCGCTTGCGAGCTTCGAACCGATCGAGCCCGAGCAGTTCCTCGGGAACCCGCCCGTCACGGGTCTGCACCACCCTGGCATCAGCGCTCAGCATGTTGAGCATCTCTGTCGGCTTGAGGCCGGCCCGCCTGCCGACGTCGAAGTCGTTGAAATCGTGGCCGGGCGTGATCTTGACCGCGCCGGAGCCGAGCTCCGGATCGGCATGCTCGTCGGTGACGATCGGGACCAGCCGACCGGTCAGCGGCAGCCGCACGCGCTTTCCGACCAGGTTCGTATAGCGCTTATCGGTCGGGTGCACCGCCACCGCCATGTCGGCGAGCATCGTCTCCGGACGGGTGGTGGCGACGTGGAGGAAGCCGCCGCCGTCCTCGAGCGGATATTTGACGTGCCAGAAACCGCCCTTCACTTCCCGAGTCTCGACCTCGAGGTCGGAGATGGCCGTGCCGAATTTCGGGTCCCAGTTGACCAGCCTCTTGTCGCGGTAGAGCAGGCCTTCGCGATAGAGCCGGACGAACACCTTGATCACCGCCGCCGAGAAGCCGGGATCCATGGTGAAGCGCTCGTTCGCCCAGTCGCACGACGCGCCGAGGCGGCGAAGCTGGCGGGTGATCGCGCCGCCCGATTGCGCCTTCCATTCCCAGACATGCTCGATGAAGGCGTCGCGGCCCATCTCGGCGCGTTTGACGCCCTGGCTCGCCAGGTTGCGCTCGACCACCATCTGCGTCGCGATGCCCGCATGGTCGGTGCCGACCACCCACAGCGCATCCCTGCCCTGCAGGCGCGCGTGGCGGACGAGCACGTCCTGCAGCGTGATGTCGAGCGCGTGGCCGATATGGAGGCTGCCGGTGACGTTGGGCGGCGGCATGACGATGGTGAACGGCTCGGCCTCCGGCCGCGGCGGGCGAAACAGTCCCTCCCCTTCCCAGCGGGAATACCAGCGGGATTCGATCTCGGCGGGGTCGAAGGTCTTGGGAAGCTCGGCCATCGGGCGGGCGTTAGCGGAGAGATTTCCGTCATGCCAGCGCAGGCTGCCATCCCTGCCGCGGAAACGGGCCTTGCCGTTCGTCACCCGCTGCGGCCCCCAGCCTCCGCTGGGCGACGGCTAGAAGCTCTTGCCCGTGATCCGGGCGATCTCGCGAGTAACCAGTTCCTCGACCATGTCGGGCAGGTGGCGGTCGAGCCAGTCCTTGAGCAAAGGCTTGAGCATCTCGCGCACGGCCGCGCCCAAAGCGGCGTCGTCCGCCGGCACGGCCTCCCCTCCCGCCCGAAGCGAGGCGAGGGCGGCAAGCGACTGGCGGCTGGCGCTGGCGGCGTCGTCCGAGACGAGGCCGTCGCCCTCGCCAACCGGATCCTGCAGCTCGAGCACGTCCTCCTCGGCGGGGGGCGCGAGACGGGGCGCCTCGGCCGGGCGCGAGCCGCGCGCGGGCCGCGCCGCTGGACGACCATCCTCGGCGATCACCCTTTTGATCGAGGCGAGAATGTCCTCCATCGAGGGTTCCTGGTTAATATCCCCCATGATGAAGGGCTTATCGCCTATTCCGACGGCGGTGTCACGGGGGAGTTTGTCGGCCCCGTAACAGTACGGGTGGAGGCCGGCACGGGGGTCGGGTCGTCGCTCCAGTCGGATGCGCGGCCGCGGGTACGGTTGTAGTGGACCAGCGGATCGTAGAGCGCGCCGCCGTCGAGGTTGAGGTCCTCCGCTTCCGCCTTGCCCATCGCGTTGAGCAAAGCGAAGCCGGCGACATAGGCGTCACGACGCGCGGTGACGAGAGCGACCTGGCTGTTCAAGAGCTCCTGCTCGGCGTTGAGCACGTCGAGCACGTTGCGGGTGCCGACCGTCTGCTCCGCCCGAGTGCCCTCGAGCGCGAGCGTGTTGGCGTTGACCGCGACCTGGTTCGATTCGATCGCCTCGACCGCGGCCTGGTAGCTCGAGAAGGCGGCGCGGGTGTTGGCGACCACCGCGCGCTCGATCTCGACGCCCTGCTCGAGCAGCTGGCTCTGAAACGCCTGCGCCTGACGCACGCGGGCGCCGACCAGGCCGCCCTGGTAGATAGGGATGCGGGCCTGCACGCCGACGCCGGTCTGGACGACGTTGTTGGGCGCGCCCGGCGCGAACTGGCGCCCGGCGGTGCCGAGATAGTTGATCGCGTCGCCGCTGCCGAGCGCGTTGACCTCCGGCAGCCGCTGGGCGCGGGCGACCCGGACATCGCGGCCGGCGGCGCGGATCTGGGCGGCGATCGCGACCAGGTCGCTGTTGTTGGCGAGGGCGATCTCGACCGCTTCGTCGGCGGTCGTCGGCAGCGGCGGCAGCGGCGGAGGAGGAGCCAGCTCGTCGGGAAGCTCGCCGATCACCCGGCGGTAATTCTCCTCGCTGCCGGTGAGCCGTCCCTCGGCGGTGGCGAGCGTGCTCCGCGCCAGCGCCAGCCGGGCCTCCGACTGGGCGACGTCGGTGCGGGTGAGATCGCCGACCTCGAAACGGTCCTTGGTCGCCTGCAAATTGGTCTCGAGCACGCGGACCTGGTTCTGATTGAGTGTGACGATTGAGCGGTCGCGGATCACGTCCATGTAGGCGCCGACCGCCTCGGTGAAAACGTCGCCCTCGGTCGCCTTCAGGTTGGCCCGCCCGGCCAGCACCCGCTCGTCGGCCGCCCGGATCGAATTGCGGACGCGGCCGCCGTTAAACAGGGGATAGCTGACGTTGACGCTGGCGCTGACGTTGCGGCCGGTACCGCCGCCGGTCTGGGTGAGGTCCTGATTGACTCCCGCGGTGCCTGAAAGCTGAGGCCGGCCCGCCGCCCGAGCGACGGCGACGCCCTCGTCGAGCGAGCGGAGCTGGGCGCGCTGCGCCATGATGGTGGGATTGCCGCCATAGGTCTTGACGAGCGCCTCGGTCAGCGTCTCCGCGGCATTCGCCACGGCTCCGGTCAGCAGCGCCCCCGCCCCCACGGCGGCCATCAACCCTCCCCGCATGTTGTTCAACTCCACTCTCAAAATTTGAATGCTCGCGGCCTGGCGAAGCCGGGCAGGATCGCCGACGCCGCGTCGGCAAAGGCCGCCATCCCAAACCCTTCGCCCGCGCGGCGGCCGATGGCAAGGCGGGTCACTCCGTTTTCGACGAGCCCCGCCGCGAGCCGCCCGCCTTCGGCGAGCTGCGCGATCAGCGCGTCGGGAACGAACTCGACCGCGCCGTCGATCAGGATCAGATCGTAGGGGCCCTCGGCCGCAAAGCCCTCGACCAGCGGTGCCTCGATCAGGCGGACCTCGTAGCCGGCGAGGTTGGTGCGCGCGGCGGCGGCGAGCTCTTCATCCTCCTCGACCGCGACGAGCGGGCCGACCAGCCGCTCCATCACGGCGGCGGCATAGCCGGTGGCAACTCCGACCGCGAGCGCGCGCTCGCCCCGCCCGGGCGCCGCCTCGGTGAGCAGTCGACCGAGTGCCATCGGGCTGTTGAAGTCCCGGCCCGGCTTGAGCGGCACCAGCGCGTCGGCATAAGCGAGCGACACCCGCTCCGCGGGCATGAACCGCTCGCGCGGCACCTCGCCCATCGCGGCGAGGACGCGCGGGTCGTTGGTGCCGGTCGTCCTCAGCTGGCTTGCGATCATCGCCGCACGCATGTGGTCGAAATTCTGTTCGGTCATGTCCGCGGTCTCATCGCATAACTGTCTTAGTGACGCAATACACCTTCTCGTCTCCGCGGCTTTTATCGAATAGCGTGTGAACAGCAAGAGGCGTGCCAGCGCGGCCCGGCCCTGCGCCCTGCCCGATCGCTGTCCGATTGCGGACACGGGCGTCCGCGGGCGGACAGGGTTGACTTGCCCGCCCATCGTGCACAAGTGCCGCCCGGCGGCCCGATGGCGGAGTGGTTACGCAGAGGACTGCAAATCCTTGCACGCCGGTTCGATTCCGGCTCGGGCCTCCATCTCTCACGAAATCGCGGACTCTTTCTCTTCGCAACAGTGGATTTGCGTTGCCAATCCTCTTGCGGCGCACCTAAAAAGGTCGCAGACGCGCCTCAGAAGAGCGTTGACCGATTCAGCAGGGAGTGAAACCAAATGTCCTTTCAAACCACAATGATCCGGGTGGGTGCCCTCGCCGCCGCGAGCACGTTCGCTATTGCCCTTGCCTCGCCGGCGTCGGCCCAGGGTGCGACATGCGGCACCTACGCGGCAGGGACAATCGTTCAGCCGGCGCAAGGCACGGCGACGGCCGTCGGCCAGACCGCCTGCGGCAATCTCGCGGCGGCGACGGGCATCTCCGCTACGGCCGTCGGCGACCGCGCGGTAGCCTCGGGCGACTTCTCCGCGGCTTTCGGCGATTTCGCCGCCGCGACGGGCATCCAGTCGACCGCGGTGGGCGATGTCGCCAGCGCTCTGTCGACCAACGCCGTCGCCGTCGGCCGCAACGCCAACGTCGTCGCCGCCGCCACCAATGGCACCGCCCTCGGCAGCGAGACGCTCTCGTCCGGAGTCAATTCGACGGCCGTGGGCTGGCGCGCGAGCGCCACCGGAACGTCGTCGACCGCCGTCGGCGACCGCGCCGTGGCCTCAGGCAACTTCTCAGCCGCGTTCGGCGACTTCGCCGCCGCCACCGGGCTCCAGTCGACCGCCGTCGGCGACGTCGCCAGCGCGCTTGCGACGAACGCCAGCGCCTTCGGCCGCAACGCCAACGTCTCCGCCGCGGCGACCAACGGCACCGCCCTCGGCAGCGAGACGGTGTCGGGCGGGGTCAATTCCACGGCGGTGGGCTGGCGCGCCTCGGCGACCGGCCAGTCATCGACCGCACTCGGCGACCGCGCCGTCGCGTCGGGCAACTTCTCGACGGCGCTCGGCGATTTCGCCGCCGCCACCGGCCTCCAGTCGACGGCGGTCGGCGATGTCGCGAGTGCCACCGCTCAGAATGCAACCGCCGTAGGCCGCAACGCAAACGCCCTCGGCGTGGCCTCCACGGCGCTTGGCGCTGAGACGCAGGCGACGGCGACCAACTCGACTGCGGTCGGCACCGGCGCGCGAGCGACCCACGCCAACTCGACCGCGATCGGCAATAACGCCACGACGACGGCCGCCAACCAGGTGACCATCGGCGGCGCCGGCTCGACGGTCCGCTTCGGCGGCTACACCACGGCCGGAGTGCTGGTGAACGACGCCAACGGCAATATCAGCACGAACACCACCCTGCTCGGCCAGGTCGCCACCAACACCACCAACATCGCCGCCCTGCAGACGGCGACCACGGCCAATACCGCCGCCATCAACACGCTCCAGGGCAACGTCACCACGCTGTTTGACCTCGCGGCGGTGAACCGGACCGACATCCGCAAGGCCAATGAGGGCGTCGCCATGGCGCTGGCAATGGAGTCGCCCTATCTGCCGGAGGGCACCAAGATCGGCGTCGCCGGCGGCATCGGCTACTTCCAGAATCGCCTCGCCGGAACCGCGTCCTTCGCCGCCCGGGTCGGCACCAACGCCGCCATCTCGGCCGGCGTCGGCCTCGGCTTCGACAGCGGCGAAGTCGGCGCGCGCGCCGGATTCCAGGCGGCATGGTAGGTCCGTTCTCGCGGACAAAGGTCGGGCCGGGGTTGATCACCCCGGCCCGGCTTTTTTTTGCCGGCTGCCTCGCGGCCGCCGCATCGCCCGCGCCGGCCCAGGCGCCGACGCCTGCCCCCGCGGTCAGCCAGGCGGGGGTGCCGGACCCGATCGTGATCAACAAGCTGGTCTGGTCGGCGATGGCCGCGCTCGACCAGGCGAATCAGACCGGCAATTATTCGGTCCTGCGCGATCTCGGAGCGCCGAGCTTCCAGACCAACAATTCGGCGGCGACGCTCGGCGGCATCTTCCAGACGCTGAGGGCCCAGCAGGTCGACCTCGGCTATACGCTGGTGGTGGCGCCGAGCTACCAATTCCCGCCCGCCATCGTTCAGGGCGGGCTGCTGCGGGTCCGCGGAGCCTTCCCGCTGCGCCCCGCGCCGATCGCCTTCGACCTGCTTTTCCAGAACATTTCGGGCCAATGGCGCATTTTCGGCATCGCCGTGGCGCCAATTGTGCCCCAGGCGCCACAATCCGGCTCGACAAGACGTTGAAAAACAGGCTAATCGTCCAGCGATCTTGCAACTTTACCGAGACTCATTAACTCACGCGAATCGGCAGGGAGATACATCAATGCGTAACGACAACCACAACAGGGCTCCGAAGCGGGACTGGGTCCGTCCCGGGTTCCAGCGTCTCGAGGCCGGCGCTGCTGAGAGCCAGCGTGGCGCCACCCCCGACGGCGGCGGCGGCAACCAGGGCTCCTAAGCCCTCGCACGAGCCAACGCCTGAGCCCCCTGCCTCACGGCGGGGGGCTTTGTTATGACCGCGCTCGGAGGCTTTTGGAGCGTCGAGGAACGCTACGAATCGCCGCTTCATTGCCGGGCGATGCTCGCGGCTCAATCGCGCTTCGGGTCGCTCGAATCGGCCGGCCGCGTCGATGGCCTGGCCCTGGGTATCAGGCTCCACCCGATCCTTCCCGAGGACGAGCATGACGCTCAGCCGCTGATCGGCGGCCACGGCCGATTCGCGCTGGTCGCGGATGTTCGCCTCGACAACCGAGCCGAGCTTGCACAAGCGCTCGGGGTAGACCCAGCGCAACTCTCGGTCATGGCCGATTCGGCCGTGCTGCTTCTCGCGCTGGAGCGCTGGGGGGAGGAAGCGGTGCCGAGACTGGAGGGCGACTTCGCCTTCGCCTGGTTCGACGCCCACGAACGCCGGCTGCTGCTTGCCCGGGACCCGCTCGGTCAGCGACCGCTTTTCTGGCACCGCGGCGCCGGCTTCGTCGCCTTCGCCTCCATGCCGCGCGGCCTTCACGCGCTGGACATGGTGCGCAAGGCTGCCGACGAGGAGACGCTCCTCGGCTATCTGGGCTCCTTGCCTCGGACCGGGCCGGGCAGCTTTTATGCCGGTCTCGAGCGAGTCGAGTCCGGCCACGTCGTGACCCTGACTCCCAACGGGGCCACCCGCCGCCGATACTGGCGGCCGCGAAAGCGCCAGCTCGGGCTGAAGCGATTCGACGATTATGTCGACGCCTTTCGGTCGGAGCTGGATTCGGCGGTCGCTCGGCGCCTGCGCGGCGCGGACGGGCTCGTCGCCGCGCACCTGAGCGGCGGCTGGGACAGCAATGCGACGGCGGCCACCGCCGCGCGGCTGATGGCCAGCACCGGCGGCCGGGTCGTCGCCTTCACCCACGTCCCCCGCCGCGCCGCTGCGGACGGATCGCCGTCCAACCGCTTTGCCGACGAGGGCGCCCTTGCCGCCGCGACGGCTCGCCTCCACCCCAATATCGAGCATGTGACGATGGCGAGCTCGGCGCGCTCGCCGATCGACGACCTGGATTTGTACGCCGCGCTGTTCGACCGGCCTGTGTTCAACCTGTGCAATCATGTCTGGCTGTCCGAAATCCGTTCCGCCGCAAGCGTCGCTGGGGCGCGAATCCTGCTGAGCGGGGAGATCGGCAATTGGACGATCAGCGCCGCTCCCAACACGCTTCTCGCCGATTTCCTGCGCGAGGGGCGCTGGCTCGCCTGGTCGCGGGCGGCCTGGGCCATGGCGCTGGACGGCCGGGCTCGGTTCCGCGGAATCGCCGCGAGCTCCTTCGGACCGTGGCTTCCGGATGCCCTGTGGAATCGCCTGGCCCGCTTTTCTTCGGAGCTCGAGGCCTCCGTCACCGACCCCGTCCATCCGCGGCTGCGCGCGGCCGTGGCCGCGCGCCGGGAGAGGCTGGGCGGCGACCGCCGGAACGACCGTTTCGACGACGCCGCCAAGGCAATCCAGGCGATGGACTGGGGCGAGCATCGCAAGGGGATCCTAGGCGGCTGGGGCATCGACAAGCGCGATCCGACGGCCGACCCCCGACTGATCGACTTCTGCCTCTCACTGCCGCTCGACATGCTGATGAAGGGGGGCGTTCGACGCCCGCTCGCCCGCGCCGCCCTCGCCGACCGAGTCGCCCCGGCCGTGCTCGACGAGCGCCGCAAGGGCTATCAATTCGCCGACTGGCATGTCGGGCTCAGCAGCGACCGGGCCCGAGTCGCGCGCCTGCTCGAGGCCATGGCGGAAGACTCGACGGCCGCGCGCCTGATCGACGTGGAGCGGCTGCGCGAACTGGTTCGGGCCTGGCCCCGCGGCGGCTGGGCGAGCCCGCGAATAATCGGCCAATATCGAATCGGGTTGCTGAAAGGGATCACGGCCGGACACTTCATCTTGGCAGCCGGCCGCTGATCCTCCTATGGAGCGACCGATGCCGGAGGGACAGCCAGGACAGCCGAAGCGATCGGGTGGCGAATGCTAGCGTCCGAGAGGCCCCGAGCCTCGACCTACCGTCTGTTCGGCCTCAACCTGAGCTCGGAGATCGATCTCGCCGGCCTCGCTCCGCCGGTCGAGGCGGGGGCGCCGGACGTCGAGATCGCCTTCGGCCTGATCGCCTCGGGCGAAGACCCGCCCGGCTATTCCGCGACCGCTGAGGGCACCTTGCTTTCAGTCGCCAAGGTCGGCCGCTATCTCATCCGCGAGGGACGGCACATCGTCATCGACCCAGCGCCGGGAGCGTCTGAACGCAACCTGCGCCTGTTCCTGCTCGGCTCGGCGATCGGCGCACTGCTCCATCAGCGCGGGCTTCTGCCCCTCCACGCCAATGCAATCAACATCGGCGGACGCGCGGTGGCTTTCTCCGGCCATTCGGGCGCCGGCAAGTCGACCATCGCCGCCTGGTTCCACGACCGCGGTTATCCGATCCTCGCCGACGACGTCTGCGTGATCGGCTTCGACGACGCGGGCCGGGCCCTCGCCTATCCCGGGATACCGCGGCTGCGGCTCTGGCGCGAAGCGCTAGAGGCGACGGGCCGGGATGCGGGCGCGTACGACCGTTCCTTCGATGACCAGGAGAAATATGACGTTCCCACCCTGAGCGGGGTGAGGCTCGAGCCGCTTCCGCTGACCGCCATCTACCTGTTGCGCAAGGCGGACGACAAAGCCGGAGGCGGGGCAGCCATCGACCGCCTGACCGGCGTCGACTCGGTCGAGACCCTGATCTCCAACACTTATCGCGGCGGCTATCTCAGGACGATTGGCCGCACCGGCGAGCATCTCGCCGCCTGCCTCAGGGTCGCCCGGGCGGTTCCGGTGTTCTGCGCCCGGCGTCAATGGGGGTTCGAGAGATTCGAGGAGCAGGCTCGGCAACTCCACGATCACGCCTGCGCCCAGCCACCCCCGGGCTGATTCCGCGTCCGACCCGGACCAGGGCCCGAAGGAAGCGCATGGATAATCGGAGGCGCAGGGGCTAGTCGGACGGCACGACGACAGAGGAGCTCCGCCTTGCCCGGATTCGAGCTGATCTCAGGGATAGAGGTGGACCGGAGGCTGAGGGCCTTCATTGAGGAGGAGGCGCTTGCCGGCACCGGCCTCGAGCCCGCGGCCTTTTGGTTCGGCTTCTCGGCCCTGCTTCGCGAGCTGACCCCGGAAAACAGGCGGCTGCTGCGCAGGCGCGAAGACCTCCAGGCGCGGATCGACGCCCGCAACATCGCCCTGCGCGGCCGCCCGCCGAGCCCGGCCGAGGAGGAGGAGTTCCTGCGCGAGATCGGCTATTTGACCGATCCTCCTGCCCGGTTCGAGATCGGCACCGAGAATGTCGATCCGGAGATCGCCCGCATCGCCGGACCGCAGCTGGTGGTGCCGGTAAGCAATGCCCGTTACGCGCTCAACGCCGCCAACGCCCGCTGGGGCAGCCTCTACGACGCCCTCTACGGAACCGACGCGCTCGGCGACCGCCCGCCGGCGGGCGGTTACGACCCGGAGCGAGGCGCGCGGGTGGTCGCGTGGGGCCGCGCCTTTCTCGACGAGATCGCGCCGCTGACCGGCGGCAGCCATGCCGACGTCACCCGCTACGCGATCGAGAATGGAGGTCTCGCGACCGACCGCGGCACTCTCCGCGACCCGTCGCTGCTGGCCGGGTGGCGGGGACCCTCGGTGCTGCTGCGCCACCACGATCTCCATGTCGAAATCCTCGTCGATCGCGAGCATCCGATCGGTCGCGACGACCCGGCGGGGGTCGCCGACCTCCTGCTCGAGAGCGCCGTCACCGCGATCATGGATTGCGAGGATTCGGTCGCCGCGGTCGACGCCGAGGACAAGGTCCTCGTCTACCGCAACTGGCTCGGCCTGATGAAGGGGACACTGAGCGCCGGATTTGACAAGGGCGGCCGCCGTCTGGAGCGGCGGCTCGCGTCCGACCGACGCTACGATTCACCCGCCGGTCCGCTGACCCTCAAGGGCCGCGCGCTGATGTTCGTGCGCAATGTCGGCCACCTGATGACCAACCCGATGATGCGGCTCGACGGCGAGGACGCCCAGGAAGGCCTGGCGGACGCGGTGATCACTGCCCTCGCCGCCCTCCACGACCTCGGCGGCTCCCGCGCCAACAGCCCGGCCGGCTCGGTCTATATCGTCAAGCCCAAGATGCACGGGCCCGAGGAAGCCGCCTTCGCGAACCGCCTGTTCGACCGGACCGAGGACCTGCTCGGCCTGGCGCGGAACACGCTGAAGATCGGGGTGATGGACGAGGAACGCCGGACCAGCGTCAACCTCGCCGCCGTCATCCGGGCGGTGAAGGACCGGGTGGTGTTTATCAACACCGGCTTCCTCGATCGCACCGGCGACGAGATCCACACCTCGATGCGGCTCGGTCCGATGATCCGCAAGGCTGAGATGAAGGACGCCGAGTGGCTGAGGAGCTATGAGGACAACAATGTCGATGTCGGCCTCGCCTGCGGCTTCGCCGGCCGGGCCCAGATCGGCAAGGGCATGTGGGCGATGCCGGATCTGATGGCCGCCATGCTCGCCAGCAAGATCGCCCATCCCGAGGCGGGCGCCGGCACGGCCTGGGTGCCCTCCCCGACTGCGGCCACCCTCCATGCCGTCCATTACCATCGAGTCGACGTACCGGCGCGCCAGCGGGCGCTCGCCGCCCGCGCGCCGGCACCCCTCCACGGCCTCCTCGCCATTCCCGTCGCGACCGGGCAAAGCTGGTCGCCGGATGAGATAAGCGAAGAGCTCGACAACAACGTCCAGGGCATACTCGGCTACGTCGTGCGCTGGATCGACCAGGGCGTCGGCTGTTCGAAGGTCCTCGACATCCATGACACCGGGCTGATGGAGGACCGCGCCACCTGCCGCATCTCCAGCCAGCATGTCGCTAATTGGCTGCTTCACGGCGTGGTCGACCAGGCGCAGGTGGAGGCGGCGCTGCGGCGGATGGCGGCGATCGTCGATCGCCAGAACGCCTCCGACCCGTTCTACCGCCCGATGGCCCTCGATTTCGACGGGAGCGCCGCCTTCCAGGCCGCCCGCGCCCTCATCCTCGACGGCGCCCGCCAACCTTCGGGCTATACCGAACCGCTGCTCCACGCCCACCGGCTGGCGCTAAAGGCGCGGTCGGATCCTGGCGGATAGGAGCTGGCGCAGCTTGCCGGCCGCCATCGCCGCAACGAAGCCGGAGTCTCGCGCGGCGCGCTCATAGAGGGCGAGCCGCGCTTCGGCGTCCGGCTTCAGAGAGGCCTGCGCCTCGATCGCGGCGAAGCGGACTCGGTCGCTCGGATGGCGCGCCGCGAACGACTCGACGAGGTCGCGGCCGTCGCCGCCGCCGAGATGGGCGGCGAGCTTCACCAGCGCTTCCAGCGGGCTGTTATTGACCAGCCCGGCAACCTCCAGCCGTTCGAGGTCGAACCGGTATTGGTCGCAGAAATCCGTGCAGGGCGACTGGGCGAGGATGTTGAGCGAAACCGAGAGCGAGTCGGGCGGCAGTTGCGAATGGACGTCGCGGAAACGGCGGTAGAGCATCACCTTGCCCGGCTCGAGCCGCGAGCGCTCGACGAAGCGCAGCCGAACCGGCTCGCCGGCGAAGCCGGTCACCGAGTCGTAATCATATTCGAAATAATCGCTCCAATAGCCGGGGCCGAGATAGCCGACGGTCAGGAAGCTGAAATTATGGTCGTGCGGGACGTCGTAGAAAAACGGCTCGGTGCCGCTGTTCACCACTACGCTGTCCGCCGCCGCAGGCCAGAAATTGGCGCGGATCGCGAAACTGGGCGCGGCGTGCAGCAGGATGACCTGGGCGGTATAGTGATTGCGCCTTGCCTGGTCGGCGCAGCCTCGCTTGAGCTCCTCGATCACCAGGTCGCCGAGGAAGCGCCGGTTGTTGCCGAGTTTGCCGAGCGCCGGGCCGAAGGCGGCGACGCTTTCCTCGTCGTCGGGATCGAAGCCGCCGGTGGCGAGCGTCTCGACGAGGTCGCCGAGCTCGATCGCCTCGGCAGTCTGGGTCTCGATCAGGCGTGGCATGACTGTTCCATTCGCCCGGGGAAGAAGGCGGCCAGCGTCTCGGCGGCCGCGGCGCGGACCTCGGTGTCCGGATCCGAACCGGCCATGTCCCTGAGGTGCGGCAGCGCGAACTCGGCGTCGAGGGCGAGGAGCTCGCGCATCGCCTGCCACCGCGTGTGGAAATGCCCAGCCCGCAGGCGCGGAACGAACAACGGCGCCGCGTCGCGCCGCTCCAGCGTCCGCAGCAGGGCGAGCATCATCTGCGTCCGCGATCCGCTGTCATCGGTGCTGCTCGCCGCCACCGGCGCGAGCGTCGCCGGATCATAGTCGACCGCCACCGGGCCGGCGTCGAGCGGCGTCGAGGCGAACAGATAGACCAGGTCGGATTCGGCGCGGTCGATCACGAACGCCTCGCATCGCCCATCGATCTCGATCACTTCGCCGTCCGACAGCCGCCGCCGCTCCCGGAGCCGGCAGCCCTCCCCGCTCCGGAAGCCCTCCTCGATCGATGGCGCCGCGAACACGGAAAGCGACGCGCCACCGCCCCTCAGAAAGCGGAACAGGCTTCGCTCTCCGGTGAAGGTGATCCGGACCAAGCCGTGCGGAGAGGACCGCTTCAGCGTCAGCGCCTCGGCGCTCAATGCGGCGAGCTGAAGGGTCATTTCGGGGCTGCTGATCAGCAGGAGCCCCTGCTGGACGTCGGTGCGCACCGCCCGGAAAGGCGGCCGGCAAAAGGCGTCCGCCGCCGCCGCGGCGATCGCAGCGGCCATCAGGCTGGCGAGGGCGGCGTCATCGTCCATGAAGGTGCGCGCCAGCGCCAGCACCGCGCCGGCGCCGTCGGCGGCGGCCGCGGGCAGCCCTTGCCGCAGCGCCAGAACGGCCGGCATTTGGGCGATTTCTCCAGCGAGAACGCGCATGGCGGCGTCGGTCGCTTGGCGCGCCGCGGGATTTGCTAGCCACCCGGCCAGCGTGTCGTTCAGGATCATCTCGGTTTCCTTCCTGGGCCCGGGGAGGAGGCGCCCACAGACCGCCTCCTCCCGGGCCGGGCCGTCAGTTGCTCGAGACGACGACGACGACGCCGGCGCAAAAGACGCCGCCAACCTCCTGTTGTCTCGTCGAACCGTGGATGCCCACTCGGCTCCTCAGCTCCGGCAGCTTTGCTATGTCGATATTCTTCATCATGCTTCCTCCGTTGCGGTTTGCGGCGGACGAAGCAGCAAGCCGGCATTGCCGGTTTTGACTCCGATGGCGCTGTGTCTCCCCACCTCGTCCCCGATCCGCTCAGTCCGGGCGCAAGCCGTGAATCTTTCGCATAAACTCAAATTAAGTTGTGGGCTTTTCAGGGAAAAGTTGGGAATAACCGGGCGTCAGAGTCCATCGCCGCCATCTTCGTGCCGCGCCTCTTCCTCGTAGACGGCGCGCAGCTCTCCGAGGCGTTCGAGCTCCCGGCGAGTACGCGAGAGGGTGCGCACGCCCCAGGCGAACAGCAGCGACAGCACGATCAGGGTGAGCAGGCCGCGCGGCGTCTGTACCCACTCGATGAAGGAGCCCAGCATGCGCTCGGTGTGACCGCCGGTCCGCACCGCCATCTTGTAGAATAGCGCGATCGCAACGCCGATCGGGAAGAAGGCGAGGCTGAGCTTGGTGCGCCGGAGATTGGCGGTGGCGTTGCTGATGCTGGTCTCGATGAAGGCCTGCCGGCTCGCCGTGTCCAGCGTCCGAGTCATCTGTTTGATCTGGCGTCGCTTGCGGGTGACGATGATGGTGATCGCGATCAGGGCGATGGCGGCCAGCATGGTGACGGCGCCGGGCGTCAGGAAGATGCCGAGAATAGACCCTCCGAGGATGATCGCCACGGCCGCAAAATCCAGATAAGCTAATATCCGACCTCGCAGACGCGCCTTGCGCGCCATGGCCTCGAACCCTTCCTGCTCGGCGGCGTCGGGCTCCTTCCACAGGTCGGCCAGGTCTTGAAGATCGGGATCGGTCATGAGCGGCGCTCCACGATCGTCTTCAGGGTTCCCTTGGCGCGCTGACAGCGCAACATCGCCGCATTGGGAGATATTCCAAGAATGATTGCCATTTCGCCATAGCTGAACCCTTCGAAGCACAGCACGATCGCTTCGCGCTGCGGGACGGGGAGCAGCTGGATGGACTCGACCAGCACCCTTTTCTGGTCGTTGCGGAACGCCGCTTCGTCAGGGGCGGGAAGCGCGGAAGCGAGATCGATGGGAAGCTCGACCTGGCGAGGTTCGCGCGCCCGCTTCGAGACGTGTGAGATGCACCTTTTCTGGGCGATCGAGGCGGCGAAGGTCTTGAGCGAGGAATCGCCACGGAAACTGGGCAGGGCCACCCATATCGCCAGCAAGATGTCCTGGACGAGCTCGCGGCGGAGCGACGGATCGGCCTCGTGCGAGAGCGCGATGCGGTTGATGAGCCCGGTGCAGGACGAACTCATCTCCGCGAAGAGTTGCTCCTTTGAGCCGTTCGTGGCCATTGCTAAACGGTGCCCCATGGCCGGCTCCCCGGCCGATCCCCGATCGGTTTGTGCAGGATCGTCACAGGAAGATCAAATCGCGGGCCGGAAAGGACTTTAGTGCCATGGAGCGAAGTGCCCAGAACAGCGGCACGATCGAAGTTCGGGACGCTCACCGGTTCGACCGTGCCCGGCTCGAGGCGTGGCTGGAGCGGGAGGTGGAGGGATATGCGGGGCCGCTGCGCGTCGAGCAGTTCCGCGGTGGCCAGTCCAATCCCACCTACAAGCTGACCACGCCCGGCCGCGCCTATGTGCTGCGCCGCAAGCCGCCTGGGAAGCTGCTGCCCGGCGCTCACGCCGTCGACCGCGAATATCGCGTCATCTCCGCCCTCGCCGGGCAGGGCTTCCCGGTCGCCCGCGCCTACGGACTGTGCCTCGATGAAACGGTCATCGGCACGCCCTTTTATGTGATGGAGATGGTGGAGGGCCGGATCTTCTGGGAAGCCGACCTTCCCGAGGTCCCGAGCGCCGAGCGTCCGGCCTATTTCGACGCGATGAACGCGACCATCGCCCAGTTGCACCGGATCGACCCCGAGCGGGCCGGGCTCGCGGACTACGGCAGGCCCGGCAATTATTTCGAGCGCCAGATCGGGCGCTGGTCGAAGCAATATCTCGGCGACGTCGAGGCGGGCCGGATCGCCGCGATGGACAGACTCGTCGAGTGGCTGCCGCGGAACATCCCGCCGGGCGAGGAGCCGGCGCGGATCATCCACGGCGATTTCCGCTGCGATAACATGATCTTCCACCCGACCGAGCCGAGAGTGTTGGCGGTGCTCGACTGGGAGCTGTCGACGCTCGGCCACCCGCTCGCCGACTTCACCTATCATCTGATGGTCTGGCGGATGCCGGCCGGTATCTCGACCGGCCTCGCCGGTCTCGACCTCGCCGCGCTCAACATCCCGTCCGAAGCCGATTACGTCGCCGCCTATTGCCGTCGGACCGGCCGCGACGGCATCCCCGACATCGACTTCTACATGGCCTTCAACCTGTTCCGTCTCGCCGCCATCGTCCACGGCATCAAGGGACGCCTGGTCCGCGGCACCGCGGCCTCGGCCCACGCCGGGCAGATGGCGGCGAGCCTCGAACCGCTGGCCGAGCGCGCCTGGGAGCAGGCCGTCCGCGCCGGCGCCCGCTAGCCGAACCTGCGCTTTCGCTCTATCGCGGGCGCGGCGCGTCTGGGGGAGGCGATGGCGGACGAGAAGGCCGACAGGAAGGTGAAGCGGGCGCTCCGGCAGATCGGCTGGGCGCGGCTCGCGGGCACGGCCGCCTTCCTCGTCCTCGCGTTGCTCCTCGCGCGCTATTCGTGGCACCTGCCGCTGGCGAGCGACGCCGAGCGGGCCCTCTACGACTTGCGTTTCGTCCGGGCCGCCCCGCGCGTCGTCCAGGACGAACGCATCGTGCTCGTCACCTACGACGACCAGACCTTGCGCGCGCTGCAGAAACGCTCGCCGCTCGACCGAAGGGTGCTGGCGGAGGCGCTCGCCGCTCTCGACGCGATGAAGCCCAGGGCGATCGGCATCGACATTCTGTTCGATCAGCCGCAGGCCGAGGATCCGCAGCTTCTCGCCACCTTCAGGGCGATGAAGACGCCGACTCTGATCGCCTATGCAAGCCCAGCGGAGAACGAGGACCAGATCGAATATGAGCAGCACGAATTTCTGCGCCGGTTCATCGGCGCGGCGCGGACCGACCGGGTCCGCCCCGCCAGCATCAAGATGGAGCCGGATTATGAGGACGGAGTGATCCGGCGTTGGCCCGAGCGCAGGGGCGGCCTGCCCCCTCAGCTGGCGAATGCGATGACTTCGGAACATCCGCAATTTGCCCATTATTCCGGAAGTATCGACTTCACCCTGCCGGCCGACCCCGACCGGCCGGTCTTCGCCAGCTTCCCGATCGACGCCCTGCCCCTGCTCGGCGACGCGATCCGCGACAGGATCGAGGGCCGCTACGTTCTGATCGGCGGCAACATCAAGGACCAGGACGATTACGAGACGCCGATGAGCCGCCGCACCGGGCGCTGGATGAAGGGGGTCGAGGTCCATGCCCACATGCTCGCCCAGCAGCTCAGCGACCGGATGCGACCGTCGCTGCCGGCTTTCGTGCTGTGGCTCAACGCCGTCGCGATGGTGATCGCCGGCGGGGTCAGCAGCCTGCTCGACTGGCGCGGCTGGCGTCTCGCCCTGGTGCTGGCCGCGCAGCTCGCCGTCATCGCCGTGGCCCCGTTCCTGCTGCAGGACTGGGGCCTTGACACCTATGGCGTGCCCGCCTTCGGCGCCGCGCTGGGCTGGGCCTTCGCCTTCGCCGCCGTCGGCACCGCCGCCCGCGCCGTCGGCTCCGAGCAGCGCCGCTTCGCCCAGGCGACGCTCGGCAAATATCTCCCGGCCGACGTCGCCGCCGAAATATTGAAGGATCCGGAGCGGCTGACCCTGCGCGGCGAGAAAAGGCAGATCTACGCGCTCTTCTCCGACCTCGAGGGCTTCACCAAGTTGAGCCACGCGACCAGCCCGGAGCAGCTGTCGACCCTCCTCAACCGCTATCTCGAGATGTTGAGCTCGGTCGTCCTCCGCCACGGCGGCACGATCGACAAGTTCGTCGGCGACGCCGTCGTCGCCTTCTGGGGGGCGCCGATCGCCCGCGAAGACGACGCCGACCGCGCCGTGCTGGCCGCCGTCGCCCTGTACGAGGCCGGAGAGGAATTCCGCCGCACCGCCGGCGACGGCCTGCCGCCGATCGGCTGCACCCGAGTCGGCCTCCACCGCGGCGACGCGGTGGTCGGCAATTTCGGCGGCGAGGGGCGGATCCAGTACACCGCGCTCGGCGACGGCATGAACACCGCCTCGAGGCTCGAATCGGCCAACAAACTGCTGCACTCGACCATCCTGGTCAGCGGCGAGGTTAAGGCCGAGACCGGCCTCGACATCTTCCGCCCGCTCGGCCGCGTCGTGCTCAGCGGTCGGGCGACGCCGGTCGAGATCTGGGAGCCGGTGCCGCACATGCCGGAAGCCGAGCGACGGCGGCTGGCCGAGCTCTGGCTCGCCTTCGACGCGGGCGACGCCGACGCCCTCGAGGCGCTCGAGGCGCTCGCCGCCGAGCGGGAGGAGGATGCGGCGCTCGCCGATTTCGTGTACCGTCTCCGCCAGGCCGGTCCGGGAGGTCATTTTGTCTTGGGTTCCAAATAGCGTTGTCGCGCGGCCGCTGATCGCCGCTGCCCTCCTCGCCACCGCCAGCGCGGCGATGGCCGACATCCTCGTCGTGCGATCGTCCGGGCCGTCGGCCAAGAGCTATCCGCCGGGCCGGCGTCTGCCCGAGAACGCGCGCCTCGTCCTGCGCTCGGGGGACCAGCTGATCGTGCTCGACGGCCGCGGCACCCGCATCATCCGCGGTCCGGGAAGCTTCACGGCGGGCGCGCCGGCGGCGGGCCGCGTCGCCTCCGCCGCTGCCCCGGGCGACCGCCGCGCCCGCATCGGCGCCGTCCGCGGCATCGAGGACGGCGCCCTCCGCCCGCCGAGCATCTGGCATGTCGACGTCGCTCGGAGCTCGAACGTCTGCGTCGCCGATCCGGCCAAGGTCACGCTGTGGCGGGCCGATCCGGCGTCGGCCGCGACGCTCAGCATCGCCGGCCAGGGCGGCCGGTCGGCGCGGCTCGAGTGGCAGCCGGGCTCGAGCATCCTGGCCTGGCCGGCCGACCTGCCGGTCGCCGACGGCGCCGAATACCGCCTCTCCGGCGCCGGCGCGGCGACGACGATCCGCTTCCGAACCATGCCCGCCAAGCCGGCCGGCCTCGAGGACATGGCCCAGACCCTGATCCGCCACCAGTGCGACGCCCAGCTCGATTTGTTCATCGACACGGTGAAATTGCCCGGGTGAGCCCGAGCAGGTCAGCCGCCCCGATTGGAACCCTCGATGTCCACCAGCCTCGCCGGCCAGGACCGAAGACAGCGCGCCCTGCTGCTGCTGGGAATCGCGCTCGCCTCGATCCTGCTGTGGCAGACCGCGGTCGGCAGCCTGCTGCTCTATCCGTTCACGATATTGGCGACCTGGTTTCATGAAATGGGCCACGGCATCGCCGCGATGGTCACCGGCCGGGGGTTCGAACGCCTGCTGATTTTCGCCGACGGTTCGGGCGTCGCCGAGGCGATGCGTCCGAGCGATGGGTACAGGCTCACCGACGCGCTGGTCGCGGCGAGCGGACCGCTCGGACCGGCGGTCGCGGGAGCGGCGCTGATCGTCTCCTCGCGCTCCCCCGCCGCCACGCGCAACGCCCTGGCGGTGCTGGGCGTCGCTCTGGTGCTGTCGACGGCGATCTGGGTCCGGTCGCCGACGGGCTGGCTGGTTCTGCCCGCACTCGGGCTAGCGATCGCCCTGCTCGCGCTGCGCGGATCCGAGCCCTGGCGGCGCTTCGCCATCCAGCTCCTCGGCGTCCAGGCGGCGATCAGCGCGTGGCAACAGTTCGACTATTTGTTCAGCCCGGGCGGGACGGTCGGCGGCGAGCTCCATCGCTCGGACACCGGGGCCATCGCCGATGTCCTGCTCCTCCCTTATTGGTTCTGGGGCGCGCTGATCAGCGCGACGATCGTGGCCCTGCTATGGTGGAGCTTCAGGCTCGCCTTCCGGCGTTGACGCGGGCGCGAGGACAGCCTGCCGGCCGGCCCGTTAGGGCCATGTGGGGACACGTATTTTTTCGTCTCGAGGCCGGGCTGGATTGCTTCAGTGCGCTCGCAAGGACGGGGACGCGGCGAGTCCTCCGCCGGCCGAGCGCGACGAGGCATCCGTGCATATTTCCCCACCGCTGACCCCCGGCACGCTCCTTCGCTGGCCTGGCGAAGATGGACCCGGATCAAGTCCGGGGTGACGACCTGATTTCATATTCCGGGCCGGCCTGCTCGTCGACACGGTCGAGCTGCCGGGGTGAGCCGTCGCCCCAGCGCACGCCGGGGCCCCAGGGGGCGAATGGCGCCACCGCCCTTCACCCGCCGGGATCCCGGCCTTCGCTGGGATGACGTGTTCTCCCTACCCCGTCGGGAAGCCCCGCTTCTTCATCAGCGCCTTGACGTCGGGGTCGCGGCCGCGGAACTGGCGGTAGGCTTCGGCGCGGTCGGTTTCGTTGCCGGTCGAGAGCAGGAAGCGCTTGAATTTCTCGGCGGTCGCCTTGTCCCACGGGCTGCCCGCCTCCTCGAACGCAGCCCAGGTGTCCGCGTCCATCGTCTCCGACCAGAGGTAGGAATAATAGCCGGCGGAATAGGCGTCGGACGAGAACAGGTGGTTGAAGTGGGGAAGCCGGTGCCGCATCGCGATCTCGCGCGGCATTCCGATCTCGGCCAAAGCCTGCTTCTCGAACGCGTCCGGATCGACGACTCCGTCGGCATCCATGTGCAGCTTCATGTCGACGATCGCGGCGGCGAGATATTCGACCGTGGCAAAGCCCTGGTTGAACGTCTGCGCCTTCTGGATCTTGTCGACCAGCGCCTGCGGCATCGGCTCGCCCGTCCGGTGGTGCCTGGCGAAGCGCTGCAGCACCTCCGGAGTCAGAAGCCAGTTCTCGTTCACCTGGCTCGGATATTCGACGAAGTCGCGCTGCGACCCGCCGAGGCTCGGATAATGGACGTTCGAGAGGAAGTAATGAATGGCGTGGCCGAATTCGTGGAACAGCGTCTCGGCGTCGTCGAGGCTGATCAGCACCGGCTGGCCCGGCGCCGGCTTGACGAAATTGTTGTTGTTGGAGCCGAGCACGATGTCGTCGCCGAGCAGGCCGGCCCGACTTCGAAAGGTCGTCGCCCAGGCGCCCGAGCGCTTGCCCTCGCGGGCATAATCGTCGCGGTAGAAGACCCCCACCTGCTTGCCGGTGGCGCGGTCGGTCACCGAATAGACGCGGACGTCCGGATTCCAGACCGGCACCGTGCCGGTGATCTCCTTGAAGTCGAGGCCGTACAGCTCGCCCGCCGCCCAGTAGGAGGCCTGGATGATGTTATCGAGGGCGAAATAGGGCTTAACCTCCTCCTGGCTGAGGTCGTAGCGCTCCTTCCTCACCTTCTCCTGGTAGTAGCGATAGTCCCAGGGCTCGATGGTGATGTTGTGGCCGAGCTTCTTCGCCAGCGCCTGCTGGTCGGCCACCTCCTCCTTCACCCGGGCGACCGCGGCCGGCCAGACCCGGTTCATCAGGGCCATCGCGCTGGCCGGGGTCTTGGCCATCGTGTCCTGCATCCGCCACTCGGCATGGTTCTTGAAGCCGAGCAGCTTGGCGCGGTCGGCGCGAAGCTTGACGATCTTGGCGATGATCTCGTTGGTGTCGCTGGCGCCGCCATTGTCGCCGCGTCCGACGAAGGCGCGCCAGACTTTCTCGCGAAGCGCGCGGTCGTCGGCGAAGGTGAGGACCGGGTCGACCGCCGAGCGGGTGTTCTTGATCGCATAGCTGCCCGCCGGCATGCCCCGCTGCTGGGCGGCGGCGGCGAGCGATGCCTTGACGTCGGCGGGCACCCCTTTCAGCTCGGCCTCGGTGGCGGTGATGTAGGTGCTCTCGTCGGCGAGGACGCGCTCGCTGAACGTTGCGAACAGCTCGGCGAGCTGCTGGTTGTAGGCCGAGAGCTGCTGCTTCTGTTCGGGGCTGAGATTGGCGCCGCGGCGGATGAAGCTGTCGTAAAGCCGGGTCAGAAGCCGGTCCTGCTTGGCGTCGAGGCCGAGCGAGGCGCGGCGATCGTAGAGCGACTTCACGCGCTGGAACAGCTTGGGGTTGAGGATGATCTCGTCGAACGCGGCCGACAGCTTGGGAGACCATTCCTTGTCGAGCGCCTGATACTGAGGCGTCGTCATGTTGCTGGTCATCACCCCGAACAGCGACAGCACGCGGTCGAGCCGCTGGCCCGTCTTCTCGAGCGCCTCGACCGTGTTGGCGAAGGTCGGCGGCTCCGGATTGTTGGCGATCGCGAGCACTTCGCGGCGCTGCTCGTCGATGCCGAACTGGATCGCCTCGGGGAACAGCTCGGGCTTCACCTTGTCCCATGGGGGCACGCCGTCATAGGGCCCGGTCCAGTCGGCCAGCAGGACGTTGTTCGGGACGGCGGCGGGCGCCGGAGCGGCCTGGGCAGTGGCCTGCGCCGCCCAGGCGACGCCCGCAATGCCGGCGAAGGCCAAAGCGGCAGCGCCGCCGAGAAGGAATGCTTTCAAGACAGGTCTCCCGGAATGAATTTCGCGCCGGCTATATGAGGCTCGCACGCCGCGTCGGCAACTTGCCCGCGCTTGCGAATCTCACCTACGCTCGCGCCGCTTCCCACGCCCTAGGCTTTGGGACATGATCGGGACATGTACGACGGCGCCCTGACCGCGCAGCTGAGCGTCGACCGGCTGGTTGCCGAGCTCCCCTTCCTGCTGCTCGTGCTGGCCATGTTGTGGAGCGGCGCCAGCCGAATCCGGGCGGCGGTGGCGGTCGCCGCGCTGGCCGGACTCGCGCATGCCCTGCTGGTGGCGGAAGCGCCGCTGGCCGCCTTCTGGTGGGGACTTCTGCTCGCAGTCACCGTGGCGCTGCTCGTCCGCCGGCTCCTTCTCGACCGCGGCGCGCGCTTCACGCCCGACGAGGAGGCGATGGTCGCCGCGGTCCTTCCGGGCCTCGCGCCGGCGCGGGCGCGGCATCTGCTCGACCACGGTTTCTGGCTGTCGGGAGACCGCGGCGACGTGCTGACCCGGGAGGACGAGCCGGTCGGCCATCTCTATTATCTCGCCGCCGGCGAGGCGCGCGTGCTGAGCCACGGCCGCCAGGTCGGCACCTGCCGCGCCGGCGACCTGATCGGCGAGGTCACCGTCCTTTCCGGCGAGCAGGCCAGCGCCACCGTCATCCTCACCGGCCCGGCGCGCTTCTGGTGCGCGCCGGCCAGCGTGCTGCGCCCCTATCTGGCCGCTCATGAGGAGGTCCGCCACGCGCTGGAGCAGGGCTTCGCGATCGCGCTGAAGTCGAAGCTGCGGGCGACCAACCGGACCATCGCCGAGGCCGAGGCCGGATCCAGCTGACTCGTTTCGGCGCGGGAAAGGAATCGTTCGGCGCAAATCCCGTTGCCGCCCATGGTCTTAGCGCACCCTTTCGGCGAGCTTTCGCCAGCGGAACCTGTCGGGGGAGTGGCTTTGCTCAACATCCTGATCGTCGAAGACGATCCCTTGCTCGCCGAGACGGTGAAGGCCCTCGTCGAGCTCAATCCGCGTTTCCAGGTCACCGCTCTGGCCAACGACCTCGCCAGCGCCGTCGCCGCGGTCGAGGAGCGGCGGCCCGACCTCGCTTTGGTCGACCTCCAGCTCGCCAATGGCAGCAGCGGCTATGCGGTCGCGGCGAGGCTGCGCGACTCCGGCATCGCCTGCCTGTTCACCACCGCTCGAGCGCCCGGCTTCGCAGTCAGGGACCTCGCCATCGGCTGCCTGCAAAAGCCGTATCGGGAGGAGGATCTGGTCCGTGCCCTGAGCGAGGCCGAGGACATATTGAAGGGGCGGCCCAAGCTGGTGCTGCGCCCGCGCCTGCCCGATCCGCTCGAGATATACGGCGACGAGGACAAGGCCGAGAAGGCCGCCTTCACCCTCGCCGTCAGCCGCCGCACCTCCTGGCTGGCGAAGCTCAAGAAGCTGGTGCGGAGGCCGTCTTCGTTCAGGAGCGCGGCGGCCTGATCCGTCGCCCCAGCGAAGGCTGGGGCCCCGGCGGGTGAAAAACATCGCGCCCTTCGCCCCCTTTGATCCCCGGCCTTCGCCGGGATGACGTCACTCCCCCAGGTCCCTCAGCGCCGCTCCCGCGCCCCTCCGGACGACCAGGTTCCTGATCTCCGTCATGTCCTCCATCGCGAAGCGCACGCCCTCGCGGCCCAAGCCGCTGTCCTTGACTCCGCCATAGGGCATGTTGTCGACCCGGTAGGAGGGCACGTCGTTGATCACCACGCCGCCGACCTCGAGCCGGTCCCAGGCGTCGAACATCCGGAACAGGTCGCGGGTGAAGATTCCCGCCTGGAGTCCGAACCTGCTGTCATTGATCACGTCCAGCGCCTCGTAGAAATCGTCGAAGCGGATCAGGAAGGCGACCGGACCGAACGCCTCCTCGGCGTTCAGCCTCGTGTCCGGCGCGACGTTCTCGAGCAAAGTCGCCTCGAGCATTGCGCCGTCGCGGCCGCCGCCGCAGAGCAGGGTCGCGCCCTTCGCCCGCGCCTCCTCGATCCAGCGCTCGAGGCGCTCAGCCTCCTTGACGTCGATCATCGGCCCGACGAAGGTCTCCTCGTCGTGCGGGTCGCCCGCCCTCAGCGCCCGGGTCTTCGCCACCAGGCGGTCGCGGAAATCGTCGTAGATAGCGGCGTGGACGAGGATGCGCTGGACGCCGATGCACGACTGGCCGGACTGGTAGAAGGCGCCGAACACCGTGTGGTCGACCGCGTCGGCCAGATCGGCGTCGGCATCGACGATCACCGCCGCGTTGCCGCCGAGCTCGAGCACCACCTTCTTCTTGCCCGCCTTGGCCTTCAGCGCCCAGCCGACGTCGGGCGAGCCGGTGAAGCTGAGCAATTTGAGCCGCTCGTCGGTGGTGAACAGGTCGGCGCCCTCGCGGCTGGCGGGGAGGATCGAGAAGGCGCCCTTCGGCAGGTCCGTCTCGGCCAGCACCTCGCCGATGATGATCGCCCCCAGCGGCGTGCGGCTGGCGGGCTTCATTACGAACGGGCAGCCGACCGCGATCGCCGGCGCGACCTTGTGGGCGGCGAGATTCAGCGGGAAGTTGAACGGCGAGATGAAGCTGCACGGCCCGATCGGCACCCTTTTCCAGAGGCCCTGATAGCCCCGGGCGCGCGGCGAGATGTCGAGCGGCTGGACCTCGCCGGTCATCCGCACGGATTCCTCGGCGGCAATGCGGAAAGTGTCGATCAGCCGGCTGACCTCGCCGCGGCTGTCCCTGATCGGCTTGCCCGCCTCGACGCAGAGCGCGAAGGCGAGTTCATCGGAACGCTCGGCGAAGCGGTCGACGCAATGCTGGAGCACCGCCTGGCGTTCGTAGGCGGCCATCGCCGCCATGGCGTGCCGGGCCGCGTCCGCGGCGGCGATCGCCGAATCGATCGTCGCGGGGTCGGCCAGCGCCACCCGAGTCGCCACCTTCCCGGTATATTTGTCGGTGACCTCGAGGTCGGCATTGGGCTGCTCCGCCGAATTGGCGAGGTAGAGCGGGTAGCGGTCCTTGAGCTCGGTCATGTCGCCTACAAAGCCGCGCTGAGCGACCTGATCTCCCGGTTGAGGATGCGGTCGTTTTCCGAATAGTCGACCGGGCAGTCGATCAGGTGGACGCCGGGCGTGTCGAGGCAGCGGCGGAGCAGCTCGGGAACGGCTTCCGAGCTCTCGACCCGGTGGCCGCGGGCACCGTAGCTTTCGGCATAAGCGACGAAGTCGGGATTGCCGTAAGTCAGCCCGAAATCCTCGAACCCCATGTTCGCCTGCTTCCAGCGGATCATGCCGTAGGCGTCGTCGCGCAGGACCAGAACGGTGACGTCGAGCTTCAGGCGGACCGCGGTCTCCATCTCCTGGCTGTTCATCATGAAGCCGCCGTCGCCGCAGATCGCCAGCACCTTGCGGTCGGGGTGGACCATCTTCGAGGCGAGGGCCGAAGGCAGGCCGGCGCCCATCGTCGCCAGCGCGTTGTCGAGCAGCACCGTGTTGGGCGCGCGCGCGGGATAGTTGCGCGCGAACCAGATCTTGTAGACGCCGTTGTCGAGGCAGAGGATGCCGTCGGCCGGCATCGCCTCGCGGACCTGACCGACCAGGCAGGCGGGGAAGACGGGGAAGCGCCGGTCGTCGCACATCGGGGCGGTATGCGCCTCCTCGGCCCGGCGGGCGCGAAGCATCGCCTCGAAGTTCCACGTGCCCGAGGGAACGACGTCCTCCTTGATCTGCCAGATGGCGTTGGCGATGTCGCCGATCACCTCGATCTGCGGGAAATAGACCGGGTCGACCTCCGCCGTCTTGGTGCTGACGTGGATCACTTCGGTCCCGCCCTGACTCATGAAGAAAGGCGGCTTCTCGATGACGTCGTGGCCGACGTTGACGATCAGGTCCGAAGCCTCGATCGCTCGGTGGACGAAGTCGCCGGCCGACAGGGCGGCGCAGCCGAGGAACTTGGGGTGGGTCTCGTCGATCACGCCCTTGCCCAATTGGGTGGTGACGAACGGGATGCCGGTCTTCGCGATCAGCTGGAGCAGCATCCGCGAGGTCATCTTGCGGTTGGCGCCGGCGCCGATCACCAGCACCGGCGACCTCGCCGCCTCGATCTTCCTGACGGCCGCGCGCACCGCCTTCTCGTCGGCCGTCGGCCGCCGCGACAGGCTGCGCGGCAGCGGCACCGAATCCGTCTCCTCGTCGGCGATATCCTCGGGGAATTCGAGATGGACGGCGCCGGGCTTCTCCTCCTCGGCGAGGCGGAAGGCCTCGCGGACCCGGCTCGGTATGTTGTCGGACGAGGCTAGCTGGTGGGTATATTTGGTGATCGGCCCCATCATCGCGACGACGTCGAGGATTTGGAAGCGGCCCTGCTTCGACTTCTTGATCGGCTTCTGGCCGGTAATCATCATCATCGGCATTCCGCCCAGCTGAGCGTAGGCGGCGGCGGTGACGAGGTTGGTCGCGCCCGGCCCGAGCGTCGCCAGGCAGACTCCGGTGCGCCCGGTATGGCGCCCGTAGGTCGCCGCCATGAAGCCCGCCCCCTGCTCGTGGCGGGTCAGGATCAGCCGGATTTTGGTCGAGCGCGACAGGCTGTCGAGAAAGTCGAGATTCTCCTCTCCGGGGACTCCGAAGACATATTCGACCCCCTCTTCCTCAAGGCACTGGACGAACAGGTCGGACGCCTTGGTCATGCGGGCTCCCCTCGGCAGGGGCCACGGTCTACGCCGGTTCGCGGGCCCTGTCACCACGCCGCCCCGCCGATCAACTCGCTTGAAAGGGGTTCGCGCTTTGGCACATAGTCGCGTTCCTCAGGGGGTGTGTTTTCCAATGGGAGCGAGCCGTAATCTGGCGATCGGGGCACTGGCCGCCTCCCTGCTCCTCGCCCTCGCCGTCTTCCTCTCTCCGGCCGGCGCCCAGCAGCAGCCGGCCGGCCATTATGTCGGCGTCGCCACCTGTGCCGGCTCGACCTGCCACGGCCGCAGCGAGGCCAACGGCGCCATCGTCCGCCAGGACGAGCTTCGCCTCTGGCAGGACCCGTCGAGCCCGGCCGGGGCGCACAGCCGCGCCTGGCGGGTCCTCACCGAGCCGCGCGCGAGGGCGATCGCCGCCCGTCTCGGCGTCGGCGAGGCGGCGAGCGCGCCGATGTGCCTCGGCTGCCACGCCACCCCGGCCGGGCCCGGGGCTCGGGGCGGCCGCTTCCAGCTCTCCGACGGAGTCGGCTGCGAGAGCTGCCACGGCGCCGCCTCGGGCTGGCTGGCCAGCCATTATGCGGTCGGCGGCACCCACGCCGCCAACGTGTCGCGGGGCATGGTTCCGCTCGAGGACCCCCGCGCGCGCGCCGGCCGCTGCCTCGACTGCCATTTCGGCAGCCAGCGCGACGGCCAGTTCGTCGACCATCGGATGATGGCCGCGGGCCATCCGCGGATCAGCTTCGAGCTCGACCTGTTCACCACCCTCCAGCAGCATCACAACGAGGACGGCGACTATGTCCGGCGCAAGGGCCGTTCGAACGGCGTCACCACCTGGGCGGTCGGTCAGGCGATGGCGCTGGAGCGCTCGCTCACCCTGTTCGCTTCGCCGGGGCGCGGCACGGCCGGCTTGTTCCCCGAATTCTATTTCTTCGACTGCCATGCCTGCCACCGCCGCATCTCGGACGATCCGCGTTTCGAGCCGAGCGCGCAGGGCAATCCCGGCCGGCCGATCCCCTCCGGCACGCCGCCCTATAACGACGAGAACATGATCATGCTCGCCGCAGCGGCGCGGGTTGCGGCGCCCGCCCTCGCCCCCCGCTTCGAGCGCGACAGCCGCGCCTTTCACGCCGCCCTCGCCCGGGACCGCAGCAGCGCGGTCGCTGCCGCGGGACGGCTCAAGGAAAGCGCGCGCGCCGTCGCCGCCGACCTCTCGCGAGGCGTCAGCCGGGCGCAATTGTTCGACATTGTCGACACCATCGCCGGCAGCGCGGTGGCGCCGCGTTTCACCGATTATGCCGGCAGCGTGCAGGCCGTGATGGCGGTCGACACTTTGCTCTCGGCGCTGGTCGCTTCGGGCGAGGTGAACGCCGGCCAGGCCCAGTCGATCCGGGGCGACATCAACCTCGCCTACCGAGCGGTGAGGGACCCGAATGCCTATCAGCCGCGCGAATTCCGCGCCGCCCTGGGCCGCGCCGCCGCCGCCATTGGCCGGCTCAAATGATGCGCAAGCGCACGCTCACCGCCATTGCCGCCCTCGTCGTCGCGTCGTGCGGCGGCGGTGGAGGCGGCGGAGGAGGCGGGGGTGGTGGCGGGCCGAGCCCTCCTCCTCCGCCGCCGCCGCCCACCGGCGTCTATGCGGTGCCCGCCCAGATTGCGCTCAGCCAGGCCGAGGTGCAGCAGATCGTCGCCCAGGGCGTCGCCGAAGCGCAGGCGCAGGCGCTGCCCGCCACCCTCGCCGTCGTCGATCGCGTCGGCAACGTCCTCGCCGTCTTCGCGATGAACGGCGCCAACCCGCGCCTCCAGGTGCCGCGGGGGCCGGACGGCAGCCTGCACGACCTTCAGGGCGTCGACGTCCCCGGCGCCGTCGCCGGCGCGATCGCCAAGGCGATCACCAGCGCCTATCTCTCCTCCGCCGGCAACGCGTTCTCGACGCGCACCGCGAGCATGATCGTCCAGGAACATTTCCCCCCCTCCGCCGCCGCGCGCGGGCTGGAGAGCGGGCCCTTGTTCGGAGTTCAGTTCAGCCAGCTGCCCTGCTCGGATCTCGCTGCCCGCTTCAACGGCAATGTCGGCGCGCCCGCGTTCATCGGTCCCAAGCGCTCGCCGCTCGGCCTCGCCGCGGATCCCGGCGGCTTCCCGCTGTACAAGAACGGCGTCGTGGTCGGGGGCGTCGGAGTCATGGCCGACGGCGTCTACGGCTTCGACCCCGAGGTTCAGGACGTCGACCGCGACCGCGAGGAAGCGATCGCCCTCGCCGCCACCGGCGGATTCGCCGCGCCGGAGGAAATACGCGCCGAGCGGATCAGCGTCGACGGCACCTTGCTGCGCTTCTCGGACGCGGCGGCGGCCGATCTGCGCTCCAATCCCGCGGCCGCCCCCGGCTTCGCCGCGATCAACGGCAGCGCCGGCGCCCTCATCTCCGTGCGCGGCTATTATGACTCGACCATGGGCGTGCTCGCCGGCCGCGCCTATGGCAGCGAAGCCTCCGGCATCCGCCCGGCAACCGCTGCCGAATTCGCCAATCCCGACGCCTTCGTCCTGTCGGACGGGGCCGGCACCGGCCGTTTTCCGGTCCGCGCCGGAACCGATGGCGGGCTTACCGCCGCCGAAGTGGCGGCGTTGCTCGACGAAGCGTTCAAGGTAATGAGCGCCGCCCGCGCCCAGATCCGCCGTCCGCTCGACAGCCGCGCCCAGGTCAGCATTTCGGTGGTCGATTCCCACGGCGCCCTGCTCGGCCTGGTGCGCTCGCCGGACGCGCCCGTATTCGGCATCGACGTGTCGCTGCAGAAGGCGCGCACCGCCGTCTTCTTCTCGAGCGCGACCGCGGCGGCCGCGATCGAAGCCAGTCCCGACCCCGACGTCCGCCAGTTCATCGCCGCCGCCCGCAGTTTTTTCGGCGATCCCGCGGCCTTCACCGGCCGCTTCGCTTTCGCCGACCGGTCGATCGGCAACATCTCGCGCCCCTATTTCCCGGACGGCGAGCTCGGCCGGCCGCCGGGACCGTTCTCGCGGCCGGCGAGCCAGTTCAACCCGTTCTCGACCGGCCTCCAGTCCGCGCTGGTCGAAGCGGACGTCAAGGCCCATGTCGGATTCGTCCTCGGTGGCCCCGACACGCCCGCGCAATGTACCCACACGCCGCGGCTGGCGAACGGCATGCAGATTTTCCCCGGCTCGGTGCCGATCTACCGCGGCGCTACGCTCATCGGCGGCATCGGCGTCTCCGGAGACGGCATCGACCAGGACGACATGATCTCGTTCCTCGGCGTCCACAATGCCGGCCTTCGGCTCGGCACGCTCGGCAACGCCGACCCCGCCCGCCGCGCCGACCAGATCGTCATTCAGGTCGGAAACGGCGTCCGCCTGCGCTATGTCGCCTGCCCGTTCGCGCCTTTCCTCGGCACGAACGAGCAGAATGTGTGCCAGGGAAAGTAGGTGTCGTTCGCCGCCGCCTTGCTGCTCGGCGTCAGCGGCCCCGCGCTGGCGCCATCGTCCGCGTCTTTCCCGCGCGAGCGGGACTCCAGCTCTGATTCTGTGCCGGCTTCCCGCATTCGCGCGAACGACGGAGGGATTGAGCTCGCTCTTCAGGACTCAGCGCCCGACGACCCACTCCCCGTCGTCCCGGACGAGGAGGGGCGGCGCCGGCCCGGCGTGCCGCAGCGAGAGCTTGAGGACCCCGTCTCGCAGGACAATCCCGGCGCGATCCGGGCGCCGCCACCGGAAGCCTTCCCCACCGACCAGATCCCCGTCCCCGACCGCTGGCGCCTGATCGAGACGCTCGGCGTCGCCCGCGAGCGCTGGTTCGATCCCTACAACCAGAATACCTATAAGGGCGACCGCCCGATCTGCCTTCCCACCGAGGAGGAGCAGGCGAAACGGCGCCAGGAAGGCCGCTCACGCTGCCGCACGCCGCGCTTCCTCGGTCTCGACGAGGACGACTGGTTCCTGGTCGTCAACGCCGTCTCCGACACGGTCGTCGAACCGCGCACCTTCCCGATCCCCGTCGGCGTACAGACGACGGCCCGCCCGGGCAGCCTCGACGTGTTCGGCAAGAATGACAGCCTGGTCCTGTCGCAGACCTTCATCGCCGGCGTCGCGCTGATCAAGGGCTCGACCGCCTACATGCCGCCCCACGTCGAATATCGGCTGACGCTTGCGCTCAACGTCAACTACGTCGACGTGTCGGAGCGGCGGGTTCTGTTCGTCGAGCCGAGCAGGGGCACCAGCCGGCTCGATTACGCCCTCGGAGTCCAGGAAGCCTTCGTCGACTATCATCTGCGCAACGTCTCCGACCGCTACGACTTCGACAGCGTGAGGGTCGGAATCCAGCCCTTCCAGCTCGATTTCCGGGGCTTTCTGTTCAACGACCAGCAACTCGGCATCCGCCTGTTCGGCAACCGCGACAACAACCGCTTCCAGTATAATCTGATGGCGATCTGGCGGCTCGAGAAAGACACCAACAGCGGCCTCAACAACGTCCTCCAGTCGCCGCGCAAGGACTGGATCGTCCATGCCAACCTCTATCGCCAGGATTTCCCTTTCGTCGGCCTGACCAGCCAGGCGAGCCTCACCGTCAACGTCAATCGCGAGCGCGGCGACATCGAGGTGGACGATAACGGCTTTCCGGTCCGCCCCGCCCTGATCGGCAACCTGCGCGCCCGCAATTACGAGGTCGCCTATCTTGGTTACAGCGCCGACGGACGGATCGGCCGGATCAACCTCTCGGCCTCGGCCTATGGCGCGTTCGGCTGGGACCGCGACAACATCTTCACCGGCGACACCGGCAAGGTACGCGCCTTCTTCCTCGCCGCCGAGCCCAGCTACGACCTGGACTGGATGCGCTTTCGCGGGGCCTTCCTGTTCGCGAGCGGCGACGGCGAGCCATTCGACGACCATGAAGGCGGCTTCGACGCGATCTTCGAGAATCCGATCTTCGCCGGCGCCGACACCAGCTACTGGATTCGCCAGACCATTCCCTTTGCCGGCGGCGGCCGCGCGGTCTCGATCAACGGCCGCAACGGCATCTTGAACTCGCTGCGCTCGTCGAAGGAGCAGGGCCAGTCGAACTTCAACAATCCCGGCACCATCCTGCTCGGCGCGGGCGCCGATTTCGACGTCACGCCGCAATGGCGGCTGAGCGGCAACGTCAACCACCTCTGGTTCCACAAGACCGCCGTGCTCCAGGCGCTCCGCAATGAAGGCTCGATCCCCCGCGACATCGGCTGGGACGTCTCAGCGGCTGCGATCTGGCGCCCGAAAATGACCCAGAACATCGTCTTCCGGGCCTCGGCGGCGGTGCTCCAGCCCGGCGCCGGCTTCCGCGACCTGTTCTTCAACTCGGACCGCGACAAACGCTATTATTCGGTCCTCCTCAACGCGATCATGACCTACTGATGGGCTGGATCGATCGCCTTCGGTCGGCTCGTCATCCCAGCGAAGGCTGGGGCCCGGGGGTGAAGTGCTTCATTCTCGCCGGGATCGCAGCCCTGGCCGGGATGACGGCAATGCTGCTCGCCCCGCCCCTGTTCGCTGCCGAAGGAGAGAAGCCGGTCGCGCGCGACTATTCCCTGGTCCGCGCGCCCGCGGCTCCGCGCACCCAGAGCTGGGATTCCGCGGAGGCGAAGAGCGCGGGCTGCGTCTCGTGCCACGCCGACAGCGACCAAAAGACGATGCATTCGAGCCCGGCGGTGGTGCTGGGGTGCGTCGACTGCCACGGCGGCAATGCCGCGATAAGCGGCGCCTCACTGCCGCACACCGACCCCGCCTACGTCGCCGCGCGCGACAGGGCGCACGTCCTGCCCAAATACCCCAAATCCTGGCACTGGCCGTCGAGCGCAAACCCGAAGCGAAGCTACACCTTGCTCAACAAGGAGAGCCCCGAATATGTCCGCTTCGTCAATCCGTCCGACTATCGGGTCGCCCGCGACAGCTGCGGCGCCTGCCATATCGAGACGATCGAGGCGGCCGAGCGCTCGATCATGGCTTCGGGCGCCATGCTGTGGGGCGGGGCCGCCTACAATAACGGCATCATCCCCTTCAAGAACTACATCTTCGGCGAGGCCTACACCCGCCACGGCGAGCCGGCGAAGATCGTCTCGCCGCCCGATCCGAAGTCGATAACGCCCGCGCAGAAGGCGCGCGGAGTGCTCGCCGAGCTCTATCCGCTGCCGACCTGGCACGTCGTCCCACCCGGCGACGTCTTCCGGGTGTTCGAGCGCGGCGGGCGGACGATCGGCACCCAGTTTCCGGAGATCGGCCTCCCGTCGCCGTCCGGCTCGATCCAGCGGCTCGAGGAAAGCGGGCGTCCCGACATCCGCCAGTCGAACCGCGGCCCGGGCACCGGCCTGCGCGTCGCCATTCCGATCCTCAACATCCACAAAACCCGCCTCAACGACCCGTTCATGTGGTTCATGGGCACCAACGACCAGCCCGGCGACTATCGCCACTCCGGCTGCGCCGGCTGCCACGTCGTCTACGCCAACGACCGCGAGCCGCGGCACAGCCTCGGCTGGGCGGACGCCGGCCGCGACGGACAGACCCGGACCGTCGATCCGACCCTCGCCGGCCGGACCGAGACCGGCCATCCCGTCCGCCACGCCTTCACCCGCTCGATACCGACCGCCCAGTGCATGACCTGCCACATGCACCAGCCCAACATCTTCCTGAACTCCTTCCTCGGCTACACGATGTGGGATTACGAGGCCGACGCCGACCTGATGTGGCCGGGGCCCGAGAACCGGCTGCCCCGAAACGGCCCCGAAGAGGCGCAGTCGTTCGGCCGCCAGCACTATCCCGACGCCGCTCGGACCCTCGAGGTGCTCGACCGCAATCCCGAAGCGGCCGCGCCACGCGGCCTGTGGGGCGATCTCGACTTCCTCCGCAACGTTTACGACCGCGTCAACCCGCTCGCCCGCCACACCCAGTTCGCCGACTATCACGGCCACGGCTGGAACTTCCGCGCGATCTACAAGCGCGACCGCGAAGGCAATCTGCTCGATGCCGACGGCAGGATCGTCGCGCCCGACGATCCGGAGAAGTTCCGCAGGGCCGGCTCGGCCGAATTCGTCCCGCCGGGCGAGCAGAAGGGCAAGGCGGTCCACCTGATGGACATCCATGCCGAGAAGGGCATGCAGTGCGCCGACTGCCATTTCGCCCAGGACAGCCACGGCAACGGCTATATTTACGGCGAGGTCGCCAACGCGGTCGAGATCGGCTGCAAGGACTGCCACGGCACCGCGACCGACTATCCGAACCTGCTCACCTCCGGGCCCGCCGCCCCGCCCAAGGGCACGAACCTGGCGCTGCTGCGCAACCCCGACGGGCGCCGGCGCTTCGAATGGAGGGTCGCCGAGGACGGCCGGCGGGTGCTGGTGCAGCGCTCGATCGTCGATCCCGAGCTCGAATGGGAGGTGTCGCTGGTCAGGGATACCGTCGAACCGCAGAATCCGCGCTTCAACCTCAAGGCGGCGCGGGCCAAATTGATGTCTCGCGAAGGCGCGGAAAGCGGCCGTTACGTCTTCGGAGCCGGAGTCGCTGCGGATAAATTAGCCCACAAGGACAATGAGATGGCTTGCTTTACGTGTCATCTCAGCTGGACGACGAGTTGCGCGGGCTGCCACTTGCCGATCGAAGCGAACTGGAAGACCAGAAGCCACAAGTATGACGGCATCGAAACCCGCAATTTCGCCACCTACAATCCGCAAGTCGCGCGGGACGACATGTTCCAGCTCGGCCGCCACCAGACGACCAAGGGCAATATAGTCGCCCCGGTCAGGTCGAGTTCGGCGCTGATCTTGAGCTCGACCAACATCAATCGCGAGAGGATTTACGTCCAGCAGCCGCCGATCAGCGCGGCCGGCTTTTCTTCTCAGGCTTTCGCGCCGCATTTTCCGCACACCGTGCGCAGAATTGAGACGAAAAACTGCTCGGATTGCCACATTTCGCTGGATAACGATAACAATGCGGTGATGGCGCAGCTGCTTCTGCAGGGCACCAACTTCGTCAATTTCGTCGGCCTCCACGCCTTCGCCGGCCTCGACGGCGGCTTCGAGGCGGTCCGGGTCACCGAATGGGACGAGCCGCAGACGGTGATCGGCTCCTATTTGCAAAGATTTGCATATCCGGACTGGTGGCGCCTCCACGTCGAGCGCAACAAGCGCGAGCTCAAGGACTGGACCCGCGGCGGCCCCGGCTCGCGCGAGCAATTTGCAAATATTTTCCAGGGCACGGGCGGACCCGTCCGCTGCCTCCAGCAGCGCGGCGAATATATGTTCGTCGCCGAGGGGCAAGGCGGCTTCCGGGTCTACGACATCGCCAGCGTCGGCAACAAGGGCGTCTCCGACCGGATCGTCACCGCCCCCTTCTCCCCGCTCGGCCACGACACCCGCGTCGCCAGCCGCAACGCGACCTGCCTCGCGCTGCCGACCAACCAGCCGATCAGCCTGGCGCGCAACTCGGCGATCCGCCGCGACCATCCCGAGAACCAGGAGCAGGCCTTCCATCCGCTCTACCGCTACGCGGTGGTGACCGACGCCGAGGAAGGCCTGATCCTGGTCGACGTCGACACCCTGGCCGACCGCGAGCCGCGCAACAATTTCCTCCGCCGCGCCGTCACCTGGAACGAGGGCGGAGTGCTCGCCGGCGCCCGCCACGTCACGCTCGGCGGCCATTACGCCTATGTCGCCGCCGCCGCCGGCCTCGTCGTCGTCGACCTCGCCGATCCGCTGCGTCCGCGCCACGCCGCCACCCTCCCCCTGCGCGACGCCCGCGCCTCGGCGCTCCAGTTCCGCTATCTGTGGGCGACCGACGCCGACGGCCTCAAGCTGTTCGACGTGACCCGGATGGACTCGCCGCGCCCGGTCCCGGCCGCGACCGTGGCCCTCGCCGACGCGCGCAGGATCTACCTCGCCCGGACCTATGCCTATGTCGCCGCCAAGCGGGACGGGCTGGTCATCGTCGACATCGCCCGGCCCGAGGCGCCGCGGCTCTACCGCAAGGAGACGTTCGGCGGCCGAATGACCGACGTCGAGGACGTCGTCCTCGGCTCGACCAACGCCTCGCTGTTCGCCTATGTCGCCGACGGCCGGGCGGGCCTGAAGGTGGTCCAGCTGACCTCGCCCGACAGCCAGCCCAATTTCTACGGCTTCTCGCCGACGCCCGTGCCCGAGCTGATCGCCTGGGCGAGGACGAGGCGCCCGGCTTTGGCCCTCTCCAAGGGCCTCGACCGCGACCGCGCCGTCGACGAGACGGGGGGCCAGATCGCGGTGTTCGGCCGGCTCGGCTCGAGGCCGTTCACGAGGGCGGAGATGGAGCGGCTGTTCCTGAACCGGCGGGGGCTGCCCTACAAGGTGAGCGACACGGGGGGGATGGAGGATTGGGTGGGGCCGTAGCGCGTCTTAGGATTAGGTTGGGATCCTCTCGTCATGCCGGACTTGATCCGGTATCCACCTTTCCCGTTCGGCAGCAGTGACTTTAGCAAGGTGGACCCCGGATCAGGTCCGGGGTGACGATTCAATCCGATTGCCGAACGGTCGAGCGGCGGCGGCGAGGCCCAGCGCGTGAAGATCGCGAAGGAGCGGTCGAAGCGCGCGCCGGAGCAGACTTGTACATCCTCGACGAGCCGACCACGGGGTTGCATTTCGGGACGTGCGGAAGCTGCTGGAGGTGCTTCATGCGCTGGTGGAACAGGCGAACTCGGTCGTGGTAATCGAGCACAACCTCGAGGTCATCAAAACCGCCGACTGGGTGCTGGATCTTGGCCCCGAAGGCGGCGACCAAGGCGGCGAGGTCGTCGCTGAAGGCACCCGCGAACAGGTAGCGGATGAGCCGCGCTCTTACACCGGCTCCTATCTCAAGGCGCTGCTCAAGGGCCCCCGCGCCGAGCCCGCCGCGCCGCAGCCGCGCAAGAAGCGCGCCCCCACCGCCGTGCGCGAGCGCGAAGCGGCGGAGTAGCGCCCCAAGGCTTCCCCTCCCTGCAAGGGAGGGGCTAGGGGGTGGGTGCGCGCGCCGGCGCGCATTCGATGAGGATGAGGACGAGCCGCGACAATGGCCGAAGCACCGGACCATCCCTGGCGCGCCGAGTTTCTGGAGGCGCTGCGGCTTCTCGCCCGTGCCAGCGAAAGGCTGAGCGAACGTGGCCTGCCGCGGCCGGTGCTGGTCGGCGGCGGCGCGGTCGAATTCTACAGCGGCAGCGCGCTGATGACGGGCGACATCGACGTGACGACCCCTGTCCAGACCGAGCTTGAAGAGGAGCTGCGCCGTCTCGGCTTCGTCCGGCCCTCCGGCGCCGGAGTCTCCCTCCGCGGCTGGATACATCCCGCGATCGGTCTCGGCTTCGAAATCGTCGGCAGCAGCCCGATGGGCGGGGGTATCGATCCGGCGCGCCTGCGCCTCGTCGCGCCGATCGGCGAGGCCGCCCGCTTCCGGATCCTGTCGGTCGAGGACCTCATCGCCGACCGGATGGGCCATATGCCAGCGGCTCCGCCCCCGAGATGCTCGGCCAGGCGCAAGCCCTGCTTCGCCTTTATCCCGATGCCGATCGCGCCTATCTTGACCGGCGCGTTCGAGAGGAGACGGTCGATGACTATGGCGCCGAAGACATATGCGGCTGATCCCGAAGGCGTCCCGCTCTCGATGGCCGAGCTCGGCCGCGACCTCCTCCGCCGCCGCGCCGAGACCGGCATCGCCGATCTCCCCCGCAATTCCGGCAAGCGCCGAACGCCGAGCAAGCGCGCACTCCTCAAGGCGATCGAGGAGGCGGGGGGGAAGTGGTGAGAAGCCGTGGTGCCCGAAGGGGCGAGCGTGCGGGGCACGCTTGGATCGAGCACACGCGTCAGCGGGAGGTGATCAAGACGGCGGACTGGGTGCTGGATCTTGGGCCCGAGGGGGGCGACAAGGGCGGGGAGATTGTGGCTGAGGGGACTCCCGAACAGGTGGCCCAGGAACCCCGCTCATACACCGGCGGCTATTTGAAGGGCCTCCTCGCTAAGGGGGCCCGTACCGAAACTATGAGTCCCATCAGAAAGAAGAAGCGGGCTTCCCGTGCCTCAGTACGCGAGCGAGAGGCGGCGGAATAGCGGCTTATAGAGAGCTGCTAGTGAGCTAAGCCCTTTGAGGAAAAGATTTTTGCTGCGCGCTGACTACCTGGTGGGAGGAGTTTCACCGTCTCCCCGTGTGCCTTGGCTTCGATTTGGCGCTTCGAGTGAAGCCCCGCTAGTCGCTTTGCAAAGTAATGCTGGGTGCCATGATCAATCCACCGGAAAAGTTCACGCCGGTCAACGGAACCGCCGGCGGAGGCAAGGAGGACCAGCAGTTTCTCGTCATACGTAAGCGAATTATCCAGAACGCGTCTCACCTTATCGTCAGCCCACACCGCCGGGGGTGCATACTGGCTGATGCTGTCAACGATGCTCTGTGCCGGTCCCTCTGGCATGTCGTGAAACTCACGAACGAACTCAGCCATAAGCCACTTCGCGTTCGCGAGCACTAAGCTCGCATCCATGAAGCTCGGATCCACCGAGCCTCCCACATGCGAGATGTTTCGATTGTTCCTCACCTCAAATAGAACCGTCAGCGCTCTGGCAGCGATAAAGCGAAGTCCATGAGGGAGGCGGCTATCACTTTCGAACGCTTTGCACTTCCCGATAAGATCCGCAGGCTTCTTAGTGCTGTCGGGATGGGCTCCTTCCGCGTAACCCTTGATCACAGCATAGCAAACCTCGCAGAACCGTCCCGCATTAAGTCCGGAGGCACGCCACTTACCTTCATTGAAACTAGTGATTAGCTCCGAGAACTCAGCGATAAGCTCACTTCGAAGTTTTGAAGGAAGCTGGGGGAAGAGATGCGTGATTTCCATTATGCCTGCTCGTTAAGCCTCTCAACAAGCTCCTTGGCGTCCTTGCGGCCGGGCGCGGTAAGTTTGACATCATACCCGCCGCCGGGCTTCGTGTTCATCACCACGCGACTCTTAAGTCCCTTCATGTATTGCGCAAAGTTGGCTTGGTCATAGCAGCCTTGGTCCATGCATGCTTGCCGTATTTCATCCGACGGTGTGGACTCAATACCACCGAGTAGTCTGCCATATAGATAGATGAGAGCAGTGTTTCTTGTGAGTTCTGCCTTATTGTTACCCGGGACATGCGCAATGATCTTCAACTTTCCGTCGGCATAATCGAATACATTTTCATACTGCTGACTCCCACCACCACGTGCACTGGCTGAAGTTCCACCGCTTTGGTGAATCTTCCGGTCGCCCCCGGCGGCTGCCGCATCCTCCGCGAGAGGTTGAGCTCCCGCGAAAAAGTCCCGCCAACTCTCCAAGGTAGAGGTGACGAAGGCCTCAGGCCCCTCGACCACTAAGGCGCTCGCGGCAACGCGCAGTTCGACTTTACAATCTGTCATGTCTCACTCCTGTTGCGTCATTGCCGCTGCGACTTGCTTCCGCCCCTCAGTCGTCAGACGGTAAAGCTTTTCGAATTTGCCCTTCTTACCCGCTTGTATCGCTAGGCGCGGACGCCGCTCGATCAAGGCTGTGAAGGCGTTAGTCACGTTGCTGACGTCGATCCCGTGCTCTTTCAGAAGCTTGTTTATGGACCGCCCATCCAGCGATTCCCGTCCTTCCACTTCCTGGAGCCAAAATGCGGCAGCGAGGACCCGGTCGGCGTTATTTGTCGGCTCGGTTCGTTCCAGAATCTCTGAAAAGCTAGACGGCGTGGCCTCCTGACCTCCCTCGGGTGGCGCGGCCGAGGCTACGGCTGGGGCAGGTTGCGGCGCATTCGCGACGGCGACAGGCGCGCTCACGGAAAACACGTCGGCAAGCCACAGAAGCACTCTGCGCTGAGCCGGCGGCTCTAGTGCCGAGATTAGCTTCCGGGAAGCCAACATCGCCCCCATCTCCGGATCCAAGTCGCCCAACTCTTCTGAAGCCATCGCGAGTCTCCTCCGTCCTGCCTTACTCGTTCGAAAGCCATGTGTCAATAGGTTTCGTCACGGCTCTAATTTTTTATACCGCGTTGAACTCTCACTATTCCATGTATCATGCCAGCTCAATGTGCAAGCGTGATGTTCTTCTATAGTTCTCACAGATTATGGGGCGCTGACATATTTCCATGGAAGCGGCTTACGACAACATCTGTATACAAGGGACCGGTCTCTAAGGGGTTTTGGCGACATCGAAGTTTATCTCATGGAGATAGTTACGTCTACCGTGAACATAAGAGATGGACCAATGGCAACGGGGACGGCAACGGTCCTCCGAAGGACGCCAGCTCGCCCCTCGATATGCAACCTCTATCTACATAAAATTGACCACCACCCTAGTCTGCAGTGATGTCAGGGTCCGCAAAATGACCTAGGCAGAGGAACCAACTCGCCCCGTTTCAACCTTCAACTTCGCATCGGCCCCAGGAGCAGCCGAGAACGCGCTCGAAGGCTGCCGTGCATTCCATGAAATATCACATCTCTGATTTAGAGAGGGGAGGAGAAACTGTCATGGAGACTCTGGCCACAACCGTGCATACGCGAAAGGGACCAATGGCGACGGGGACGGCAACGGTCCTCCGAAGGACGCCATCTCGCCTCTCGATCTCCAACCTAAGCTCGATCGACTGTTAACCCCTTCTCAATCAGCCGCCGGATTGCTTCGGAGCGGGTCGGTTTGGGGTCGGGCTGGCGGGCGATCCAGGCCGCGACGGCGGCCTCCATGTCCGGGTAGAGGCGGTCACCGGAAAGGCCCGTCTCTCGCCTCACGCCGCCTTCAGCGTCTCGATCTGCTCCAGCTCGCCGGCCATCGCCTCCGCCTGGGTCGCCAGATCGTAGGACCCCTGCAGCCGAAGCCAGATCTCCGGACCGTTGCCGAGCAGGCGCCCGAGCCGGAGCGCCATCTGGGGGGTCACCGGCTGCTTCTCGCCGAGCAGATCGTACAACGTCTGGCGCGAGACGCGGAGAAGCTCGGCGAAGCGCGTCTTGGTGATGCTCAGCGCCGGCAGCACGTCCTCGCGGAGGATCTCGCCGGGATGGGTGGGCCTCAGGCCCTTGGTCAGCTTGTCCGTCATCGTCACATCCTCATCCAGGCTGTGGAAACACAGTCAGTGATAGTCTTCCAGATCGGCCTCGATCGCGTCCTCTCCCTTGAATCCGAACGTCATCCGGTAATTGCCGGAAGCATCCACCGCATAGCGTTTCGGCTTCCCCTTGAGCGGGTGAAAGCGCCAGCCCGGGATCGCCATCTGCTCCGGAGCGGTCGCGGCATCGAGCGCGTTGAGCTGGCGGCGCACGCGCGCGATGCTGGGGACCGGCAGCTTCGATCCGTCTCCGGTCTCGAAAAAGACCCGCAGAGGCTTGGAGCGAAACGATCTGATCACGGCCTTCTGTAAGGTTTTGGCTGACATTTATCAAGTCGATAATGTCTGGCCGCGCCTTACATTCGGAAACCGAATTACGTGAGGCGCCTTTGGTGCTTGGGTGCTTTGGGTGAAACAGGATTTCCCGGCATTAGGATCCTGGATCCCGGCTTTCGCCGGGATGGCGATCGGCCTTTTCCGCCGCCAGCATCCGCACCAGCGGCTGCATCTCGGGGCCGTAGCGGGCGAGGACCTCGTGGCCGCCGGCGGTGTCGAAGTGGCTGACCAGGGTCCGGCCGTTCCAGAGGTGGAGGGCGAACCAGGGGGGGTCGGCGACGATCATCGCCCGGCCGTCGGGGCGGTCGGGGTCGATCGGCTCGAAATCGAGCGCGACCTGGGGGGCGGTCGAGGGGCAGACGGCGAGGGTCGTGCCCCCCCATTGAGTCACGACCGGGCGGTGGAGGTGACCGGCGATGACGGCGACGATGTTGTCCTGCGCGGCGACGATCGACTCGAGCCGACCCACCCATTCGGCGTCGGCATTCTCGGTCATCCAGGGGTGGCCGCTCTCGATCGGCGGGTGATGGAGCACGATCAGGGTCGGCCGCCGCGGCGCCTCGGCCAGCCGCTGGCGCAGCCAGGCGGCGCGGGTCTCGCAGAAATTGCCGCCGTGCCGGCCCTCCTCGAGCGTGTCGAGCACGAGGATGCGCAGGTCATGGTCCTCGATCGCATATTGGAGGAAACCGCCCGGCATCGCCAGGTCGGGGAAGCTGGCCCGGAAGGCGTCGCGGCCGTCATGATTGCCGAGCGCGTAGTAGACCGGGAAGGGCAGGTCGGCGAGGGCTTCCCTGAGACGCGCATAGGATTGGGAATCGTCGCCGGTGTCGGCGAGGTCGCCGGTGGCGAGCAGCAGAGCGGGCCGCGGCACCAGCGCCTCGAGGCTGCGCAGCGCCATGTCGAGGCGCCGGCGGTTGAACTCGTCGGGATTGCCCTGATCGAAGCCGAGATGAATGTCGGTGATCTGGGCGATCAGCATCAGCGCCGCGCCTCCGCGACGACGGTGTCGCGCTTCTTGCCTCGCTTCTGCCGGCGGATCAGCATCGACGGCGCCCCCGCGTCCATATGATAGTCATGACACATTGCGCAGGAGGATGGCACCGGTTTCGAGCTGCCCTCGCCGCCATGGCAGGTCCGGCAGCTCGCCACGCCGGGAATGAGCAGGTCGGAAGCGGCGTTCGACGCCGGCGCGTCGTGGCAGGACGCGCAGCTCTGGGTGGCATGGGCGCGATGGTCGAACCAGCCCTTGTGGAGGTAGCGGAGCGGGAAGGCCACCGGGCGGATCCGGAAGTCGAGCGAGCCGGAAGGCGGCGCCTCGACCTGGTGGCAGTCGTAGCAGGCCCCGCCCGGCGAGAAGACCGCCCTGATCGCTTGCTCGGCGCTGCCCGGGCCGCGGGCGAACTGGATCCGGTTGCGCAGGTCGGGCGCGTCCCCCGGCCGCCGCCGCGCCGCCGGCGCCAGCACCGCCGGCGGCGGCGGGCGGCGGCCCCGGTAGAAGTCGCGAAGATCGGCGACGACCTGCGCCGGCTCGCCGTGGCGGAGGGTGCGAAGGGTCGAGCCGACGCGGTCGAAAGCGAGGCTGTGGCACATCGCGCAATCCTCCTCCATGTCGACCGGCTGGAAGCGGGCGCCGTCGGGCGCGGGGTCGTGGCAGTCCCGGCATTCGAGCGCCTGCCCGAAGCCGTAGGCCGAGCTCAGCCGCCGCGCCATCTGCGCCACCCCGCTGGTGGTCGAGAGATGCATGGCGTGAGGGAATTTGAGGTTGCTGAGCTCGCTCGGGCGGTGGGCGAGCGAGAGGCGCCGAAGCCGCGGCCGGTCGCCGCTCCAGCCGGCGATCAGGGCCGGCCGGAACTCCGGATGCGAGCGGCCGAAATCGCCCGCGTCGGGAAGCGGCGTGTCGCCGAGCCGGCGGTCCAGGTCGCCGTGGCAATCGGCGCAGAAGCGCTGGGCGGTGACCGGCATCTCGCGCGGTCCCTCATGCTCGGTATGGCATTCGACGCAGCGTCCCGGCGGCAGGTCGAACTTCTGCTTGAAGGCCAGCTCGATCCGTTGCCAGCGCCCGAGATCGGGCCTTGCCCGCGCCATCCGGAACGGATCGGCATGATCGTGAACCGCGGTGTGGCAGCTCTTGCAGGCGGAGTCCCGGACCGCCTCGAACGGCTTGACGTGGCAGGCGGTGCACTTGTCGGCGAGGCCGGCATGCGCCTGCGACAGGCTGCCGGTCGACCACAGGCGGTCGGCCTGGAAGCGGGCGAAGGTCTCGGAGCGCTGCTGCCGGTCGTAATAGGCCTTGATCGGCCAGGCGAGGCCGACGGCGAGGACGAGGAGCGCCAGCAGCCAGGCGAGCGGACGCCTGCCGGGCAGTACGGGCGCCAGGGTGAACAGCCGCTCCGCGCTCTTGTCGAGTCTGGCCTCGCCCTCCGTGGTCCGCTCGACGGCGATCGCGACCTCGTCCGATCCGCTCGGAGTCGGCATGAAGCGCAAAGCGTGGCTGCCGATCAGGATGTCGCCGCCGGTGGCGAGCTCGATCACGCCGCTCGAGGCCTTGCGGCCGTTCAGCTCCACCCACAGGCCCGGCTCGACCTTGACGATGAGGCGGCCGGCCTGCCGTTCGACCGCGGCGTGGCGCAACGCCACGGCGAGGTCGGTCAGATGGATCTCGCAATGCGGATCGCGGCCGATCGCGAGCCGGTCCCCCTCGACTCGGCGGGTGCGGACGATCTCGCGGCCTTCGGCGCTGCGCGAGACGGTGCGGAGGACGAAAGCCATCGCCGCCTACCAGTAGAAGAAGACGCTGACGATGTGGGCGGCGAGGGCGGCGATCAGGGCGAAGGTCGCCGGCACGTGGACGTAGAGCCAGACCTCGAGCAGGGCCTTGATGCGCAGGTGCTGGCGGATACGGTCCAGCGCCGCCGACTTGCGCTCGAGCAGCCCGACGACGCTCTCCAGCGCCGCCGCCTGCTCGCCGGTCGCCAGCGCAAGGCGGGAGCGCAGCTCGGCGAGCGCCCGTGCGGTGCGGCAGCGCGGCCAGCGGCCCGACAGCCGCCGGTAGAGGCCGCCGCCGAACGGATCGTCGTCGAGCGCCAGGCGGACGATCCGAGCGTCCTCGTGGCCGAGCGGCTGGGCGGCGGTCTGGAGCTGGCGGTCGAGCTTGAGGACCGCGTCGATCATCTGCGGACGGGTCATCTCCGTCCGGCTGGCGCCGAGCTGCGGCGGGAGCGCCGAATAGACGGCGATCCCGTAGAGGCCGGAGACGATGACGACCATCATCAGCGCGTAAGCGAGGGTGTGGACGTTCCAGCCGAACTGGAAGCCGGTGTGAAGCGTCGCGACGACGATCAGCGACAGGCCGAGATAGACATGGGCGCTGGTCCAGGCCTTCAACGACCAGCGGCCGGGGGTCATCGCGCGCTTCCTGACGCCGAGCAGGGTCAGCCAGAGGATCAGCAGCACGCCCAGCGTGCCGAGCGCATAGCCGTAGGCGCTGCCGCCGTTGGGGCGCGGCTCGACGTCGATCAGGCCGTAACCGAGCAGGGCCAGCAGGGAAAGGGCGAGAGCGATCTTCAGCCAGAGGAAGTTGCGGTGACGCAGGAAGCCCTGGTGGCTGGCGCCGCGCCTGAGGTCGGTTCGGGCGATGCCTTCGGCCATCTAGAATCCGCGTCGCCCCAGCGAAGGCTGGGGCCCCGGCGAAGGAAGGGCGCGGGCGGTTTTCACCCGCCGGGATGCCAGCCTTCGCTGGCATGACGAGGACGGCTCATCCCTCCCGCTCCAGCCGAGCGACGGTGAGGAACTGCTCGGGGGCGACCCGGATCGCCGCGCCGGTCGGGCAGGCGCGGACGCAGGCCGGCCCGCCGGAGATGCCGGAGCACATGTCGCACTTCACCGCCTTCTTCGGAGTGTCGGGCGAGACCCGCTTGTCGATCCACGTCTTCGGCGGCTCGCCGGGGCCGGGGCCGAGCCCGGCCAGCAGCCAGGCGAGCAAAGGCGGCTTCTTCGGCGGCACTTTCTCCATGCGGATGACGCCGTAGGGGCAATTGCGCTGGCAATTGCCGCAGCCGATGCAGGTCTCGTCGATGAACACCTCGCCGTCGGGGCCGCGGTGGATGGCGTTGGGCGGGCAGTCGGCCATGCAGTGCGGATGCTCGCAATGGCGGCACGAGGTCGGCACGTGGAGATGGGCGTAGGTCTTGCCGGCCTCGCGGTCGAGGCGCGAGAGGCCCTCGTGGCTGTCGGCGCAGGCGCGCTCGCAATTGTCGCAGCCGATGCACAGATTCTCGTCGATGAGGAGGACGTCGGTGGCCTCGCCGATGCCGTTCTCGACGAGGAAGCTCGCCACCGACGAATAGAGATCGACGACTCCGCCGAAGCTGTCCTTCTTGGCCTCGATGAAATCGTTGAGCTGCTGACGGGCGGCCATGTCGCTGCGGGCGCGGGCGAGCAGGTCCGGCTTGCGGTCGAGAAGCCGGCGGAACGCGGCGCCGTCGAGCCGGATCACCTCCGACTTGACCGCGGCGCGGACGGTGGCGGTGCGGCGGCCGCCCTCGAGCAGGGCCATTTCGCCGACATAGGAGCCGGCGGGCAAATAGGAGAGGAAGACGGGCCTGCCGCCGATCGCCTTTTCGACCACCATCGACCCCTGGCGGATGACGAAGATGTCGCGGCCTTCCTCGCCTTCGGTGATGATCGCCTCGCCCGCCCTGACGCTCTTCACCTCGGCGGTCTCGAGCACTTCGGCGAGGTCGCCGGGGGTCAGGCCCGAGCCGAACATCTGGAGCAGCTGGCGTTCGATCGAGATGCGGGTGATCGCGCGCCGCGCCGCCGGCACCGCCGACATCAGCTTCAGGGCCGCCATGCGCGGCACCTCGACCAGGATCGACTCCTCGGCGGCGCGGACGGTGGCGCCGCGGCGCCGGCCGGAGATCAGGCCGACCTCGCCGAAGATCGAGCCGGTGCCGATCGGAACGACGACGGAGGGGTCCGCGGCGCTGACCTCGACCCGCACCGAACCGGTGGCGATGGCGAACAGCGACGATCCCGGCGCGCTTCGCTCGAACACTATCTCGCCCGGGGCGTAGCAGCGTACCTCGCTGTCGAGCATGAACTCGCGCATCTGGAGCGGCGACAGCTCGTTGAGGATGGTGATGCTGGTGCGGAGCAGCTCCAGCCATTCCTCGACCGGGCGGCGGCCGGGCAGATGGCGGAACTTCGCCTCCAGGATCGGCTCGTCGGCGGGCTTCAGCTCGAGATTGCCGTTGATGAATTCGACGACGTCGTAGCCCTGGTTCATGCAATGCTTGATCAGCGGGTAACCGGCCAGCGCGCCGATCACGAACAGGCCGGGGACGCTCGATTCGAAGGTCGGCGACAATTTGGGATAGGCGAGCCGGTCGGCGCTGGTGAACTCGACTCCGCAGGCTTCGACGAAGGCGCGCGGCGGGGCGGAGCCCATGCGGGCGATCACCCGGTCGCAGCGCGCCTTCAATTCGCCGTCGCGGGTGTCGAAGCGGATCCAGCCCTTGTCGATCGCCGAGGCCGTGGTCTCGCGCAGCACCGTCATCCGCCCTTCCGCCTCGGCGGCGAGCAGCGCCTTGACGTTGGCGTCCTTGGCGGTGGCGAACTCGGCCGAGCGGTTGACGATGGTGACGTTGTTGCGCTGCTCGGGATCGGCGGCGAGGCCGAGCGCATTTTCGATGCCGGCGTCGCCGGCGCCGATCACGACGATATGTTCGTCGACATATTCGCCGGGGTCGTCGAGCTGGTACTGGACGACGGCCCCCTCCCCCACCGGGCAGCGCACCAGGTTCGGATTGCCCTGGGTGCCGATGGCGAGGACGACGGTCTCGGCCTCGACGACGTCGCCCGAGGTCAGGGTGAGGCTGAACCGGCCGCGCTCGCCCGCGATCGACCGGACCTCGGCGTTCAGCCGGACGTTGATCCCGTGCTCGGCGGCGAGCCGGTCCCAGGTACCGAGCACGGCCTCGCGCTTGCCGGCCTCGAAGTCCATGTCCGAGCGCAGCACCAGCTGGCTCGGAGTCGCCATGACGTGCTTGCCCTTCTGATATTTGTGGATCGTGTCGGAGAGATGGTCGGTCTTCTCCAGCAGAACGTGGCTGAGGCCGAGCTGGGCGGCTCTCGCGGCGGCGCTGAGACCCGCCGGACCGGAGCCGACGATCGCGATACGGTAGGCAGCCGACACGCCTGTTCCCAGCCCTCCAGCCGCCGCGGCACGGCAGCCCTTGACGTTGACCAAATTGACGCAAGGATAGCAAGTCATGACCGGCGCCGCGCCCAGCCGTCCCCGCCGCCCGTCGGCGGCGACGCTCATCCTCCTCGCCGCCGCGGCGATTGCGCTGATTTCCGCCGCGGTCGCGCTCTCGCGCACCCTGGGGCAGCGTTCCGAAGGTTCGGACAGCCCGGCCGCGAAGGATTGGCGGGTGGTCGGCTGGGCCTATGCGGAAGCCGGCAATGCCGAGGAGGCCGCCGCCGCCTATCGCAAGGCGGCGGCCCTCGAGCCCGACAATGCCGAGAATTGGTCGTCCCTCGGCGAGGCGCTGCAGACGCCGAGCGCGACGGTGGTGCCGGAAGCCGCCGCCGCCTTCCGCAAGGCCATCGAGCTCGATCCCGGCGATCCTAGGGCCCGCTACTTCCTGGCCGTGCAGAAGGATCTGGCGGGCAACCCCAGGGGCGCGATCGACGACTGGCTCGCCCTGCTCAAGGACACGCCGCCGGGCGCCCCCTGGGAGGCGGACCTTCGGCGAACGCTCGAGCAGGCGGCGGCGAAGAACCGAATCGACCTCGCCGGCCGCCTGCCTCGACCGGGCGACACCGGCGGAGCCACGGCCGGCATCCCCGGGCCGACGGCGGAGCAGCTCGCCGCCGCCGCCTCGATCCCGCCCGACCAGCAGGCGGCCATGGTCGAGCAGATGGTGAGCCGGCTCGAGCAGCGCCTCAAGGCCAATCCTAGGGACGAGCAAGGCTGGATCCGGCTGATGCGCTCGCGAATGGTGCTCGGCCAGAGCGACAAGGCCGCGGCGGCGCTGCGCTCCGGGCTCACCGCCTTCGGGCGCGACGCGGCCGCGACGGGCCGGTTGAAAAGCGCGGCCGCCGAGCTCGGCGTCCCCGCGGGCTGAACCCGACCGAGGCGCCGACCCGCGACTATCTTGTCGGTTTTGACAAGTCCGAGCCGGTATTTTACCGATTTACAGGGACAAGGGGCGCGGGCAATCGGCCATGCATCGCATATTCTCGGTCGTCGGCACTCGGCCGGAGGCCATCAAGATGGCGCCGGTGGCCAAGGCGCTGGCGTCGCGGGAGGCGGTGGATCATCGGTTGATCCTGACCGGCCAGCATGCCGGGCTGGGCCGCCATTTCGAGGTGCCGGAAGCGAGCCTGCGCCAACTCGACTTCGATCCGAGCGGCCATAGCCAGCGAGGGTTGCGGCACGCGTTGCGCGCGCTCTTGCGCGGCGAATTCCATCGCGAGCGGATCGATCTCGTGCTCGTCCAGGGCGACACGACCAGCGCCGTGGCGGGAGCCTGGGCCGCGCGCGACTGCGGCATCCCCGTCGGCCATGTCGAGGCGGGCCTGCGCTCGTTCGACCTGAGGCAACCCCATCCCGAGGAGGGCCACCGCATCGCCATCGACGCCGTCGCGCAGCTGCTCTTCGCTCCGACCGCGGCCGCGGCGGAGAATTTGTGGCGGGAACGCCGCCCGGAGGCCCGGATCTGGATCACCGGCAACAGCGGCATCGACGCCCTGCTGCAGGCGCGGTCGCGGCTGAAGCCGCGAAAGCCCGTGGCCGGGACGCGCCGGCTGATCGTCGCCACCTGCCACCGCCGCGAAAACCAGGGCGGACCCGCCCGGGCGGTGTGCGATGCGCTGAAGCGGCTGGTCCGCGAGCTTCCCGTTCGAGTCGCGGTTCCGCTTCACCTCAACCGTCATACCCGCCGGGCGGTCGAGCTCTCGCTGGCCGGGACGGAGCATATCGAGCTTCTCGAGCCGCTCGATTATCGGGAAATGGTCCGGCTGATGGAGGAGAGCTGGCTGATCCTCAGCGACAGCGGCGGGATGCAGGAGGAGGCGCCGGCCCTGGGCAAGCCGTTGCTGGTGCTTCGAAACGTCACCGAGCGGCCCGAGGCGCTGGCGACCGGCAATATCGAGCTGGTCGGAACCGACCGCGATCGCATCGTTGCCGCGGTCGCCGGACTGCTCGCGGACCCCGTCAGATATGTCCGCATGTCGCGCCCTGCCTTCCCGTTCGGCGATGGCCGCGCGTCGGAGCGAATCGCCGAAGCCGCGGAGGGATGGCTTGAGCAGAGGCGGAACGGCATTCGGCGAAGGTATTTTGAGGCCGGTTCGCCTGCCCGGACAGGGGCCCGGGCCTAGCCTACGGCGCGCCTGAGCCGGTCGAGCAAACGCTCCCGCCCGGCCAGGACTTCGGACTGGCGCTCGATCAGGACGTCGCGCGCCAGGAAATGGCCGGTGATGCGCAGCCCGGCGAGGATGTCCGGCCAGTCGGCGGCGCCGGGGCCGCCGAGCAGCAGGGGCGGCAGCGGGAACAGCCGGTTGCGATAGGCGCCGGCCGCGCCGGCGCTGACCGCGCGGCCGCTTCTCGGGCTGACGAAGGCGAGATCCTCGGTGGCGCCGGTGGCGGCGCATTGCGACAGGTCGAGGCCGAAGCCCAGCTCCGCGAGCGCGAACAGCTCGTAACGGACCAGCGACGGCGCCCAGCTGCGCGCGCTCGGCGACGCCTGGATGGCGGCGAGGAGCCCGTCGAGCGCCGAGTAGAGGCGCGGATAAGGTTGGGCCTCGGGGAGCGCGATGGCGGCGAGAGCCGTGGTCCATTCGATCGCCGCCGCCGGCAGCGCCTCGGCGAGCAGCGGCGCCCGGCTGGCGGTCAGCTCGACGGTGAGCTGGGCGAGCTGGTCCTCGCTGCGCGCGCGATATTCGGCCTGGATTAGGTTGCCGGGCAGCAGGACGGGGCGCAGCCGGCGCGAGCGGCCGCCGCGCACGTAGCCGGCCCGCAGGCCGTCGGCCGGGGTCAGGGCGCGGACGACCGCGCCATGTTCGCCGTGCGGCCGGACCGAACAGAGGATCGCCTCGGTGACGATGTGCATCGCGACCTCACCCGCCCGGGTGGAAATAATCGTAGATGCCCCGCGCCATCGCCTTCGAGATCCCGGGCGCTTTCTCGAGGTCCTCGAGCGCCGCCCCCTTGACCGCGCGGGCGGTGCCGAAATGCATCAGCAGAGCGCGCTTGCGGCTGGGGCCGATGCCGGGCACCTCGTCGAGCGGACTAGCGGTCATGCTCTTCGCCCGCTTCTGGCGGTGGGCGCCGATCGCGAATCGATGCGCCTCGTCGCGCAGCCGCTGGATGTAGAACAGGACCGCGGAATTGGGCGGCAGCTGGAAATCGCGCCCGTCGGGCAAATGCAGGGTCTCGCGGCCGGCATTGCGGTCCGGCCCCTTTGAGACCGCGACCACGGGCACGTCGTGGATGCCGGCGCATTCCAGAGTCTCGACGACGGCGCTCAACTGCCCCTTGCCGCCGTCGATCAGCAGCAGGTCCGGCCATTCGCCGCGGCTCCGGTCGGGATCCTCCTTTTCCAACCGGGCGAAGCGGCGGCCGAGCACCTCGCGCATCATCGCGAAATCGTCGCCCGGCACGGTCTCCTCGCGCTTGATGTTGAACTTCCGGTAGGCGCTCTTGCGGAAGCCCTCGGGCCCGGCGACGATCATCGCTCCGACCGCGTTGCTGCCCATGACGTGGCTGTTGTCGTAGACCTCGATCCGCTCGGGCGGCTCGGGCAGCTCCAGGGTTTCGGTCAGCGCCCGCATCGTCCTGGCCTGGGTGCTGGTCTCGGCGAGGTGACGGTCGAGCTCCTCCTCGGCGTTGCGCGCCGCCTGGCGGATCATCCGGACATGGTCGCCGCGCTTGGGGACACGGATCGCGACCTTCCGCTCCGAGCGCGCGGAAAGCGCCTCGGCCAGGAGCTCCGCCTCGGGCACCTCGCGGTCGAGCAGGATGTGCCGCGGCGGCGGAACCTCCTCGTAGAATTGCATCAGGAAGCTGGCCAGCACCTCCGCCTCGGGGACGTCGGCGGTATGGGCGGGGAAGAAGCTGCGATGGCCCCAATTGTTGCCGCCGCGGATGAAGAAGGCCTGGATGCACATCGTCCCGGCCTTGCAGGCGAGAGCGAAGATGTCGGCATCGCCCAGCCCTTCGGCGGCGATGGTCTGGGTGCCCTGGATGAAGGTCAGCGAGCGGAGCCGGTCGCGGAACACGGCGGCGAGCTCGTAATCCATCGCCTCGGCCGCCTCCTGCATAGCCGCGGCCAGCTTCTGCTGGACCTGGCTCGACCTGCCGGCGAGGAAATCCTTGGCGTCCTGGACCAGCTCGGCATAGGCCTCCGTCGTGACCCGGCCGACGCAGGGCGCCGAGCAGCGGCGGATCTGGAACAGCAGGCACGGCCGCTTGCGGGTGGCGAGGAAGGTGTCGGTGCAGCTCCTCAGCAGGAACAGCTTCTGGAGCGCGTTCAAAGTCCGAGTCACCGATCCGGCGCTGGCGAACGGTCCGTAATATTGGCCCTTGTGCCGCCGCGCCCCGCGATGCTTGCGGATCTGCGGGAAGGGATGGTCCTCGCGAAGCAGGATGAAGGGGAAGCTCTTGTCGTCCCTCAGAAGCACGTTGTAGGGCGGCCGGTAGCGCTTGATCAGCTGCGCCTCGAGCAACAGCGCCTCGGCCTCGGTGTTGGTGGTGACGATCTGCATCGAGCGGGTCTGCGCGACCATCCGCTGCAGCCGCTTGGTCAGCCGCGCCACCTGGGCGTATTGGGTGACCCGGTTCTTGAGCAGCCGCGCCTTGCCGACGTAGAGGACGTCGCCCCTGGCATCGAGCATCCGGTAGACTCCGGGCCGCACCGGCAGGGTCTTCACCGTCCTGCGGATCGCCGCGACGCCCGCCTCCAGGTCCGGCTGGTCGCTGCCGCGGACGGTGTAGGCGGATTTCTCCTCGTTGAACCGGTCGGTGGGGAGCTGGGTCACCCGACCGATCTAGATGTCGGCGGCGGCCATGTTAAGGTGAGCCATGCCCACCCCGGACGAATTCCGCCGCATCGCCCTCGCCTTGCCGGGCGCGGAGGAAGGCAGCCATATGGGCCATGCCGACTTTCGCGTCGGCGGGAAGATCTTCGCGAGCCTCGGCGCTCCCGACGACGGCTGGGGCATGGCGGCGCTGATGCCGGAGCAGCAGCAGGATTTCATGACGCTCGCGCCGGACGCCTTCAAGCCGGCCGCCGGCGCCTGGGGCCGCGGCGGAAGCACCCTGGTGAGGCTGGAAAAGGTGAGCGAGGAACTGCTCGAAGCGGCGCTCGCCGCGGCGTGGCGGAGGCGGGCGGGGAGATAAATCGTCCCCGCACCGCGTCTGGGGGGTTTTTAGCGCGTGCCGAGCCCCTCGATCGTGCGGTCGACCAGGGCCTTGTCGGCATTGGCGTCGAGCTTGTCGCGGATCAGCGCTTCGGCGGCGGCGGCGGCGGCGCGAGCCGCCTTGGCTCTGACCGCGTCGAGGGCGGCGCGCTCGGCGGCGGCGATCTTGTCCTCGGCCATCCGAGTGCGACGCTCGACCAGGGCGGCGGCATCGGCCTCCGCCTGGCGGACGATCCCGTCGGCCTCGGCGCGGGCGCGCTCCATCACGGTCGCGGCCTCGGCGTCGGCCTGGGCGGCCCTGGCCTCATATTCGGTCTTGATCGCCTCGGCCTCGGAGCGAAGCTGGGCGGCCTCGTCGAGCTGGTCGCGGATCGCCGCGATCTTCGAATCCAGCGCCTTGGCGATCAGCGCCGGAACCCGCTTCCAGATGAGGATGGCGAACACCACCACCATCGCCAGGGCGATCCATTGCGGCGCGTCGAGCCCGAGGGCGGTGGGGAGCGGATGATGCTCGGGCGCGCCGACATGCTCGACTCCGGCCGCCTCGGCGCCGTCGCCCGCGGGAGCGCGGATATGGGCGTCCTGACTGTTCTGCTCAGCCATGGGCCATCGCCGTCCTGACCGCCCGCTCGGCTTCCTCGCCGGCGACCGGGACCCCGGCCAGGCGCTCGACCATCTCGCGCGCCGCCTCGGCCGCGACCGCCTCGATCTCCGACAAGGCGGCGTCGGCGGCGGCTCGAATGCGCGTCTCGGCGGCTTCCACCCTGGCGCCGATCTCCTCCCCGGCGGCGCGCACCTTCCGCTCGGTCGCCTTGGCGCTCTCGGCCTTGGCGGCCTGCGCGACCTTCAGCGCCTCGGCGCGGCTGGCCTCGATCCGGGCCCGATAGGCGGCCTCGGTCTCCTCGGCGGCGGCGCGCGCGGCCTGGGCCGCGGCGAGATCGTCGGCGATGCGCCGGTCGCGCGACTCGACCGTCGACTGGATCTTCGGCAGCATCAGGCGGCCGATTCCGAAATAGAGGATGGCGAGCACCAGCAGCAGCCAGAAGAACTGCGAGTAGGCGGCGTCGGCCAGCTGGTTGATCTGGGGCATTTCGATCCTTCAAAAGGGGGACTGTTCCTCTCGTCCCTCAAAAGGGGACTGTCCCTCTTTTTCCCTTAGCGGGCGTAGAGGATGATCATCGCGACGGCGAACGCGATCAGCCCGAGCAGCTCGGCGGCGGCGAAGCCGATGAACAGCCGGCCCTGCTGGCTGTCGGCGGCGGCCGGGTTGCGGATCGCGCTCTCGAGGAACGAGCCGAACACGTTGCCGACGCCGATCGCGGCGGCGCCGACTCCGACCGCGGCGAGGCCGGCGCCGATAACCTGGGCAGATGCGAGGTCCATGATGTTCTCCTTAAGAAACCGGTTTGAACGCTAGTGAAGGTTGACCGCGTCGTTGATGTAGAGCGAGGTCAGAAGGGCGAAGACATAGGCCTGGATCGCGCAGACCAGGATTTCGAGCGCCATCACGCCGACGATGAACAGGAACGAGAGCAGGCTGATCACCGGACCGACGCCGCCGGCGTTGAGGCCCTGGACGACGAAGCTTCCGAACACCTCGACGAGGATGTGGCCCGCGATCATCGCCACGAACAGCCGCAGCGCGAGGCTGAACGGGCGCACCATGAACGACAGCAACTCGATCAGGAAGATGAGCGGCAGCAGCACGGCCGGCGTGCCGTGCGGGATGAACAAGGTGAAGAAGCGGAAGCCATGCTTCCAGAAGCCGACGACGAGAACGATCGAGAAGCTGATGATCGCCATCACGCCGGTGACGGTGAACTGGCTGGTGACGGTGAAGGGCTGGGCGCCGACCAGGGCGAACGGCATCATGCCGAGCAGATTGGCGAACAGGATGAACATGAACACCGTAAACACCCAGGGCACGTATTTGCGGCCCTCGGGTCCGATGTTGGTCGTCACCATCGAGTTGACGAAGCCGGTGACGCCCTCGACCGCGACCTGCCAGCGGCCGGGGACGAGCTGGCGCTTCATGCCGCCGAGCATGAAGATCCAGATCAGCGCGAGGACGACCAGCATCCACAGGGCGCTGTTGGTGAAGACGAAGGGGGTTCCGTCCAGATGGCCCGCGAGCGGGCTGATCTGGAACTGGTGCATCGGGTCGATCTTGCTCTCGGCCGCCACTCTTCACGTTCCTCGGCCCGTCATTCGGGCTTTTGCTGCGAAATCTTCCAAACTTCCCACATGGCGGCGCCGAACCCGAGGAACAGCATCGCCACCCAGATCCCGCTCGTGCCCGCGAACCGGTCGATCGCCCAACCGATCAGGGCGCTTCCCAGCGGGTAGCTGATCAGCACCGAGAGGATTCGCATCCCCTGGCGCTGGCCGGTCTGCGGCGCGCGGCCGGGGCCGCCGGTCCTCGCCGCTTCCGCCGCCCGCGCCGCCTGGAGCCGCTCGTCGAGGGAATCCAGGCGCGCGTCCGGAGGAAGCTTCGGGTCCTGCCGGGGCTCATCTTCCGCCATGTCTTTCTTCCATGGGCAGCGGCGCTGGCAAGCGGGCTGCATGAGGGTGCGAGGACATGCCGGCGAACGAACCCCGCCAAGGCGCGGCCCGTTTAGAAAGGGGGGTGGGTCAAGTCAACCGCTTGCTGCGGTGCAATATGTCCTCCCAGCGACGGGAAGGATTGGATCAGCCGCAATAGCTGGGCAGCGGGATCGGTGCGCCGTCGCGCTGGCGCCAGACACCGTCCGGGAGGCGGTAATATTGGCCCGGCGCGACCTTGGAGCGGAACAGCTCGCAGGCGGTGGTCGCCGCGACCTCCTCGATCTTGGCGCCGCGCTTGGCGGCGAGGTCGGTGTAATAGGCGCGGCGCTTGATGTTGACCGCGTCGACCTGGGCGCGGACGTCGGCGGAGGCGGAGCCGACCAGGCCGAGATAGCCATCGGCCTGCTCGCCGGCCTGGCCGGAGGCGCGCAGCTGGGCGGCGGCGTCCTGCATCATGGCGTAGGCGGTGGTCGTGCCCAGCACGGCGGCCAGCCCGATTCCCGCGGCGAGGATCAGTTTCAGTCGGCGGCTCATGTCAAAACACTCCCGGATTCTCTTTGATGAGATCGCGCACGTCCTGCTGGAGACGGACGACGACCTCCTGCCTGATGTTGATATTGAGGTTGATCTCGATCGGCTTTTCCGGCGCGGCGACCTGGACGCATCCGGCCGAGGAGAACATAACCGGCGCGGCGAGGAGGAGCTTGATCGGTCTCATCGCGCCCTGCGTCGCATCGCCACGCAGTCTCGTCAACATCACCGCCTTCATCGCACGATCTCGCTTTCCTGGGGCTGAACGGGGGGCGGGGGCGCCGGCGCCCCACGAATCAGGTCCGGCAGGGTGGTCTGGATGAGCAGCGTCGGGTCGTGGAGCGAGCGCATCGTTCCGATCAGCGTCCGGAAGGGCCCGCGAACGCCGATGTTGAACTCGAACGGGATCCTGGCCAGCTGGCCGAGGGCGCGGCCGGCGACCATGCCCTTGATCCCGCCTCCCGGCGCCACCGTCAGGGCCGGATCCCGAGCGACGCCGTCGAGCTCGATGGCGGCGACGAACTCGCCCTCGAGCGAACCGTCGAGGTCGACGACGAGCTTCGAATAGCGCAGCGACTTCAGGGCGTCGAAGGCGAGCTTGCCGTAGACTCCGAGATCCTTGTCGGTGAGCTCGCCGATATAGGACAGCGTCCCGCCTTGCGGCCGAGCGACGAGATGTCCGCCGACGATGCGGCCGCCGCGCTCGTCGAAGACCATCGGGATGATGCCGTCGAACGTGCCGGTGGCGGTGATGTTGGCGAACTCCATCTTCTGGATGAACAGGGCCGCGTCGAGGCCCTCGACCCGGAAGGTGAGCCGCTTCGCCGACGGCTTGGAGAAATCGAGCACGGTCTCCTCGAGGATCAGCTCGCCGCCGCAGAACGGCCAGCGGCCGCCCTCGACCCGGACCCGGAGGCCCGGCAGCAGGTGATAGCGGATGCGGCCGTCGAGCACGTCGATGCCGGCGCGAACGAGATCGACGCGGGCTTCCTGGCCGGGAGCGCTGACCAGGCCGAGCAGGTCGGTGAAATGCAGTCGGGTTGAGAAGCCTTCGACCGGCCCGAAGGCGGCGGCGAAATCCATGTCGTCGGTGGCGAAGGTGCCGCTGCTGTGAGTTCCCGCCTCGTCCCAGCTGATCTCGCCCTCGCCCTTGAGGATGCCGTCGACCAGGGCGACGACGCCGGTGGTGAGGCGGGTGAGCTGCTCGGGCTGGTAATCCTTGTCGAAGCGGATGCCGGGAACGCCGAGCCTCGCCCGGCCCCGGCCGGTGGCCAGGCCGTGCTCGATATCGGCGCGGACGATGCGGGTGCCGGTCTCCGGATCGTCCAGCCAGCCGCCGGCGCGGATCCGGTTGTCCGCCAGGTTGAGGCGGAAGTCGCGGCTGACCAGCGGATAGAAGCGCGGGGGGTCCATCTCGTCCGAGACTCGCACTTCCCCCGCCAGGGTGAGGTCGGCCCCCGTCGACCGCCAGGTCCCGCTCCCTCGTCCGATCCGCAGCGGCACGTTGGCGAGCTTGCCCGAAAGGCCGGCAAAGCGGCCGCTCACCGCTCCCTTCGCGCCGAAATCGCCGGTGAGGGAAGCGAGATCGAACCGGTTCTCCGCCAGCCGCACCGCCAGGTCGGAGGCGGCGAAGCCCGGCCCGGCGAGGCCGAAGCTCAGCCGGCTTCCGGCGACGCTGAGCGGCGAGGCGCCGAGCATGCCGGCGAAGCGCGGCGCGCGCAGCTCGGCGCCGCCGGCGATCGGGCCGCCCGGCGCCTTCCAGACCAGCGCCCGGCCGGTCGGGCAGAGCGGCAACGGCGTCCGGCCGAGTCGGAACGTGCCGACGCGCAGCGCCTCGAACCGCGCCGCAACGCAGCGCTCGCCGAAGGCGAAGCCGCCGAGTCCGTCGAGGCGTCCGGCGATCGGCAGCACCAGACCCCTTACCCAGCCGCCCCCGACCGGGCCGTCGATCGTTGCCAGGGTCTCGATCCGGGTCTCGCCGCCCGGCGCGGCGGTGAAGCTTATGTCGCCGAGCGCGAGCCGCGACTCGCCGACTCGCATCGGCTGGATGCGGCCGACGCCGCGGATCGGCGCGCCCGGCCCGGCCTGATCGAGGGCCAGCCGCATCTCCGGAAAGCCGCCGCCGACGACGGACAGCGCACCGTCGAGCCGGGCGAGCCCGCTCGGCGAGTAGACGGTGAGGCCGCGGCCGCCGCCCAGCGCGACCCGGGCGCCGCTTCGGCTGACGGCGGCGAGCCGCTCGAACCGGACTCCACCGAAACCTCGGCCGTTGACGAGGCGGAGCGCGGCCCGCGCGTCGAATGCGGCCGCGGCCCGCGCCAGCGACGCGGCCAGCGCGTCCGCGACCGGCTCCACGGGCGTGCCGCCGGCCGACGCCAGGGTCGCGACGACGCCCGCCAGCGGCGCCTTCGCCGACGCCCCCCGCAGAGTCGCGTCGCCGAGCAGGGTGAAGCCGCCATTGGCGAGCGAGAGGCCGTAACGGCCGTCGATCGCGGCGCGGGCGGCGGTGAGGTCGGCCACACGCGCGCCGGCGGCCGCGAGGCTGAGGGCGCCGCGAGTCATCCGGGCATCGCCGTCGAGCCCGACGCGGCCGCTCAGGCCGGCGAGCGAGGTCCTGCCGGCCCGCAGCCGCGCCGCGCGGACGACGCCGTTTCCGTTCCAGCTGTCGAGGCCCGGGGCGAGCACGGTGTCGAGGTCGACTCGAATGTCGTTGACCGCCAGCCGGTCGCCGCAAGCGAGACCCGCCAGCCGCGCCGGACCCTGGAAGCGCGGCTTCAGGTCGGCGACGCCGACCGCCCAGCGCCCCTTGACCGAGTCGAGCCGGCAGCTGCCGAGCCTCAGCGCGGGCGCCGCCGCCGCCATCCGGCCGCGGAAGCCGTCGGCGAGATTGCCCCGTCCCTCCAGGGCGAGCCCGATCCGCCCGGCCGGCGTGTCGAAGCGCACCGTCGCGTCGGCGACGTCGACGGCCTGGTCCGGAAGCCGGAATGGCAGGCCCGAGGGCGGCGGCAGCAACCGGTCGAGCTCGCCGAAGCCGATCCTGCCGCCCGCCAGCCGCGCATTGAGCCGGACTCCGCGCGCCCGGATCAGGGTCACTCTCGGCGTGCCGAGACGCCAGCGCAGCCGCACCTCCACCCATTGCGCGGTGAGGTCCGGCCGGCGCGGATCGCCGATGACGAGATTTTCGAAACGCTGGATCCGGAAGCCGATCCGTTTCACCTCATAGGTGGCGCGGACGTCGCGGCGGGCGAGCTCGCGGTCGATGAAGTCCGCGGCGATCGGCTTCCTCTGCGTCCACAGCACGAGCAGGGCCAGCAGGACGAGCAGGAGCAGGGCAAGCGCCGTCAGCCGCTTCACGGGGCGGCGCCGCACCATCACTCCGGCTTCGTCGTCCACCGGTCCTCAACCTCCGTCGGCCCGCCGCCGTTCCGCTTCCGTCACTTTCGGGAGGCGTGGGGTCAAGCGGTTTGCCTAAGGCGCGAGCCGAGCTTAATCTTCGCTGATGGCCGGCGAGTCCCCCGACAGCCGCGGCCACCGGGCGCGGCTGAGGAGACGCCTGTTCGAAGGCGGGCCGGAGGCTCTCCTCGAGCATGAGTTAATTGAATATCTGCTTGCCCTTGCACTGCCGCGCCGGGACACGAAGCCGCTGGCCAGGAAGCTGATCCACGATTTCGGCGGCTTCGGACGCCTGCTCTCCGCCGACGCCGAGGCGATCATGCGGGTCGGCGCGGTCAGCGAAGGCGCCGCCGCGGCGATCAAGATCGCCCAGGCGGCGGCGCTGCGCCTGCTCGAATCGGAGGTCAAGGACCAGCCGGTGCTCGGCAGCTGGCAGGCCCTGCTCGACTATCTGCGCGCCGACATGGGCGCCCTCTCCGTCGAACGGGTGCGGATCCTCTATCTCAACGCCAGGAACATGCTGATCCGCAACGAGCCCCTGTCGGAAGGATCGGTCGACGAGGCGGCCGTCTACGTCCGCGAAGTGATCCGCCGGGCGCTCGAATATCACGCCACCGCCATCATCCTCGTCCACAACCATCCGAGCGGCGACCCGCAGCCGAGCCAGCAGGACATCCGCCTCACCCGCGAGATAATCGACGCCGCCCGCCCGCTCGGCATCTCCGTCCACGACCACGTCATCGTCGGCGCCCGAACCTGCGCCAGCATGCGATCGCTGGGGCTGCTTTAGGCGGGGAATTTCCTCCCCGGCAAAATCGCGGGGGAGATGCTAACGCCCTCCCCTTTGCCTGCAGCTGTCCGTGCGGGTGCGCGTGCACGGCGGGTAGGCTTTCGTCGCGGAACCGCCGACGCCGGCCGGGCGATAGTCCGGCCCCCGGGTCGCGCCGACATCGGTTTCGCCGGTCCTCGGCGTCGTCGCCGCGTCGTCGAGGATTGCGGCGCGGTTGTCGTTGGGCGGCGCCGACTCGGGGGTCGGCGGATCGACGGGCGCGGTCTGGGCGAGCACCGGCGCGGAGAGGGCCACCGCGGCCAGCAAGAGGAACCTGGGCATGTCGTTTATCCTCCTTGCAACCCGAGAACGAAGGGTTGGCCGGCGACGTTCCCCCACCTCGCATTGAAGCGCCCCGGCGTCTTTGCTAGGCGCGCCGCTCCCGCCGAAGCTTAGGACCCGCCGATGATCCCCCGCTATTCGCGGCCGCAGATGAGCAGCATCTGGGCGCCGGAGGCCCGCTTCCGGATCTGGTTCGAGATCGAGGCGCACGCCCTCGACGCGATGGCCGAGCTGGGCATCGTTCCGAAGGAGGCCGCCGAGGCGGTGTGGGCCCGGGGCGGCTTCGACGTCGAGCGGATCGACGCGATCGAGGCCGAGGTGAAGCACGACGTCATCGCCTTCCTGACCAGCGTCGCCGAGCATGTCGGGCCCGAGGCGCGGTTCCTCCACCAGGGAATGACCAGCTCGGACGTGCTCGACACCGCGCTGGCGGTGCAGCTGAAGCGGGCGTCGGACCTGCTGATCGAGGATCTGGACGGGCTGCTCGAGGTGCTGAGGCGCCGGGCCCACGAGCACCGGCTGACTCCGACCATCGGCCGAAGCCATGGAATCCATGCCGAGCCGGTGACGTTCGGGCTGAAGCTTGCCTTCGCCTATGCCGAATTCGCTCGGGCGCGGGCGCGGCTGGTGGCGGCGCGCGAGGAGATCGCGACCTGCGCCATTTCGGGCGCGGTCGGCACCTTCGCCAACATCGACCCGCGGGTCGAGGCGCATGTCGCCGCCAAGATGGGCCTCAGGATCGAGCCGATCTCCACCCAGATCATCCCGCGCGACCGCCACGCTTTCTACTTCGCGACCCTCGGCGTCATCGCCGGCTCGATCGAGCGGCTGGCGACCGAGATCCGTCATCTCCAGCGCACCGAGGTGCTCGAGGCGGAAGAATATTTCTCGCCGGGCCAGAAGGGCAGCTCGGCCATGCCCCACAAGCGCAACCCCGTGCTGACCGAGAATCTGACCGGCCTCGCCCGGATGGTCCGCGCCTTCGTCGATCCGGCGCTCGAGAATGTCGCGCTGTGGCACGAGCGCGACATCAGCCACAGCTCGGTCGAGCGCTATATCGGCCCCGACGCGACCGTCACCCTCGACTTCGCTCTCGCGAGGCTGACCGGAGTGATCGACAAGCTGCTGATCTATCCCGAGCGCATGCAGAAGAATCTCGACCGGATGGGCGGCCTCGTCCACTCGCAGCGGGTGCTGCTCGCCTTGACCCAGGCCGGCGCCAGCCGCGAGGAGGCCTACCGGCTGGTCCAGAACAGCGCGATGAAAGTGTGGGAGAGCGATGGCGCCCTGTCGCTGCTCGATCTGCTCAAGCAAGATCCCGAGGTATCGGCCCTGCTGTCGGCCGAAAAACTGAGCGAGAGCTTCGATCTCGCTTACCATTTCAAGCATGTCGACTCGATCTTCGAGCGGGTGTTCGGCGAGGAAACGTCACCTCGGACTTGATCCGGGGTCCAGTGCCACCGACCTCCGCGCTGTTCATGGATGCCGGATCAAGTCTGGCATGACGAGGATATATGACCGACCTCTCCCACTTCCCGATCACGCGCCGCTGGACGCCCACACATCCGGACCGCCTCCAGCTCTACTCGCTCAACACGCCCAACGGCGTGAAGGTCTCGATCATGCTCGAGGAGACCGGCCTTCCCTACGAGCCGCATCTCGTCGACATCACGAAGAACGACAGCTGGACGCCCGAATTCCTGTCCCTGAACCCGAACGGCAAGATCCCCGCGATCATCGACCCCGACGGGCCCGGCGGGGAGCCGCTCGGCCTGTTCGAATCGGGCGCGATCCTGCTCTATCTCGCCGACAAGACCGGGCAGCTGATGCCGAAGGCGCCGGCGCGGCGCTGGGAGACGGTGCAGTGGGTCTTCTTCCAGATGGCGGCGATCGGGCCGATGTTCGGCCAGGTCGGCTTCTTCCACCGCTTCGCCGGCAAGGCGATCGAGGACAAACGGCCGCTCCAGCGCTACGTCGACGAGTCGAAGCGGCTGCTCGGAGTGCTGGAAGGGCGGCTCGAGGGCCGCGAGTGGATCATGGGCGACGACTACACAATCGCGGACATCGCCACGCTCGGCTGGGTCCGCAACTTGGTCACCTTCTACGACGCTCGCGAGCTGGTCGGTTACGCCTCGCTGGCCAACGTCCCCGCCTGGCTGGAGCGGGGCCTCGCCCGCCCCGCGGTGCAGCGCGGGCTGAAGATCCCGAAGCGCGCATAGCATTGGATCCCGTGAATGACCTCAGGGGTCATGCACGGGCTACGAACGGGCAGCGGCGGCTACCTTTTTCCGCGCCGCTGTCTCGCCGAATATTTCTTCAAATGGCCGCACCACGTCCTCATGGCGTACCTCGGCCCTCAACGGCGTCAATGAGGCGATCTCTGCCGCATGTGTACGTGACGCTTCATGCAGATCCTGGGCCTGCTGAAGGTTCATCCAGAATTCCGGATCCGTGCCGAGCACCCGGGCCAGGCGAAGCGCCATCACGGCGGTCACGGCCCGACGACCGTTCATGAGCTCGTTCACGCTATGGCGGGAGACGCCAAGTGCCTCTCCCAACGTCTCCTGAGTGACGCCCGCCAATGTCAGGAAATGAGCTCGCAGCACGTCCGAAACTTTCGGCGGCTCCACCGCCGATTCACCATCTCGCATGCCATGCTCCAGTTGCAGACTCTAAAGATATTCCAGATCGAGCTCGAAGGCCCGGTTCACATCCCAATCCCACGCGAACGTGATCGCCCAGCGTCCGTCGATTTGCGCCGCGAAACGGCCGCCTGGGAGCTTGGCGACCTGAGTGAAGCCTCCGATCGTCGACCAGCCTCGCGCCGCGAGCAGAAGCGAGCCCAGCCAGTATGCGCCGCTCGCCAGATCTTTGGATATGCCCGGACATCTTCCGGTTGCCAAAATCAGCGCTAACTTGCGGTCTTTGATTCTCCGCACACAACTCTCCATCGTCCCGAGGAATTACACCTGACTGTGCAATCCGGGGCGGGGAGGATCCCGTGTGGATGAAGAAGCATTGGACGTGATCGCGGACAGAGGGTCCATGACACAAGGCAAAGCGGATAGCCCGCGTACGAAATCTTACACTCGCAAATGCCTTTTGAAGAAGGTCGTCAATCCCGATTTCAAGAGCGTCGCCGGTGGCCTCGGCTGCGCCGCGGATCAGATCGAGGAGTTCCGAAACCCGACGTGTCGATGAACGTCGCGACATCCAGAAATAGCCCAGCTCATGGGCCTCTGAATATGTCCTTCGGCTGACCCATGGACGAGATCGAAATGAGAAATGGCACCAGATATGACAAGTAAAATCGGTTCGCCATATCTCTGACATGGCATCGAGATTGAATGACGATTCCGCCACGAATAGATTGATTCCATCCGTCCACGACGTTGGAAGCAGCTTCGTGTACGAGGGCTTGGGGGCCAAATGCACGGTGAATTCGGCGTCAACGAAACAAACTGTCCATTCGACCTTGGCTGCCACTGCCACTGCCGTAGCGCTGTGGCTCGCGCTGGTGCGGTCCACCGGCACTGTTTCAAAAGCAGGCAACTCCTGTTCGATCATGTGTAGGTATGTAGGCCACCTCATTACAAAAATCAAGGTGTCGGCCATTGGTACGCGCAGTCAGATTAGCGGTAGCCATTCTAGTGCTGGGGGTTCGCCTTTTTTCCGAGGCTCTCGTAGACGAACGCCACGAACTGGTCGGGCTTGATGAAGCCGTCGGTCATTCCATAGCGCGCCGCCGGTTTGGTCGCCTGGATCTGAGCCAGCGTGCGCCCGGCACGGACGCCGGCCGCCACCTTCGTGCGCACGTCGATGAGCATCGCCCGATAGGCGGCGAGCTCGGCCTTCGAGGCGACGGGTCCGTGGCCCGGAATGAGCCGCGTCGTCTCGTTCGACATCGCCAGCCCCTTGTCGACCGCGGCGATCAGTCCGTCGATCGAGCCGCCGGAGCTCAAGTCGATGAAGGGCAGCGAGAATTTGTGGAAGAAGGTGTCGCCCATGTGGAGGACGTTCGCCTTCTGCCAGTGGACCAGCGAGTCACCGTCGGTATGGGCGTGGACGACGTGGACGACGTGGAGCGTGTCGCCGTTGAGGTGGAGGTCGACTCCGTCCTCGAAGGTGACCACCGGCAGCGCGCCCGGCGGCGAAGGCGGAACCCGGTCGTTCAAGGCCGCGATGAACTGCTCGGCCGACATGCGCGTGCGG
>Ga0196963_10000087_pt1 | contig 114862 bp, 95 predicted proteins | sample S1_5metaG_FD_148600 | JGI IMG/M metagenome (GOLD analysis project Ga0196963, IMG submission 148600) | Soil microbial communities from Anza Borrego desert, Southern California, United States - S1_5 | ecosystem: Environmental > Terrestrial > Soil > Desert | place: USA: California | collected... | reverse complement strand
CACCGCGGCATCGATCTGCCCGCCGCCGCGGCCTGCTGTGGCTGGGCGCCGCCGCCGCGCTGGCCGGCTGCGCGGCGGCACCGGCGCCGCGCGCGCCGTCCGCGCTGGCCAGCGTGCAGGTGCTGCCGCCGCTGGCCATGCCCGGCCTCGGGCGTGATCGCGCGCTACGCCTGTGCCTGCCGCCGTCTTACACGCAAGGTGAGCGGCGCTACCCGGTCGTCTACATGCACGACGGCCAGAACCTGTTCGACGACGCCACGTCCTACGCCGGCGAATGGGGTGTCGACGAGACGATGCAGGAGCTGGCCCGCGGCGGCTTCGAGGCCATCGTCGTCGGCATCGACAACGGCGGCGAGCGCCGCATGGCGGAGTTGAACCCGTGGCCGTTGGACAAGGTGGGGCCAGGCGAGGGCGAGGCCTACCTGCGCTTCATCGTCGAGGTGGTCAAGCCCTGGATCGACAGCCGCTACCGCACGCGGCCCGAGGCAGCGCAGACGGCAATGATCGGCAGCTCGATGGGCGGGCTGATCTCGCATTACGCGCTGCACCGGCATCCGGCGGTGTTCGGCCTGGGCGGCGTGCTGTCGCCGGCTTACTGGACGGCGCCGGCGATGTTCGACTACGCGGCGGCCCATCCGCTGCCCGCCACCTCGCGCCTGATGCTGCACATGGGCGGCCGCGAAGGCGGCAGCATGGTGCCCGACGTGCAGCGCATGCACGAGCTGCTGGCCGCCCACAAGGAACCGGCGCTGCAGCTGCGGATCGTGCCGCAGGGCGAACACAACGAAGCCGCGTGGCGGCAGGAGTTTCCGCGCGTCGTGCGCTGGCTGTACGGTTTGCCAGCCGCTTAACATCGCCGCCCATGACCCGACCCGAGGCCATGGGCCTGTTGCTCACCACCATCGCGCGGCTGATCACCGGCGCGCAGGGCCACTGGAAGGGCTGCCCGCCGAAGGCCGAGCAGCGCATCTACTTCGCCAACCACCAGAGCCACCTGGACTGGGTGCTGATCTGGGCCGCGCTGCCGAAAGACCTGCGCTCGGTGACACGGCCGATCGCCGCCAAGGACTACTGGACCTCCGGCCGCTTCAAGCACTGGCTGACGCGCGAGGTCTTCAATGCGGTGTACGTGAACCGGCAACGTACCGACGACCAGGATCCGCTGGAGCCGCTGGCCGAAGCGCTGAAGCGGGGTGACTCGCTGGTGATCTTTCCCGAGGGCACGCGCAGCAACAAGGGCCTGCCGATGCCGTTCAAGAGCGGCCTGTACCACCTGGCGGAGCAGTTCCCGCAGGTGCAGCTGATCCCCGCCTGGATCGACAACGTGCAGCGCGTGATGCCCAAGGGCGAGGTGGTGCCGGTGCCCATCCTCTGCACCGTCACCTTCGGCGCGCCAATGCAATTGCAGCCGGGGGAGGACAAGCGCGCCTTCCTGGAGCGCGCGCGCAACGCGGTGGTGGGCCTGCGCCCCGGCGGCGAGCGCGACGCGCCTGCGCAGCGGAGCGCGGCATGAGCTTCATCGAGACGCTGCGCGCACTGTTCGACCCGCTGCGCCGCCTGGACGGCTCGCAGCAGGTGCAGCTGCTGTTCGTCGTGCTGTTCGGCGTGCTGCTGACGATCTCCGCCTATGCCGCCATGCGCACGGTGCGCGAAGAGGACGCCGAAGGCGACGCGCTGCGCGAGCGCTTCCACCGCGAGCTGCGGGCGGTGTGGGTCACCGCGGTGATCTTCTGGCTGGCCTGGGTCTCCGGCACGGTGGGCGCCACGCTGCTCTTCGGCATCGTCTCCTTCCTGGCCTTCCGCGAATACATCACGCTGCTGAAGACCCGTGCCAGCGACCACCGCAGCCTGCTGCTGGCCTTCTTCGTCGTGCTGCCGCTGCAGTTCGTGCTGGTGGGCAGCGGCGACTTCGGCATGTTCTCGGTCTTCATCCCGGTCTACGTGTTCATCGCCATCCCGGTGGTCAGCGCGCTGGCCGGCGACCCCGAGCGCTTCCTCGAGCGCAACGCCAAGATCCAGTGGGGGATCATGGTCTGCATCTACGGCCTGTCGCACGCGCCGGCGCTGCTGCTGCTGAACCTGCCCAAGGCCAGCGGCAAAGGCGCCTTCCTGCTCTTCCTGCTGGTCATGGTGGCCGCCACCGCGCAGATCGCGCAGGAGCTGGCCAGCCGGCGCCTGCGCCGCCGGCCGGTGGCGCGGCAGATCGACCGTTCGTTCTCCTATGCCGCCTTGGGTGTGGGCGTGCTGGCGGCGGCGGTGGTCGGGGTGGTGCTGGCCTGGACCACGCTGGGCTTCAAGGTGCCGCAGGCGCTGGCAATGTCGATGATCGCGGCCGCCTCCGGCGCCTTCGGCGAGTTCGTGATGCGGGCGCTCAAGAAGGACGCCGGGGTCCGCCACTGGGGCAATGCGGCCTCCGTCACCGGCGCGGTGGGCCTGCTCGACCGCGTGGCGCCGATCTGCTTCGCGGCGCCGGTGTTCTTCCATTCCGTGGTCTGGTACTTCCAGCTGAGGCCATGAATGCGTCCGTGATGCGGGTCCTCGGCATCGACCCGGGGCTGCAGCGCACCGGCTTCGGCGTGATCGAGGTGCAGGGCGCACAACTGGCCTACGTGGCCAGCGGCACCATCAGCACCGTGGAAGCCGACCGCGGCAACCTGCCGGCGCGGCTGAAGCTGATCTTCAGCGGCGTGGACGAGGTGATACGACGCTATCAGCCGCAGGCCGCGTCGGTCGAGATCGTCTTCGTCAACGTCAACCCGCAGAGCACGCTGCTGCTGGGCCAGGCGCGCGGCGCCGCGCTGGCGGCCTTGGTGCAGGGCGAGATGCCGGTGGCCGAATACACCGCGCTGCAGATGAAGAAGGCCATCGTCGGCCACGGCCTTGCCAGCAAGAGCCAGATCCAGGAAATGGTGATGCGCCTGCTGAAGCTGCCCGGCCTGCCCGGCAAGGACGCGGCCGATGCGCTGGGCCTGGCCATCACCCATGCGCATGCCGCGCGCAGCTTCGCGGCGCTGGCCAAGGCCACGCCACTGGCACGGCGGGCGCATGCGCAGTACAAAAAGGGCCGCAGCTACTGATGGCCGACACGCCGCCGCCAGCGCTGGCGACCCCTGCCGCCATCGGCACCACGCCGCCTTCCCTCGCGACACCTCCTCACCCAGCCCTGCTGCCGAGCGCCCCATGACCGAGCACCCCCTGCGCACCGAATGGATCACCATCGCCGACGGCTTCGCCGGCTACCTTGCCCGTCCGCCAGCGGGCAGCGGCCCCGGCCTGGTGCTGTTCCAGGAGATCTTCGGCGTCAACCCGCACATCCGCGCCGTGGCCGAGCAGTACGCGCTGGACGGCTTCGTCGTGCTCGCGCCGGACATGTTCTGGCGCCAGGCGCCGCGCGTCGAGCTGGGCTACGAAGGCGAGGAGCGCCAGCGCGCGGTGGCGCTGATGGGCCAGCAGAAGCCCGGCGAGCTGGCGGCCGACATCGCCGCTGCGGTGGCCGCCCTGCGGGCCCGCCCGGAAACGGCCGGCCGCAAGACCGGCGCCATCGGCTACTGCATGGGCGGCCGCATGGCCTACACCGCGGCGGCGCTGGCGGGTGTCGATGCCGCGGTGGCGTATTACGGCGGCGGCATCCACCGGCAACTGGACCTGGCAGCGCGCATCACCTGCCCGGTGCAGTTCCACTACGCCGGTCACGACGATCACATCCCGCCCGAAGCGGTCGAGAGCGTGCGCCAGGCCATGGCCGGCAAGCCGGCCGAGCTGCATGTCTACCCGGGCTCGATGCACGGCTTCAACTGCTGGGCCCGCGCTTCGTACCACGCGCCCAGCGCCGCGCTGGCGCATGGCCGCAGCCTGGCCTTCCTGGCGCAGGCGCTGTTCTGAGCGGTTGAAGGGCTGGAGGCTGCCGGGAGCCCGAAGGACGGGCGCGCGTGGCGCGGGCTACATCAGCGCGCGGATGCCGTCGATCACGCGCTTGAAGACCCAGATGTTGAAGGTGGCCAGCACCACGACCTTGGTCCAGTGGAACAGCGCCACCGCGCGTTCACGCGGCACGTGTTCGCCGGAGGCGATGTGCAGCATGAAGAACAGTGCCGACGACGAGGCCAGCACCACGAACAGGATTCCGCAAATCCAGTAGACGACCGTCATGTCGGCCGCGACTCTACAGCAGCACGGCCAGGCGTTCGAGGATCAGCACGGCGAAAAATGCCGCAGCGGCCAGCAGCGTCCACTTCAGCACCACCACGCCGCGCCGCTTCCACACGGGCTGGCCGGTGCCGAGGAACATCGCGAAGCACAGCACGCTGGCGACCAGCAGCAGGCCGAAGACGAGGCGGAAGAGCAGCATGCGAAAGAAGCCGGGGCGCCGCGGTCAGCCAGCCATCACCAGGCCGGCGCCAACTCGGCGAAGCCCGCCGGTGCCTTCGACTCGTCGTCGAAGCTGACGATGTCCCAGGCCGCGGGGTCGTCCAGCAGCTTGCGCAGCAGCAGGTTGTTCAGCGCATGGCCGCTCTTGAAGGCGGTGTAGGCCGCCAGCATCGGCCGGCCGGCGTTGTACAGGTCGCCGATGGCGTCCAGGATCTTGTGCTTCGCGAACTCGTCGTCGTAGCGCAGGCCCTCGGCATTGAGCACCTTGTAATCGTCGACGACGATGGCGTTGTCCATGTTGCCGCCCAGCGTCAGCCCGCGCGAGCGCATCACGTCGAAGTCCTTCGTGAAGCCGAAGGTGCGGGCACGGGCGATGTCGCGCTTGTAGCGGCCCGAGCCCATGTCGAAGGTGGTGCGCTGGCCGGTGGCGTCCACCGCCGGGTGGTCGAAGTCGATCTCGAAGCTGAGCTTGAAGCCGTGGTACGGCTCCAGCCGCGCCCACATCAGCTTCGCGCCTTCGCCTTGCCGGACTTCCACGGGCTTGAGCACCCGCAGGAAGCGCTTCGGCGCGTCCTGCAGCACGATGCCCGCGCTTTGCAGCAGGAAGACGAAGCTGGCGGCCGAGCCGTCGAGGATGGGCACCTCGTCGGCCGTGATGTCGATCACCAGGTTGTCGATGCCGAGCCCGCAGCAGGCCGACATCAGGTGCTCGATGGTCTGCACCTTGGGCGCGCCGGGATCGCCGCCGGCCGAGATGGTCGAGGCCATGCGGGTGTCGCTGACCGAATCGAAGCGCACCGGAATCTCCACCGGCTGCGCCAGGTCGATGCGGCGGAAGACGATGCCGGTGTCCGGCGCGGCCGGCTTCAGCGTCAACTCGACCTTTTCGCCGCTGTGCATGCCGACGCCGACGGCGCGGGTGATCGACTGCAGGGTGCGTTGCTTCAGCATCCGCGGATTGTCGGTGATGCGGCGCGGCCACGGCGGGTACGGAGCTTGCAAGACAGCGGCGTCACCGGCCGTTTCGCAAGCCGCCGCGATGGCCCGCTAGGATGGCCGCCGCCGCGCACCCACCCAGGCCCCATTGCATCGCCATGGACACCAGCATGAGCATCGAAGACGCGTACGTCGCGCTCGGCATCGAGCCCGGCGCGCCGGCGGCCGAGGTCAAGGCCGCTTGGCGCCGGCTGGCGTCGCGATGGCATCCGGACCGCAATCCCTCGGCCGAGGCAGCGGCGCTGATGCAGCGCATCAACGGCGCCTACGAGCGCATCCTGCAGGCAGCCGGCGAGGACGCTGCCCCGGCGGAGCCGGCTGCCCGTGCCGAAGCGGCCGACGACGCCACGGCCGGCCCGGTGCTGCGGCGCCGCGTGCGCCTCAGCCTGGAAGAGGCCGCGCTCGGCTGCACGCGCACGCTGCGCGGCCGCGTCACCGAAACCTGCGTTTCCTGCGCCGGTGCCGGCACCACCGGCGCGGTCGCCGCCTGCTCGCACTGCGGCGGCAGCGGCCAGCTGCGCGGCAGCCTGTGGTTCGGCTGGATGCCCACCGCGTCGCGTTGCCCGCGTTGCGAGGGCCGCGGCAAGCTGCCGGCGCCCTGTGCCGATTGCGGTGGCCGCGGCCGCCACACCCGGCGCTTCGAACGCCGCGTGCGCTTTCCGGCCGGCCTGCGCGACGGCGACGTGCTGAACGCTGCACCCCGCAGCGACGACGGCTTCGACGGCACGCTGGAGCTGCACCTGCGCCTGCGGCCGCACCGCTTCTTCACCGTCGACGACACCGACCCGGCGCTGCTGCGCTGCGAGATGCCGGTCGACGGCTTCACTTGGCTGGCGGAAGGCTGGACGGCGGTGCCGACGCTGGACGGCACGCAGCAGATGCGCCTGCGCCGCGGGCGGCTGACCTACCGCCTGCGCGGCCAGGGCCTGCCGCTGGCACGCGGCAGCGCTCAGCGCGGCGACTACCTGGTCGGCATCACGCCCTGCTTCCCCGAGACCCTGAGCCCGCGGCAGCAGGCGCTGCTGGAAAAGCTGGCGGCCAGCGCCACGCCCGACGGCGAGCCCGATGCGGTCCGCGCCTGGCGCGAGACGCTCGCCGCGCGGGCGAGCGAACGACGCTGAGCGACACATGGCGCCTGGCTCGCGGCCACGCGTCTTTTGGGCGATGGCACGGGCCGCCCTCGGGCAGCCCGGCGGCTGGTCCGGCAACGCGGGACCGGCGTGCCTGGCGCAGCGCACGGCCCTGCGGCCGTCAACCCGCTTCGAGCACCATGAAGTCCAAGCCCGCCATGCCGACCAGCTCGGCGATCGTGTAGCTCGCCGGGCTGACGAAGTTGCCGGGGGCCGGCCCCGGCGGCGTCGGCAGGGTTGACAGGCCCCAGGGGTTGTAGACCAGCACGCTGGTGTTGTCCGGGTTGTTCGGCTCGGCATCGACGATGAAGTGGGCGTGGCTGCCGACCAGCAGCTGGTTGTCGAAGCCGTCCTTCACGGTGTTGGTCACGCCCAGCCACACCACCTTGCCGGCGTTGATCACGCTGGCCATCGCCGCTTCCAGCTGGGCGCGTGCCGCCGGGTCGTTGCGGTCGACCGGCATCGGCACCAGGTAGCCGTTGTCGCCGAAGCTGGCACCCGGCTCGCTGACCGCGATGACCTTGCTCTTCACGAGCGCGCCCAGCGGGTCGCCCTGGCCGCCCTCGATCGCCGCATAGCTGTTGCGGCCGGTGCTTTCGGCGCGCGGCAGGATGCCCAGCGAATTGGCCTGGGCATAGGCCTTTTCCAGCAGCGGCACCCAGATCTCGCCGTTCAGGTCCTTGTTGGCCGGGCCGGCATAGGCCAGCGTGCCGGCACCCACCTCCGGCACCGGCAGCATGTCGTTCACGGTCACCCAGTGCGCCTTGCCGTTGGCATCGAAGAAGCGCACGCCCCAGCTGCGCGCGCCGTCGATGGGCGCGTTTTCCACGAAGAGCGCCTGCAGCGCCGTCGGCTTGGTCAGCGCCAGGCCGCCGATCGCCGCGATCAGGTAGCAGTCGCCGGCCGTGCCCTGGTTGACGTCGGACACCGCGATGCCGTCGACGAAGAGCGTGCCGTTGGACCTGGCATAGGACGCGACCACGGATTTCGCCGCACCGGTGGCGCTGTCGCCCGCCGTGCTGGCACCGGGCAGGTCACCGCCCAGCAGCCACTTGTCGATCAGCTTCTCCAGCAGCTCGGGCGAGGCGCCGGCCGCCAGGCTGCCGAGCTCGCTGCGTTCGGCATTGCCGCCCTGGTAGAAGCGGTTGGCGTCCGAACCCTCGACGAGGCGGGAGAACGCATAGCTCAAATAGTCAGCGGCTGCACCATTGCCGGCGAAGGCCGCCGCGCCGCGCGCCGCCAGCGCCTGCAGGTCGGCCACTTCCTGCCCAGTGATCGGCGCATTGCCGTTGGCTTTGTGCGAATTGACGAGGCCGCGCAGCAATGCCACCAGCTCGCCGTGCGTCATCGTGTTCGGCGCGTCGGCCAGCGGCTGCACCGCGGCGTGTGCACCGGGCGCCGCGGCCGATGCGGCACCCAGTGCCTGCTCGATGGCCGTGCGCAGCGAGGGCGTCTGGATCACGCTGGTCCAGCCCGCCGGCGCAGGCAGGTCGTTGTCGCCATCGATGTCGAGGCCGAGCGATTGCTCCAGTGCATCCAGCGCCGTGCCGGCGACCACGCTGCCGCCGGCCAGCGCGCCGCCGGCATCGAAGCTGGCGTCGAACACGTTGCCGGCCCCGTCCTGCGCGAAGACGCGCCAGCCGCCACCCTCCTTCGGCACCGCCTCGACGATCTCCCAGCCCGCGGGCAGCAGCTGGTCGTCCAGCGGCACGCCGCCGACGGTGAGCGTGGCACTGGCCGTCGGGCCACCGATGCGGTAGTGGCCCAGCTCGTTCATGAAGAGGTTGGCGGCGCCGCCCTGCAGCAGCACGTCCCCCTGGCCGAAGCCGCCGCTGTCGTTCAGGTCGAGCTTGTACTGTTCTTCCGCGGCATAGAGCGACGCGCCCTGCAGCAGGCCCAGCGTCGAGGCATCGGCGCGGCCGGTGCCGTCGAGCCGGATCTGCGCCAGCAGGTCCTCGTCCTCGTCGTTGCGGACGAAGAGCTTGTAGCCCGTGCCGTCCCTCTCGACCGCGACGGCCGACCAGCCGAAGGTGGAGTCGTCGATGGCCGCCAGGCCGTCGAGCGAGACCTTGACGGCATTGGCCATCGTGGTGCCGACAGCCCAGCTGCCGTCGCCGGTGATGACGAGCATGGCGCTGCCGATGTGGCGCGCATGCGGCTCGAGGACCTCGACCTTCGTGGTGGGCATGGATTCACCTCCAGAGTGTGGAACGCGCTTGCACGGGCGCCATGCGTTCGGCGCGGTGCCAGGACCGCCGGACTATCCGTCCGGCACGGCCGAACATCAACCGAACTGTGACAAAGGTGGCCCGCTGTCGCGCCACGAGCGCCGATCCACCGCTCCGTTCGCTGCCACGGAGGCGCCGGCGATCCCGTGCTCAACCAGTCATGGCGGCCCCGTCACTGCCAGCGCTTCAGCCTCGAAGGTAAATCCAGCTGCACCGGACAGGCCGCGCGCGCGGCGGCCAAGCGACAAGAACCGTTGAAGGATGTCGCTCCGACCATCTGATGCAAGCTCTTGAACAGTTCACGTCTTCTAGAACCCCGGAGCGCCGCACTCCACGCAACGGCCCGCCAGTTTTGACCTACAAATGGTCGCTGCAAGCATTCGCGATTCGGGGAAGAGTTGCTCAGCGCCGCCCGGGATTAATTTTGGTCAACGAACCTACAGTCAGGGCACTCATCGCTACCGCTAGCAACCGCCGCGTAATCGATACTCACCTTAACTAAAATCGGTGGCCCATGATTCAAACCTTGACCGTATCGCTCGCAATATTCGGCGCAACTGCCTCGCTTGCCGCTGATTCCCCGTCATTCGCCGCTGAACGCTTGCTTGTTCCGCGAGTTGACTCGGTGGGGCAGGTTGCCCAGTACCAAGATGGAACGCTGACACGGCTGCCGTCCGGTGAATTCAGGCTGGATGGCGTCGACACGCTGGATATGGGCAAGGTCTACCAACTTCCGGGCATTCAGTCGGTCGAGGTCCGCACCATTGGTACCGGCCCAGTATCGGTTCTCCTGCGCGTCAACGGGGTTGATCCCAGTTGCGATCATGTCAGCCCGTTGAGGTTCTCTCAACGCCGAACAGGGAATCGGTTCGATGTGGTGATCAGCTCACGGCATCTCTACGACAAGTCTCCGTCATATGGCTGCATCGACAGCTACCGTCCCTTCCGAGTGACCGTGCCCTTGGACGTCTACGGATTGTCCAGCGGCACCTACACGTTTTCCGTGAATGGAGTGCAGACCGGACAATTTGCGCTCGCGAGCGAAAACCGGTATCCGGACGACTGCCACGAGACGCTCGAGCGTCAATGTCCGAAGTGACACGCAATGCGGGCGCAGTGAGGCCAATGGAGTGACCTGGTGCTTCGCGCATCGCGTGCAGCTTCTGGGCGATTCTTCGATCGGGCATGCCTTGGACTTCCGGGCCGCGAGCGGATGAATGCGCGAAGGCGATGAAAGAGTGATCGCCGCTCATGGCGCGCTCGCAACTCCTTGCACACTCACCACCACCGGCCGCGCCACATCACGCCCGATCAGCGCACGCGCAAAGAAGTACTCCGTGCGCTCCCGCTCCGGCAGCGTGTCGAGATCAACCAGGCCGTGTTCGTCGCACGGAAAGACGTAGTCGTGACCGCCCCGGCCGGTGGCTGCGAAGCGCAGCTCGAACCGGCCGCCGGCGCACAGCGGCGTCGAGGACTCCATATCCGCTCTCCTCACGAACGCTGCAGCGCTTCCGGCCCCTCGAACTCCGCCGACGGCACTGCGGCGCGGCCCTCACTGGGCCGCGCACGCTCCTTGAATGATCAATCCGCCTGCTTGCGCAGGAAGGCCGGGATCTCGATCTCATCCATGCCGTTGGACGACAGCGCTTCCACCTTCGCCGCCGCCTGCGTGCGGGCCGAGCGCCAGACGCTGGGCGTCGACAGGCCGCTGTAGTCGGTGGTCATCGTGGTCGCACCCGGCTGGGCCACGTTGTTGAGGATCGGCAGGTTGTCGGTGCCGGTGCGCAGCGCGTGGGCGGTGGTGGGCTGCACCACCGTCAGCGGCGCGGCCTGCGGCTTGGCTGAGGAACGCGACAGGCCGGTGGCGATCACCGTGACGCGCAGCTGGTCGCCCAGCGTGTCGTCGTAGGCCGCGCCGTAGATGATGTGCGCGTCCTCGGCGGCGTAGCGGCGGATGGTGTTCATCGCCGCCTTGCTTTCGTTCAGCTTGAAGTTGTTCTTGTTCGCCGCGATCAGCACCAGCACGCCCTTGGCGCCGGACAGGTCGATGCCTTCCAGCAGCGGGCAGGCCACCGCCAGCTCGGCCGCCTTGTTGGCGCGGTCCGGGCCACCCGCGATCGCAGTGCCCATCATCGCCTTGCCGGGCTCGCTCATCACCGTCTTCACGTCTTCGAAGTCGACGTTGACGAGGCCGTGCATGTGGATGATGTCGCTGATGCCGCCGACGGCGTTCTTCAGCACGTCGTTCGCCTGCGCGAAGGCCTGGTCCTGCGTCACGTCGTCGCCCAGCACGTCGAGCAGCTTCTCGTTCAGCACCACGATCAGGCTGTCGACGTTGGCCTCCAGTTCGGTGGTGCCGGTGTCGGCCTGCTTCATGCGGCGGTTGCCTTCGAACTCGAAGGGCTTGGTGACCACGCCCACCGTCAGGATGCCCATTTCCTTGGCGATGCGCGCCACCACCGGTGCCGCGCCGGTGCCGGTGCCGCCGCCCATGCCGGCGGTGATGAACACCATGTGCGCGCCTTCCAGCGCGGTGCGCACGCGGTTCTCCGCCTCCTCGGCCGCGGCCTTGCCCTTTTCAGGCTTGCCGCCGGCGCCCAGGCCGTTGTCGCCGAGCTGGATCAGCGTGTGCGCGCTGGAACGGTTGAGGGCTTGCGCATCGGTGTTGGCGCAGACGAACTCCACGCCCTGGACCCCTTGCGAGATCATGTGCTCGACGGCGTTGCCGCCGCCGCCGCCCACGCCCACCACCTTGATGCGGGTGCCCTGGTCGAATTCTTCGATCATCTCGATAGGCATGTGAAACCTCCTAGTCTTCGTAAGCAGTTGCCAATGAATAACGGGTAATACGCAAAGAGCGCGGGGTGTTCCGACATCGGCCGCTCGATCCTTCAATCTCGCGGCCGTGTGCACCCCTGTTAGAAGTTCCCGAGAAACCAGTCCTTCGCGCGGCCGAAAAGCGTCTGCACCGATCCTGCCTGTGCAGCGGCCTTCAGCCCGCGCGCACGCGCCAGCCGGGCTTCCTCCAGCAAGCCCATCACCGTGGCCGAGCGCGGGTTGGCCACCATGTCGAACAGCGGTCCGTTGTAGGTGGGCAGTCCCTTGCGGACTGGTTTGAGGAAGATGTCCTCGCCCAGCTCCACCATGCCGGGCATCACCGCCGAGCCGCCGGTGATCACGATGCCGGACGAGAGCAGTTCCTCGTAGCCGGACTCGCGGATCACCTGGTGCACCAGCGAATAGATTTCTTCGACGCGCGGCTCGATCACGCCGGACAAGGCTTGCCGGCTGAGCATGCGCGGGGCGCGGTCACCCAAGCCCGGAACCTCCAGGTTCTCGCTCGGGTCGGCCAGCAGCTGCTTCGCGACGCCGTATTCGACCTTGATCTCCTCGGCGTCCTTGGTCGGCGTGCGCAGCGCCATCGCGATGTCGCTGGTGATCAGATCACCGGCGATCGGGATCACCGCGGTGTGGCGCACGCTGCCGTCGGTGTAGATGCTGACGTCCGTCGTGCCGGCGCCGATGTCGACCACCGCGACGCCGAGGTCCTTCTCGTCTTCCGTCAACACCGCGGCGGCAGAAGCACTCGGGTTCAGCACCAGCCGTTCCACTTCCAGGCCGCAGCGGCGCACGCACTTCAGGATGTTCTCGGCCGCGCTCTGCGCGCCGGTCACGATGTGCACCTTCACCTCGAGCCGGCTGCCGCTCATGCCGATCGGCTCCTTCACCTCGTGGCCGTCGATGATGAATTCCTGCGGCTCGACCAGCAGCAGGCGCTGGTCGTTCGGGATGTTGATGGCCTTGGCGGTTTCGACGACGCGGTTGACGTCCACCGTGGTCACCTCGCGGTTGTCGCGCACGATGACCATGCCGGTGGAGTTCTGGCCGCGGATGTGGCTGCCGGTGATGCCGGTGTAGACCTTCTCGATCTTGCACGCCGCCATCATCTCGGCCTCCTTCAGGGCCGCCTGGATGCTTTGCACGGTGGCGTCGATGTTGACGACGACGCCGCGCTTCAGGCCGTGCGTGGGCGCGACACCCAGTCCGGCCAGGCGCAGCTCGCCGCCGGGCATCACCTCGGCCGCCACCACCATCACCTTGGCGGTGCCGATGTCCAGCCCGACGACGAGATCCTTGTATTCCTTGGCCATGGTCTTTGTGTGTTATCTCTTGCGTGCCGGCGGGGTCGGCGTCATCAGGGTGGTGACGCCCTTCAGGCGCACCGCATAGCCGTCGGGGTGGCGCAGGTCGGCGTACTGCAGCGGACGCTGGTACTGCTGCACCACCTGCTGCACGGTGCGCACGAAGCGCTCGGCGCGGTTGACCACCTCGTCGTCGCTGCCGCGGCCCAGCTCCACCGCGGCGCCGCCGTCCAGCAGCACACGCCACGAGCCGCGGCCGGACAGCTTCATCACCTCGATGCCGCCCTCGTCCAGCCCCTGCAGCACCGGCTGCAGGCGGCGGTACAGCTGCAGCATCTGCGCCGCGCTGCCTTCCGGACCGCTGAAGCGCGGCAGGCCGTCGTCCTCGACGTCGCCGACATTGGCCTCGAACACCTCGCCCGCCGTGTTGACGAGCCTGTCGTTGCCGTCTTCAGCCGCCCACAAGGCCGCTGCATGGTGTTCTTCCAGCCGCACCGCCAGCTTGTTCGGCCAGATGCGGCGCACCACCGCATGCCGGACCCAGGGCACGGACTCGAAGGCCTCGCGCGCCTCGCCCAGGTCCAGCGTGAAGAAGTTGCCCTTGAGCTGCGGCGTGGCGTTGGCGCGGATGGTCGAGGCGCTGTTGCGCACGATCTCGCCTTCGAGCTTGATGCTCTTCAGCGCGAACACCGGCAGCCGCGCCAGCCCCAGCACGGCCGCCGTCGCCAGCACGAGGCCGGCGACGACGAGGGCCGTGCTCGCCGTGACGTGCATCAGGCGCACGTCGGGCGGCAGCGGGGTGGCGGGGGCGGCGGCGCGGGCCATGGCTCTAGGTCACGGCCTTTCCGGCCTGCGAATCCAGCGTCGCGTTCGCCAGCAGCATCACGCACAGCTGCTCGTAGCTGATGCCGGCGGCCTTGGCCGACATCGGCACCAGCGAGTGCCCGGTCATGCCGGGCGAGGTGTTCATCTCCAGCAGGAAGGGCTTGCGGTCGCTGGCGCGGATCATCAGGTCGGCCCGCCCCCAACCGCGGCAGCCGAGGGCCTGGTAGGCCGCGACGACGATGCGCTGTATCTCACGCTCTTCAGCTTCCGGAAGGCCGCTCGGACACAGGTAGGAAGTGTCGTCCGTGAAGTACTTGTGCTGGTAGTCGTACTTGCCCTCGGGCGCGACGATGCGGATCACCGGCAGCGCTTGCGCCGTGCTGCCCTGGCCGAGGATCGGGCACGTTACTTCCTCGCCTTCGATGAATTCCTCGCACAGCACGTCGGCGTCGTATTGCGCCGCCAGCTTCACCGCTTCGGCCATGTCGGAATAGCCGGCGACCTTGGTGATGCCGATCGACGAACCTTCGCGCGGCGGCTTCACGACCAGCGGCAGGCCCAGCTCGTCGGGCACGGTGCGGATGCGCTCGCGCGATTGCTCGTTCACGTCCAGCCAGGCCCAGCGCGGCGTCGGCAGGCCCTCGGCGACGAAGACCCGCTTGGTCATGGTCTTGTCCATGCAGATGGCGGAGGCCATCACGCCGGAGCCGGTGTAGGGCACTCGCAGCAATTCCAGCGCACCCTGCACGCTGCCGTCCTCGCCGTGGCGGCCGTGCAAGGCGATGAAGACGCGCGCGAAGCCTTCGCGCTTCAGGTCGACCAGCTCACGCGTCGACGGATCGAAGGCATAGGCGTCGACCCCCTGCGACTTCAGCGCGTGCAGCACGCCCGAGCCGGACATCAGCGACACCTCGCGCTCGGCGCTGTCGCCGCCCATCAGAACGGCACACTTGCCGAGCGCCTTCACGTCGATGGCCGAATTCATGCCGGCCTCCTTTGCTGCATCAGTTCGACCACCTTCGCGGGCACCGCGCCGATCGAGCCCGCACCCATCGCGATCACGACGTCGCCACCTTTGGCCTGCGCCGCGATCGCCTCGGGCAGCGCGGCCACGTCGTCGACGAAGACCGGATCGACCTGGCCGGCGACACGCATCGCACGCGCCAGCGCACGGCCGTCGGCGGCGACGATGGGCGATTCGCCGGCCGCATAGACCTCGGTCAGCAGCACCGCATCGGCCGTGCCCATCACCTTCACGAAGTCCTCGAAGCAATCCCGCGTGCGGGTGTAGCGGTGCGGCTGGAAGGCCAGCACCAGCCGCCGGCCCGGAAAGGCGCCGCGCGCGGCCGCGATCACCGCCGCCATTTCAACCGGGTGGTGGCCGTAGTCGTCGATCAGCGTGAAGACGCCCGAGCCGTCAGCCGCGGGCCAGTCGCCATAACGCTGGAAGCGGCGGCCGACCCCATTGAATTCGGCCAATGCCTTGACGATGGGCGCGTCCGGCAATTGCAATTCGGTGGCCACCGCGATCGTCGCCAGCGCGTTCAGCACGTTGTGGCGGCCAGGCAGGTTCAGCGTCACGTCCAGGTCGGGCAGCGTGGCGTCGCCATCGCGCCGCTGGCAGGTGAAGCGCATCTGGCCACCGGCCAGGGCCTGCACGTCCACTGCGCGCACCTGCGCGTCGTCGTTGAAGCCGTAGCCGATGACCGGGCGCGAGACCATCGGCACGATGGAGCGCACGCCGGGGTCGTCGGTGCAGACGATGGCCGAGCCGTAGAACGGCATGCGGTGCAGGAAGTCGACGAACGCGGCCTTGAGCTTCGCGAAGTCGTGGCCGTAGGTCTCCATGTGGTCGGCGTCGATGTTGGTGACGACGCTGAGCACGGGACTCAGGTTCAGGAAGGAGGCATCGCTCTCGTCGGCCTCGACGACGATGTAGTCGCCTGAGCCGAGGCGCGAGTTGGCGCCGGCGGCATTGAGCTTGCCGCCGATCACGAAGGTGGGATCGACGCCGGCCTCGGCCAGCACGCTGGTGACCAGCGAGGTGGTCGTGGTCTTGCCGTGCGTGCCGGCGATGGCGATGCCCTGCTTCAGCCGCATCAGCTCGGCCAGCATCACCGCGCGCGGCACCACCGGGATGCGCCTGGCGCGGGCGGCGATCACCTCGGGGTTGTCGCTCTTCACCGCGGTGCTCGTGACAACCGCATTGGCGCCTTCGATGTTCGCCGCGTCATGCCCGATGGCGATGCGCAGGCCCAGGCCGGCCAGGCGGCGCGCCGTGGCGCTGTCGGACAGGTCGCTGCCGGACACGGTGTAGCCGAGGTTGTGCAGGATCTCGGCGATGCCGCTCATGCCGGCGCCGCCCACGCCGACGAAGTGGATGTGGCGAATCGCGTGCTTCATGCGCCGGCTCCTGCAAGCGAAGCGCGCTTCGCCGGCTCTGCCGAGCCCACGACAAACCAAACATGATGAATGGCGTGCTTCATGAGCGCTTCACCAGCTTGTCCAGCTCGTCGGCCACGCGGGCAGCCGCCTGCGGCTTCGCCAGCGCGCGCGCGGCTTCGGCCATGCGCAGCAATTGCGCGCGGTCCAGCGATTGCAGCCGTTCGGCCAGCGATTGTGGCGTCATCTGCGCCTGCGGTTGATGGATTGCGGCACCGTGCTTCGCCATGTGCTCGGCGTTGTCGCGCTGGTGCGAGGTGGTGCTGACGATCAGCGGCACCAGGATGCTGGGCACGCCGGCGGCGCACAGCTCGCTGACCGTGACCGCGCCGGCACGGCAGACGATCAGGTCGCAGGCGGCCAGGCGCGCAGCCATGTCGTCGATGAAGGACAGCACTTCGGCCGCGACGCCCGCAGCGGCGTAAGCCGCGACCACGCTCTCGCGGTTGGCCAAGCCGGTCTGGTGCGTGACCTGCGGCCGCGACGCGGGCGGCATCAGCGCCAGCGCCGCCGGCAGCGTCTCGTTCAGCACCTTGGCGCCCAGGCTGCCGCCGACGACCAGCAGCTTCAACGGCCCGTCGCGGCCGGCGTAACGCTCGGCCGGCGCGGCCATGGTTTCGATCTCGGCGCGCACGGGGTTGCCGGTGACGAGGCCGTTCTTCACCTTCGCCGCCGGCCCGTCGAAGCCGAAAGCCACGCGGTCGGCCACCGGCAGCAGCGACTTGTTGGAGAGCAGCAAGGCCGCGTCGGCATTCACCAGCATCAGCGGCTTGCTCAGCAGCGAGGCCATCAGCCCGCCGGGGAAGCAGACGTAGCCGCCCATGCCCAGCACCGCATCGGCCCCGCGGCGGCGCAGCAGGCCGAAGCAGTCCCAGAACGCCTTCAAGAGGCGCAGGCCGCCGGTCATCGTGTGCACGATGCCCTTGCCGCGCAGGCCGGAGAACGAGATGGTGTCCAGCGGGATCTGCGTGGGTGGCACCAGGCGGTTTTCCATGCCGGAGCGGGTGCCGAGCCAGCTCACCGTCCAGCCGCGGCGCTGCACCTCGCGCGCCACCGCCAGGCCCGGGATGATGTGGCCACCGGTGCCGGCCGCCATGATCACGAGATGGGGCATCAAGTTCGCCCCCCGCACATCAACTGCCTGTTCTGGCTGCGCCGAAACAGGGCACCGGCGCTTCGCGCCGACGCCGCCATCGTGCTGCGCCCGATGGCGGCGCTCATGCTCGGCCTCCTCGCATGAGTTGCCTGTTTTCAATATCGACCCTGACCACGATGGCCAGGGCAATCAGGTTCATCAGGATCGCCGAGCCGCCGTAACTCATCAGCGGGAGCGTCAGGCCCTTGGTCGGCAGCGCGCCCAGGTTGACGCCCAGGTTGATCAGCGCCTGGCCGCCGAACCACACGCCGATGCCCTGCACCATCAGGCCGGCAAAGACGCGGTCCAGCATCACCGCCTGGCGGCCGATGACGAAGATGCGGCGGGTGAGCCAGAAGAAGGCCACGATCACCAGCGCGACGCCGATGAAGCCCAGCTCCTCGCCGACCACGGCCATCAGGAAGTCGGTGTGCGCCTCCGGCAGGTAGTGCAGCTTCTCGACGCTGCCGCCCAGGCCCTGGCCGGTGAGTTCGCCGCGGCCGAAGGCGATCAGCGAATGGGTGAGCTGGTAGCCCTTGCCTTGCGAGTACGCCGGATCCCAGGGGTTCAGGAAAGCGAAGATGCGCTCGCGCCGCCACGGGCTGGACGCGATCATCAGCGCGAAGGCGCCCATCAGCACCGCGAAGCTGAGGAAGAACATGCGGCCGTTGACACCGCCCAGGAACAGGATGCCCAGCGCGATCGCGGCGATGACGACGAAGGCGCCCATGTCGGGCTCGGCCAGCAGCAGCACGCCGATGACCGCCAGCGCCACCGCCATCGGCCACATGGCCTGGAAGAAGCGCTCCTTCACCTCCATCTTGCGCACCATGTAGCTGGCCGCGTACATCGCCATCGCGAGCTTGGCCAGCTCGCTCGGCTGGAAGCTCATGATGCCCAGCGGAATCCAGCGCCGCGCGCCGTTCACGCCCTTGCCCACGTGCGGCAGCAGCACCACGGCCAGCAGGCCCAGTGCAATCACGAAGAGCCAGGACGCGCGCTTCTCCCACACGGCGATCGGCACCTGCACCGTCGCCAGTGCCGCCACCAGCGCGATGGCGATGAAGAGCGCATGGCGGCTCAGGAAATACGTGGGCGAATAGCGCGAGAACTTGGGGTTGTCCGGCAGCGCGATGCTGGCCGAATAGACCATCACCAGGCCCAGTGCCAGCAGGCCGGCGACCAGCAGCACCAGGGTCTGGTCGAAGTTGGCGATGCGCGGCGGCTGGCCGGCCACCGAGGCGCCGGACCAGTCGCGGATCGGCACGTCGCCGTCGCGGGCGTCCCTGGCCGTGCCGAAGCGGCGGCGCAGCGCGTCGAAACCGAACAGGGCTGCCACGCGGCTCACAGCGCCTCCCCCCGCTCCACCGCCAGCTCGCGCACCGCGGCCACGAAGACCTCGGCGCGGTGGGCGTAGTTGCGGAACATGTCCAGGCTGGCGCAGGCCGGGCTCAGCAGCACCGCGTCGCCTTGGTGCGCCTGCTCGAAGCACCAGCTGACCGCCGCCTCCAGCGAATCCAGGCGCTGCATCGGCACGCCAGTGGCCGCCAGCGCGGCTTCAATCGCACCGGCATCACGGCCGATCAGCGCCACTGCACGCGCATGACGGGTTATCGGCGCGGCCAGCGGCGTGAAGTCCTGCCCCTTGCCGTCGCCGCCCAGGATCACGACCAGCTTGGCCGGATGCCTGTCGGCACCCAGGCCGTCCAGCGCCGCGACGGTCGCGCCGACGTTGGTGCCCTTGCTGTCGTCGTAGGCCTCGACGCCGTCGACCGTGCCGACCAGCTCGACGCGGTGCGGCTCGCCGCGATACTCGCGCAGGCCGTGCAGCATCGGCGCCAGCGGGCAGCCGATGGCGGTGGCCAGCGCCAGCGCCGCCAGCGCGTTTGATGCGTTGTGGCGGCCGCGCACGCGCAGCGCGTCGGCAGGCATCAGGCGCTGCAGGTGGATCTCTTCCTCTTCACCCTTGCGCCGCTTCACCGTCTCGTCGGCTTCGAGCGCACGCACCAGCCAGGCCATGCCGTTCTCGACCACCAGGCCGAAGTCGCCCGGACGCTGCGGCGCATCGAGGCCGAAGCGCAGCACCTTGCGGTGGATGGACTTCGCCGGCCGGCCGCGCGCGCCCTTGATGACCTGCGGTGCGGGGACCATGGCTTCGACCGCCACGTCGTCGCGGTTGATCACCAGCACGGTCTTGGGATCGGGCGTGGTGCCGAAGATGCGGGCCTTGGCCGCGGCGTAGGCCGCCATCGTGCCGTGCCAGTCCAGGTGGTCCTGCGTCACGTTCAGCACCGCGGCCGCGCTGGGCTCGAAGCCCTGCACGCCATCGAGCTGGAAGCTGGACAGCTCCAGCACCCAGACGTCCGGCAGGTGCTCGAAGACCGGCGCCGCGGGCGGCGGCGGGGCGAGTTGCAGCGGGGCGTCGTCGTCCGTTGGCGCGGCGGCGGGTTCGGCAGGATCAGTGGCTCCGGCTTCGGCAGGCTCGCCGGCATCTGCGGCTTCGGCAGCCTCGCCGCGCTCGGCGCCTTCGGCGGACGCCGCGGGCACGGCCGCGGCCGCGTCACTGGCCAGGGCAGCGGCCGCGCCAGCTCGGGGCGGCTCTTCCGGTTCCTGCGGCTCGGTCGGCTGCGGCGCGCCGGCGGGGGCGGGCCCAGGCGGCGCGACAGGCGCGTCACCACCCTGCTCGGCTTCCTCGGCGGGATCGGCTTCGGCCGGCGCGGGCTGCGGCGCCTCGGGCTCGGTCGGCGGCGCGGGCTCCAGGTCCAGCGCGGCGGCCAGCGTGTCGAGCATCGTCGGGCCGATGTTGCCGGCCATGGCCACGCGGCGGCCGGTGCGCTCCACCAGCAGCGCGGTCATCGCGGTCGTCGTCGTCTTGCCGTTGGTGCCGGTGATGGCCAGCACCTTCGGCGCATAGCCGCGCTCGGCCTTGAGGTCCGCCAGCGCGCGGGCGAACAGGTCCAGCTCGCCGGCGATGGCCAGGCCGATCTGGCGGGCTTCGCCCAACAGGGCAACGATGCGGCCGTCGCTCGGGGCCAGCCCCGGGCTCTTCAGCACCAGCTTCACGCCGGCCAGGTGTTCGGTGCCCAGCGCGCCGCTGAAGAAGCGCACCGCCGGCAGCTCGGCCTGCAGCTTGGGCCATTGCGGCGGCGCCTCGCGCGAATCCCACACGGTGACGGCCGCGCCGTGGCGCGCGCACCAGCGCGCCATCGCGAGCCCGGATTCCCCGAGCCCGAGCACCAGCACCGGCAGGTCTCTCAGGTGGTTCATCTCAGTTTGAGGCTGGCGAGGCCGACCAGGCACAGCAGCATCGTGATGATCCAGAAGCGGATCACCACCTGCGTCTCGGTCCAGCCGGATTTCTCGAAGTGGTGGTGCAGCGGCGCCATCTTGAAGATGCGGCGGCCGGTGCCGGTCTTCTTCTTCGTGTACTTGAACCAGGTGACCTGCAGCATCACCGACAGCACCTCGATCACGAAAACGAAGCCCATGATGCCGAGCACGATCTCCTGCCGCGTTATCACCGCGATGGTGCCCAAGGCGCCGCCCAGCGCCAGCGCGCCGACGTCGCCCATGAACACCTGCGCCGGGTGCGCGTTGAACCACAGGAACGCGAGGCCCGCACCGGCCAGCGCGCCGCAGAAGATCAGCAGTTCACCGGCACCCGGGATGTAGGGGAACAGCAGGTACTTGCTGTACACCGCGTTGCCGACGATGTACGCGAAGATGCCCAGCGCCGAGCCCACCAGCACCACCGGCATGATGGCCAGGCCATCCAGCCCGTCGGTGAAGTTCACGGCGTTGCTGGCGCCGACGATCACGAAATAGGTCAGCGCGATGAAGCCGAAGACGCCAAGCGGGTAGCTGACCGTCTTGAAGAAGGGCAGCATCAGGTCGGCCTTGGGCGGCAGCTCGTTCGAGAAGCCACTTTGCACCCAACGGATGAAGAGCTCGAGCACCCGCAGGTTGGTCGTCTCTGACACGCTGAAAGCCAGGTAGACCGACGCCACCAGCCCGATCAGCGATTGCCAGAAGAACTTTTCCTTCGAGCTCATGCCCTCGGGGTTCTTCTGCACCACCTTGCGCCAGTCGTCCATCCAGCCGACCGCGCCGAAGCCAAAGGTGACGAGCATCACCACCCACACGAAGCGGTTCGACCAGTCGAACCACAGCAGCGTGGACACGCCGATGCCGATCAGGATCAACACGCCGCCCATGGTGGGCGTGCCGCCCTTCTTCAGGTGGCTTTCGACGCCATAGGCGCGGATCGGCTGCCCGATCTTCAGCTCGGTGAGCTTGCGGATCACCCAGGGCCCGAAGGACAGGCCGATCAGCAGCGCGGTCATCGCCGACATCACCGCGCGGAAGGTCAGGTACTGGAAGACGCGCAGGAAACCCCAGTCGGGGTTCATGTTCAGCAGCCACTGCGACAGCGAGAGCAGCATGGTCAGTGGCTTCCCTTGGTGGAGGATTCGGCAGTCGATTCGGCCTGCAGCGCCTGCACCACGCGCTCCATCGCCATGAAGCGCGAGCCCTTGACCAGCACCGCGCCGGCATCGGCCGGGCCCTGGTGCAGCGCGGCGAGCAGCGCCTCCACGGTGTCGAAGTGGCGCGCTCGCGGCCCGTAGGCCGAGGCCGCATGCGCCATCAGCGTGCCGGCGCACCAGAAGTCGAGGATGCCCTGCTCGCGCGCGAAGGCGCCGACCTCGGCATGGAAGGCCGGGCCCTGGTCGCCCACCTCGCCCATGTCGCCCAGCACCAACCAGTGCGGGCCCGGCAGCGAGGCCAGCATGGCGATGGCGGCACGCATCGAATCAGGGTTGGCGTTGTAGCTGTCGTTGACCAGCGTGACGCTGCGGCCGGCGCGCTGCAGCCGGCTGGCCTGCGAACGGCCCGCCACCGGGCGGAAGGCCTCCAGGCCCTGCATCACCGCTGCCAGCGGCACGCCGGCGGCCAGTGCCGCCGCGGTGGCGGCCAGCGCATTGCGCACGTTGTGCTGGCCGGCGGCATGCAGCATGAATTCGGCGCGGCCGACAGGCGTGGCCACGCGCAGCACCCAGTGGTCATCGACCCAGATCGCCTCGTCGCTGACGTCGGCGGGGCCGCTCAAGGCAAACGTCAGCACCGGACGCGTGCCGGCCTGGGCGCGCCAGACCGCCGCCTGTTCGTCATCGGCCGGGAACACCGCCACGCCGTGGGCCGGCAGCGCCTCGATGACGCCGCCGTTCTCGCGCGCCACCGCTTCCACGCTCTGCATGAATTCCTGGTGCTCGCGCTGCGCGTTGTTGACGATGGCGACCGTGGCCTGCGCGATGCGCGCCAGCAGCGCGATCTCGCCCGGGTGGTTCATGCCCAGCTCGATCACGCCCACCGCATGCTCAGGCTTCAGGCGCAGCAAGGTCAGCGGCACGCCGATGTGGTTGTTCAGGTTGCCCGAGGTCGCAAGGGCCGCCTCGCCGCGCCAGGCGCGCAGGATGCTCGCGAGCATCTGCGTCACCGTGGTCTTGCCGTTGCTGCCGGCCACGGCGATCAGCGGCAGCGTGAACTTCGCGCGCCAGCCCGCGGCCAGTTGCTGCAGCGCGGCCAGGGCGTCGGGCACCAGCAGGCCGGGCAGGCCCGATTCGGCGATGCCGCGTTCGGCGATCGCGGCCGCAGCGCCCGCGGCCTTGGCCTGCTGCAGGAAGTCGTGCGCGTCGAAGCGCTCGCCCTTCAGCGCGACGAACAGGTCACCGGCGCGCAGCGATCGCGTGTCGCTGTGCACGCGCTCGATCAGGGTCGCGGGGTCGCCGACGAGCTGCGAGCCAGGCACCAGCGCGTGCGCTTCAGCGAGCGTCATCAGGCTCATGCCGACCCCTCGTCCGGCGAGCCAGCCGGCCGATTCCCCGGGGGGATGGCGGGCCGGCTTGGGCGCGGCCCGGCACCCGGCCCGCCTGCCCCACCGCGCTGCAGCAGGGCCTGGGCCGCCACCTGCGCGTCCAGGAACGGGTGCTTCACGCCTGCGATCTCCTGGTAATCCTCATGGCCCTTGCCGGCGATCAGCACGACGTCGCGCGCATCGGCGTCCGTCACCGCATGGCCGATGGCGGCGCGGCGGTCCTCGATGACCTCGACACCGTCGCGCTCGTCGATGCCGGCCAGGATCTGCGCCAGGATCTGCGCCGGGTCTTCATGGCGCGGGTTGTCGCTGGTGACGATCACGCGGTCGGCCAGGCGCTTGGCGATGGCGCCCATCAGCGGGCGCTTGGTGGCGTCGCGGTTGCCGCCGCAGCCGAACACGCACCACAGACGGCCGCCGCGCGCGCGGGCCAGCGGGCGCAGCGCGGCCACGGCCTTGTCGAGCGCATCGGGCGTGTGGGCGTAGTCCACCACCAGCTCGGGTTGGCCAGCAGCGCCGGCGGCCACGCGCTGCATGCGGCCGGGCACCGGCGTCAGCTCGGGCACGCAGGCCGCGGCATCGGCCAGCGGCACGCCCAGCGCGCGCAGCGCACCGATCACGCCGACCAGGTTGGCGGCGTTGTAGTCGCCGATCAGCGTGCTGCGCACCGTCACGATCTCGCTGCCTTCGGCCAGCTCGAAGGCCAGGCCGCCACCCTCATAACGCAGGTTCTGCGCGGCCAGGCGCGCCGGCCCCTTCACCGAGCAAGTCCACACGTCCAAGGCGCCGCCGGCCAGTTCGGCCGCCAGCGCCGCGCCCTTCTCGTCGTCGGCGTTGACCACCGCCGCCTGCAGGCCCGGCCAGTCGAACAGCGTGCGCTTGGTGGCCCAGTAGGCGTCCATGTCGCCGTGGTAGTCCAGGTGGTCGCGCGTGAAGTTGGTGAACTGCGCGACGCGGATGCGCGTGCCCGCCAGGCGGTGCTCGGCCAGGCCGATCGACGAGGCTTCGATCGCGCAGGCGGCGAAACCCTCGTCCGCCATGCGCCGGAAGCCCTGCTGCAGCAGCACCGGGTCCGGCGTGGTCAGGCCGGTGAACTGCACCGTGCCGGCCGAGCCGCGCAGCGGCGGCTCGCCGATGCCCAGCGTGCCGACCACGCCGCAGCGCCGGCCCAGCAGCGACAGCGCCTGCGCGGTCCACCAGGCGGTGGAACTCTTGCCGTTGGTGCCGGTGACAGCCACCACGTCCAGCTGCGCCGACGGCTCGTTGTAGAACTGCGCCGCGATCGGACCGGTCGACGCCTTCAGCGACGGCAGCGTGCCGATGCGCGCGTTGCCGTGGATGAAGCCGGCATGGCCGTCGGTGTCGAAGCCGAAGGCTTCGATGCCCTGGTCTTCCACCAGCACGGTGGAGGCACCGGCGTCCAGCGCGGCGCGCGCGTACTGGCGGCCGTCGGTGGCATAGCCGGGCCAGGCGATGAAGGCATCGCCGGGCTGCACCTGCCGGCTGTCGGTGCGCAGCGTGCCGGTGACCCACTCGCTCAGCCAGCGGGCGGCGGCACCGGGGGATTTCAGCTTCGTCAACATCTCTGGTACTGCTTTCAGAAGCTCTCGTGGACCTGCGGCAGCGCCTTGGCCACCACCTGCGGCTTCACGTCCAGGTCGGGCGGCACGCCGAGCATGCGCAGCGTCTGCTGCACCACCTGGCTGAAGACCGGCGCGGCGACCGAACCGCCGTAATAGACCCCGTTGCCCGGCTCGTCCACCATCACCGCGACGATGATCCGCGGCTTGTGGATCGGCGCCATGCCGACGAACCAGGAGCGGTACTTGTTCGACGCGTAGCCCTTGCCTTCCTGCTTGTGCGCGGTGCCGCTCTTGCCGCCGACCGAGTAGCCGATGGTCTGCGCCAGCGGCCCGGTGCCGCCGGGGGCGGCGGCCATCTGCAGCATCTTGCGCACCTCGCGCGCGGTCTCGGCCGACATCACGCGCAGCCCCGGCGCGTGCTGCTCCTGGCGCAGCATGCTGACCGGGATGACCTCGCCGTCGTTCGAGAACGCGGTGTAGGCGCGCGCCATCTGCAGCAGCGAGGCCGACAGCCCGTAGCCGTAGGACATCGTCGCCTGTTCGATCGGGCGCCAGCTCTTGTACGGGCGCAGGCGGCCGGTGACGGCGCCGGGGAAATTGATCTGCGGCTTCTGGCCGTAGCCGACGTTGCTGAACAGCTCCCACATCTCGCGCGGCTGCATCTGCATGGCCATGCGCACGGTGCCGATGTTGCTGGACTTCTGGATCGTCTCCTGCACGGTGAGCATGCCGTGCGGGTGCGCGTCGCGGATGGCGATGCCGCCCACCAGCAGGCTGCCGGGCGCGGTGTTGAGCGGCGTGTCGACACGCACGCGGCCGGTCTCCAGCGCCAGCGCGGCGATGAAGGGCTTCATCGTGGAGCCGGGCTCGAAGACGTCGGTCAGCGCCCGGTTGCGCAACTGCTCGCCGGACAGCTTCTGCCGCTGGCCGGGGTCGTAGCTGGGGTAGTTGGCCAGCGCCAGGATCTCGCCCGTCTGCACGTCCAGCACCACCACGCTGCCGGCCTTGGCCTTGTGCTCGGCCACGGCGTCGCGCACGCGCTGGTAGGCGAAGAACTGCACCTTCGAATCGATGGCCAGCTGCACGTCGCGGCCATTGGCGGGCTCCACGCCAGGGCCGAAGTCTTCGACCACGCGGCCGAGCCGGTCCTTCACCACCTCGCGCGAGCCGCGGTGGCCCTGCAGTTCACGCTGGAACGCGAGCTCGATGCCTTCCTGGCCGTTGTCCTCGATGTTGGTGAAACCCACCACGTGCGCGGCGGATTCGCCCTCGGGATAGCGGCGGCGGTATTCGCGCGACTCGTAGATGCCCTTGACGCCGGTGGCCTTGATCTGCGCCCAGGTGTCGGGGTCCACCTGGCGCTTGATCCACGCGAAATTGGCGCTGCCCGAGGCCATGCGGGCGTCGAATTCCTTCGCATCCATGCCCAGCAGCTTCAGCAGCGTGCGGCGCTGCTCGGTGGTGGCCTCGAAGTCCTTCGGGATGGCCCAGACGCTGGGCGCCGGCACGCTGGTGGCCAGCAGCAGGCCGTTGCGGTCCAGGATGCGGCCGCGGCTGGCCGGCACTTCCAGCGTGTGGGCGTAGCGCTTCTCACCCTGCTTCTGGAAGAAGTCGGCGTTGACCATCTGCACATACCCCGCGCGGCCCAGCAGCCCGGCAAAGCTCAGGCCCACCAGCGCGACGATGAAGCGGCTGCGCCAGTTGGGGGTCTTGGAGGCCAGCAGCGGACTGGTGGCGTAGTTCACGCCGCGGGCGCTGCGGGCACGGGGAGCCTGGAAGAGCTTTTTCATCTCGATGCTCCCGAAGCGGCGCCACCAGGCAAGGCCAGGACGGCGGCGGAGGCGCCGGGGACCGCGGCGGCACCGGGAATGCCGCCGGCGGCGGGGTCGACGACGTACATCGTCACCGCCGGGGTCACGGTGCGCATCTGCAGCTTCTCGCGCGCGGTGCGCTCGACGCGCAGGCTGGTGGCCTGGGCCTGCCGTTCGGCTTCCAGGCGCTTGTATTCACCATCCAGGCGCATCGCTTCGACCTCGGCCTTGTGGATGTCCGCGAACAGGCGCCGCGCGTCGTAGGCGCTGCGAATCAGGAACAGGCTGCTGATGATGAGCACCAGCAGCAGGAGCAGGTTGAGTCGGGACACGGCCTCAACTCCTGCGCACGCCGGCGGGCGCGTCGGTTCGTTCAGCCACCCGCAGGATCGCGGAGCGGGCGCGTGGATTGGCCGCCACCTCCGCCGCGCTCGGCTTGATCCGCCCCAGCGCCTTCAGCCGCATCGCCTTCGGTGGCGCGAAGGGCGCGCGCCGGTCCACCACGTCGCGGCTTTCGCGCGCGATGAAGGTCTTGACGATGCGGTCTTCGAGCGAGTGGAAGCTGATCACGGCCAGGCGTCCTTCGGGGGCCAGCAGATCGAGCGTCGCGCCTAGGGCCTGCTCGAGATCCTCGAGCTCAGCGTTGACGAAAATCCGAAGAGCTTGAAATGTGCGCGTTGCAGGGTCCTGGCCCGGTTCGCGGGTTTTGACCGCACGAGCCACGACTTCGGAAAGCTCCCGCGTGGTTCGAACAGGACTCCCGCCTGCCCGGCGAGCAACAAGCGCCTTTGCAATCTGAACAGCAAACCGTTCTTCGCCGTAATCACGGATCACCTCTGCAATCTGCCGCTCATCGGCGCGCGCCAGGAAGTCCGCGGCAGTCTCGCCGCGGGTCGTGTCCATGCGCATGTCCAGCGGCGCCTCGAAGCGGAAGCTGAACCCACGCGCGGGGTTGTCGATCTGCGGCGAGCTGACGCCCAGGTCCAGCAGCACGCCCTGCACCTGCGGCAGGCCCAGCGCGGCCAGCGCCTGCGGCATCGCGGCGAAGCTGTCGTGCACCGGCAGCACGCGGGCATCGGCCGCGGCCAGTTCGCGCGCGACCGCGATCGCTTCCGGGTCCTTGTCGAACACCACCAGCTTGGCGGCCGGCGACAGGCGCGCCAGCAACGCGCGCGAATGGCCGCCGCGGCCGAACGTGCCGTCGACGTAGACCCCGTCCGGGCGGATGGCGATCGCGTCGATCGCTTCGGCCAGGAGGACGGTGGTGTGCTGCCATGCGGGGTCGGGCAGCATCAGAAGACGAAGTCCTTGATGGCGTCGGGCATCTCGCCGGCCATCGTTTGCGCCTCGTGGGCGGCGTGGCGCGCCGTGTCCCACAGCTCGAGCCGCTGGCCCATGCCCAGCAGCAGCACGTCCTTCGTCAGGCCGGCGGCAGCGCGCAGCTCAGGCGAAACGTGCAGGCGGCCGGCGGAGTCGATGTCGACGTCCACCGCGCTGCCGATGAAGATGCGCCGCCAGCCGTCCGCCGACATCGGCAGCGCGAGCAGCTTGTCGCGGAACTGCTCCCAGGCCGGGCGTGGGAACACCAGCAGGCAGCCCACGGGGTGCTTGGTGAGGGTGAGCTGGCCGTTCGTGGAGGCCATCAACGCGTCGCGGTGGCGGGCCGGGACGTTGACACGCCCCTTGCCGTCCAGCGTCAGCGCCGACGTACCCTGAAACACGAACTCCGCCACGATTCCCCACCATCACCCACTGGATGACACTTTAGCGGAGGAAACTGCCAAATTCAACGCAACGCGCTAAAAATAATCAATGAAATCAAAGACTTAGTAACGGATGCGCAAGTTGTGGGCAACTTTGAAAAAGACTTGATAAATAAGGACTTACGGAGGTGAGTGAAAGCAATCCCTGAGCATCATGGGGTGGCTCGGCGGGTGAGCTTGTCCACTGGTGGGGGGATGTGGGGCAAAAGCCGGCAGTGTCGGTGCTGTCAGCTCTCCAGGTGCTCGTGGTGCGCCCGGGCGCCGCGCTTCCAGTAGGCCGCGGCGCGGATCGACTGGCCCGGATGGCCGCGCTCCTGCACCAGCACGCGGCGGGCGGCGGCCATCGTGGCGGCTTCGCCGGCGCACCAGGCATAGCCCTCGCCCGGCGGCAAGGCCAGCTGGCGCAGCGCGGCGAGCAGCGCCGCGTCGTCGTCGAACCACTGCAGCGCCACGTCGGCCTGGCTCGGCAACGGCCGGCGATCGGCCGCCGCCACCGCCAGCAGCACGATCGCCGGGGTGCCCGCGGGCAGCTCTTCGAGGCGCCGGGCGATGGCGGGCAGCGCGGTGACGTCGCCCGCCAGCAGGTGCCAGGCATGGTCGGGCGCAATGACGAAGGACCCGCGCGGACCGGCGACGACCAGCGGCTGGCCCGGCACCGCCTGCGTCGCCCAGGCGGCGGCCGGACCGTCGCCATGCAGCGCGAACTCGATGTCCAGCTCGCCGGCGGTGGCGTCGTGGCGGCGCGGCGTGTAGTCACGCATCACGGCCGCGCGCTCGGCGTCGCCGGCGTCGAAGATCAGCTTGACGTGGTCGTCGAAGGACGCGCTGACGAAGCCCTCCAGCTCGGCGCCGGCCAGCGTGATGCGGCGCATGCCAGGGCTCAGGTCTTCGACGCGCTGCACACGCAGCGTGCGGCGGCGCAGCTCGTGGCGAACGCGCTGCACGCGCGGCGTGGTCGGGAAATCGCTCATCGATCGGCTTTCGAAATGGTTGACAATGTCCCCCATCCTGCCGTCGATGATGGACAATGTCAACTAAATCGCGAGCCTCCACGGGCAGCACCCCGGCCGACGAGGTGATGGACCTGGTGCACCGCGTCATGCACCGCTTCCGCGCGCTGCAGTACCAGGGCCTGCGCGGGCGGCCCGAGGCGATCACGCACCTGGAGAGCAAGGTGCTGGGCTTCTTCTCGCACCACCCGGGCACGACACTGAGCGCGCTGGCCGAGCACAGCGGGCGCGACAAGGCGCAGCTGGCCCGGCTGGTGAAGCGGCTGCTGGAGATCGGCGTGCTCGAGCATGCGCCGCCCGGCGCCGACCGGCGCAGCCAGCCGCTGCAGCTCAGCGCCGCCGGCGCCGCGGTGCAGCGCGAGCTGCAGCAGCAGCACCGGCGGCTGGCGCAGGCGGCGGTGCATGGCCTGGACGCCGGCGAGCGTACCGAGCTGCTGCGGCTGCTGCGGCACGTCGACGCGCAGCTGGGCGACGCGGCGCATGAAGCAGCGGATCAGGGATAGGCGCACCGAGCCCGGTGGCCAGTCGCCCGCGCGCTGGGCGGTTGCGGCGGGGGGCGCTGCCGCCCGCGTCCGTCAGTTCGACTGCTTGATCAGCCGCCCCGCGGCCGACTGGATGGGCCGCGCATTCATCGGGTACAGCCGCGCGAAGATGTTGATCTGCTGCTGCGAGATCGTCACCGGCTGCTGCATCACCATCCACAGCACGCCTTCGCTGCAGGGCGGCGTGGTCAGCGAGCCCATGTAGGTGTAGTAGCGCTTGTCCGCCGGCAACAGCGCGCTCAGGTCGATCGGCGTGCGCGCGTCCAGCTGCTCGCCCTTTTCCAGCGGCAGGTTGTTCCACACCTGCTGCACCACCGCATGGGCGCTGCCGCGGTCGAGCAGCACGGCGACGACCGCGAGCCGGCCTTCGGCGTCCTTGTGCACCAGGTGCGCCACCATGTCGAACTGGCGGCCGTCGATGCGTTCCTCGGACGGGCGGTGGAAGTGGAACTGCACCAAGTCATAGCGCCGGCCCTGCACCTCGATGGCGTTGCCGCCGCCGACGTTGACCTGCACCGTGTGGCCGTTGTCGACGACGCCGAAGCCGACCGGCTTGTAGTCGAACTGCACCGGGTCCAGGTCGACCTTGATGCCGCCGCGGATGTCGATCGGGCTCTGGCGCTGGCCGGTGCCGCACTTCGCGAACTCGGGGTTCAGCCGCGCCCAGGCCTCGGGTCCGCCGCTGCCGTCGTAGCTCCAGTGCGGCGAATGGCCGTCGGGCGTGCGGGCAGCGGCCTTTTCGGCGCGCAGCTTGCTGACCAGCTCGTGCGACGGACCATCGGCCGCCGGCGCGGGCTTGCGCGCCGGCTTGGGCACCACCGCGGCGGCCGGGCCTTCGCCCGACTCGGCCTTGGTGGTCACCTGCATCACGTAGGGTGACGGCGACTGCGGCGCCTTCGCCGCGCCGAGCTTCTCGGCCAGGCGTTCGCGCAGCACGTCCATCGGATCGCGCGTCGGGTCGGCGACCGGCGCCTTGCCCTCGGCGCTGGCACCACGCGGGATCGGCGCCTTGTGCTCACGCGGCGGTGCCACGCGCGGCGCCACCTGGCCGAGATTGTCGGAGGCCTGCAGCGGCATGGCCTGGGTCAGGACGGCCAGCAGGCCAGCCAGGGCGGTGCAGCGCAGAACGGGGCGGAACGAAGCGGGCATGGCGGCGGGCCGCCCGGTCAGGGCAGCGGAATCGGTGGGGCGGTGGGGCCCGGCCGGAACGGCGCCGGAGCCCTGCTCTGCCGGATCTATCGGCCGCCCGGCCCGGCGCTTGAGCGCTTGGCGCCGATCGGCGCCAGGCCCGCGCCGTTCAGACCGTGTGCCGGCGCACCCACGCCCAGGCCACCAGCCCCACGCTCATCAGCCCGAGCGAGGCCAGCGCGAGGGCGACCGTGGAATGCATCACGAGCGGCGCCAGCACGCCCGCGACGATGCCGTTGGCGACGCTGCCGACGCAGGCCTGCAGCGAAGCCGCCATGCCGCGCCGCTCGGGGACCAGGTCCAGCAGCATCAGCGTGACCACCGGCGCGGTGAGCGCCCAGCCGAACGCGAAGATGGCCACCGGCAGCAGCGCCCAGGCCGCGTGCGGCTCCAGCACCAGGTTCAGCACGACGTTGAGCAGCGACACCACCACCATCACCGAGAAGCCGATGCGGATCTGCCGCCGCGGCGGCAGCTTGCCCGCGACCCGGCCCGACAGGAAGGCGCCGGCCATGATGCCGCTGATGGTCAGGCCGAAGAACCAGAAGAACTGCGTCGGCCCCATCTTCAGGTGCGTGCCCAGCCATTCCGGCGCGGACAGCACGTACAGGAACATGCCGTTGAAGGGCACGCCGCTGGCGAAAGCAAGTGCCACGAAGCGTGGGTTGCCGATCAGCTGCGCATAGCCGCGCAGCAGCGGCCTGGGCATGAACGACTGGCGTTGGCTGAGGTGCAGCGTCTCCGGCAGCCAGCGCCAGTTGATGGCCAGCAGCAGCATGCCGATGCCGGTGAGGAACCAGAAGATCGAATGCCAGCCGGCGTGCACGAACAGGAAGCCGCCGACCACCGGCGCGATCGCCGGCGCGACGCCGAAGTAGATCGTCACCTGGGACATCACGCGCTGCGCATCGGCCGGCGCGAACATGTCGCGGATGATGGCGCGCGCCACGACCACGCCGGCGCCGGCCGACATGCCCTGCAGCGCGCGAAAGCCCACCAGCGCGCCGATCGACTCCGACAGCGCGCAGCCCAGCGAGGCCAGCGTGAACAGCAGCAGCCCGCCCAGCACCACCGGGCGGCGACCCACGGCGTCGGACAGCGAGCCGTGGAACAGGTTCATCAGCGCGAAGCCGAACAGGTAGGCCGACAGCGTCTGCTGCATCTGCGCCGGCGTGGCGCCGAGCGAGCCGGCGATGCCCTGGAACGCCGGCAGGTAGGTGTCGATCGCGAAGGGACCAAGCGTGCCCAGGCAGGCCAGCAGCATCGCCAGCGCCCAGCGCGGACGGCGCCAGAGCAAGTGCGCGTCGGGGTTCATCGAAGCGGCGCAGTGTAGCCGCCGCTGAATGAAATCAAGGGCGGCGGCCCCGCCAGCGCAAGGCCCACGCTGTCAGCGGCTCGAAGGCGACGATGAGCTCGCGGCCCAGCGGCGTCAGCGCGTAGCCGGCCTCGCCGGCATCCACCAGCGCGGCTTCGCGCAGCTCGGCCAGGCGCTGGTTCAGCACCGTGGGCGACAGGTCGCCGCAGGCCGACTGCAGCGCGCGGAAGCTCATCGGCTCGCCGCGCAGCTCCCACAGCACCCGCAGCGCCCAGCGGCGGTTGAACAGCTCCAGCGCGGCGTTGATCGCCTCCTTGGCGCGCTGCTGGCGCTCGGGCGATGGACGGCGGGCGGGTGCCGCGGCGGGCACCGGGGCGGGCTTGCGGGTGGTGGTCATGCTACGTTTACTGTAGCATCCGGCAGACGCTACTTTTTCAGTAGCGATGGAGCTCGCCGATGAACCGCATCGCACCCCTGTCCCCGCCGTATTCCGCTGCGCTGGCGGACCGCTTCGCGAAGCTGCTGCCGCCCGGCATGACGCCGCCGGTGCTGTTCCGCGCCGTGGCGCGCAACGAGCCGCTGTTCAACCACATGGTCGACACCGGCCTGCTCGGGCCGACGGGATTGATGGACCGCCGCACGTTGCCCGCCGCGCTGCGCGAGGCGCTGATCCTGCGCACCTGCGTCGCCTGGAAGAACCACTACGAGTGGCAGCTGCATGTGGGCACCATCGCCCGCCGAATGGGCCTCACCGATGCGCAGATCGCCGACACGCGCCATGCCAGGCCGGACCCGGCGCTGTGGCCGGCGCAGACCTTCGTGCTGTTCGAGCTGGTGGATGCGCTGGTGCAGCGCCACGCGGTGGACGACGCGCTGTTCGCGAAGCTGCGCGAGGTGGCCGACGAGGCGCTGCTGATCGAGGTGACGCAGCTGGTCGGCCTGTATTCAGGCATCGGCATGCTCTGCGCGCTGATCCAGCCCGAGGCCGATCCGTATGGCGCGGCACTGCCGATGGATGAATCGCCGGGGGCTGAAGAAAAGTGTGAAGCAAGCCGATAGGCCGGATTCTGTGCGGCCGCGCCCCTTGCGAAGCGCGGCCGTGACCGCCATTCATCTGGGCCGGGGGTCACCCACCCGGCTCGGTGCCACCTACCCGCCAGCTCCGCGGGACCACCTCAATGCTGGCCTATTCGGTGTTGCTGCGCGCAGAGATTGCCCGTTTCACCCGGGCCGGGCTGCGCCCGGCCCGGGTGGCTACTGGCCACCAGGCTTGCGCCTGGTGCAGTCGGCTTGCGCCGCCTGAGCGCCTGCTTTCGCAGTCGCTGCGTAGAACACCCATCTCGCCGGACAAGCCCGAACCCGACTCGTCTCTGTTGCTCTGATCCTCACCTTGCGGTGGACAGCCGTTAGCTGCTGCGCTGCCCTGTGCAGTCCGGACCTTCCTCCAGTGCGCCCTTTCGGGTGATGCACCAGCGGCGGTCTGGCTTGCTTCACGGGGCGGATTGTCCCATGCGCTCTTCGGGCCAGAATCGCCCGATCCGCTTGTCCCTGCCACGAAAGGCCCCCGATGAAAGCCGCCAACGTCCTCGCCACCATCGGCAACACGCCGCACATCCGCATCAATCGCCTCTTCGGTGCGCTGGAAGGCGGCGGCGAGGTCTGGATCAAGAGCGAGCGGTCCAACCCCGGCGGGTCGATCAAGGACCGCATCGCGCTGTCGATGGTGGAAGACGCGGAGGCGCGCGGCGTGCTGAAGCCGGGCGGCACCATCATCGAGCCCACGTCGGGCAACACCGGCATCGGCCTGGGCCTGGTGGCCGCGGTGAAGGGCTACAAGCTGGTGCTGGTGATGCCCGACAGCATGAGCGTCGAGCGCCGGCGCCTGATGCTGGCCTACGGCGCCACCTTCGACCTGACCCCGCGTGAAAAGGGCATGAAAGGCGCCATCGCCCGCGCGCAGGAACTGCTGGAACAGACGCCGAATGCCTGGATGCCGCAGCAGTTCGACAACCCGGCCAACATCGAGGTGCACGTGCGCACCACCGCGGCCGAGATCGCGGCGGACTTTCCGGACGGCCTGGACGCGCTGATCACCGGCGTGGGCACCGGCGGCCACATCACCGGCTGCGCGCAGGTGCTGAAGGCGAAGTGGCCGAAGCTGCAGGTCTTCGCGGTGGAGCCCAGCGCCTCGCCGGTGATCTCCGGCGGCCAGCCCAGCCCGCACCCGATCCAGGGCATCGGCGCCGGCTTCATCCCGAAGAACCTGCACACCCAGCTGCTCGACGGCGTGATCCAGGTCGAGGCCGAGGCCGCGCGCGAGATGGCGCGCCGCTGCGCCCGCGAGGAAGGCCTGCTGGTCGGCATCTCCAGCGGCGCCACGCTGGCCGCCATCGCGCAGAAGCTGCCCGCGCTGCCGGCCGGCGCCAAGGTGCTGGGCTTCAACTACGACACCGGCGAACGCTACCTCTCGATCGACGGCTTCCTGCCGGCCTGAGCCCGCACGACGCCCTGAAGGGCGCATACCGGAGCACGCAGTGCCAGGCTGCGCCAGTGAACGGACGGTTGCCCGCCGGGCCCTCGCCTTGCTTCGAGCGAGCGCCGGCCCGGCGTGGGGCGCCAGTCGCTAACTCACATTCGGCGCGTCCAGGCATCGCCGCGCCAGCCGCATCACCGTCACGCCCACGCGCAGCTGGCGCAGCGAGGGCATCACGATGGTGCAGTCGTCGGCCGGCGTGACGATCGGCCGGCCGCCGTCCCAGCCCAGCAGCGTGCCGGCCCGGGCGATGTGCTGGCCGTTGGCCCAGGGCTGCGCAAAGCGCAGCTCCGGCGTGGCGGCCACCACGGCATCGGTGACCTGCAGGAATTCCTGCGCCGCGGGCGCCTCGCGCCACCAGGCGGCCGGGATGTCGCCGTCGTGCAGCGCGCCGCTGGCGACCAGGAAGCGCGCCACCATGTCGGTCGCCACGTCGCGGCTGGCCAGCTCGCCGTGGAAGCCGCATTCGATCAGCAGCGAGCGCGTGCCGTCGTCGGCCGGGCCGCCGCGGCCATCGACCACGCCGAAGCGGCCGTGGTCGCGCATGCGCTGGCCGTCGCGGTGGCCGGCGTCGCTGACCACGCAGCGCGGCGCGCCCAGTGCACGCGCCAGCGCCCGGTTGCGCGGCTGCAGGCCGGTCAGCAGCAGCGGCTCGCCGGGCTCGTGCATCGAATGCAGGTCGAGCAGCCAGTCCGCCTGCTCGACGAAGGGCAGCAGCTGCCGCGCGCGCTCGCGTTCACGGCTGCGCGGCGAATCCGCGGCGGCCAGGCCCGGGCCCCAGACGCGGTTCATGTCCTCGTCGACGAAGCGCGAGGCATCCGGCCGCGCTACATCGAAGCGGTCGAAAGCCGCCAGGTTGCAGAAGGCCAGCGTCAGCACGCCCTGGCGCGGCCACACGGCTTCACGCGGGCCTTCACGAGGGCCTTCACGCCGGCCATCACCCCGGCCTTCACCCCCGCCATCGCGCCAACCCTCCGCCAGCTGCTGAAGCAGCCGCAGCAGCGCCCACGCGCCGCACAGCTCGTTACCGTGCACCAGCGCCGTCACCAGCACCTGGCGGCCGGGGCGGCCGGAGTCGAAGCGCCAGACGCCTTCGACTCCGGTGTTGCCGGCGCGCCAGGCGCCCAGCTCGGGCACCGGCAGCTCGAAGGCCGGGACGCCGGCGCCGCGCACCGCGCCGTCGCTCCGCCAGGTCTCGCTCGCCAGCATCTCACTCACTGCGGATCTTCGCGAAGTCGACGATGCGGGCGTACTTGTCCTGCTCCACCTTCAAGTAGGTAGCCAGCAGTTCGTCGGACTTGCCCTCGGCGGCCGCTGGGCGGGCGCCGGCTTCTTCCAGCTTGCGGCGCACTTCCGGCGACGCGATCACGGCCTGGTAGGCCTGCACCAGCTTCGCGCTGACCGGCGGCGGCAGCTTGGCCGGTGCGAACAGGCCGAACCAGATGCCGATGCTGACCTTGCGGAAGGACGGGTGCTCGGCGAAGGTGGGGATGTCCGGCGCGGCGGTGGCGCGGCGCGGCTCGGTGACGGCCAGCGCGGCCACGGCGCCCGAGCGCACGTGCGGCAGCCCGCTGGAGAGCACGAAGACGCCGAAGTCGAGCTGGCCGCCGATCAGGTCGTTGGTCAGCGGGCCCACGCCGCGGTACGGGATGTGCACCATGTAGAGCCCGCCCGATTCCTTGACCATCTCGCCGGCCAGGTGCAGCCCGGTGCCGATGCCCGAGCTGCCGTAGCTGTACTTGCCGGGCGCGGCCTTCACGTACTTCACGAAATCGTCCAGCGTGCGCACCTTGGTGTGCGCCGCCGCCACCAGCACCATCGGCTGCGTGGCGATCAGGCCGATGGGCGTGAAGTCGCGCTGGCCGTCGTATTTCAGCGCCGGATTCACCAGCTTGGCGATCGCCATCTCGTTGTTCGCCCCCACCATCAGCGTGTAGCCGTCAGGCGCGGCCTTGGCGACCTTCTGCGCCGCGATGGCGCCGCCGGCGCCGCCGGTGTTCTCGATCACCACCGGCTGGCCCAGGCGCTTCGACAGCTCGGGGGCGATGATGCGCGCCGCCAGGTCGGTGCTGCCGCCGGGCGGGTAGCCGACGACCAGCGTGATCGCCTTGGCGGGGTAGTCGGCCTGCGCGGCGGCGCCTGCGCTCAGGCAGCAGGCGGCCAGCGTGCTCAGGGTGGCGGCGATCCAGCGGCGTCGGTTCATCGGGTGTTCTCGCAAGGTGGGTTGACGGCACGCAGTCTGATCGCGCTGGCGCCGGATGCCGTGCCGGTTCGGCACGGCGGCGTGCCGATGCCGCACATCGCACCGCGGCCCCGAAGTCCAGACTGCGCCGCCATCGATGACCGCTTTGGCGTCGGGAACAGGAGCTGGCATGGACGGGACGACACTCGACGGCATCCGCGGCTGTACGCGCCGCGCGGCCACCGCGGCGCTGCTGGCCGCCCTGCCGCTGGGTGGACGGGCGCAGGGCTTTCCCGCACGGCCGCTGGCGCTGGTGGTGGGCTACCCCGCCGGCGGCAGCGTCGACCTGGTGGCCCGCGCCATCGCGCCGCCGCTGGCACGGCGCCTGGGCCACGCCGTGCAGGTCGAGAACATCGCCGGCGCCAGCGGCACCATCGGCGCGGTGAAGGTGGCGCTGGCCGAGGCCGACGGCCACACGCTGCTGCTGGGCTCGCCGAGCGAGGTCGGCATCAACCACCTCGCCGGCCGCCGCGACCGCTTCAACCCACAGACCGACCTGACGCCGATCGCCCTGGTCGGCCGGCAGCCGATGGTGCTCGTGGCCGCACCCCATGCGCGCACCCGCAGCGTGCAGGACTTCCTGGACCGGGCAACGAAGCACCCCGGCCAGGCGCGCTACGCCACCGCCGGCCCCGGCACGCCGCTGCACCTGGCGGGCGAGACCATCCGCCAGCGCGCCGGCATCGACATCCGGCACCAGCCCTACCGCGGCGCCGGCCCGATGCTGCCGGACCTGCTGGACGGCCGCGTCGACTACGCGGTGATGGTGCTGTCCAGCGCGCTGCCGCACGTCCGCGAAGGCCGCCTGCATGCGATCGGGCTGACCACGGCCCAGCGCTCGGCCGCGCTGCCGCAGGTGCCGGCGCTGGCCGAGCATGCGCGGCTGGGTGGCGTGGACCTGGGCGTGTGGTTCGGCGTGCTGGGCCCGCGCCGGCTGCCGCCGTTGGTGCAGGAGCGGCTGGCCGCCGAGCTGCGCGGCCTGATGAAGGAGCCGGCGCTGCGGCTGCAACTGCAGGGCGCCGGGCTGGAACTGATGGAGGACGTGGCCTTCGCGCCGTTCCTGCGTGCGGAGATCGAGCGTTTCAGGCGCGTGCTGGCCGGGGCGCAGGCGGGCTGACGCGGCGCAGGCGGCCTGGCGGGCGGCCGACGGCCGTCGCCCGCCGCACGACACGGGCGCCGCCCCCGCCGGCGGCGCGGCGCGAGCGGGACCGGCTACTGGTCCGTGGCGGCCCACACCGCCTCGACCAGCGGCGACTGGCGTGCCCGCGCGCGGTACAGCCGCACCTCGAAGTGCACTTCCTCGCTGCGCGTGCCCAGCGCCACCAGCGTGCCGTCCTTGCAGCGGGTGGCCACCATCGACCACGGCAGCCAGCCCAGGCCGAAGCCGCGCACGACGAACTCCAGCAGCGCATCCGGCGAGTCGCACACATAACGCGTACGAAGCGCGGCTTCCGGCATGCCGCGGCGCAGGTGTTCGTGCACCAGCGCGCCCAGCGACAGCGACGGCGCGTAGTCCACCAGCGGTCCGTGCTCCAGCGTGTGCAGCGGCCGCCCCTGCGCATCGGCGCGCGACACCGGCACCAGCTTGTCGCGCGCGAAAGTGAGGTGCCGGAAGCGCTGGCTGCCGACGCGCACCGAGGTCTCGGGATGCTCGTAGCACCACAGCAGGTCGGCCTCGCCGCGCTCGAGCAGCAGCACCACCTCGGTCATGGTGCCGGTGCGCACGTTCACCCGCTGGCCGTGCAGCGGCTGGCGCGGGCGGGTCAGGCGGGCCAGCCAGTCGGCCACCAGCGTGTGCGCGAGCGTGCGGCCGGTGGCGATGCGCAGCACCTCGCCGCCCAGCGCTGGGTGGCGGCTGCGCAGCGCGTCACGCGTCTGCAGCAGCGTGTCCAGCAGCGGCTGGCCCTGCCGCAGCAGCGCCAGGCCGGCGGCGGTCAGCTGCACCGGCGTTCGCGTGCGGTCCACCAGCGGCACGCCGACCCAGCCTTCCAGCGCACGGATGCGGCGGCCGAAGGCCGGGTGCGTGACGTGGCGCGCCTCGGCCGCGCGCACGAAACTGCGTTCTTGCGCCAGCGCGGCCAGGTCTTCGAGCAGCTTGAGGTCCACGGGCGCGGATTGTCGGGCCCGGCGCATGAGCCTTCAGGCGACGACCTCCCGCGCTGCGCGGCGAGGCAGGCCGCAGCGGGTGGAGCCCCAACGGCCACCTCCCTGGACATGGCAGGCGGCGGGCCGCGATGACCCACGGCGCCACGAGCCCGGCCTTGGCGGCGCGCGCTATTCGAGCGTGAAGCCCAGCTTCAGCGTGACCTGCCAGTGCGCCACTTCACCATCGACCACGTGGCCGCGTGTCTCGACCACCTCGAACCACTGGATGTTGCGCACGGTCTCGTGCGCCTTGGCGATGGCATTGCGGATCGCCGCCTCGACGCCGTCGGGCGAGGAACCGGTCAGTTCCAGGTGCTTGTAGACATGGCTGCTCATCGCGGTGACCTCCGGCCGGCGGAATGCGGCGCGGCCCAGCTTACGGCGCGGCGCGGCGGGCGCGGCAAACCTGTCATGGCGGGGCGGGCATTCGGCCGCCTGCGTGGCCTGGCCGGCCGCACTCCCGGGCCGCACCCTCCGGCCACCCGCGCCAGCCCGCCAGCCCGCCAGCCCGCCTCGGGCGGTATCACTTGCGCGGCTTGCGCGCCGTGTCGAACTTGCGCCAGTACTGGAACTCGTCCTCGTGCACCTCGATGTCCAGCTCCGCGATGCGGGTCTGCAGCCTTTCCTGCACCTCGGCCACCGCCTGGTTGTAGATGGCCGGGCCGATCTCCTCGACGAAGAAGTTCAGCAAGGCGCCGGCGGCGATGTTGCCGATCGGCTCGTCCATGTTCTGCTGGAAGTAGCGCTCGATCGACTTGATCGCCTCGGCACGCGCTTCCTTGTTCAGTTCGATGGCCATGGCGGATTCCTCCCGGACGGGCGCGTCGGCCCGCGGTGAAGTGGCAATGAAACCAAGGCACCCATGGAGCTAGCGCGCGAATGAAGCGAACACCCCACCGGCGAGCGCCCCGGCCAGCAGGCCGGCGGCGACGTCCCCGCCGGTGTGGCGCCCCAACGCCAGGCGCGACCACGAGACCGCCGCGGCCAGCACCAGCAGCAGCGCCACCGCCACCGGGGCGGGCCACCACAAGGCCGCGGCGAAGACGGCAAAGGCCGTGTGCAGCGACAGCTTGACCCAGCGCCGCGACAGCTGCGCGGCGGCGACCATCGCGCCGCCCAGGCCCAGCCCCAGCGACAGCAGCCGCGGCTGCCCGCTGCACCACAGCAGGCCCGCGGTGCTGAAAAGCAGCACGCACAGCACGAGATTGAGCTGGCTGCGCTCGCGCGGCAGCGAGGCATCCACGTGCGACCAGCGCCCCGCCCTCACCTGCAGCAGGCTGTAGCCGATCACGCACAGCGCGATCGCGACCGAAGCCGCCAGGCCCAAGTGCAATACGCGCGGCGGCGCGCCGTTGCTGGCCGCCGAGCCGGCCACGGCCGCGGGCATCAGCAACGCTGGATGGCCGATGACGGACAGCGCGCGGGCAGCCATAGTGGTGGCCGTGGTGGTGACGGCGCTGGCGGCTGCAGTGCTGGCAGGGGTGCGGGTGGCGGTCAAGCGTGGCAGGGCCGGAGCGTCATGACAGGGCCGGGATGGACCGTGCCGCAGTATGGCTGGCCATCCGGTACATCGCGGCAATGCCGTCTTCCGCGCCGTCGGCGCCCAGCCGGTACAGCTTGCCGATGGGGTTCCAGAAGCCGCCGTTGGGCGCGCGCAGGCCGAAGCTGGCGCCGCTCAGCCCGCGCTCGGTCGGGTTGGCCGCGTCCCAGCTGAAGTTCAGGTGCCGCACCAGCACTTCGCCGACGTAGCAGCCGAACACCAGCAGCATCTTGTGCCGCGATTCGTCCGCGCTGGCATCGGACCCGATCTGGAGGATCAGCGCCTCGACCAGGTCAAGGCTGGCCGGGGAATAGTCCAGCTCGATGCTGTGCGCCAGGGCCGCCACCTGCACCGCCACCGCCGCCAGGCCCGAGGCGGCCTCCGGCGTCAGCTGCGGGCCGGGCTCGGTTTCGGCGGGCGGCCGTGACAACGCCGATGAGGCCTGCGGCCGCAGGAACCTGGCGAACGGTGTGCGCAACAGCTTCAGCACGATGGCGGTCCTAACCTTCAGGATGAGCCGCAGCGCGCCTGCGGCGGCGCGATGATAGGTCCGCCTTCCCGGCCACCGGCGCCCGGAACCCGCCCAATCAGGGGGCCGGTCGGCCAACGAATTAGGGGGAGGGCCGGCTCGCCGCCACGCGGCTACCGAAAGGCCGGCGGACCCCACATCGCCACGTGCAGCCGGCGCAGGTTCTCCGGCATCAGCGTCCACATCGCCCGGCGCTCCCGCGCGCCGAGGTCGAACAGCAGGCCTTCGGTGTAGTAGACGTCGATGTACTCGCGCTCGGCCGCGTCGGCCTGCGCCAGTCGCCGCGACATGAACGCCAGGTGGCCGGCGGCCAGTTGATGATCGCCGCACCGAAGGTGCCGCCGCGTCTCCCCCGCGAATGCCTCCAGCATGTCGGTGGTGCTGATCGCGACGCCGCCACGCTGGCGCGCGACGCGCTTCATCACCGCGCCCGATGCGGGGAACTGGCGCATCGCCGCCAGCAGCAGCGCGCGCACGCTGGGGTGGATCGCCGTCCGCCCGGATGCCGGTTCGGGCGCAGGCACCGGTGGCGGTTCTCTGGATCGCCGATCACCCATGTGGCGGACGCTTGGTGAACAGGTAGTCCACGTCGCCTGTCATGACCACGCTTCCCTGGAGCGTGACCACCTTCAGCGCCATGCCCACCACACCCAGGTGCGGCTGCTTCGGATGCGGTTCGGCCTTGCTGATCGTCAGGTGCACCGAGATCTCGTCGCCCGGCCGCACGGGCTTGGTCCAGCGCACGTTGTTCATGCCTGCGCCGCCGGCCATGGCAGCGTCGCCCAGGAATTCATCCACCACGATCGATGCCGCGACGGACAGCGTGTGCAGCCCGCTCGCGATCAGGCCCTTGAACTGCGTGCGTGCAGCGGCCTCCTCGTCGACATGGAACGGCAGGCGGTCGAACTGCTGGGCAAAGGCGACGATCGCCGCCTTGCTCATCACGCGTGATCCGAGCTGATGCGACGCACCGACCTTGAAGTCTTCGAAATGGCGCACGGCCTCTCCCTTCCCCAGCGGGGTGAAGTGCGTGACCTTACCGTTGATCGGCGTGTTTTCCGGAACGGCGGGCCGATGGCGCCGAGAAAGTGCCCGGGGCTGCCGCGCTAAGCTGCCGAGCCCACCCACCCCGAAAGCCCGACCCATGGCCGCTGACCCGCTCGGCCTCGTCGCATGGCACGAGGCCTGGCTTTCCGCCGGTGCCCGCGCGCTCGACGCCGATTTGCATGACGCGCTGATTGCGAGTTATCAGGAGCCGCAGCGCGACTACCACACGCTGCAGCACCTGCGCGAGGCGCTGGCGCTGCTGCCGCGCTGGGCCGCGGCGGCCGCGCGGCCGGCGCACGTGGCGCTGGCACTGTGGTTCCACGACGCGGTGTACGACCCGCGGGCCGGCGGCCAGGCCAACGAACGCCGTTCGGCCCACTGGGCCCGCTCGGCGGCCTGGGCCGCGGGCACCTCGGACGAGACCGCCGACGCGCTGCACGCACTGGTGATGGCGACCTGCCACGACGCCGAGCCGATCGGCCCGGACGCGCAGCTGCTGGTCGACATCGACCTCGCGATCCTCGGCGCCGGCGAGGCGCGCTTCGACGAGTACGAGCGGCAGGTGCGCGCCGAATACGCCCATGTGCCGGACGATGCCTTCCGCGACGGGCGGCGCCGCATCCTGCAGCAGTTCCTGGACCGGCCGGCGATCTACCGCACGCCGGCGGCGCGGCGCGCGCTGGAACGGCGGGCGCGCGCGAATTTGGCACGGTCGATCGCGCGGATGTCGGCGTAGCATCCCGCCCGCCCAGGGCGCCGCGCCGGCTTCAGCCGCATGCGCGGCGGCGCGATCTCCCTGCGGCAGGCCGTGCAGGTTCGACGGCGATCGAACCCGCTGCGCCTTCCGCACCCATGCACCGTCGACGAATCCTGCCCACCCGCCTCTTCACTGCGACCGCGCTGACCCTGGGCCTGCTGTGCGCCGGGCCGCCCACCAGCGCGCAAAACCGCTCCGTGCCCCCGGCCGCACCCACCGCGCCCGCCGCCTCCACTTCATCCGCCCCGTCCACCATCGGCGCCACCGCCACCGCCACCGCCACCGCCACCGCCACCGCCACGGCCACGGCCACCACGGCCGGCAGGCCGCAACTGGCCATCGCCGCCGGCGGCGTGCCGGGACGCTACGGCGCCTGGCAATCCGCCGCGCTGCAACCGGCCGGCATGCCGGGCATCGACTACGTCTACATGGCCAGCGGCGACACCCGCCGCCGCGACGCCCAGCTGGTGTACGGCTGCTTCGCGCAACTCGACGCCTGCGGCTTCAGCGTGCTGGCGCCGGTGAGCTGCGCGCCCGGCAGCACGCTGGCGCTGGAGCTGCGCGGGCCCGGCCGCGCCACGCAGGTGATGCTGGCCGGCTGCGTCGGCGCGTCGCTGGTCGATGGCGGCATGCGCCACGCCTGGGTACCGCAGGCGCCGCGCGCCACTGAAATCATCATGGGTGAACTGGTGCATCCGCAGACCGCCGTGCAGCTGGGCGCGGGCCCGGTGGGGATCGTGATCGACATCGCCGGCGAAGGCTTCGTGCAGGGCGTGCTGGCGCTGGCGATGGCGTCGGCCGAACTGCGCGGCGCAGGCCGGCCGCCCGGCCGCTGAACCGCACGGCGCGTAACCGGCAAGACCGGGCCATCGGTCCCCAGGCCTCACGCCACCAGCCGCGCCACCTTCGCCGCCGCGGCGGTGCGGGTCTCGACACCCAGCTTCTGCAGGATGTGCTCCATGTGCTTGGTGACGGTGCGTGGGCTCATCGCCAGGATGTCCGCCACGTCGCGGTTGGTCTTGCCCTTGGCGACCCAGTAGAGCACCTCGGCCTCGCGCAGGGTCAGGCGCCAAGCCTGCATCAGCGCGTCGAAGACGGCGCCGTCGTCGGTCTCGCTGGCGACGATCAGCCATTCGGCGGGCTCGGCCGGGTCGGCGCCGTCGCCGGCATCGGCATCGCTGGTCATGCTGTGCAGCTCCAGCGTCAACCGCCGCGGGCCGCGCGCACTGACCAGCGGCTGCGGCGCGGCGCCGGCGGCGGCGGCGGCCACCTCGCGCCGCACCCAGTCGATCAGCGGCACCGGCGCCGAACTGCCCTCGCTGCCGAAGTGCTCGCGCAGCAGCGTGCGCGCCAGCGCGGTCTGCCACACCAGGCGGCCATCGGCCGGGCGCACCACCAGCGTGGCGTGGCCGAAGGCGTCCAGCGCATTGCGCGCCTGGCGCTGCGCGCGCGCCGTCTGGGTGTGGGCAGCGATGCGGGCCAGCACCTGGCGCGGCTCGATCGGCTTGGTGACGTAGTCGACACCGCCGGCACCGAAGGCCGCCACGACGTGCTCGGTCTCGGTCAGCGCGGTCATGAAGATGATCGGGATGGCCGCGGTGGCGGGGTCGGCCTTCAGCCGGCGCGCGACCTCGAAGCCGTCCATGCCCGGCATCAGCGCATCCAGCAGCACCACGTCGGGCCGCGCCTGGCGCGCGCGGGCGATGGCGCTGGCGCCGTCGAGCGCGACCAGCACGGTGTGGCCGGCCTCGTCCAGCGCGTCGTGCAGCAGCGAGAGGTTGTCCGGCACGTCGTCGACGATGAGCACCAGCTCGCCGGCGCCGCGCTCGATCGGGGAGATGGGCTCAGGCATCGGTCGGTTCCTCGGAGACCCGATCATCGCCGCCCCCCGAGGCGACCGCGGCCGGGCCTGGGGCGGGCGGACCCACGGCGCCCGGGCCAGCCAGGGCCGCCGGATCGGGCGCTGCCACTGCTGCTGAAGCCACTGCGTCCGGCGCCGTGGACACCGTGCGATCTGCGGCCTGCACGGCCGCCAGCTGCGCCGCCAGCGTCTCCAGGTCGAAGCCCCGCGCCAGCGCGCGCAGCCGGTCGATGAAGGCTGCGCTGTCGGGCCAGGCCGTGGCCAGCGCATCCAGCTTCTTCAGGATGCCGCGCACGTAGCCCAGGCGCACCAGGTCGTCCAGCTCGCGCAGCGCGTGCGCCGGTGGCGCCTGCAGCGTGGCAGGCGCCGGGGCCGGCGCGGGCGCGGCCGGCTCGGCCTGCAGCCACTGCAGCTGCAATCTGCGCTCCAGCCAGCCCACCAGCTCCACCATGCGCACCGGCTTGACGAGGAAGTCGCTGTCACCGATGCCGAGATCGTTCTCCAGCCCCTTGTCGTAGGCATTGGCCGAGACGATGGCCGCGGGCGCGTCCGACAGACTTTCCGCCCGCAGCCGGCGCAGCGTGGTCCAGCCGTCGATGCCAGGCATCGCCAGGTCCAGGAAGATCGCATCGACCGGCTCGGTGGCCAGCAGCGCCAGCGCTTCTTCGCCGGACGCCGCCTGCAGCAGCTCGAAGCCCAGCGGCGCCAGGCGGTCCACCACCAGCCGGCGGTCGGCCTCTTCGTTGTCGACCACCAGCAGCCGCCGCCGCGGCCCCAGGTAGCCGCTGACCTTGCGCGCTATCGTCCGGTGCCTGCCCGCCTGCCCCGCGGCCAGCTCCGGCAGGTACAGGCGGATCGAGAAGCAGGTGCCGACACCGGGCGTGGAGCGCACCGTCATCTCGCCGCCCATCAGGTCGGTGAGCATGCGGGCGATGGTCAGGCCCAGGCCGGTGCCGCCCACCGCGGTGGCGCCGGCGGCGGTGCCGCGTTCGAAGGGCTCGAAGACGCGCTGCAGCTCGGCCTCGCCCATGCCGGGCCCGGTGTCCTCGATCTCGAAGCGCGCCATCTCGCGCGAGTAGGCGCTGCGCAGGATGACGCGGCCGGTGCGGGTGAACTTCACCGCGTTGCCCAGCAGGTTGATCAGGATCTGGCGCAGCCGCTTCTCGTCGGCCCGCACCAGCGCCGGCAGCGTGTCCGAGCGCTGGTGCTCGAAACCCAGGCCGCGCGCGGCGGCCTGCAGCTCGAACATGCGGGCGATCTCGTCCAGCACCTCGGCGAAGCGCATCGGCGCCGCTTCCAGCGCCAGGCGGCCGCTTTCGATGCGGGCGATGTCCAGCGTGCCTTCGATCAGGCTCAGCAGGTGGTCGCCGCCGCGGCGGATCACCTGCACCGCATCGCGCCGGTGCGCCGGCACGGCGGGGTCGTCTTCCAGCAGCTGTGCATAACCCAGGATGGAGTTGAGCGGCGTGCGCAGCTCGTGGCTGATGGTCGTGATGTAGCGGCTCTTGGCCTGGTTGGCGGCGTCGGCCGCGGCCTTGGCCTGCTGCAGCTGCGCGTCGGTGCGCTGGTGCGACTCGATCTCGCGCTTCAGCGCCGCGGCCTGGGTTTCCAGCGTGCGGGCCTGCTGCTCCAGCGCCTGCGTCTGGCGGCGGGTCTCTTCCTGCGCCGCCTGCCGGCTGCGGTGCGCCAGCACCATCCACCAGGCCACCATGCCGGCCGCGATCAATAACACCAGAAAAGCTTGGCCATAGCCGGCGCGCAGCAACGGGGCGATGAGCGCGGCCTCCTCGCCCATCGTGCGCACGCCCAGCAGGTACAGGCCGCCGAACAGCGCCGCCAGCAGCGGCACGATGCCGATCATCAGCAGCAGGTAGTGGGCCAGGCCGCGTTCGAGCTGCGGCGCCATGTTGCGCGGCAGCAGGCGCTGCAGCAGGCCCAGCCATTGCGCGGACAGGCGCGCGTCGGGCTTGCACAGGTCGTCGCAGCGCGCATCGAGCGTGCAGCACAGCGAACAGATCGGGCCGCCGTAGGCCGGGCAGCGGGCCATGTCCTCCGGCTCGTATTCACGCTCGCAAATGCAGCACAGCGCGAGCTTCGGGCCCCTCAGGACGGCGGCGAGCGGCCGGCCGGATTCCGGCGCCGGGACCAGCGGCCTGCTCCCCGCGCTGGCGGAGGCGAGCGGGGAGCGCTCCTCCAGGCCCGCATCCCGCTGCCAGCCCTCGCCCGCACCGGCGGCCGAACCCTCGATGCGCCGGGCCAGGTAGTAGCGCCCGCGCGTGGCCCAGGCGATCAGCGGCGAGGCGACCATCGCCGCGGCCAGCGCGATCATCGCGGAGAAGGCCTGCGCCATGGCCCCGAAGGCGCCCAGGTGCGCCGCCACCGACAAGAGCGACGCGATGCCCATCGCGCCGACGCCGACCGGGTTGATGTCGTACAGGTGCGCGCGGCGGAATTCGATGCCCTTGGGCGACAGGCCCAGCGGCTTGTTGATCACCAGGTCGGCCACCACCGCCATGATCCAGGCGATGGCGATGTTGCTGTACAGCCCCAGCACGTGGCCCAGCGCCTGGAAGACGTTCATCTCCATCAGCACCAGCGCGATCAGCGTGTTGAATACCACCCAAACGACGCGGCCGGGGTGGCTGTGCGTCAGGCGCGAGAAGAAGTTGCTCCACGCCAGCGAGCCGGCATAGGCGTTGGTGACGTTGATCTTCAGCTGCGAGACGACGACGAAGAGCGCCGTGGCCGCCACCGCCCAGCCGTAGTCGCTGAACACGTATTCCCAGGCCGCCAGGTACATCTGGTTGGGATCGACCGCGCGCTCGGCCGGCACCATGTGGCGCAGCGCCAGGTAGGCCAGCGCGACGCCGGCCATCATCTTCGCGACGCCGACGATGACCCAGCCCGGCCCGCCCAGCAGCGTGCCAAGCCACCAGCGGGCGCGGTTGGCGCGCGACTTCTCCGGCATGAAGCGCAGGTAGTCCACCTGCTCGCCCATCTGCGTGATGAGCGCGATGCCCACGGTCAGCGCCGCGCCGAAGGCATGCCAGTCGAAGCCGGGAAACAGGCCCGACACGCCGCCGTAGGACATCAGCCCCGCCAGTTCGTTGGGGCTCTTCCACAGCACGAAGCCGAAGGGCAGCACCAGCAGCGCCAGCCACAGCGGCTGCGTCCACACCTGCAGCCGGCTGATGGCGGTGACGCCGTGCGTGACGAGCGGGATGACCACCAGCGCGCAGATGCCGTAGCCCCAGGCCGGCGGGATGTCGAAGGCCAGTTCCAGCGCATAGGCCATCACCGCCGCTTCGAGCGCGAAGAAGATGAAGGTGAAGCTGGCGTAGATCAGCGAGGTGATCGTCGAGCCCAGGTAGCCGAAGCCGGCGCCTCGCGTCAGCAGGTCCATGTCCACGCCGTGGCGGGCGGCATAGACGCTGATCGGCAGGCCCGCGAGAAAAATGATCAGGCCGGTGGCCAGGATGGCCAGCGCGGCGTTGGTGAAGCCGTGCTGCACCAGCAGCGTCGCGCCCACCGCTTCCAGGATCAGGAAGGAGGCGGCGCCGAAGGCCGTGTTGGCCACCCGCCACTCGCTCCACTTGCGGAAGGTGCGCGGCGTGAAGCGCAGCGCGTAGTCCTCCATCGTCTCGCGCGCGACCCAGCTGTTGTAGTCGCGGCGGAAGGTGACGACGCGCTGGGGGGCACCATCGGCCGGGCGCGGGGCGGGCGCAGCAGGAGCGGTGGCGGCGGCAGTGGCGGCGGTGGGCTGGGGCATGAAGCCCTGGACCCATCAAGAAGCGCACCAGCCCGGTTCAGCCCCGCGGCGGTGCGCAGGCCCGGCCCGGAACGATCCATCACCGTGCGCAGCGCACCGATGAGGCGCACTGAACGCACCATCCAGGCGCTACAACCCCGCGGCGGCGGGCCCCTACACCGCGCCGTGCACGAGCTAGCGCCGCTGCCGAAGAGGGCGGTTCGTCGGCGTCGCGGTTGTGCTTGGCGTCGCAGCCGACGCGGACGGCCACGCCACGATCGCGCGCACGCGCCAGCGCCTGCAGCGGGCCGGATGGCGGGCTTCGTAGGGGCCCGGGCGCGGCCACCACGCCACAGGATGTGGGGCGGAGCACGCTCACCCGCCCCGCCGCCGCACTCAGCCGAGCACGATCTCCAGCCGGTCGACGCCGCCGGACGAAGCCGCGCGCCAGTCCTCGATCGCCACCTCAACCCCCGGTGCGCGGTAGCGGTTGCGGCCCAGGCCCATCACCAGCGGCCGGCCGTTCAGCCGCAGCGCGGTGGGCCCGTGGCCACGCGGGCCGACGCGGTAGCTCACCTGCACCGGCTCACCGTACAGATGCACCGTCGCCTGCAGCCCGTCCAGCGCCGGCGGCAGCACCGGATCGACGACCAGGCGGTGCGCCTGCTGCGTGAATCCCAGCAGCCGCTGCAGCACCAGCCGCCATGCGATGCCCGCGCCGCTGCTGTAGATGCGCCAGCCGCCCTCCAGCGCCACCGCGCCGCGCCCGATGCGGTCGTAGTGCGCGGCGGCCTCGTGGCGGTCGGCGAAGGCGGCGTCGCTGCTGCTGTAGTAGCAGTTGGCCTGGCGCGGCGCGGCCTGCGGCACCAGCGCCTGCAGGCCGATGGGGTTGGCCAGGCGAAGCACATGCAGCAGCGCACTGCCGCGGCCCAGCTGCGCCAGCGCCTCGGCCCAGCGCAGGTGGGCATGCATGTACATCAGGCCGATCTCGCGGCCGAAGTAGCTGGCGCTTTCGCCGCGCTGGAACAGCTGCATGGTGCCGCCGCGGTAGGCCAGCGGCCGATCGAAGAGGCGCAGGCCGTCCGGGCCGCTCAGTTCGGACGCTATCAGGTCGGCATGCCAGGCGGCCTGCTCGGGGGTGAACAGCTCGTCGATGATGGCGTGCACCATCCCCAGCGCGCTGTGGCGGATGCCTGTCTCGCGGTCGCGCGGGTGCAGCAGCAGGCGCGGGCGCGCGGGGTCGTCGAAGGACGCGTAGCCGGCCAGCTCGCCGTCGGCGATCAGCAAGCGCTGGAAGTCGGCCAGCACCGCCGCCGCTTCGGCTTCGGCGGCGGCCGCGCGCGCGGGCTGCTGCAGGCGGCGCCAGGCCTCGCCCCAGGCGCGCAGCAGCTTGTGGTGCAGCGTGACGGTCCAGGCGCTGCACAGGCGCTCGCGCATCGCGGGGTCCGCCGGCTGCAGCGCGTCGTTCCAGTCGCCGTGGCCGTAGGCGGCCAGCGCGGTGCCGGCGATGCGGCGGCGGTCGATCAGCGCGAAGGCGCGCTCGACATGCCCGCGCAGCGGCTCCGCCGGCTTTCCGTGATAGGGCAGCGGCTCGTCCAGCAGCGCGGCGTCACCGGTGGCCACCAGGTGCTCGGCCAGCGCCAGCAGCGGCCAGAACACGATGTCGCCGTGTGAATCGCCGGCGCGCACCGCCGACTCGCGCGGGAAGAACATGAACCACTGCGGCCAGTCGCCGTCGGGGTTCTGGGCGCTGAAGACGCGGCACAGCAGGTCGCGCACCACCTCGTGCCGGCCGTTCGCCGACAGCAGCTCGACGGGGCCCTGGCAGACGTCGCGCGTGCCCCAGCCGCCGCCCGAGAACTGCTCCAGCCCGCGCGGCGACAGGTAGTGCACCAGCGCGTTGTGCTGCAACCAGGGCAGCAGCTCGGCCAGCTGGCGCAGGCCGGTGCCGGCGTCGGGCGGCGTGCTGTCGGCCGGCTGCAGCCGCGGCACCGGGCCGGCCGGCGGCGCCAGGCCGGCGGTGGGCAGCGCCGGGTCGGCGATCAGCTCGGCGCGGTAGCGCAGTTCGATGTGCGCCACCCCGTCGAAGCGCAGGCAGACCACCGGCTGCGCACGGCTGCGGCCATCGTCGTACAGCGCCTCGTCGGCGCTGGCCTGGGACCAGCGTGGGGCGGGTGGTGCGGCGGGTGTGGTGCCGGATGTGATGCTGGGTGCAGTGCTGGGTGCAGTGCTGGGTGCAGTGCTGGGTGTGGTGCTGGATGTCGCGCTGACCGTGGCGCCGGAAGTCGCGCTGGGTGCAGCGACGGTGGCCACCTCGACGACCAGGCCTCCGCCGGGGAAGCGGCGCGCCATCCCGGTGCCCGCCGCGGGCGTGATGCGCAGCCGCGTGCCGGGGACTTCTTCCCGCCAGGACGGCGTGCGGTCCACCAGCCCGTCGTCGCCATCCAGCGCCACGTGGTGCAGCAGCAGCACGCGCGGGGCCGGGCCCTGCGTGACGCGCCAGCCGAAGTGCATCAGCGCGGGATCGGCCGTGGCGGCGCTGCTGAACACCAGCTCACGCGCTCCGGCCGCGCCATTCACGCGATAGACCCAGTCGGCCCGGTCCGGCGCCAGCAGCCAGGCCGACGGCTCGTCCAGCAGTTGCCAGCCTTCGCCCCAGTCGACGAAGGCGCGCAGCCCGTGGCCGCGCGCCAGCCCCAGGTAGCCGCGCTGGGTGGACAGCAGGCGGTTGGCGCTGGCATGGCCCTGCGTCAGGCTGGAATGGAAGACGCCGGCCATCCACACCGTGCTGGCGGTGGCCCGCTCGTCCGGCGTGGCGTGGCCGCCGCTGCGCAGCAGGTGGCCGTGCGGGCGCAGCACGGCGCGGTCCTTTGCGGCCAGCACGGCGTGCGTCGCTTCGCCGCAGAAGAAGGACTGCAGCCGGCCGGCCGCATCGCGCTCGGCATGGCGCCACGGCAGCGGCGCGTGCGCGGCCAGCGCGGCCTCGTCCAGCGCATCGCCCTGCAGCCGCGGTGCGCGCGCCAGCAGGCTGGCCGCGTGCGGCACGGCGGGCTGGCCGCCCTCGGGCGGCGACCAGGCGGCTTCGGGCAGTGCGCGCACGCGGTCGGCCTGGTCCGCATCGGCCGGCGTGCTGGGCGCGGGATGGTCGGCTTCGAAACAGCCGAAGAAGCCGCGGCGCGCCGATTCACCGGGCGCCAAGGCGAAGGCGGCGTCCTGCAGCGCCACCAGCGCATGTTCATGCTGCAGCCGCTGCGACGGCAGCTGCGGCGGCAGGCCGCCGGGCCGCAGCCCACCGCGGCGCACCGGGCCGACGAGCTGCAGCGCATCGGTGGCGTAGGCCACCGCATCACCCAGGCTACCGCTCAACACCCACGGTATGCGCCCGCTTACCGGCTGGTTCTGCCGCGTCGCCAGCAGCCAGCCGTGCGCCGCCTGCGCGATCGGCTGCTGGTCGAGGTACTGGCTGACGTAGGCCTCGTTCAGCCGCAGCGCATCCCAGGGCGCGAGGCCGGTGTCCTGCAGGTAGACCAGGTCCAGCGTGCAGGCCGGGCCGCTGCCGGCCGGCCCCGGGTGATCGATCGCCAGGTGCCAGAACCAGGCCGGGGTGGACGCGGCCAGCACCAGCTCCAGCCGCAGGCGCAGCGGCGGCCAGCCGGGCTCGGCCAGCGTGGCCTCGCGCCAGTGGCGCGGTGCGCCGGCGACCCCCGCGCCGGCAACATGCCAGCGCAGCGGCGACTCGGGCCCGCACAGCGGCACGGCAGCCGCCGGGGCGCCATCGGCCCAGCGGCGCAGCACCAGGTTGGCCGGGCCACCCTCCAGCTCGCTGCCCGGAAAGAGGTTCAGCGCCAGGTCACCGCACCGCAGCACGCGCAGGCTGCCATTCGGATTCAGCTGCGCGGTCAAGGCACCCGAGCGCAGCACGAGCGGACCGGTGCCGGGCCAGGCGCCTGGCCCGGCCGCAGGCGCGAGCCCTGGCAGGGGCACCAGTCCAGGCCCAGGTCCAGGTCCAGGTCCAGGTCCAGGTCCAGGTCCAGGTCCAGGTCCAGGTCCAGGTCCAGGTCCAGGTCCAGGCACCGGGGCGGACACGTCATCGGGACGGACATCGGAACGGGCATCGGGGCCCGTTGAATCTGCGGGAAGACTCATCTCAATGGATGGAAACGGTTACACGAATGTCCGAAAGTTGGAGTGTCGCGGCAGCGGCACAGCCTGTCCAACTCCGCATTTACCCTGGAACGCAAGCGCATGTTGCCGCATATGATTCGTGAGAACGTTTTCACGACACCTCGTTCAGCCCACTTTTGCAGCGCGACGTTCCCACGCCCCGCTCTCCCCAAATCCGTCCGCCGGACCTGCACCGCCCCGCCCGTTCCCGCCACACCACCCGCCCATGCCCACCCCGTCCACCGCCTTCCCGCCCGGCTTCCTGTGGGGCGCCGCCACCTCGGCCTACCAGGTCGAAGGCTCGCCGCTGGCCGATGGCGCGGGCGTCAGCAACTGGCACCGCTTCGCGCACACGCCGGGCCGGGTGCGCGACGGCGATACCGGCGACGTGGCCTGCGACCACTACCGCCGCATGCCGGAAGACGTGGCGCTGATGCGCTCGCTCGGTCTGAACGCCTACCGCTTCTCGGTGGCCTGGTCGCGCCTATTGCCCGAAGGGCGCAGCCGCGTCAACCCGGCCGGCCTGGGCTTCTACGAACGCCTGGTCGATGCGCTGCTGGCCGCCGGCATCCAGCCGATGCTGACGCTGCACCACTGGGACCTGCCGGCCGCGCTGGACGACCGCGGCGGCTGGCTGAACCCCGACAGCCCGCACTGGTTCGCCGACTACGCGCAGCTGCTGTTCCGCAGCCTGGGCGACCGGGTGAAGCTGTGGACCACGCTGAACGAGCCCTGGGTGATCGTCGACGGCGGCTTCCTGCACGGCACGCTCGCGCCGGGCCACCGCTCGGCCTGGGAGGCGCCGCGCGCGGCGCACCACCTGCTGCTGGCGCACGGCCGCGCGGTGCAGGCCTTCCGGGCCGAAGCGCTGCCGGCGGACCGCCAGATCGGCCTGGTGGTCAACATCGAGCCCAAGTACGCCGCCAGCGACCGCGCCGAGGACCGCCGCGCGCGCGAACGCGCCGAGGCCTACATGAACCGCCAGTTCCTGGACCCGGTGCTGCTGGGCCGGCGCCCGGCCGAGCTGGCCGAGGTCTACGGCGACGGCTGGTTCCACGCCAGCGCCGAGGACCTGGCGCTGATGCACACGCCGATCGACTGGGTCGGCATCAACTACTACACCCGCAGCATCACCGCGCACGACCCCGCCGCCTGGCCGCTGCGCGCGGCCGGCGTGCGCCAGCCGCAGGCCACCCACACCGAGACCGGCTGGGAAGTCTGCCCCGCTGCCTTCACCGACACGCTGCGCTGGGTGCGCGACCGCTATGGCGCCATCCCGCAGTACGTGACCGAGAACGGCGCCGCGTTCTACGACCCGCCGGTCGCCGGCATCGAAGGCATCGACGACCCGCTGCGCATCGACTACCTGCGCGGCCACCTGGGCGCAGTGGCCGACGCGCTGCGCGCCGGCGTGGACCTGCGCGGCTATTTCGCCTGGTCGCTGCTGGACAACCTGGAATGGGCGCACGGCTTCAGCAAGCGCTTCGGCCTGGTGCACGTCAACTTCGCCAACGGCCAGCGCACGCCCAAGGCCAGCGCGCGGTGGTACGCCGACCTGGTGGCGCGGCATGGGGCGGGACTGTGAGCCGCGTGGCGCCCGCCGAAGCCGTGCGGTTTCCGATGGAAACCTTTACATTCAGCAGCAACTCAGCGGCCGCCACCAGGGCCGCCCGGTGTCCGAGCGGCGGTTTCCGCCCCCCGGCGGTCCCTTTGCACGTTACGCTCCCCGCCCCACCACTGTCGCCCGCGCCCGCTGCCATGGCTGCCACGATCAAGGATGTCGCGAAGCGCGCCGGCGTGTCCGTCGCCACCGTCTCGCGGGCGCTCAACAACGCCAGCAACGTCACCCCCGAAACCCGTGAACGCGTGCAGGCCGCGGCCACGGCGCTGCGCTTCACGCCCTCGTCGGCGGCACGCAGCCTGATCACGCGGCGCACCGACACCATCGGCGCGCTGCTGCCCGACCTGTTTGGCGAGTATTTCTCCGAGCTGATCCGCGGCATCGACCTCAAGGCCCGCGCGCGTGGCCTGCACCTGCTGGTGTCCAGCTCGCATGGCGACGCGCAGGAGGCCGCCGCCGCGCTGCGCGCGATGCACGGCCGCGTCGATGGCCTGCTGATCATGTCGCCGCACCTGGACACCGAGTCGCTGGCCGTCAACCTGCCGCAAGGCCTGCCGGTGGTGCTGATCAACACCCGGCTGCCCGGCGAGGGCCTGTCGTCCTTCGCGGTGGACAACCACGGCGGCGCCTTCGCGATGACGCGGCACCTGATCGCGCGCGGGCACCGCCGCATCGCCTTCATCGCCGGGCCGGCGAACAACTACGAGGCCCAGGAACGCCTGCGCGGCTACCGCGCCGCGCTGGCCGAACTGCTGCCCGGCGCCAAGGAACTGGTGCTGCCGGGCGACTTCACCGAAGAGTCCGGCTGGCGCGCCGGCAGCGAGATCGCCACGCTGGCAGAACGCCCGCAGGCCGTCTTCTGCGGCAACGACATGATGGCCATCGGCTGCCTGGCCGCGCTGGCCGAGGCCGGCCTGCGCGTGCCGCAGGACGTGGCGCTGGCCGGCTTCGACGACATTCCGATTGCGCGTTATGTGACGCCACCGCTGACCACCGTGCGCGTGCGCATCGCCGACATCGGCGGCCTCGCGCTCGACCGCCTCGCCACCGCCATCGAGAACCCGGGCCGCAGCACCGCGCAGCACCAGACGCTGCGCGCCGAGCTGGTGGTCCGCCAGTCCTGCGCGCCAGGTTGAAGCCTGGCGGCTTCCCGCCCGGCAGCGCACCGCCTTCCCGACCGTTCTGCACGACACACAACACCGGAGACCACCATGACGACACCGCGAAAAGGTTTTCACAAAACGACGCTCGCCGCCGCCGTGGTGCTGGCGCTGATGGGCGGCGCCGCGCAGGCGCAGCTGAGCACCGCGACCATCCAGGGCCAGATCAGCAGCGGCACGGCGCCCGCGGCTGCGGGCCTGCCCGTGGTGGCCGTGAACACGGCCAACGGCAACACCTACCGCACGACGACGCGCAGCGATGGCAGCTACGTGCTGCCGGGCTTGGCGCCGGGCTCGTACCGCATCACCGTGGGGGCGCCGGGCAGCGAGCAGAAGAGCGAGGTAATCACGGTGCTGGTCGGCCAGACCGCATCGGTCGACCTGGCGCTGGGGGCTGCGAACCAGCAGGTGACCATCGTCGGCACGGCGCAGCGGCTGGGGGTGCGCACGTCGGAGGTGGGGACGAACGTGACGACCCGGCAGATGGAAGCCTTGCCCCAGGTCACGCGCAACTTCCTCTCGTTCGCCGACATGGCGCCGGGGGTGAACTTCAATATCGCGCAGGACACCGGGCAGACCAAACTTCAAGGCGGGGCGCAGAACGAGGACAACGTCAACGTCTTCATCGACGGTGTCGGCCAAAAGAACTACATCAATCGCGGAGGCGTCTCAGGCCTGACGGCAACCCGGGGCAACGCCTTTCCCCAATCGGCGATTGCCGAGTACAAGGTCATCACGCAAAACTACAAGGCCGAGTTCGACCAGGTATCCAGCGTTGCCATCACTGCGGTGACGAAGTCCGGCACGAACGAGTGGCGCGGCGAAGCCTTCATCGACCGGACAGGCAGCAACTGGACCGCGAAGGACCCGTTCCAGAAGAAGCGCGAGGCGGAGGGTGTCAAGCGGCCTGAATACGAGCAGAAGCAATACGGCTTCGCGCTGGGTGGACCGATCAAGAAGGACGCCCTGCACTTCTTCATTGCGTACGACGGTAAGGATATCGACGAGCCGCGCCAGTTCACGGTGCAGAACCTGGACCGTGTGAATGGTGAAGTCGGCATCATTCCGCGGCTGAAAGGGCTGCAGGGCAGCAGCGTGCCGCCATTCAACGAGCACCTGCTGCTCGCCCGATTCGACGCGCAGATCAGCGACAACCAGAAGCTGGACCTCTCCATTCGCACCCGTGACGAGTCCGATCGTGTGGCGGAAGACGCGCGCATGAGCACGCCAGGCAACGAGAAGAACCGCAGCAACGAGGAGAACCGCGTCACGCTGCGGCACGAGTGGACCTTCGGTGATTTCCTCAGCGAGGCGAGAATCGGCTACGAAGACTATCTGTTCCACCCGCATTCGTCCTCGAACAACCCCTTCATCAAATACAAAGGTTCGCCGACGACCAACCTGAACAACGTCGTCGACATGGCGTTCGAAGGCGGTTCGCCGGACGCCCAGCGCCGGCAGCAGAAAGGCGTCTTCATCAGCGAAGACATCACCTACACCGGCCTCGCCGGCCACACGATGAAGGCCGGCGTGAAATTCAAGGACCTGAAGTTCGACCTCGACGGCACGTCGCGCAGCGTCGATGTCGTCGAGACGGTCATCGACCGAATCACCGGCAATCCGTACTACGACGCGCAAAGCGGCAACTGCACCGGCAGCAACCCGGAAGTCACACGCGGTCGCATCACCAAGACCGATCAATGCAAGATCGACTTGGCCATCGCGCCGATCGGCGTCAGCTACAAGAACAGGCAGCTAGGCCTCTATTTGCAGGACGACTGGCGACTCAACAAGCACCTGGAACTGAACCTCGGCCTGCGCTGGGACTATGAAGACAACGCGCTGAACGACGACTACGTGACGCCGGCTGACCGCGTCGCGGCGCTCTTCGCACCCGACGTCACGCGCGCCGGCATCACCCCCGCGCCCGGCCAGACCTATGCCCAATCGCTGGCCAAGGGCGGCATCAACATCAGCGAATACATCGCCGACGGCAAGAGCCGCAAGGCCTTCAAGAGCGCGTGGCAGCCGCGCGTGGGCTTCAGCTACGACCTGAAGGGTGACCGCGCGACGGTCATCTTCGGTGGCGCTGGCCGCGCCTACGACCGCGCCATGGCCAACCACGCGCTGGACGAGATGCAGAAGAACGCGCAGCCGAACGGGGAAATCTGGCTGATCAAGAACGACCACGAGATGCCCTACACCGACCAGTACAGCCTGGGCGTGCGCCAGGCGGCCGGCGCCTGGAACCTGGAGGTGGCGGCGACGCGCAGCCACGCGAAAAACCAGTTCAACTGGTTCCACGGCAACCGCGATCCGAATGGCGGCTACGGCAACCAAAGCTCCATCGATCCGCTGTGGGGCGGCCCGAACGGCTACGGCTCCGTCGTGCTGGGCGATTTCGTCTCGCAGGCCAAGACCGATTCGATCTATTTCAAGGCCGACAAGCCCTACACCACCGATTCCGGCTGGGCCGTGTCCTTCGCCTACACCTACAGCGACGCGAAGACCACCAACCGGCAGTGGACCAACGACATCTTCAACTGGACCCACGGCAAGGCCGGCGCCGATGGCTTCAACCCCTCGCTGGACGTCGACAAGCACCGCGTGGTCGCCACCGCGCTGACCGACAAGCTCATCCCCTGGGGCATGCTGCTGTCCGGAAAGCTGACCTATGGCTCCGGCCGCATCCGCCAATTGACCGACTGCTCGGCCGGTTTCTCGAAGTGCGTCTACCGCGTTGGCGACAAGGACGACTTCAAGCAGTTCGACCTGGGCGTGGCAAAGGAATTCTCTTTGCCCATTGGCCGATTCACCGTTCGCCTGGACGTCCTCAACCTCTTCAATACCACCAATTACGGCGGTTACGACGACTGGGTCGGCGGCCCGTCCACGCCGCCCAAGAACTACCTGGGCGGGGACAACGCCAACCTGGGCACTCCCAACAGCCGCGGCGGCCCGATGCGCACCTACAAGCTGGGCCTCGCCTACAAGTGGTGAGGCGCCGCGACTGCATGACCCGGCTGGCGGCACTGGCCGCCGGCGGGACGCTCACTTCGGGCGGGATGGCGAATCTGGGCGGCTGCGCCGGCAGCGGGAAACGCCCGCCCGCCGGCCCAGCCACGCTGCCGCCGCCCGGGGCCTGGACCGGCCACACGCCGGCCCAGACCGCGCTGCTCGACGACCTCGAGCGGCGCACTTTCCAATTCTTCTGGGACACCACCGATCCCCGCACCGGCCTGGCGCCGGACCGCTGGCCGACGCCGTCGTTCGCCAGCGTCGCCGCCGTCGGCTTCGCGCTCAGCGCCTACCCCATCGCAGTGGTCCGCGGCTTGATCACCCGTGCCCAGGCCCGCGAGCGGGTGCTGACGACGCTGCGCTTCTTCCACGACGGTCCGCAGGGCCCGGAGCCGCGTGGCCGCATCGGCCACCGCGGCTTCTTCTATCACTTCATCGACATGGCCACCGGCACGCGCTTCGGCGATGTCGAGCTGTCGACCATCGACACCGCGCTGCTGGTGGCGGGTGCCCTGCACTGCGGCCGCTGGTTCGACGGCAACGATGCCGCCGAAGCCGAGATCCGGCGCCTGGCCGACGCGATCTACACCCGAGTCGACTGGCGCTGGGCGCAGCCGCGGCCGCCGGCCATCGGCCACGGCTGGAAGCCCGAGAGCGGCCACCTGGCCCACGACTACCTCGGCTACAACGAGGCGATGCTGCTGTACCTGCTGGCGCTGGGCTCGCCGACGCGCCCGGTGGACGCCTCCGCCTGGGCCGCTTGGACCAGCACCTACCCGCGCATATGGGGTGGCGGCTATGGGCCCGAGCACCTGCGCTACCCGGTGCTCTTCGTCCACCAGTTCACCCACTGCTGGATCGATTTCCGCGGGCTCGCGGATCCGTGGCTGCGGTCCCGCGGGATCGACTATCACGAGAATTCACGCCGGGCCACGTATGCGCAGCAGGCCTATGCGATGCACAACCCGGAGGGCTGGGCCGGTTACGGCGAGAACGTCTGGGGCATCACGGCCTGCGATGGGCCGGCCGACGTCGAGCGGGTGCTGGATGGACGGCGGCGGCGCTTCGTCAGCTATGCCGGGCGCGGCATGGGCGGCGCGCGGTACCACGATGACGGGACCATCGCGCCTTATGGCGCGGGGTCGTCGATCGTCTTCGCGCCGGAGATCGTGCTGCCCGCGCTGCAGGCGATGCGTTCCTTGGGCGAGCCGGTCTATGGGCGCTACGGCTTCCATTCCTTCAACCGCAGCTTCCATCTGGCGGACGTGAAGCTCGCCCATGGGCGGGTGGTGCCGGGTTTCGGCTGGGTCGACGATGATCTGCTCGGGATCGAGCAGGGGCCGTTGTTGATGATGTTGGGGAATCACCGCGGGGAACTGGTGTGGAACGCGATGCGGTCCGATCCATTCCTGCGCCGCGGATTGGTGCGGGCAGGGTTCAGCGGCGGCTGGCTCTCATAGCGGGGCTGCGTTTTGCGCTGCGTTGGAGTCACTGCCACTGCCACCCGGCCGGGTCTCGCCCCGGCGGGCGAGGTCCTTTTGGTAGATGCCAAAAGGAACCCGTGTGCCGGGACGAGACCCGGCCGCGTGGCCGGAGGAAGCGCCCGAATGACGCGGCCGCAGTTGACCCGCCGCGCGGCGCTGGCGACGCTCACCGCCCCCGCACTGCTCGGCTGCACACGCAAGGCCGAAGAACCGCTGCGCTTCTGGGCCATGGGCCGCGAGGGCGAAGTCGTCAGCGAACTGCTGCGTGAGTTCACGGCAGAGCACCCGGACATCCCGATCCGCATCGAGCAACTCCCGTGGCTGTCCGCCCACGAAAAGCTGCTCACCGCCTTCGCCGGCGACGCCACGCCGGACGTCGCGCAACTCGGCAACACCTGGGTCTCCGAACTTGGCACGCTCGATGCGTTGCTGCCGCTGAACGACTGGGTCGCCGCCCACAACGAACTCGACCCGCCCGACTGGTTCCCCGGCATCTGGCACACCAACGTGCTCGACGGCCGGCTGCTCGGCCTGCCCTGGTACGTCGACACCCGCCTGCTGTTCTACCGTCGCGACCTGTTCGAACGTGCCGGCGTTCCCCGGCCGCCGATCGACTGGTCCCAATGGACCGCCGCCCTCGACGCCTTGCAAACCAAGCTCGGCATCCCGCACCCGCAGTTGCTGCCGCTGAACGAATTCGAACCACTGCTCGCCCTGGCCCTGCAGCAGCCCGACCCGCTGCTGCGTGAAGGCGGCCGCTACGGCAACTTCCGCAGTGCCGGCTTCCGCCGCGCCGCGCAGTTCTTCCTGGACCGCTTCGTGAGCGGCCATGCGGCGCCGGTGTCCAACACCCAGATCGCCAACCTGTGGCATGAATTCGGCCGCGGCACCTTTGCGGCATACATCTCCGGCCCCTGGAACATCGGCGAACTTGACCGCCGCCTCGGCCCGGAGCGCCGCAATGACTGGTCCACCGCCCCCCTGCCCGGCCCGGAGGGGCCTGGCGCCTCCACCGCCGGCGGCTCCAGCCTCGTCGTCTTCCGCCGCAGCCGCCGCCGCGACGACGCGCTGAAACTGCTGGCCTACCTGGCCCGCCCCGCCACGCAGGCCCGCTTCCACGCGATGACGGGCAACCTGCCGCCGCGCCGCAGCACCTGGACGCTGCCGGCCGCCGACGGCAAGCCATTGGCCGACGAACCGCGCGCCCGCGCCTTCGCGCAGCAGCTGGAACGCGCCAAGCCGGCGCCCGCGGTGCCCGAATGGGAGCGCATCGCGCAGGAGATGCAGCAGCTGGCACAGCGCGCGGTGCATGAGCGCTGGACCGCCGCGCGGCTCGGCCAGGCGCTGGATGCGCGTGTCGACGCGTTCCTGGAAAAGCGGCGCTGGATGCTGTCGATGCGGGCGCGGCGAGGGGCCGGCGCATGAAGACCCGCGCGCTCGCCGCCTGGATGTTCGCCGCGCCGGCGCTGGCAGTGATCGGCCTGTTCTTCCTGCTGCCGGTGCTGGCCGGCCTGGCGCTCAGCTTCACCGACTTCGACCTCTACGCGCTGGCCGACCTGCGCAACCTGCGCTTCGCCGGCCTCGACAACTACGGCCACGTGCTGCAGATGCCGCTCTTCTGGCGCTCGCTCTACAACACGCTGGAGTTCGTCGTGCTGGGCGTGCCGCTGTCGATCGCGCTGTCGCTGGGTTGCGCGGTGCTGCTGCAGTCGCCGCTGGCGCGTTTCAAGCCCTTCTTCCGCACCGCCCTCTTCGCGCCGGTGGTGACCACGCTGGTCGCTGTCGCTGTCATCTGGCGTTATCTGCTGCACACCCGCTATGGCGTCGTCAATGCCGGCCTGGGCGCCCTGGGCATCGGCCCGGTCGACTGGCTGGGCGACCCGCGCTGGGCGATGCCCGCGATCGTGCTCTTCGCGGTGTGGAAGAACTTCGGCGCCAACATGATCATCCTGGTCGCCGCGCTGCAGGCCATTCCAGACGAGCTGTACGAAGCAGCGCGCATGGACGGCGCCGGCCGCTGGGCGCAGTTCCGCCACATCACGCTGCCGATGCTGGGGCCCACGCTGCTGATGGTCAGCGTGCTGACGATGGCCGGCTACTTCCAGCTCTTCGCCGAACCCTACGTGATGACGCAGGGCGGCCCGGTGCAGAGCACGGTGTCGGTGCTGTACCTGATGTACGAGGAAGGCTTCCGCTGGTGGAACCTGGGCCAGGCCTCGGCCGTCGCCTTCTGCCTGTTCGTGCTGATGGTGGTGGTCACGCAGCTGATGCTGCGGCTGGGGCGGCGCAGCGAAGAGGCGGCATCGGCATGAACGGGAAGCGGTCGCGCGATCCGGTCGCCATCGCCGTCAACGGCCTGCTGGCGGTCGCCGCGCTGTTCGCGCTGGGCCCGCTGCTGTGGATGCTGAGCGTGAGCCTGATGGCCACCGGCGAGGCCAGCACCTACCCGCCGCCGCTGCTGCCGCAGGCGCCCACGCTGCAGCATTACCGCGACCTCTTCGCGCAGGTCGGCCTCGGGCGCTATTTCGTCAACAGCCTCGTCGTCGCCAGCGGGGTCACCGTGCTGTCGGTGCTGTTCAACGTGATGGCCGGCTACGCCTTCGCGAAGCTGCATTTCAAGGGCCGCGAGCCGCTGTTCAAGGCGCTGCTGGCGGCGCTGGTGATCCCCGGGCAGGTGGCGATGATGCCGCTCTTCCTGATGCTCAAGGGCATGGGCCTGGTCAACAGCTGGGCCGGCGTGATCGTGCCGGGCATGGCCGGCATCTTCGGCATCTTCCTGGTGCGGCAGTACGCGCGCAGCGTGCCCGACGCGCTGATCGAGGCCGCGCGCATCGACGGCGCCGGCGAGGCGCGCATCTTCTTCCAGATCGTGCTGCCGCTGTTGAAGCCGGTGGTCGTCACGCTGGCGTTGTTCGGCTTCCTCGGCAGCTGGAACGACTTCATGTGGCCGCTGATCGTGCTGACGGACGGCCAGCTGCAGACGCTGCCGGTGGCACTGGCCTCGCTGTCGCGCGAGCACGTGCAGGACAACGAGCTGATGATGGCCGGCTCGGTGGTCACGGTGCTGCCGGTGCTGGTGCTCTTCCTGCTGCTGCAGCGGCATTACATGCAGGGTTTGCTGATGGGTTCGGTCAAGTGAAGTGGCTCCTTCTATCGCTGACGATGAGCGTCACGGCCACGGCCGGTGCCGCCACCACCGAGCTGCTGGATGACTTCCGCGATGCCGCGCGCTGGCAAGCCTCGGCCTCCGACCAAGTCAGGTCCTCGCTCGAACGCGGTCCGCGCGGCAGCCTGTGCCTGCGCTATGACTTCGCGGGCGTCTCCGGCTACGCGGTCGCCCGCCGCGCGCTGCCGCTGGAACTGCCGCCACACTATGCCTTCACGCTGCGCCTGTCGGGCCAGGGGCCGGCCAATGCGTTCCAGGTCAAGTTCGTCGACGGCAGCGGCGACAACGTGTGGTGGCGCAACATCCCGGCCTACACGCCGCCGGCGCAGCCCACCGACCTGCGCATCCGCCAGCGCCAGGTCGAATTCGCCTGGGGACCGACCAGCGACAAGGCACTCAAGCGCGCGGCCGCGATCGAACTGGTCGTGGCCAGCGGCGAAGGCGGCCGCGGCCGCCTGTGCTTCGAACGGCTGGCGCTGCACCGGCTGGATGCGCCGGGGCCAGCCGTGGAGCCGCGCATCACCCGGTCGCCCGGCGCCACCATGCTGGACCTGGGCCGGCCCACCGAGTTCAACGGCGTCAGCTGGCGCTGGGCCGGCCCCGGCCCGCATGACGCGCGCGTCGAGGCGTCGGACGACGGCCGCCGCTGGCGGCCGCTGCACATGCTGCGGGGCAGCCGCAGAGGCACCGTGGCGCTGTGGCTGCCCGAGCAGGAAGCGCGTTTTCTGCGGCTGCAGAGCCGTTCGCGGGTGGAGGCTTTGCGCGCCCCGTCGCCCACCGACTGGCCCGACCGCAACGCCCTGCTGCGCACGCTGGCCGCCGAGGCGCCGAAGTCCGCCTTTCCGCGCGCCTTCCACGGCCAGCAGAACTACTGGACGCTGGTCGGCGTCGATGGCGGCGCCGCGCGCTCCGCGCTGATCTCGGAAGACGGTGCCGTCGAGCCACGCCGCGCCGGCCCGTCGCTGGAGCCGGTGCTGATCGACGCCGCCGGCGGCCTGGTCGGATGGGCCGAGGTGCAGCGCACGAACGGGCTCGCTGACGACCACCTGCCCCTGCCGTCCGTGCAGTGGCGCCACCCACGCATCGCGCTGCGCATGGAAGCCGCCGCCGACGGCCCTCGCGAGGCACCGCAGCTGCTGCTGCGCTACACCGTTCATAACGTTCACTGGGAGCGCCAGCAGTTCACGCTGGCGCTGGCGCTGCGGCCCTGGCAGGTGAACCCGCCGCAGCAGTTCCTGAACACGCCCGGCGGCTATGCGCCCGTGCGGCAGCTGGCCTGGAACGGCCGCACGCTGGCGCTGGACGGCCGGCCCTGGCTGCGCACCGTGCAGCCGCCGGCCAGCGTGCGCGCCGCGCGCGGCGACGAGGCCGATGCGCTGCTGGACGACGCGCCGCCGCTGCGCACGCTGACTGACGCCACGGGTCTCGCCAGCGCCCGCCTCGCCTGGCCGATGACGCTGGAACCGGGCGAGCGCCGCAGCGTGCACGTCCTGCTGCCGCTGGGCGATACGGCCCCGGTGGCGGCCACGCCGGCCGAGGTCGACGCCCGCTTCGACACCATCGCCGCCCAGTGGCGCCAGCGCCTGAACCGCGTGCGCTTCACGCTGCCGCCGGATGCCAAGCCGCTGCACGACTCGCTGCGCAGCGCGCTGGCCCACATGCTGCTGTCGCGTGATGGTCCGGCGCTGCAGCCCGGCACGCGCAGCTATGCCCGCAGCTGGGTGCGCGACGGCGCGATGATGGTGGCAGGGCTGCTGCGGCTGGGCGAAGTGGACGCGGCACGCGACTTCGTGCGCTGGTACGCGGGCTTCCTGTTCACCAACGGCAAGGTGCCCTGCTGCGTCGACCGCCGCGGCGCCGACCCGGTGGCCGAGAACGACAGCCACGGCCAGTTCATCCACGCGGTGGCCGAGCTCTGGCGGCACACGCAGGACCGTGCGCTGGTGGCCGAGCTGTGGCCGAAGGTGGATGCCGCCGCGCGCTACATGGAAGCGCTGCGCCAGTCCGAGCGACAACCCGGCCCGCCCGGCTTTTTCGGCATGATGCCGGCGTCCATCAGCCACGAGGGTTACTCGGCCAAGCCGATGCACAGCTACTGGGACAACTTTTGGGCCCTGGCCGGCTGGCGTGATGCGGTGCTATTGGCCGAAGTGCACGTCCAAGAGGCCCGTGCCGCCGAGCTGAAAGCTCAGCACGACGAGTTCCGCCGCGACCTGGGCGCCTCGCTGGCGGCCACGATGGCGCACCACCGCATCCCGCACCTGCCCGGCGCCGCCGAACTCGGCGACTTCGATCCCAGCTCCAGCACCCTGGTCTTCAGCCCTGCCGGCGCCGAAGACCTGGTGCCGCGCGCCGTGCTGGACGCCACGTGGGACCGCTACTGGACCGAGGTGGCCGCGCGCCGCCAGCGCAGCGACTGGCCGGACTACACGCCGTACGAGCTGCGCTCGGTCTCGGCGCTGCTGCGCCTGGGCCGGCCCGAGCGTGCCCGCGCGATGCTGGACTTCTTCCACGCCGACCAGCGCCCGGCCGGCTGGAACCAGTGGGCCGAGGTGGTCGGCCGCGTCGAGCGCGAGCCGCGCTTCATCGGCGACATGCCGCATGCCTGGATCTCGTCGGACTACATCCGCTCGGCGCTGGACCTTCTGGCCTACGAGCGCGACAGCGACCAGGCCCTGGTGCTGGGCGCCGGCGTGCCGGCCGCCTGGCTGGACAGCGGGCCGGTGGGCCTCGCCGGCCTGGGCACCGCGCACGGGCGCCTGTCCTATCACATGAAACGCGCGGCCGATGGATCGCTGCAGCTGGCCATCGAGCCCGGTCTGCGGCCACCGCCCGGCGGCCTGTGGCTGGCCTGGGCGGGCCGCCTGCACCGCGTGCCCGATGACGCGCGGGCCTTCACGCTGCCGCCGCCCTGACGGCCATCCGGATCGCCGCCTCTGGCTGTGGATGCAGGCTGTTGATGCAGGGCCGGGCCGCTCCGAGCCTGAGCGTTTTTCGAGTTCAGGCTCAGGCGCGCAGCAGGCCCTGCGGTGTCCGCTCCCGCGGGGCCTCCGGGAACAGCGTGCGCACCGTGCGCTCGGGGTCGAGCCGGAAGGTTTCCGCGCAGGCGGCGGCCACCAGGCCCTCCAGCGCCAGCGTCGGCTTCAGGTCGCGCCCCTCGTGCAGGTCCGCGGGCGCCAGGCCCGGCCAGTCGGCCACGACGCGGCCGCCCCGCACCGCGCCGCCCACCAGCATCGCGGCCGCGGCGGTGCCGTGGTCGGTGCCGCCGGTGCCATTGGCGGCCACGGTGCGGCCGAACTCGGTGGCCACCAGGACCACGGTGTGCGGCCAGGCGGCGCCCAGGCCGTCCTGCAGACCGCCGACCAGCTCGTCCAGGCCCTTGAGCTGGTTGGCCAGTCGGGCGTTCTGCCCGCTGTGCGTGTCCCAACCGCCGGTCTCGATCATCGCGATGCGGGGACCGTCTTCCCGCGCCAGGAAGCCCGCGGCCATGCGGCCCAGCGCCGCGGGCGCCTGGCGCCGTTCGCCGCCGCCCATGTCGCCCGCCATGCCACGGGCCTCCAGCGCGGAAGACCACAGTGCGTGCAACTGAGAATCCTTCGCATACAGCTGTTCCACACGCTGCATCAGCTCGTCGCTGGCCTGCGGCAGTGCCGACGGCGCGTAGGTGGTGACCTCGGCCGGGCCGCGCAGCGCCATCGGCACGGCGGGCGAGAAGGCGATCGCCTGCTTGCCGCTGCGCGGCAGCAGCCCCAGCAGCCGGTTCATCCAGCCGTCCTTCACGCGGTAGGGCGCGGCGCCGCCGGTTTCCAGCACGTTCTGGCCGTCGAAGTGCGAGCGGTCGCGGTACGCGGAGGCCACGGCGTGGAAGAAGCGGGCCTGGCCGGCGCCATGCAGCGCGTGCAGCTTCGCCAGCGCGGGGTGCAGCGCGAAGCTGCCGTCCAGCTTCAACGCGCTCGCGGCGTCGACCGCCAGCGCGCCGCGCAGGCTGGCGTAGGCCGGCTCCGCCGTCGGGATCACGGTGTTCAGGCCATCGGCCGCACCGCGCTGGATGATGAAGATGAAGCGCCGCTCGGTGGCGATCGCCGCCTGCGCGAAGTGCACGGGCGATGCCGTGAACAGCGTGGCGGCGCCGAGGAAGCCGCGTCGGTCCAGGGTCACGTTCATCTCCTCAGGAATTCGGGCGAGACCAGCAGCAGCGCCAGCGCCGTCGCGCCGCTGTCGGCACGGGCGATGGCGCCGGCCGTCGCTTCGCCCAGGGCGCCGCCGGGCAGCACGCGGGGTGCCAGCGCACGTGCATCGAGCGCATCACCCGCCTGCGCGGCCAGGCGCTGCGCCACCTCCACGCGGCGCAGCAGCGCATCGGGCGCGGCCCAGGTGCCGAGCACGTCGTCGTAGCCGGCGGGCGAGCCGGGCCGCCACACCGGCTGGCCCAGCTGGTTCAGCAGGCTGGCGGCCTGCGGCCCCGGCAGCTCGCGCCGCCCCAGCGCCCGCAGGCCCGAGACGGCCCAATCCCAGGGCGACTTGAACTTGGCCGCCATCGGCTGCCAGGCCTCCGGCGCGGCCACCAGCTCGCGGTACAGGCTGGGCAGGTCGCCGGCGCTGCGGACGAAGGTGTCGGCCAGCCGCTGCACCAGCGCCGGCGGCGGGTCGTCGGCGACGAAGTGGCGCGCCAGCTTGCGGGCGACGTGGCGCGCGGTGGCGGGCGAAGTGGCCAGGTCATGCAGGATGGCCCGCGCCTGCTGCTCGCCGCCCTCCGCATACGCGCGGCCCAGCACCGTTCGGGCGCCGGGCTCGTGCAGCGCCGGCACGAAGCGGAAGGTCGATGCCTCGGCCTCGGGCGCGTCGTCGCCCGGCAGCGTCCAGCCGGTCAGCGCCCGCGCGAACTCGGTCACGTCGTCCTGCGTGTAGCCGCTGCGCACGCCCAGCGTGTGCAGCTCCAGGATCTCGCGTGCCAGGTTCTCGTTCAGGCCGCGCTGGCGCTGCTGCCGCGCGGCCGCGCGCAGCCCGGCGCGGCTGCCGGGGCCGATGGACTGCGCCTGGTCCAGGTACAGCAGCATCGCCGGATGGCGCACCGCGGCCAGCAGCAGGTCTTCGAAACGCCCCAGCACGTGCGGGCGGATGGCGTCGGCCTCGAAGCCGCCGGCCAGCCCCACCACCAGCAGCTTGTCCACCGACACCGCGAAGTGGTTGGACCAGAAGTGCACCAGCCGCTCGACGAACGGCGTGCCGGACTGCAGCGCGCAACCGGTGCGCGCGCCCACGGCCGCGACGTGGTGCTCGCGCGCCTGCCGCAGGTAGGCCTCGCGCACGCCGCTCTTCTCGCCGTCGGGCGCCTGGCGCACGGCGCGCTGCTGCGCCAGCCAGGCCTGCACCAGCGCGCTGCTGCGCGGCAAAGCCTGCCAAGGCGCCGGCAGCGGCTGGTAGGCATCCAGCTGCGACAGCAGCCAGCGCGGCGGGTCGGCGGGGGCCGGCTCGTCGGGCCGGGCACCCAGGCCGAAGCGGTTCAAGGCGATGGCTGAGGCACTCATGAACGGATTGTTGCCATCGCAGGTTCGCGCCGGTTTGTCCGCCGTGTGGCGCTTCGTAAAGATGCCCTGGCGGCCGCGCTCGCGGGCCGTGGCACGGCGCCCGCTTCAGGCTTCTTCACATGATCTTTGCGCTTCGGCAGTCGATGCGGCCGGCGGCGTGGGCGTTGTGGAGGGGCAGGCCCGCCGAACCCAAGCCGGGCCGCATCAACCCAGCAGGAGCCCCTCATGTCCGCATTCGCCAAGATCCTCGTCGCCGCCGGCCTGGCCAGCGCTTCACTGTTCGCCTCGGCCGAATCCATCGCGCCACGCCACCACGACACCGCGATCGAGATCAACGAGCGCCAGGCCCGGCAGGAACAGCGCATCGAACGCGGCGTGGCCCGCGGCGACCTGACGCGGCGTGAAGCGCGCGAGCTGCGCCACGGCCAGCGCGAGATCCGCCGCGCCGAAACGCATGCCATGGCCGATGGCCGGATCGACCGCCGCGAAGCCCGCCGCCTGCAAGCGATGCTGGACGCCGCCGACGCCCGCATCCGCGAACTGCGGCGCGACCGCGACCACGCGACCTACCGCGGCTGACGGCCTGGCGGCCGGGGACGCCGGTCGGCGGTTGTCTGGCAGGGAGCCTTGCTGCCTCGCAGCGTTGCCGCCTCGCGGCGTTGCCGCCTCGCAGCCTCGCAGCCTCGCAACCTCGCAGCGTTGCTGCCTTGCTGACTTGGTGACTCGATGCCCCGCCGCCGGTTGCCGGTTGCCCGTTGCCCGTCGCCGACCGGCCGCGCTTCTAATCAGTTATCGCCCACACGCTCGGCCAGCGGCAGCTTCTCGTACAGCGTGGCGCGTGCGATGCCCAGCAGCCGCGCCGCCGCGAGCTTGTTGCCGCCGGTGGCGGCCAGGGCCTCGCGGATGGCACGGCCTTCCAGCTCGGCGATGGCCTGCGGCAGCGGCTTGATCGCGGCGGGAGCGCCCGGCGCTGCGGCAGCCGGCGGCGCGCCGGCCGAAGCAGCGCCCGCCGGCGGCGCCCAGCGCGGCGGCGCCGCCACCGGCGGCAGCGCGGGCAGTGCCGGGCGCGCGGCCTCGTCGGCCGGCAGGCGCCGCAGCGCGCCGTCCAGGTGGTCCGCGTCCAGCCGCAGCTCGTCGGTCATCAGCGCGGCCTGCTCCAGCACGTTGCGCAGCTCGCGGATGTTGCCGGGCCAGTCGTGCCGGGCCAGGCGGTCCAGCGCTTCCGAGCTGAGGCTCTTGTGCGGCAGGCCGCCGCGCCGGGCGATGTCATCGAGCAGCGCCTCGGCCAGGGCCTCGATGTCGGCCAGCCGTTCACGCAGCGCCGGCAGGCGGATCGGCAGCACGTTGAGGCGGTAGTACAGGTCGGCACGGAAAAGGCCCTGCGCGACCATTGCGCCGAGGTCGCGGCTGGTCGCGGCGATGACGCGCACGTCCACCTTCACCACCTGGTTGCTGCCCAGCGGCTCCACCTCCTGCTCCTGCAGCGCACGCAGCAACTTGGCTTGCAAAGTGAGCGGCATGTCGCCGATCTCGTCCAGGAACAGCGTGCCGCCGTCGGCCAGCTTGAACTTGCCTTCGCGGCCCTTGCGGTCGGCCCCGGTGTAGGCGCCGGGCGCGACGCCGAAGAACTCCGCCTCCAGCAGCGTATCGGGCACCGCCGCGATGTTGACGCCGACGAAGGGCCGCGCCGCGCGCGCCGACGCGGCATGGATGGCGTGCGCCAGCAGCTCCTTGCCGGTGCCGGTTTCGCCCAGCAGCAGCACGGTCGATTCGGTGCCCGCCACGCGGCGCGCCTGGCGCTTGACCTCGAGCGCCGCGGGGCTGGCGCCGATGTAGGCGGCGATCGTGTACTTGGGCCGGCGGTTGCGCGTCTGCTCGGCCGCCAGCTCGCGCTGCGCGGCTTCCAGTTCGCGCTGCAGCCGCACGAACTTGCCCATCAGCGGCTGCATCGTGCTTTCCGGGTGGTCCATCAGCACCATGCCCAGCGCGCCGATGACCTGGCCATGGTCGTCGCGCAGCGGCACGCGGCTGACCAAGAAGGTGCCGGCCTTGTTGGTCAGCAGGTCCACCATGATGGGCTGGCCGGTCTCGATCACCTGCGCCATCAGCGTGTTCGGCACCACCTCTTCGACCAGGTGGCCGACGAACTCCGACTCCGCCTCGAAACCCAGCGCCGGCAGGAAGCGCTTGTAGCCCTCGCTGATCCAGACGATGCGGTGCTCGCGGTCCACCACCATCATGCCCTGCACCGTCTGCGCGTAGAGGTCGAACATCGAGCGCGCGGCCAGCTTCAGCAGGCTGTCGGCGTCCTGCGGCAGCCGGGGGTGGTCGAAGGTGGGCGCGGCCATGCGGGGGACTCTACCGTGCGGCGTGGGCTCGCCGGCCCCACGCCAAAGCCTGACGGCGCGCGCCGGCCTGCGTCCCAGCCGGCATGGACCGCACCGCCACTGCGCCGCCACTTCCTGCTTCCAGGGGATTGCCGGGCCTGCCCACGCCGGCGCCGTTGTGGCATCGTCCGCGATCGGACCCGATGTCGGGCCGCAGTGGGGGCTCCGTGGACCGTGCCGATTTCATGCGCGCCTGCCGCGAAGGCGGCCGGCCGCTGGCCGAAGCGCTGGCGCGCCTGCACCGCGACTACGGCCGCGCGCTGCTGCACGAGGCGGTGGCCGCGCTGGGTGACCTGCAGGCCGCGCGCGACCTGCTGCAGGACACGCTGATCAAGGCCTGGCAGCGCTGCACGCAGTACCGCGGCGAATCCGAGCTCTTCCCGTGGCTGAAAAGCGCGCTGCGCCACGGCGCCACCGACCTGCTGCGCCGCCGCCGCCCGGACCAGCCGCTGACCGACGAGCAGGGCCAGGTGCTGGCCGAGGTGGAGGCCGCGCTGCAGCAGCTGCGGCCCGAGCCCGCTCCCGACCAGCAGGCCAGCGACGCGCAGCTGGAACGGCTGTACCGCAGCTGCCAGGCCCGCTTCCAGCACGAGCACCCGGCCGCCGCCAACGTCGTGCGCTGGATCGCCGAGGACGGCCTCGGCATCGACGAACTGGCCGCGCTGCTGCAGCGCAGCCCGGGCGCCACGCGCGAGTACGTCTCGCAGTGCCGCAAGAAGGCGCGGGTGTACTTCCGCGACTGGTACCTGCTGGCTTCCGCCACCGCGCCGGTGCAGGCGCCGCACGATGCGGCGCCCGGCCGTGCCGCCGCCGGCTCGCCGCTGCGGCCCGTGCCGCCGGACGCCGCGCCCGGTGATGCCACGTGGAGTGCGCCGCCATGAACCCCACCGACGACGACGACTGGCTCGACGCCCTCGCCGGCCGCCCGCGTCCCGGCAGCCGGCCCGCCACGCTGGCCGAGGCCGCACTGCTGCGCCGCGCCGCGCGCGCCTGGCCGCCGGAGGCCGCAGCCGAGCCGACGCCCGAGGACGCCGCCGCCTTGCAGCAAGCCGCCGCCCGCGCCGGCCTGCTGCGGCGCCGGCGCTGGTGCAGCGGCTGCGCGGCGCGTTGGCAGGCCTGGCAGCAGCGCGTGGCCACGGCGGACCCGCGCGGCTGGGCGCTGGCAGCGTCGCTGGCGGTGGCGGTATTGCTGTCGCCCTGGGCCTGGCGCGACACCGGCCCGGCCGAGCCCGTCAGCCGCGGCGCGCCTGATGCCAACGCCGAAAGTACGCGACTTCTGCAACACGCCGATCCACGGGCCGAGCGCGACCGCCTGGCCGCCGAACTGGAAACGCTGGGCGCACGCGTGCAGCGCTTCGAACGGCTGGGCCGGCACGGCCTGAGCGCCGAGTGGCCGCGCCCGGTGCCACCGGCCACCGACCAGCGCCTGCGCGCGCTGGGCCTGGCCCGCGCCGCCGATGGCAGCCTGCAGATCGAGGTCGAGGCTGCGCGATGAACACGCTTGCGCCGGCCGCGGGAACGCCGGGCACGCTGGGCGCGGCGTCGCGCCTCGCGGGTGCCGGCCGGGTGATGCCTGCGGCCCACAGCCGGCGGTGGGCCACGCCGCTGGCGGCCGCACTGGTGCTGCTGTTCGGCCTGGCACCGGTGCGTGCCGCCGACGACGCCTGCCGGGACGTACCCGCCGCCGAACCGGCCTGGCTGGCCGCTGGTGCGGACCCCGAAACCCTGCGCCGCAACCGCCCTGCCGCTGCGCTGGCCCGCGCCTGCGCGCTGCGCGCCACCGCGCCTGGCATGGCCGCCGAACTGGAACTGGCGCTGGCCCTGATCGCCGGCAGCCGGCTCGATGCCGCGGCCGCCGTGCTGCGCGGCCTGCCCGACACGTCCGCCGAGCAAGCCCGGCTGCTCGATGCCGAGATCGCCCTCGCCCGCGGCCTGCACGCGCTGGACGAAGGCCGCCATGCCGACGCCGGGCCCCACTTCGAACGCACGCTGGAGATCACCCGCCGCCTGGCCATCAGCGGCCGCCTGCCCGCCCGGGCGTTGACGGGCCGCGCCAGCGTGCTGCAGACCCTGCGCCCCGGTGCCGATGCCCTGGCCCGCGCCGACGCCGCGCTGCAGCAAGCCGCGGCCGAGCTGCAGGGCGCCGGCCTGGCCGAAGCGCGCGAGATGGGCGACCTGCTGAACCAGCGCACGATGCTGGCCTATGCCCGCCAGGACCTGCCGGCGGCCATCGCGCACGCGCAGGCCGAGGTGGCGCTGGTGCGCCGCCTGGACGGTCCCGACGCGCCCGATGCCTTCGATGCGCTGGCCAGCCTGGGCGCGATGCTGTCGCAGCTGGGCCGCCACGACGAGGCCGAAGCCGCGCTGCGCGACGGCCTGCGCTTGATGGCGCTGCACCCCGGCGTGTCGCCCGGCGCGCAACTGGGCGTGCTGAACAACCTGGCCGCGCTGGGCCTGGACCGTGCGCGCTGGGACGACGCCATCACCTTCGCCGAGCAGTCGCTGGGGCTCGCCGAGCGGGCTTTTCCCGGCCGCGCCAGCGCCAAGATCGTCGCGATGAGCCACCGCGCGCAGGCCCTGATGGGCCAGGCACGGCTGGCCGAGGCGCAAGCGCGTTACGAGGAGGCCTGGGCCCTGGTGCGCGACGACGCCACCGTGCCGGCACTGCGCCGCCTGCGCCTGCTGGACAACCTGGCCGACCTGCACACCCGGCTCAACGACGCCGAAGCCGCGCGCGAAGCAATCGACGCGGGCCTGGCCATCACCACCCGGGACGCTCACTTCGGCTATTGGCGCGGCCGCCTGCTGCGCCACCGCGCCACCCTGGCCGCCGCCACCGGCCACTGGGCCGAAGCCGATGCGCTGCATGCCGAGGCCACGCCGCTGGTCGCCGCCACCATCGGCGCCGACCACGTCTACACGCTGGTTTCCACCGTGCAGCGCTGCCTGGCCCAGGTGCAGGGCGGGCTGCCCGGCGGGGCTTGCAGCGAGCTGCAGGCCCGCGAAGGCAGCCTGGCCGATGCCGCCGCCGCGCACCGCTTCCGCGTGCAGCATGCGCTGGCCACGGCGGCCGACGCCGCCGGCCGCAGCGCCGATGCACGCCGCCACCACCTGCAGGCGCTGGCCGCCGCGCAGAGCGCCGCCACGCCGCATCCGCTGTGGGTGGCCTACGACGCGCTGGCGCGCCACCTGCGGGCCCAGGGCGCCAAGGCCATCGCCGTTGCGCTGGGCAAGGCCGCGGTGGCGCAGGTGGAGGCGATGCGGCGCGACCTCTCGGCCGCCGCGCGCGACAGCGAACGCCACTTCCTGGCCGACAAGCACGCGGTCTACCGCCGGCTGGCCGACTGGCTGGCCGAGGACGGCCGCATCGACGAGGCCCTGGACGTGCTGCGGCTGCTGAAGGCCGAGGAGCTGCTGGACTTCGAACGCCGCGCCGGCGCCGCCGCGCGCGCGTCGCCCGGCCCGCTGCTGACCGAGCGCGAGCGGCGCTGGCAGGCGCAGGCGCCCCGCGACGGACCCGCATCGACAGGGGCCGCCGGCAGCACCGGCGGCGCAAGCGCGGCCACGCCGGCCACCCTGGCCGCGCAAGAAGCCGCGCGCGTCGCCGCCTGGCAGGCGCTGCTGGACGAAGCCGCCCATTCCGCGGCAGGCGCGATGCCCACGCCGGCAGGCCCGCGCACGGCCAAGCGCCGCCCTCCGCGCGGCGAGCTGCACGCCTGGTACTTCGCCGGGCCCGCGCACCTGAACCTGGTGCTCGACGGTCCGCAGGGCCGCCGCCTGCTGCGCCAGCCCTTGGCCGCACCGCTGGGGCCACGCGTCGGCCAGCTGTTGTCGGCCATCGGCCGGCGTGCCGACGTGCAGCCGCTGCTGCAGGCCCTGCATGCCGAGCTGGCCGCGCCGCTGCTGCAGGCCGCCCGCCAGGCGCGCGCCGCCCGCCTGGTGCTGCACCTGGACGGGCCGCTGCGCTACCTGCCCTTCGCGGCGCTGGACGACGGCGAACGGCCGCTGGGCGCGCGCTTCGCGATCGAGCAGCGGCTGCCACCGGCGCCCGGCGCCGCGGCAGCGGTTCCAGCGCAGGGCACCCCGCGTTCCCCCACCGGCGCGCCCGCCCGCCAGCACGCCCATGGCAGCGCGCCGCTGTACGTGCACGCCTTCGGCGTCACGCGGGCGCTGTCCGGCCTGCCGGCCTTGCCGGCGGTGGCGGGCGAGGTCTGCGGCATCGTCGATGGCCAGGTGCAGGGCCTGGAAGGCGCGGCCGAATGCGCGCGCGGCCTGCTGCCCGGCGCCGGCTGGCTGGACGCCGCCTTCACCCCCGCGCAGCTGCGCCGTGCCGCGGCCGCCGGCGGCCCCGCGCGCCGCCACCTGCTGCACCTGGGCACGCACTTCGTGCTGCGCCCCGGCCACATCGGCCGCAGCTGGCTCTTGACCGGCGACGCGCAGCGCCTGTCGCTGGACGAGCTGGCCGGCATCGAGCTGCGCGGCCAGGCGCTGGTCACGCTGTCGGCCTGCGAAACCGGCCTGGGCGGCGCCGAAGGGGCCGACGGCCGCGAGGTGGACGGCCTGGCCGCGGTGCTGGCACGGCGCGGCGCCGGCGCGGTCATCGCCAGCCTGTGGCGCGTGGACGACCGCAGCACCAGCGCGCTGATGCGCGCGCTGTACGCCGCGCTGGCTCGCGGCGCGCCGCCGGCGGCCGCGCTGCAGCAGGCGCAACGGCAGGTGCGCGAGACCCCCGGCGGCGCCTGGCGCCACCCCTTCCACTGGGCCGGGTTCACGCTGCTGGCGCCGGCCGATCCCGGCCTCGATTGACGCGTGGGCTGACGCGTGGGCTGACGTTTGCGGCGCCGCCGCGTCCCTGTGCCAGCGGTCCCGCACGGGACACCGCCATCCGCACGGAGAACCCATGCCCTACATCAGCGCCACCGCGGCCGCCGCCGGCGAAAGTGCCGGCTTCGTCGACATCCTCGTCTCGCTCGACGCCGCCTCGACCAACACCGTCAGCGTCGACTACCAGACGCTCAACGCCACCGCCAACTACCACTCCAGCCAGCCCGACTACCAGCGGGTGACCGGCACGCTGGTCTTCGCGCCCGGCGAGACCAGCAAGACGGTTCGGGTCAACCTGGTGTCCAACACCGCCGCCGAAGGGCCGGAGCTGTTCTGGTTCGAGCTGTCCGACCCGGTCGCCGCCACCATCGTGCAGCGCCTGGTCCCGGTGCTGCTGGTCGACAACGACGCCACCGCCGGCACGCCGGCAATCACGGTCGGCGACGTGCTGGTGGACGAGAGCGCGCGCAGCGCCAGCTTCACCGTCACGCTGAACAAGCCGTCGACGCTGCCGGTGGGCGTGGCTTATGCCACCGCGGCCGACACCGCCGCCGCCGGCAGCGACTTCACCGCCGCCAGCGGCCTGCTCAGCTTCGCACCCGGCGAGGTCGTGAAGACCATCACCGTGCCGATTGCCGACGACGCGGACACTGAACTGGACGAGTACTTCAGCATCCAGCTCGCCAGCCCGAGCCATGCCACGCTGGCCGACGGCAGCGGCCAGGCCACCATCGCCGCCAACGACGCCCCGCCCACCGGTTCGCCCTACGTCAGCGCCCGCGCGCTGGCCACCGACGAGACGCAGGCGCTGCGGCACATCGTCGTCGAGCTGAGCGCGCCCTCGACCAACGAGGTGCGCATCGACTTCGACATCCTCAACGCCACCGCGAACTACCACAGCTCGGCACCCGACTTCCAGCGCCACAACGGCACGCTGGTGTTCGCGCCCGGCGTCACCGCCATCACCGTGGCGCTGCCGGTGATCGACGACAGAGCGGCCGAAGGCATCGAGCTGGCCTGGATCAACCTGGACAGGCCGGTGAACGCCAGCGTGCCGCAGAAGCTGACGCCCATCGTCTTCGTCGACAACGACGCCACCGCGGGCGTGCCGGCCATCCATGTGAGCGACCCGGTCGTCGACGAAAGCGCCGGCCGGGCCAGCTTCATGGTCTGGCTGAACAAGCCGGCCACCAGCACCGTCACCGTGGCCTACGCCACGGCCGACGGCAGCGCCACCGCCGGCGCCGACTACCGCGCCGCCGGCGGTACGCTGCAGTTCGCGCCCGGCGAGGTGGTGAAGACGGTGCAGGTCGACATCCACGACGACACGGCGGCTGAATCGGACGAGCACTTTGTGATCCAGCTGTCCGCGCCCGTCAACGGCACGCTGGCCGACAGCGCCGGCCGCGCGCAGATCGGGGCCAGCGACGCCGCGCCGGCCGGCGAGCCCTGCGTCACGGTGCGCCCGGTGGCGGCCGACGAAAGCAGCGCCGCCCAGCAGGTGGTCGTGCAGCTGAGCGCACCCTCCACCAACGAGGTGCGCGTCAGCTTCGACATCCTCAACGCCACCGCCAACTACCACAGCTCGCAGCCCGATTTCCAGCGCCACAACGGCCTGCTGGTGTTCGCGCCCGGCGAAACCACCAAGCTGGTGGTGATGCCGCTGATCGACAACAGCGCGGCCGAGGCACGCGAGATGGCCTGGTTCGAGCTGAGCACGCCGGTCAATGCCGAGCTGCCGCAGCGGCTGTGGCCGATCTGGCTGCACGACAACGACGCCACGGCCGGCACGCCGGTGGCCTCGGTCAGCGATGCGGTGGTCGACGAACGCGCCGGCTACGCCACCTTCTTCGTCGCGCTGGACCGGCCGGCCACCGGGCTCGTCAGCATCGCCTACGCCACCGCCGATCAATCCACCACCGCCGGCGCCGACTACCGCGCCGTGAGCGGCACGCTGCAGTTCGCGCCTGGCGAGACGGTCAAGGCGGTGCTGGTCGACCTGGTCGACGACACCATCGCCGAGCCGGACGAGTTCTTCCGCCTGCAGCTTTCGGCCCCGGCCAACGCGGCGCTGGGCGACGCGGTGGGCGGCGGCGTGATCGGCCGCAACGATGCCGCGCTGGTTTCGCGCCCCCTGGTCAGCGCCACGCCGCTGACCGCCGGCGAGGCCGACACGGCCGCGTCATTCGTGATCCAGCTCAGCGCGCCGTCGATGAACGAGGTCAAGGTCGATTTCGACATCGCCAACGGCACCGCGAACTACCACTCGTCCACGCCCGACTTCCAGCGCCACAACGGCACGCTGGTCTTCGCGCCCGGCGAGACCACGCGCGTGCTGGTGGTGCCGCTCACCGACGACACCGCCGCCGAGGGCATCGAGGCCTTCACCCTCAGCCTGTCGAACCCGGTGAACGCGACGATCGCGCAAACCGCGGTCAGCGCGACGCTCATCGACGACGACAGCGGCGCCAAGGTCTACAGCGGCGGCCTCGGCGACGACCGGTACACCGTCACCAGCGCGCTCGACCGCATCGCCGAGGGGCCGAAGGGCGGCATCGACACCGTGCAATCGAGCGTCAGCTACACCCTGCCCGACAACGTCGAGCGCCTGCTGCTGAGCGGCAGCGCGGCCAACGGCTTCGGCAACGCCGGGCACAACATGTTCCGCGGCACCGCCGGCAACAACAGCTTCGACGGCGGCCCCGGCATCGACACCGCTGTCTTCGCCGGGCCGCGCGCCAACTACAGCTACGGCGGGTCGACGGAGAACCGCACGGTCACCGGCGCGGGCGACGGCACGGACACGCTGTTCAACATCGAACGCCTGCAGTTCAGCGACGCGGTGCTCGCCGGCGACACGCTGCCGGGCCAGAACGCCTACCTCGTCTACGCGATGCTCAACGCCGCCTTCGACGCCCCGCCGCCGGTCAGCGAGCTGAGCCGCTGGGTGGCGCAGTACGACCGCCTGGGCAGCACGCTGGACCTGGCGCAGGCCATGATTTCGCACTACGCACCCGGCGTGCCGGACGACGTGCTGGTGGCCCACCTGTGGGGCACCATCGTGGAGACGCCGATCCCGCTGGACGCGCTGATGCTCTACAGCGGCCTGGTCGCCGACGGCAGCTTCACGCAGGCGTCGCTGCTCGAACTGGTGTCCACGCTGGAGCTGAACACCGCGGAAATCGCAGGCATCGTCGGGCAGCCGGTGGTGCTGGATCCGGCGTACTTTGCGGTGGCGGGCTGACGTGCTGCGCCGGCGGGCCGCCGGGTCCCAGGCGGCGCACACTCCACCTTCCGGCCCGGACCACCCGCCAGCGGCCATTCCCGCCCATGCGCCCACCAGCCCACCCGTCCAAACATGCACAGCCCATCGACCCAAGCGCACGCACCGACGCTCATCATCATCGACATGCAACGCGGCATGGCGACGCCCGCATCCGGCGAGCGCAACAACGCCGGCGCGGAACAGGCCATCGCGCAGCTGCTCGCCGCCTGGCGGCAGGCCGGTGCGCCGGTCGTGCACGTGCGCCACATCTCCAGGACACCGGGCTCACCGTTCTGGCCCGGCCAGCCGGGCGTTGAATTCCAATCCGACCTGGCGCCGCTGGACACCGAGCACGTCGTCGAGAAGAACGTGCCCGACGCTTTCATCAACACCGGGCTCGAACGTTGGCTGCACGCCCGCGGCCTGAAGTCGGTGGCGATCGTCGGCGTCAGCACGAACAACTCGGTGGAGAACACGGCGCGCACGGCGGGCAATCTGGGCTTCGACACCCGCGTCGTGTCGGACGCTACCTTCGCATTTGCCAAGATCGATCACGCGGGCAATCGCCGCAGCGCCGACGACGTGCACGCGATGGCGCTGTCCAACCTGCACGGCGAGTACGCAACGGTCGTCACGGCGCGCGAGTTGCTGCAAGCGCTTGGGCGCTGCACCGGGGGCCACTCATGATTCACGTTGCCGTGGGCCCACACGGTCTGTAAAGCCGCCCTGCAGCTACGGGGTTCGGGGTGAACCGGTCAGCATCAAGGTGATGGGTTCAACATGGGTTCAACGAACGTTTTCGCAATTTCCAATGGAAGGCCAGCCGTCGGCGGTTCGTCAGCGAGCACCGGGGTTCATGATGCAGGGGCCCCCTGCGCTGTGGATGACGGCGCCTTGAGAGACAGCCTATGCCACTCGACACCGATCGCATCAATAAAGCCGTCTTGGCTCTGCTCTACCATCGACGCCAGTAACAAGTGAAAGCGTCGGTAGCCGGTCGGGTATCGCCCCGCGGGCGCGACAAGAATCCCCCGCTTCCAGCATCACTGCCCCACGCATGAGAAGTCTGTCGAAGAAGTGGCTCGCAATCGGGGTGGGCCTTGGGCTCTTGCTCACCGCAGGCTCTGCCTACATCAGTGCTTGGGCCTTGTTCGAGGCGCACAACGTCCGGCGTGGCTCGATCTCTTACTTCTTCGGCGTGCCGGCTTCCATCAAGCAGCTGCCCATCGTTCACGAATGCACGGCGCCAGTTTATCGGTGGCGCGGGCGCGACGGTGAGAGTTCGCCATTCATCGAGGTCGCTTATTCGAGCAGCGCGAGCGCCGACGACATCGTGAAGGCGTACGGCATCGCATTGAAGCCCGCAGCCTGCAAGCTGGCACGGACCGAATCCATGGGTTCTCAAACCCTGGCGGAGTTCGAATGCGGCGGGCCCGACATCCTGTCGACCAGCCTGCGCGTGGGCAGCGAGTCACCATGCGTGTCGGTCGAGCTGGGATTCATCGAGAACTATTGAATCGACGGAGATCTGAATGTCCAAGCGCGAAGACATCGTCGACGGCTCCGAGGCGGCCGGCAAGCAATACGGCCTGGTCTACACCTGCAATCTCGGCTGGCTGGACCTCGGCCACATGAATCCTCGGGAGATCCAGCCCAATGCCGGCGCAGCGGCCCTGTGGCGCCAGATGCAGTCGGGTGGTCCAGATGCCTCGGCGCCATGGTGCGGTTGGCCGTATGGGCGTGCATCCTGCGGCCCCGGTCCCGGCGGCGTGGCGCGAGGCCCGGACATGCCTGTGGCCTCACGCAAGGACACGACCATCCGCTTTCCGGACGGCGCCACGGGATTCAAGGTGGTGTCCGCGCAGCAGATGGGCAAGCGCCTGGGCCTGGGCGTGTCGGTGCGCGGCAACTTCCAGCGCGAATACGTGGTTCGGCACCGGCTGGGTGAACTGCAGAAACGCGCCGTGGCACTCAAGATCTTCATGGAAGTCAGCCTCGGCTTCGAACGCATGCAAGGCAAGTTCCCGTTCGGATTGGTGTCCGGGGACAGCAGCTTCAGCCGGGAAGACCTGGTGTCCAACCTCGTCGGCTTCTACATCGCCGTCGGCACGGTCACGAAGGGGCAGGTATTGGCTGCCGCTCGCCCGGTCTCGAAGTCTGCCGCGCTGCAGATATGGGATCGAGAAGGTTCGGTCGGCTCGCGCAAGAACTTCGAGTTCACACCGCAGCTGGCGACCAATACTGGCCACGACGACGGGCGCTCTTGCCGCGACGAATGCGTCGGCCAACCGCGCTCGTTCCCGGCATTCCTGTCCAGCGTCACCCCAGCCACCAAGGGACAGCTGTTCATCGACTTTCCGCGGCCGTGACGCGCTCCGGCGGCGGCCTCGCCCGGCCGGCCCCGGGTCACGACGCGCCCGGCACAGCGCTCAATCGGACGACAGCAGCACCAGCGACTCCTCCGCCCCCACCGCCAGGTGCAGCGCGCCATCGAAGGCCTCCACCCGCCGCCCGTCCAGGGTCCGCCAGCCGCTCACTTCGAGCGGCAGCAGGTTCAAGTGCACGGCCACGTCCACCCGTGAGCCGCGGTTGACGAGCACCACGCTCGCTGCGCCATCGGTGAAGCGAGTGAACGCGAGCCAGTCCTCGCCGCGCGCCAGTGAAACGAAGGCACCCGCGCGCCACTCCACCCGCTCGCGCCGCAGCCGCGCCAGCCGCTGCACGTGCGCCAGCAGCCCGTGGTCCCAGCTGGCGCCGGACCAGTCCATGCAGCGCCGGCAGTCCGGATCGGCGCCGCCGGCCATGCCGACCTCGTCGCCGTAGTACAGGCAGGGCACGCCCGGGTAGGCGAACAGCAGCGTCATGCCCAGCCGCGCCCGCGCCGCATTGCCGTCCAGGCGGGTGATGAAGCGCGGCGTGTCGTGGCTGCCGACCAGGTTGAACTGCACCAGCGCCGTGTCGTAGCCGATGGCCGAGCGGGCCCGCGTCAGCCAGTCCTCGACATCGCGCGTGGCCAGCGCCGCCCCGTGGCCGTTGACGTCCTGCCCCGCCAGCCAGGCCCACAGCGGCTGCGCGAAGCCGTAGTAGTTCATCGAGCCGTCTTCCTGGTCGCCCTGCAGCCAGCGGGTGGCCTCGCTCATGTGCTCGCCCAGCATGTAGGCCTGCGGGTTCTCGGCCTTGATGGCGCGCCGGATGCCACGCACATGGTGCGCGTTATTGTGCGCACCCGGCCCTTCACCCAGCATGTGGATGACGTCCAACCGCCAGCCGTCGATGGCATGGGGCGGGCGCAGCCAGCGCTTGACGATGGAATCCGGTCCTTCGTACACCGCCTCGCGCAGCGCGGGGTTGGCGAAGTCCAGCACCGGCAGCGAGTCGTGGCCTTTCCAGTAGATCGGGTGGCCGTCGCCATTGAAGGCGTACCAGCTGCGCCAGACCGATTCGCTGGACTGGTGCGCGCCCGGCTCGGCGTGGCTGCCCCAGCGGTTGAACCACGGGTGGTTGGTGCCGGTGTGGTTCAGCACCGCGTCCAGCACCACGCGCATGCCCCGTTCGCGCAGCGCCTGGCACAGCCGCGCCAGCGCCTCGTTGCCGCCCAGCGCGGGGTCGACGTTGTCGTAGTCCTCGGTGTCGTAGCGGTGGTTGCTGCCGGAGGTGAAGACCGGGTTCAGGTAGATCGCGGTCGCGCCGACGGTGTGCTGCACGTGGTCCAGCTGCGCGCGCAGGCCGTCCAGGTCGCCGCCGTAGAAGGACTGGTTGGCGTGCGCCGGGTCCAGCGGCTCGCCCCATTGCAGCTGCTTCGCGCGCAGCGCCGCGCTGCCGAAGACCGGCTCGCCCTCGCGGTCGCGCGCCGCGTCGCCCCGCGCGAAGCGGTCGGGGAACACCTGGTAGAAGACCTGGTCGCGCACCCAGGCCGGCGGCAGCTCGTGCACGGCACGGAAATGCAGCGCCTCCGGCGGCACGTGCGCATGCGCGCCGTCCGCGGCCAGCCAGTGCTGCCGGCCGCCATGCAGCACCTTGAACGCATACCGCGTGGCCGGGTTGCCGCCGTCCCAGGGCATCTCGGCGCGCCAGGCATGCAGCAAGCCGGCAGCACTGGCGACGCGGCCGGCGGGCTGCATCGGCAGCAGGTATTCCTCGTTGTCGGGCAGCACGCGCAGATAGACCGTGTCCAGCTGCGGCTGGTCGCTGAGCAGCGTCACGCGGCAGCCGCTGTCGCTGCGTTCGAGCCAGGGGGCGATGGGCGGGTGCAGCAGCAGCATCGGTGATCTCTCGGATTCGTTCGATGCCGGAATTCTTCGGCGCCCGCGGCGCAGCAATCATCCACCCGGGGGGTGGATCGTCGCGGTGGAGCGGCGCTTGAAGCGCCGCGCGTGGCAGCGCGGCCACGCGGGTTCACCCTAGGGCGATCGGCGGCGGTGCTTTCAACCGCGGGGCGGGACCAGGTGGTGCACGCGCTGCACCGCCTCCGCCCGCGAGCCGATGGCCAGCTTGCCGTAGACGCGGTTGATGTGCGTCTTCACCGTGGCCACCGAGACGTTGAGCCGCGTCGCGATCTGCTCGTTGGTGTAGTGCTGGCCGATCAGCTGCAGGATCTCCCACTCGCGCAGCGTCAGGTCGGCCGGCGGCGGCAGGCTGGACAGGCCGCTGGCCGCAGCGGCCGCGCTGGCCGCCGGCACCGCGGGCGTGGCCAGCATGCGCTGCAGGAGGCGCTGCGCCAGCGCCCGTTCGGCCGGATGCCGCACCAGCTGCGGCAGCGCCAGCAGCGCTTCCAGCACCGCGGCCAGCTTGGGCGCCAGCCACTGCGCATCCAGCAGCACGGCCTGCGCGGGCGTGGCCTGCAGCCAGGCCAGCAGCAGCTCGGCATCGGCCGGCGGCCCCAGCGCGCGCAGCAGCAGCAGGCGCGCGCGCAGGCGCAGCAGGCCGCGCCGCGCAAGCTGCGCGTCCCAGGCCAGCAGCTGCTCGCCCGGCAGCGGCATGCCAGCCAGCACGCCGGCAGCCGCGGCCAGCACCGCGGCGTGCCATTCCACCAGCGTCGATTGCTCGTCGGGCGGCGATTCCAGTTCGCGCGCGGCGGCCAGGGCCTCGGCATCCGGCCGCCGCGCCAGCCACCACAGCCGCGCGATGCGCTGGCCGTTGCGCCACTTATGGCAATGGAAGGCGAAAGCCAGGCGCCGGTCCAGCTCGGCCAGGCGCAGCGCGGCGCGCTCGTGCGCGTCCTGCTGCATCGCGGCCAGCGCGTCGATCACCAGGCCGGGAAAGGCGTCGTAGTGCGCCGGCGGCAGCGGTGGCGCCAGCGGTTCGTCGCCGGATCGCGGCGCGGTGCCCGCCGCGGCGTCCGGCGCGGCGTCTGGCGCGGCGTCCGGCGCGGCGCTGAAGGGTGCCGCCGCGTCGGGCGCCGCCGCGAAGGCCGCGGCGCGCAGGCGCTGCTGCAGGCGCTGACGCTCCAGCGCCTGCAGCGCCGGCGCATCGGCGATGCCGCGCTCGCGCGCCAGGCCGCGCGCGGCCTCCAGCGTGGCCTGCAACGCGGCCTCGTCGGCCAGTTCGTCGTGTGCGCGGGCCTGCACGCTCATCGCGTCCAGCGCCAGCATCGGCAGGTCGTCGCGGCCACAGGCGCGCACCAGCGCGGCCAGCGGGGCCAGCGCCTCGCGCGGGCGCCCGGCATCGAGCAGCGCAAAGCCCATCGCGTAGCGGGCCCACAGCGCCAGCGGCTGCAGGTCGTTGGCAAAGCCGGCCATCGCCTCGGCGGCGAACTGCAGCGCGTCGCGCGCCACGTCGAACACCTGCGCCAGCCGCGCGCGCAGCAGGGCCTGCACCGGCGGCGCCAGCGTGGTGCCCTGCTGCAAGCGGCGTTCGGCGGCATGCGGCACGCGTTCGACCTCGATCCACCAGGCCATCTGCAGCGGCAGCACCTCGGCCACGCCGGGCTCCATCGCCACGCTGTCCAGCAGCGGGCCCAGCACCCGGCGCTGCGGCCGCCACAGCAGCTGCCAGCCGGCCTGGCGCAGCAGGTCCAGCCGCTGCGCGGCGGTGCCGAAGGCCAGGGCCAGCGGCGCGGCGGCCTCGACGCGGTCGTGCTGCAGGTGCAGCGCCAGCGCCCGGGCCAGGGCCTGCGCGGCCGGGCCCGGGGCCAGCGCGAACCAGTCGGCCAGGGCCGAGCTGCCCGGCGGTGTGGATGCTGCCGCGGGGGCCGCGGCCTCCGCCGCCCCCGATGGTGCGGCCAGGCGATCGCGCGCCGACGACCATTCATGCGTCGGCCAGCCCAGCACCGCGGCGCAGCGCACGGCGTCGTCCCCGGCGGCCAGCACGGGCGCGGCCCGCAGTGCCAGCAGGCGCTGCACGGCGGCATCGGGCTCGGGGGGAAGATCGCTGGCGGCGTTCACGGCGGGCGGGAGTCAGGGGCGGGCTCAGGCGGACAGCCAGTCTATCGGCGGGCGTGCGCGCGGCCCTCGGCCACGGCCGAATGCCAAGACCGCACGCCATGGCCGCAAGCCGCGCCCGAGCCGGCCTTGCGCAGGCGCGTAGGGCGACGCGTCGCACCGAGCCGGGCGTCACCGCCGGCGCCTTGTTAGCGATGCTGCGCCAAGGAGAGCCCAGGGAGCCGGGGCCAGCCGGGCGAGCCGGGGCCGGGGCCGGGGCCGGGGCCGGGGCCGGGGCTGGGGCTGGGGCTGGGGCTGGGGCTGGGGCCGGGGCCGGGGCCGGGGCCGGGCAGTATGCTCGCCCGGATGTACGCCCAACGCTTCGGGCTGGCCCGCGAGCCGTTCTCGATCGCGCCCGATCCCCGTTTCCTGTTCATGAGCGAGCGCCACCGCGAGGCGCTGGCGCACCTGCTGTACGGCCTGCAGGGCGGCGGCGGCTTCGTGCTGCTGACCGGCGAGATCGGCGCTGGCAAGACCACCGTGTGCCGCGCCTTCCTCGACCAGATGCCGGCGCACTGCAACGTCGCCTACATCTTCAACCCGCGGCTGTCGGCGGTGGAGCTGCTGCACTCGGTGTGCGACGAGTTCGGCATCGGCGGCCTGCCGCCGGCGGCGCAGGCGACGGTCAAGGACTGCCTGGACCCGCTGAACGCCTTCCTGCTGCGCGCGCATGCGGAGCGGCGCAACAACGTGCTGATCGTCGACGAGGCGCAGAACCTCTCGGCCGACTTGCTGGAGCAGCTGCGCCTGTTGACCAACCTGGAGACGCACGAGCGCAAGCTGCTGCAGATCATCCTGATCGGCCAGCCCGAGCTGCGCAGCATGCTGGCCGAGCCGCCGCTGGCCGCGCTGGCGCAGCGGGTGATTGCGCGCTATCACCTGGGCGCCTTGTCCATGGACGAAACCGTGGCCTACGTGCGGCACCGCCTCGCGGTGGCCGGGCTGGCGGGCGCGCTGCCCTTCGATGCCCCGGCGCTGAAGCGGCTGCATGGGCTGTCCGGCGGCGTACCGCGGCGCATCAACCTGCTGGCCGACCGGGCGCTGCTGGGCGCCTGGAGCCACGACAAGGAGCGGGTGGACGGCGCGACGGTGGAGCAGGCTGCGCGCGAGGTGTTCGGCGACACGGCGCGAAGGCCGTCCGGCAAGGCGCCCGCCGTGCCGCGCGCGGCCGCGCGCCGCCCGCCCGTGCTGCTGGCGGGCGTGGCCGGCGCGGTGGGCCTGGCGGTCGGCGCGGGGCTGTGGGCCGCGGCCTCGCACTGGCCGGGCATGGGGCGGGTCGCCGGCGGGCCGGCGGATGGGGCCTCCGCCCCGGCGCTGGCCGTGGCCGCGGGCACTGCGCGAGCGGCGCCGGGCATGCCGCACCCGAGCGCAGCGGCAGCGTCCGGCGCGGCAAGGACCCCTGCGCCCGAGGTGCCGGCCGCCGCCAACGCGGCCACGCTGGCCGAGCGGCTGCGCACGCTGGACCCCGACACCACCGCCGCGTGGCGCGCGCTGGCCGCGCTGTGGCCCGGCACGCCCGCGGCCGACGATCCCTGCGGCGCCGGCCAGCCGCTGCGCTGCCACCGCAGCACGGCGATGACGCTGGCGCAGATCCGCCAGCTCGACCGGCCCGGACTGATGACGCTTGAAGTACGCGGCAGCACCCCGGTGCCGGTGCTGCTCCGCGGCCTGTCGCGCGATCGGGCGCTGCTGCAGCTGGGCCCCGGCGCGCCGGTGGCCGTGCCGCTGGCCGAGCTGGGCGCCCATTGGCGCGGCGACTTCGCCACGCTGTGGCGCGTGGCGCCCGACGCGCCGGCCGATGCCGAGCCCGAGACCCAGGCGCGCTGGCTGGCCGCGCGCCTGGCCGGCCATGGTGCCGCCGCCGCTCCCGCCATGCCCGTCTCAAGGCCCGGCCCGGCCTCCGCCTCCATGGCCGCCGCCACGGCGGCGTCGGCCATCGGCCTGCCGCGCCTGCGCCAGCGCATCGCCGCCTTCCAGCGTGCGCAAGGCCTGCCGCCGGACGGCCGCGCCGGCCCGCTGACGCTGATGCAGTGGAACCGCGCCGCCGGCGTCGACGAACCGCACTTGATCCAGGAGCCCTGATGTCCTACGTGCTCGATGCGCTGCGCCGCGCCGAGGCCGAACGCACCCGCGGCACGGTGCCCGGCCTGGACGCCCAGCCGCTGGCCGGCAGCACGGCTGGGCCGCCAGCGCGCTCGGCGCCGGCGTGGCCGCTTCTTTCAGGCGTTGGCGTGGTGATGCTGGCGATCGGCGGCGGCATCGCCTGGTGGGCGGCGCGGCCGCCGGCCACGGTGCTGTCTTCTGCAGTGCCTGCGGCGGTGCCGGGCGCCGTGCCGGGCGGCGCCGCTTCCACGGCCACGGCCGCCGCTGCAGGCACCACCGCCTTGGCGCCGACCGCGCTGGCGCCAGCCCCATCCATCCCGGTCACGGCCGCGCCGGCAACGGTCTCGCCGCTGCCGCCGCCGGCACCGCTCACCACGCAGCCATCAGCGCCGCCGGCGCCGGCCCAAGCCGCGGCGGCCGGGGCACGCAGCGCGGCGGTCACGTCTCCGCCGGCAGCGACGCCGCCCCCAGCAGTGGCGCCCCGGCCAGCTGTGGCGCCGCCGCCGACAGTGGCGCCGCCCCCAGTCGTTGCGCCGCAGCCAGCAGTGGCGCCGCCGCCAGCAGTGGCGCCGCCGCCGGCAGTGGCGCCGCCGCCGGCAGTCGCGCCGGCCTCCAGCCCAGCCACTGGTGAGTTGCACGCAAAGTCAGCGGCCAGCGCCGCACCGTCGATCAGCGGTGCCCGGCCAGCACCGGCCGTGGCAAGCGCCCGCGCCGCTTCGGTGCCCGCCGCACGGCTCTCCGCCTCACCGCCACCCGTCGCACCGCCACCCGCCGCGCCCGAGCGCCTGCCCGCGTTGGCCGAGTTGCCCGAGCCGCTGCGCCGCGACGTGCCCGCGCTGCGTTTCGGCGGCGCCATGGATTCACGGCAGCCGGCAGCACGCATGCTGATCATCAACGGCCAGGTCTTCCGCGAAGGCGATGCCGTCGCGCCCGGCCTCACGCTGCAGACCATCCGCCTGCGCAGCGCGGTGTTCGAGTTCCGCGGCCAGCGTTTCGAGGCCGCCTACTGAACCCCGCCAAGTCCCACTGAGCTTCGCTGAACTCCGCTGAGCTGCGTTGAGCCCCATAGAGCCCGACCGAGCCGCCGCTAACGCCGATTCAGTAAGGAACGTAGACGCGCTCCGACGGCGCCTGGGCCAGCATGTCGCACAGCCGGCGCAGCGAGGCGATCACCGCCTGGCGCTCGCCGTCCTCGATGCGGGCGACGGCGGCCTGCAGGCCTTCGTCGTCATCCGCGTCATGCAATTGCGCCAGCAGATCGCTCAAGGAACTGCGGTCGGCGCGCAGCGCGCGCCGTGATGGGGTGGGAAACGGGACAACCATCCCCGCATGCTAGGCAGCACGGCGCGCCGGACCGAGTGACTTTTGCCACCCAACCCCCCTCGAACGGGGCAGAAGCCGCCGATCTGCGTGTCGGACTTTCCCCGAGCAAAACCGCGCAAACACGAAAAAGTCGCAGCTTGGGGGCTGTTGGAGGCCGTTAACGGCCGCGCGGCCAGCCCCCGGCGCTGCCGCTCACCAGCGGTCGGACCGGATCTGCGGCAGCCACGCACCGTCGCGCAGCAGGTACACCGCCACCGCGGAATAACGCTGCTCGCCATCGGCACCGAAGCGCATCGACCCGGTCACCGGCGCCTGGCCGTCGAAGCTGGGATTCTTCAGCCGCTCCAGCAGCTTGGTGCGGTCGGCGCTGTCGTTGCGCGAGATGGCGTCGGCCACCAGGTAGACCGCGTCGTAGGCGTAGTGCGCGCCGTACACCGGCTCGCCCTTGAAGCGCTGGCGGAAGCCCTCGAGGAAGGGCTTGCCGTTCGGGAACTCGCGCGCCTCGACGATGGGGCTGGTGGCGTAGATGGCCGCCACCTGGCTCGCCACCTTGGCGAGCTTGTCGGTCTTGATCGTGTCGCCGCCCAGGATGCGCAGCTTGGACAGCCCGGCCGCGTTGGCTTGCTTGACCAGCGCCTCGACCTGGTAGTCGTTCAGCGTGGTCACCAGCACGTCGACGTTGGCCTTCTTCATCTCGCCGACGAAGGCGTTGAAGTCGGTGATCTTGTCGTCGAAGGACTGGCGCAGCGCCACCTCGCGCTTCTGCTTGGTGATCTCGCCTGCGGCGGAATCCGCCAGGCCCTTGCCGTAGGGCGTGCCATCGTCGGCCACGGCGAAGCGCTGGGCACCCGCCAGCTGGGCGGCGTACGAGCCCATCGCGCGGGCCTGCAGCGCGTCGTTGGCCACCAGGCGCAGCGTCGTCGCGTGGCCCTTCTGCGTGTACTCGGGCTTGGTCGAGATCGCCAGCTGCGGCACGCCCGCCTTGGCATAGATCGGCGACGCGGCGATGCTGACGCCCGAGTTCAGGTGCGCCAGCGCCACCGTGATGCCGGCGTCCACCAGCTGCTGCGCCGCGGCCTCGCCGGTCTTGGCGTCGGCCTTGTCGTCGGCGGTCACCAGTTCCAGCTGGGCGCGGCCCGAGCCCATGCGCACGCCGCCCTTGGCGTTGATCTCGTCGATGGCCATCTTGGCGCCGTTGACCATGTCCTGGCCCAGCGCACCCAGGTTGCCCGACAGCGGCTGGCCGACGCCGATCTTCACGGTCGACGGTTCGCGGCTGCAGCCCGCCACCAGCGCCGCGGCTGCCACCGCGCATGCCACCAACCCGGCCCGGCGGGCCAGTTCCCAGGATCCACGCATCTTCGCCGTCATCTCGGTTCCCAATCGCCCAACGCGGCACCGTCAGGACAGGCCGGCCATCCCGGGTGGCCCGTCCTCAGCCGCGGCGGAATTCTGGGGGCCTGCGCCGCGCCTTGTCTCGGGGCTTGCCCGCAGGCGGCGCTCATTCGGTGATCCTGCACGATGTAGTAGCGTGCGCACCGTGACTTCCTTAAGCGCCAGCCTGCCGAAACCGAGAGTCCATCGCTGGCTGCTGGCCGCGGCGTGGTTGGCCACCGCGGCGCTGCTGTGCGCGCTGGCCTGGCAGTTCAGCCTGCAGCGCGCCGGCGCGGCGCTGCAGGCCAAGGCCCAGCGCCATGCCGCCGCGCTGGCGGCCGACCTGGGGCAAGCGCTGGAGAAGTACGAGACCCTGCCCTTCGTGATCTCGCTGCAGGCCGAGGTGCTGCAGGGCCTGCAGCAACCGAGCGATGCGGGCCGCCTGCAGGCGCTGAACCAGTACCTGGCCGAGGTGCAGCAGCGCGCGCAGGTGGCCGCTGCCTACGTGATCGACCACGACGGGCTGACCATCGCCGCCAGCAACTGGCGCGAGCCGCAGACCTTCGTCGGCAACAACTACGCGTTTCGCCCCTATGCGCGCGACGCGCTGGCCGGCGGCGTCGGCCGCTTCTACGGCATCGGCGCCACCACGGCCCAACCCGGTTATTTCCTCGCCCATCCGGTGTCCGACCCCGCGGCGCCGCACGGCCGGCCGCTGGGCGCGGTGGTGCTGAAGATCAGCCTCGACGGCTTCGAGCGCACCTGGTCCGCGAACGACGAGCCGGCGGCGCTGGTCGATGCCGCGGGCGTCATCTTCCTGAGCAGCCAGCCGGGGCTGAAGTACCGCAGCCTCGGCGCCTTGGGCGAGGCCACGCGCCGCCGCATCGCCGAGACGCAGCAGTACGTGGGCCAGCGCATCGATCCGCTGCCCGCGGCCGCCGCAGCGCAGCGCACCGTGGCGCGGCCGGTGGGGCCGCTGGGCTGGCGGCTGATGCTCTTCATCGACGACGCGCCCGCGCGCCAGGCCGCGCGCAGCAGCGCCTGGGGCAGCGCGCTGCTGGTGCTGGCCGCCGGCCTGGGCGCCTGGGCCTGGGCGCAGCGCCGCGCGCATGCCCGCAGCCTGGACGCCGCGCGCCAGGCGCTGAGCGAGGCCTCGACGCTGCTGGAGCAGCGCATCGCCGACCGCACCACCGAGCTGGTGCGCGCCAACCAGGACCTGGCCGAGCGCTATGCCGAGCTGCAGCAGGCCGAGGGCCTGCTGCGCCGCACCCAGGACGAGCTGGTTCAGGCCGGCAAGCTCGGCATGCTGGGCCAGATGGCCGCCGGCATGACGCACGAGCTGAACCAGCCGCTCACCGCGGTGAAGGCCTTCGCCGACAACGCGGTCGCCTTCCTCGACCAGGACGACCGGCCCAGCGTGCGCGAGAACCTGCGCCACATCAGCGACGCCTGCAGCCGCATGGGCCGCCTGATCGGCCAGCTGAAGGGTTTTGCGCGGCGCAGCGGCGGCGCCGCCGACGAAGGCGTCGGACCGGTGGACCTGGCGCTGTCGATCCGCAATGCCGCGCTGCTGCTGGAGGCGGACTACCGCCAGCACCACGCCACGCTGGCGATCACCGCGCCGGCCAGCGCGTGCGTGACGGGTGACGCCGTGCGCATCGAGCAGGTGCTGGTGAACCTGCTGAAGAACGCGCTCGACGCGGTGGCCGGCTGCGACGAGCGGCGGGTGCAGCTGGTGCTGTCCACGGAACGCGGCGGCGAGACAGCCGAAGCGGTCGTCACCATCACCGACACCGGCCCGGGCATCGCACCGCAGGCGCGCGGGCGCCTGTTCGAGCCCTTCTTCACCACCAAGCCCTCGGGCCAGGGCCTGGGATTGGGCCTGGCGATCTCGTCGTCCATCGTGCAGGCCATGGGCGGCCGGCTCGAGGCGGCCGATGCCGCGGGGGGCGCGCAATTCACCTTGCGGCTGCCGCTGCTGGCGGCGCAGGAAGCGGCCACGGGCCAGGAGAGTGCATGACGCGAGCCGAGCGCCAGGATGATCGTCCGCCGTGCCCATCGGACAAGGAGCCGTCATGACGGTCCTGCTGGTCGAGGACGAGGCCAGCGTGCGGCTGGCGACCAGCCAGTCCTTGAAACTGGCGCGGCTGGCCGTCGACGCCGTAGCGACGATGGAAGAGGCGCTGGGCGTGCTAACGCCTGAATTCGATGGCGTCGTGATCACCGACGTTCGCCTGCCCGGCCGCTCGGGGCTGGACCTGCTGCAGCAGGCGGTGCAGCTGGACCGCGAGCTGCCGGTGATCCTGGTCACCGGCCATGGCGACGTCGCGATGGCGGTGCAGGCGATGCGCGACGGCGCCTACGACTTCGTCGAGAAGCCCTTCAGCGCCGAGCACCTGGTGGCCGTGGTGCGGCGCGCGCTGGACAAGCGCCGCCTGGTGCTGGAAAACCGCCGCCTGCGCGCCGCGGTCGATTCAGCGGCCGATCCGCCGCACCCGCTGCTGGGCCAGTCGGCCCCGATGCAGCGGCTGCGCCAGTTCGTCGCCACGATCGGGCCCACCGGCGCCGACGTGCTGATCAACGGCGAGACCGGCACCGGCAAGGAAGTGCTGGCGCGCGCGCTGCACGCGGCGGGAGCCGGGCGCACGCCGAATGCCGCCGGCCCCGGCGGTTCACCGGGTGCCGCGGCCACCGGCACCGGCCCCTTCGTCGCCATCAACTGCGCGGCGCTGCCCGAGACCATGTTCGAAAGCGAGATGTTCGGCCACGAGGCCGGCGCCTTCACCGGCGCGCAGAAGCGGCGCATCGGCAAGTTCGAATTCGCGCGCGGCGGCACCGTATTCCTGGACGAACTGGAATCGATGCCGCTCGCTTTGCAGGCCAAGCTGCTGCGCGTGCTGCAGGAACGCAGCGTCGAGCGGCTGGGCGGCAATGCCTCGGTGCCGGTGGACTGCCGCGTGGTCTGCGCCAGCAAGGCCGACCTGGCGGCGCTGTCGGCCGCCGGCCAGTTCCGCGCCGACCTGTACTACCGCATCGCCACCGTCTCGGTCGACCTGCCGCCCTTGCGCGCGCATCCGGAAGACATCCCGCTGCTGCTCGCCCACTTCGTGCAGCAGGCCTGCCGGCGCTACCAGCGCCCGGTGCCCGACTGGACCCCGCAGCAGCTGGCCGACTGGTCCGCCCGGCCCTGGCCCGGCAATGTGCGTGAGCTGAAGGGCTTCGCCGAACGCCTGGTGCTGGGCGTCGGCGAGACAGCGCCGGCGGCCGATGCGGAACCGCTGCCGCTGCCCAAGCGCCTGGAACTGGTCGAGAAGAAATGGCTGCGCGAAGCCCTGGCCGCCGCAGACGGCCAGGTGGCCGTGGCCGCCGAACGCCTGGGCATCCCGAAGAAGACGCTCTACGACAAGCTCAAGCGCTACGAGATTGGGGGCAGCGCCTGAATCAACGCAGGTTCGTCGGCTGATGCGCACCGCTGGCGATGCGCTGCGCGCCGCCCCAACAGGATCAGGGCGGGGAGGAGGCGCTTCCCAGCCGCCGCTCGGGCTCGTGCCGATGCAGGTATTTCGTCAGTGAGTCGGGCGGAGAGTCCAGGCCCAGGTCTTCCAGGATCTGGCCGACGCTGCCGCGGTGGTAGCTGCCATGCGTGATGACGTGCAGCAGCATCTCCTCGCACGACATGGCGCCGCGGTCGCCATCGACGAACGCGAAGTGCACGCGCTGCTTCAAGCGCTCGGCGCTGACCGTCGAGACGAACTGCAGGTACCAGGGTCCGTCGCGCGGACGGCCTCGACCAGGGCCGGCAGGCCGGGTGTCGCTTCCGAGTTCGTGCCCTGGAAGGGCGGCGTGGCGATGCCGCCGGTCAGATGGTCCTGAAAGATCCGGTCCACGACATGGACGTGATCGAGCACCTGAAGCATGGCGCGCAGCCGATCGGGATAGCGCTGGGCATCGAAGGCCGCGAGTGCCGCGTGGAGTTCCACGTTGGCCCACGCCTTGTGTTCGAACAGTGAGACGAGGGTGCTGTTCACCGCGGGGGCCAGCCGGCCTATCGTCCGCCGCGCGGCTTGCGCGGGGCGGTGGCCTTCTTGGCGGGGGCCGGTGCCGGCGCCTGCTGGGCCGCCGCGCTGCCGCCCAGCAGCGATACGCCCTCGATGCCGGCGAAGAGCTTCGCGGCCTTGACCTTGATCTCCAGCAGCTCGTCGGCGCTGACCGAATGGCGGCCGGTGGTGCGGTCGACGTGGATGCTGAATTCCACGTCCTTGCCGGCGTGGGACAAGAGGCCGCTGGTGAACTCGTAGTCCTCGCGCTCCATCGGCTGGCCCTCGGCCTTGGGGTCGTAGTCCTCGTACTCGATGCGGCCGATTTCACCGCTGGCCAGGTCCAGCAGCCCGGTGGCGGTGATGACCTCGTCGGTCAGTTCGCTGTGAATCTTGATCGGCAGCTTCAGGTCCACGGCGGCACGGCGTCGGACGACGCTAAGAAAATGGGGGGTAGATTCTGGCACGTGGCGCGTTGCAGGCCTTGCCGCGTCGTGGGGATCATCGTAGATCCCCCTCTGATGTCAACGCGTTCAGGAATGCCACCAGGTCGGCGAGGTCCTGCGGCGAGAATGACGAGCCCTGCTGCGACGGGCCGCCCACGCGATAGCGAAGCTCCAACTCCACCGCTGCCTCGAGCGTGGGCAGGCTCCCATCGTGCATGTAGGGTGCCGTGCGCGCCACGTTGCGCAGTGGCGGGGTCTTGAACTTGCCAATGTCTGCCGCAACGCCTGTAACGAGATACCGGCCAAGCTCGGAGAAGCCGGGGTCTTCGTTCAGTAAGTCAACCGGCGTGCGGCCCAGCGCCGGCCTTACCGATGCGCGCCTCGCCATTTCATGCAAACGCTCGCTCACACTTGCCAGGCTGACCGCGATCGAGTGGAACCCATGATCCGTCAACGTCGGGCGAGCGCCTTCTACGGTGTGGCACCGCGCGCACTCATATCGGCCACGAAATAGCGCCCACCCGCGCTCCGCAGATGCCGTGATCGCCGCAACGTCACCGCTCAAATACCGGTCAAATGGCGTCGGACCGGAAATGAGGGTTCGCTGGAACGAGGCCAACGCATCCGCCACGTGACTGGCGCCGATGCAGCCTGGCGACACCCGATAGGCATCTCGGAAGGCACTCCGGTAGACAGCATCGGATTGCAGTACTTTCAGCACGGCGGCAATGTCGGACAAACCGTGCTCGATAGGGCTTGTCAATGGATCAAGCGCCTGAGCTTCAAGCGTGCGCCGGCGGCCATCCCAAAAGAGGGTCTTCTGGGATGCAACGTCCAGCAGACTCGGTGCGTTGCGCAACCCTGTACGCCCGCCAGCACCCGTCGATACAGGACGCGAATCGGCGAACGCCAGGTCAGGGGGGTGGCACGTGGCACATGAAACTCGGCCATCAGCGCTCAGACGAGGATCGCCGAATATCTGCCTGCCAAGCCGCTCAGCGTCTGGTTCAGATCGTTCAGCGACGGACAGGATCTCGCTGCTTGCACAAGCACTGACAGGGCTGTCCACATTTGAGGCGCAGCCCCAACACGCCATTGCCGGCAGCAAGAGACGCAAGCAACGCAATAGTCGGCGAAAAGTATTCATCATCATCCCTGCCCGCAAGCGCCGAACACCCAGTCTGAATAGTGCTCGGCCACCGAGAAAGCGTCCAGACCGACCGGAAACTCCGCACGCTTCAATGGACGCCCCGCCGACAGGCTGTAGACGCCTGCGATCTGGCCGCCTGCGTTGCGGATCGTCCCCCAAGCCCGCTGCCCCGTCAGCGGATCGATGGGGATTCGGCGCAAATGACGACGCGGAGCCGCAAAGCGTGGATCCCGCAGCAAGTCCGTCAATTCGGCTGGGCAACTCGGGGATGCACCGCTCTGGCGATACTGCACCAATGCCACGCGAAATTCGTCACCGACAGTGAGCAGTAGCTGCTCTGCGTTGTGGCGTTGAAGGATCTCACCCGTGCGCACCGAAGACGCCGCCGCGACGCTGATCACTGCCACAGCGATCAACAACATCAGGTACGAGTACCCGCCCGCCGGTGCACGACGGAGCGGCCTACCACTGGGCATAGGCCGTACCGTCACGCGCGGTGCGCTCAGAGCTGCTGTGTAGGTCGTAGACGGCACCCGGGAAGCCGGCGGGCACCGGCACGACAACCCAGGTCTCGACCGACTCCGTCAGCGGGTCCATTGGCACCGCAGCCAAGTAGCGCGCCGTCACCAGTTCATCCAGACTCTCAGGAAATCGGCCGTTATCACCGTAAAACTTCCCGATGGCATCACGCGTCACGCGCAGGTTCTCGCGCAGCACCGCTTCCTTTGCCAAGTCGACCTGCCCCCAGTATCGCGGCGCGACCAAAGTCATCAGTACCGCAACGATCGCCAGCACAACGAGCAACTCAATCAGCGTGAAACCGGGTCGCGGCCGCCGGGCAGACCGTGCGCGGCACTGATGCAGAACGCTCACCATAGCCGGTAGGGGATCCCGTTCAGACCGACCACGGCCGAGCGGGAAAAGACGTCATACACGTCGTCGCCCTCCTGAGGATCGTCCGGTTCACTGGCATAGCTGCGCAATCCCCAGCCATGGTCGCCGGCACTGGCCGTGGACGCGTCGGTCATGTCGAAAAACGGATCACGCGGCAGGCGGCGCAGGAAGTACAGTTTGCGGCCCTGTGGGTCGCGGGCGTCCTGGACTCCATCGACCAGTATCTGCAAGCTTGCAGGGTAGCCCGTGGTTCCGACGCTGCGCGGGATGCGTCCCTCGTCACCCGCGCGCTTGTAGGCATCCAGCGCCGCACGGATCTCCCGCAAGGCGCTCCGCAGTTCCTGCTCCTTCGCACGCTGCACGTGAATTTGCGCCAGCGGCACCGTAATCGCCGCCAGCGTCGCCAGGATCGCCAGTGTGACGATCAGCTCGATCAGCGTGAAGCCACGACGCACCACCGCAACGTCACTCGGCAATGGTCACCGCCAGCGCGGGTGGCAGGGTGAAGGGCAGCGCGCGGCCGCCGGGCCCCAGCGGACTCATGCTCTGCAGCAGGATGCGCGTCTCTCCGGTGGGGGCATCAGAAACCACCTTGAAGTGCATCGTCGCAACAACGCCCTGCCCCTTCGCACCCTCCCCGCGGACCTGCGCCGGGGCCAGTCGCAGTTGGCCTGCCGTCGTCACCTCGGTACCGAAGGTCGCGGTGGCGCCGCCCTGGCGCAGCCAGTCACCCTCAACGACTTCGAGTAGCTGAAAGACGAGCGGGTCGAAGGCCAGCAGCAGGGGAACGGACGACAGAGCCTGGTCGCTGCTGAGCAGCAGGTTCATCGTCACCGCCTCGCCACGTCGCGCAACTGCAGGTGCCTGCCACCGTGCCCCCACGGAACCTGACGCTACGACGGCTGCGGGCTCCGCAAACGTGGTCGCTACGCCCGGTCCGGAAATTCCAGCCGTGCCGCCCGGACTCAGCGGTACAACCGAGCTGCTCCCCGGCTGGAGCGATGCCCGGGTGCCGCTTACGGAATCGCCACTACTGGGAGCTGAAGCGGATGGCGCGGTCCCAGCGGTCACAACCCCGACTGCTGCACCGTTCGACCACGCACCGACATTGCTTTCGGTGCCGCTCTCGAACTCCTGCTGGTCGGCACTCGGCCGCTGCACGTTGCGCAAGACGCGCGGAGTGATCGACAGCACAATCTCGGTCTTCGCACCGTCGGCAGCCTGGCTGCCGAACAGTCGGCCAAGAACCGGCAACTCACCTACGCCTGGCACCTTGTTCGCGGTGCGCCGATCCTCGTCGTTGATGAGTCCGGCCAGCACCTGGTTTTCTCCGTCGCGCAGGCGCAGCACGGTGGACGCAGTGCGCGTACCAAGTTGGTATGCCAGCGTGCCCGACTTCGTCTGTATCTGGTTGATGATGTTGCTCACCTCGAGCGTTATCTTGATGGCCACCTCGTTGTCGAGGTAGACCGTCGGCTCGACATCCAACTTCAGGCCCACGTCGACGTAGTTGACCGACTCTGAGACGAAACCAGTCGACGTCGACGTGGTGGTGATGTTGGGCACGCGCTCGCCAATGTGAATCTTGGCCTTCTCCCGGTTGCGTGCGCGGATGCGCGGGTTGGCCAGGATGTTGGCATCCGAGTCGGTCTTCTTCGCCACAATCGTTCCAGAGCCGACCGCAGCACCGATCGCCGACGAATTGATGTGACGGAGGTCGTTCAATGTCAGCGTGCCGGCCGAGCCCGCGGCCGCCAGCGGCGTCAGGGTGATCTGGTCGGGCCAACGGATGCCAAGATCCAGCAGGCGCGTGCGCTTGATCTCGAGGATTTCCACTTCGAGCATCACTTCCGCCTCTGGCACGTCGTGCACCGCAACGATGCGTTCGGCGATTCGCAACGTCTCAGGCGTGTCGCGCACGATCACCAGGTTGAGCTTTTCGTCGACCACGGCATCCCGCAGCTTCAGCAGCGATTTCAGCGTAGCCGCCACCGTCTTTGCGTCAGCGTTCGCCAGGTAGAAGGTGCGCACCGACAGTTCCTGCAAGTCCTTCTGCTTGGCCGCTGTATTCGGGAACACCAGTACCGAATTGGCGTCCAGAACGCGCATATCCAGCTGGTTGGATAGCAACAGCATCTTCAACGCCGATTCGATCGTCGAATTCCTCAGGAAGATCGACGATTTCTGGTCCGCGCGCAGATCCTTGTCCAGCACGAAGTTCAGCCCTGAAGAGCGCGAGATCATCTCGAATACGGTCTTCAGCGGCGTATCGCGGAACTCGATCGAGATTGGCTTGCGGTACGCGGCTGCCAACGCCTGGCCACGTGAGCCGCCACCGGCACCGGCCTTCTCGATGGCCTCGTTGGCGCGCTGCAGAAGGTCGGCGGCGCGTCGATCGGACGGGTTCTCCGTCAGCACGGCTCGGGCGCGCGTGCGCGCAAGCTCCCAGTCACTGCGTTGCACGGCGCTGTCGGCCTCGCGCATCAGGCGATCCCAGCGGCGTCGGTGGTCGGACAAGCGCAATCCAGACAGCGCACGTTCGTTGGCTGACGACACCTGCAACACCTGGCGGTAAAGATGCTCGGCCTGCTCGACCTGTCCCCTCTCGCGCGCTTGCTCGGCTTCCGCCAGCCGGTCGGCAACCAGCCGGTCGCGTGTGCGCAGGTAGGCGATGCGGTATTCGGCCGAGCCCGGCTCGATGCGACTTGCCTGCTCGAAGCGCTCAATGGCCTCGGCCAACTTGCCCTCTGTCAGCCGCGCCTGGCCTTCGCGGTAGGCCGACTGCGCCGCGCAGCCGGCCAGCACGACAGCGACAAGCAGGCAGGCAATGGCGTGCGGCAGGCGGTGTGCGAGGGCCACGATCACAGCACGTCTCCGATCGAAAGGCGATGCTGCTGCCCAGTCGAGACATGCACCAAGGTCATTGAAGGCGGCTCGATTCTTTCTACACGCCAGATCGACTCGATCACCTGGCCACTGCGCACCACGAAGATGTCCTCATCACGCAAAAGAAAGACCTCCCATTGACGGCCGTCATACTGCTTGCCGGCCACCTTGTATGTCGGGGACAGCGCCGGGGGTGGTGTTCCGGCCGCTTGAGCGGGTGCCAGCGGAGGGGGCGCAACGACGTGCCAGGCGGCGCGCCCGAACAGGTCTGCTGCGACCGGACGTTCAGGCTCGAACCAAGCTCGCCGCTGCACCAATGCCTCGATGCGGACTGGCTCGGATGCGGCCTGTGGGGAACGCCCGGCGCCCGTTCGCGACGTTGTGCTGGGCGCCATCGTGGCACCCGGTTTCGCCCGATCCACGGTTCCGGCGCGCGGCCGCACCAGCCCGGCCGGCGTCTTGTCACCGAAGAAGGCAAGCCAGGCTGACACGGCCAGCAGCGCCAGCAGCACCATCCACCGGCGTGAGCGCAACGGCGCACCCATCATCGCTGCCCCCCTGAGGGGTCAGAGTGCACGCCAACAGCGGCAAACCACAGCGACAGGCGCACCCGCGCCTGCAGGTCACTCTCTGCCGCTGACTGGCGCTGGAACAGCACTTGGTCGATCGACAGATTTGGCATGTCACGCAGGGCCGTGTCCAGCGCCGCGCGCAGGCGTGGATAGGTGCCTGCGACCGGCACGCTGATCTGAAGACGCTGCAGCGCCATCGGCTTGTCTTCGGTGTGCTGAAACTCTGCTTGCTTCCAGGCCAGATCTGCCAGCGTCAGCGCGACCAGGTGCTGCACCTGCTCGGCGGCGCTGTCACCGGAGGGCAGTACGGCCCGGAAGTGGGCGAGCCGTCGTACATCGTCAGCCAGCGTGCGACGCCGCTTGGCCTCCTCTGCACTGATCACAGGTGGCGTCACTGCACCGGCAACAGCCAGGCGGTGCTGCAAGTCAGCACGTTCGACGACGTGCAACCACGCGGCGGCGGAGAGCAGCGCCAGCATCAGTACCGGCCAGGCGCCGTGGCGCCACCATGCGATCTCGCATGCCAGGCGCCAGCGCGCCGGATTGAGCAGCATGCGTCTCATGGCTCGAGCGCCAGATCAAAGTTCAGTCGCGGCAGGGGGCGGCCGAGCACGTCCCTCTCCTCCACGCGCAACAGTTGCACGGCGCGGAACGGGCGACGCTGACCCAGACGATTGGCATGCGACAGCAAGTCGTCCAGCGTCGCGCCCTCGGTGAGGACCCGGACAACACCACGCTCGGCATTGGGCTCGACCGACAGCACAGCCACGTGGGGCGCCGCCTCGGTTTCCAGCGCACGGAAGATGGCTGGCCACGGCGCGTTCAGCTGCCGCACGACGCGATTGACGCGCAGCCGCTCGGCTCCGGTCAGCCGGCCCGATCCAGTGGTCTCGATGGACGCGTCTTTCGCCGGCAATTGACCAGCGTGGCGGGAGAGCTCGGCTCTCTCAAGCCGCTGCTGCAGGTCGAGCACGCGCCACGCAGCCACTGCCATCAAGGCAAACGAAAGTACCAACAACGCGCCAGCGGTGCTGCGCGCGCGCAGGCCAGAGGCATGGCCCCACAGCAGCGCGCTTCGCCCCGGCGTGAGATTCACCGGGCGGCTCACGCACCGCCTCCATCCATCGCAGCGGCCCAGGCGGCCTCTGAAGCCGGCAATGCATCACCCGGTGCGGCCCAGGGCGCAGCCATCCGCCGCAGCTCGGCAATAGGCGCCCCAGCGGATGGGTCGCGGTGCTCAGCCGGCACAGCAGCGAAGGTGCCTCCGGCAAGCGTCGGCGAAGTCACCATCAGTTGCAGCGCGGATGGGGCGATTGGCAAACCAGACTGCGCCACGGCCAGCGCCCGTGCCTCGGCCACGGCGAGCACGGCCGCCTCCTCGTCTGACATGGCGGGACAACGCAGCGATCGCCACGCTTGCACGCGACCTAATTCGTCGGCCTGGGCTAGAAGGAGATGGCCCGGAGTCGTCCAGGCCAACAGGCCGCGGGACAACCCAGCCACTTGCAGGCGCTGCCAGGCCAACTGCAGGGCCGGCAACAAGTGCAGCCGCACGCCACACGTTGCCGCTGCCTGGCGCAAGGCTGATATCCAGGCCGTTGGCACCGCCACACACCACTGCGGGCCGCACGCGCGCCAGTCGGCAGCCACGGTCCAGTCCGGTGACGATCCGTTCGCTGCAGCCGTGGTGTTGAAGAGGGCCGCCGCACGCGCCTGAGCCAGTGCCTGCAGGTCGGACCAGGAGCGCAATCCACCAGGCAGCGGCAATACCCAGTGCCGGCACAGGTCAGCGCCCAGCAGCACACGCAGCTTTGTCCGCGGCCGTCCGTCCAGCAGTGCGGCAAGGGCGGCCTGCAGCGCTTGGGCATCGGGCGCATGCCATGGCCCGCGTTGAGTGGCCCCGTGCGCCACCGGCAGCAGGGCACCGGCATGGCCAGGCACCAGCCAGGAGGCATCCACGCCAACTGTCAGCGCGCTACGCCGCCATCGCCACACGGCGCACCTCGTCAAGGGTGGATTGTCCGCACCGCACCAGATCAACCGCCGCGGCCAGCAATGTTTGGGTACCCCGCTGCCGGGCCGCTTCCTTCAGGCGGCGCACAGGTTCCTTGGTCGCGATCATTTCACGCAGCTCGTCGTCGAGCCGCAGGATTTCGGCAACCGCCCGGCGGCCGCGGTAGCCTGTGCCACGGCAATCGCCGCAGCCCTGGCCGCGTCGCAGTGGCGCGCCAGACAGGTCAGCGCGGCTGAGGCCCACGCTGCGCAGCTCATCGTCACCGGGTTCGAACGGCCGAGAGCAGTGCGGGCAGTTGATGCGCACCAGGCGCTGCGCCCAGATGCCATTGAGCGCCGAGGCCAATGCGTAGGGATCCAGGCCCATGTGCGTGAAGCGGCCAAAGACGTCGAACACGCTGTTCGCATGCACGGTCGACAACACCATGTGCCCAGTCAGCGCCGACTGCACTGCGATCTCCGCCGTCTCCCTGTCGCGGATCTCGCCGACCATGATCTTGTCCGGGTCGTGGCGCAGGATGGAACGCAGGCCGCGCGCAAAAGTCAGGCCCTTCTTCTCGTTGACTGGGATCTGCAGAACCCCCGGCAACTGGTACTCCACCGGATCCTCGATCGTCACGATCTTGTCGCGTCCGGTGTGGGTCTCTGCCAATGCCGCGTACAACGTGGTGGTCTTGCCGGAACCGGTCGGTCCCGTCACCAGCAGCATCCCGTAAGGAGCGTCGGTTAAGGCACGCAGTGTCTTCAGGGCAGCAGCATCGAATCCCAGCGCATCGAGCGTCAGGCGCCCATGGGCTTCGATCACCGCGCGCTTGTCCAAAATGCGAACGACCGCGTCTTCTCCGTGCACGCTGGGCATTACCGACACCCGCAGGTCGATCGAGCGGTCCTGCGCCTGCACTCGAAAACTGCCATCCTGCGGCACCCGGCGCTCGCCAATGTCCAGTTCCGCCAGCACTTTGAGCCTGGAGATGACCTGCTCGCACAGCTGACGCCCAGCGGGCTGTGCCACGGTGTCCAGAACCCCATCGACTCGAAAGCGCACCACCAGCCCGCTGGCCACTGCTTCCAAGTGCACGTCGCTCGCGCCGGCGCGCAGCGCGTCGTAAAGCGTGGAGTTGAGCAGGCGCACAGCCGGGCTCGTTTCGTCGGCCATCGTCGCCAGGGACAGCACCTCGGCGGCACGCCCGGCCTCGCGTTCTTCGCCCACTGAGTCCTCCAACGATTCCATCGCCGCGGAGGCAGCTTCAAGCTGGCTCAGGTAGGCGTGGATGTCGTCGGTGCCTGCGAGCGCAAACCGGACAGGTGCCTGCGCCGCTTCGCGCAATTGCGACTGCAGCGTTTCGTCGAACGGATCAGACAAGACGGCCAGGAAGGGCCAGCCGCGCGCGCCGGCGATAGCGTCGGCCCGCATCACGACCGCGCGGCGCTGCTGCGCGCGGGCGAGCGGCAGCACGTCGAATGCCGGTTGCAATGCTTGCAAGTCGGAAGTTTCCAGAAACGGCCAGGCGAAACGACCGGCCAGCCAGGCCGCGCCTGCGCGCTCGGTCAGGCCGAGCCGCTCGGCCACGCAGCGCGCAGGCCCGGTCGCGCTGCCGCGCGCAGCGTGCAGCAGCACGCGATCAGCCTCGGCCAGAGGCGGTGGAACGCCCATCATCGGCCGCCCCCGGCGGGTCGTTTCATCCTTCTGACACGCGCGGTGGCGCTCATTGCAGGCTTCCAGCCAGTTCAAACACCGGCATGTACAGCAACAGCACGATGCCACCAATGACGATGCCGATGACCGCCATCAGCACTGGCTCGAAGGCACGCGTGAACCGGTCGACCCAGCGGGTGGTTTCTGCGTCGTGGTACAGCGCCGCCCGCGTCAGCATTTCTGCCAATTGGCCGGAGCGTTCACCCGCACGCACGAAGCGCAGCGCAACCGGCGTGGTCAGCAAAGCCTGCTCCAGCGCCTGTGACAGCGGCAGACCGCGCACCACCTGCTGAGCCACCGCCATCACCGCGGGCTGCATGCCCACGGGCAACACCGATCGCACCAGCGCCAGGGCCTGCTGGATCGGCAGGCCGCCGCGCAGCAGCAGCCCCAACGTCAGGTACAGACGCGCCAGCGCCATCAAGTGCACCCAACGCGCCAGCCCGGGCACCCAAACGAGCACCGGCTGCCAGCCGCGACCGCCAGCCCGGCGCTGTACCCACCAAGACAGCAGCGCGCCCGTGCCGAGCAGCCCAGCCAGCACCGCCGGCCCATGTTGGTTGACCAACTGCCCCCAATCCAGCAGCAGTTGCGATCCCCAGGGCAGTGAACGCCCCGCACCTCTGTAGACGCCGGAAAAGCGCGGCACCACCCAGCCCATCAGGAAGGCCGCCACCAGAGCGCCCACGGACAACAAGATGGCCGGATAGATCGATGCACTGACGACCCGCTGGCGCACAGCCTGCACCCGCTCGTCGTAGGCGAGATACCGCTCCAAAGCGGTTGCCAACTCGCCGGTGCTTTCAGCCGACTGAACGATTCCAATCAGCAACGCCGGAAACACCGTGTCCTGCGCCTGCATCGCGGCAGACAGCTTGCGTCCTTCCCGCAAGGTGGTGAGCAGGCGGCCGATCACCGCGCGCGGCACAGTGTGCTCTTCCTTCTCGAGCAAAGCCTCCAGACTCTCCACAACGCTGAGTCCGGCCTGCGTCAGCGTGTGCAGTTCCTGCGCAAAGAGCTGCACGTCGAAGCGACGTCGGCGGCCAAGCCGAGTGGGCGAGCGCTGCGCAACGATCGACAGCGGCGCAAACCCACGTGCGGCCACTTGCGTGCGCGCCTCGGCTTCGTCTCTGGCCTCGACCGCCAGGCCAAAAACCTGCTGCGATGCCTCGTCGAAGGCTCTGACCTTGAATTCCATGGGGAAGGGAGTCAGGCCGATGCGGGTCAATGGCTTGTCACGTCGGCAGCGTCACCGGTGCCGCCCAACTGGCCATCCTTACCGAGCGAGACAATGTCGTAGTCAGTGCCATTGGCGCCTGGTGCCTGGTATTGGTAGGGATGCCCCCAGGGATCGACTGGAACAGCTCTTTCCAGATAGGGGCCATTCCACTTGGACGCTGACGGCGGCCGCTTCACCAAAGCCTCCAGGCCGTACTCGGTGCTCGGCAGGGCACCCACATCGAGGCGGTACGCACCCAGCGCGCGGCTAAAAGCCTCGATCTGCGAGCGCGCTACGCTTTGTTCGGAGCGGCCAACCTGGGCGAAAAACTTCGGCCCGACGTAGGCCGCGAGCAGGGCGATGATGGCGACCACGACCAGCAGTTCCAACAAGGTGAAGCCCGTGGCCGCCACACGTTTCATCATCATGAGTCGACGCGGCCGAACAATGCTCAGCATGACATCCCCTCGCCACTCATAGTCGGCAGCCAGAACGGCGCGCGCTGAGGGCCCGGATCCCATCCGGGTTCATTGTTCTGCCTACACATCGGCACCCCGGGCCGCACGCAGCTCGGCAGCTGTCTGCACGTAGCACGCAAAGTGGACCTACCGTCTGCGACAACGAGAGGACAAGAGAAGCAGACTCACAGCCAACGCGCCGGAAATGACGCTCCCAAAGAGGGCGCCAGCTACGGCAAGAACCCGTCCGGTCTTCGCTTCTGTCGCCAGCCGGCCGTACAGAATCCAAAGGTCCCGATGCTGACTCTTGACGATGCCAAACATACCCGACACTTCAGGGGTTTCATTTTGAAACTGCCCCGCCATTTTGCCAACCTGCTCGGCACTCAACGGTCTGTGTACCTCGACGTCGCCGACTTGATATGAAAAGTATGCAGCCAAGGCAAAGCGACACGTCAAAAACAGCGCCACGACAAGCCCCACGGCAAGGACAGTGCGAACCAGCACCAAACGAGATCGAGTTCTCATAGGCGCATGTTAGGGCTTCATGGGATAGGACGGGATCAAGTTCCCGATACCTTGGGCGCCAGCGCACATTGCCTTGCAAGCCGTAACCCTGGACGGTGCGCTGGCATCAACCACATCTTGTCCATATGAGTCTCCGCATGATTTGACTTGATCGCCATGTGTCATGGCACAGAACTTTTGGCAAGCCGATTGCTCTTGAGCCGATGACCAGATGCCAAATCCCATGATTCCGACACCAACACCAACACCAACAAGAACCCAACTCTCGCCAGTGGGATCGGTTCGGACAATTGGACTCCCGGCCACATATGCGTACAGATTCGCGCCACCCGCGAAATCGATAGGATCTTCACTCAAGAACCGCCGCAGCTTGGGCGAATAGTGGCGGTGCCGGTAGTGGAGGAGCGAGGCAAACGGCTCAGCGGTGAGGTTCCCGCTCGCAGTCGCCGCTTCCGATTCCCTGCCGGTGAACTGGTACGGGTTGTCACTGGGCGGTTGCCCCACCGGAGTGGTTTGCGCGGCTTGCCCGTAGGCCTCATAGACATAGGCACCTTGGATGGCCTGGTCCGCTTTGGTCACCAGCCGGGTCGAGCCGATCGCATCCGTGACCAAACTGGCCAGCAGCGGGGCCGACGTGCTCGGATTCGCTGGATTCTTCGGTCCGTTGCTGTCCGCTCCGTTCGGCGCAACGATCCGCAGGTACCGCGCATCGAGAGCCAAGCCGCCCACCACGTTGGCCTTGTAGTTGCTTCGCCCGGCATTGGCGGCTGCGCCGTTCAGTTCCTGAACCACGTTCCATCCGTCATACAGGTAGCCCGTCGTGGCCCCGCCGCTGCTGCGCGATGTGCGCCGGCCCGTCGCATCGTAGGTGTAGGCTGCGACCAAGGGACCGACGTTCGAGCCCTGCCGTACTTCCGTAAGAAGGTTGCGGCTGTTCCAGCCATACGCGTGCGCGCCATCAGCCACCAGGTTGCCGTTGGGGTCATAGCTGAGGCCCGCGCCCGCCCATGCCGTGACCTGATTGTTCGCGTTGTGCACTGACGACGTCGCGTCGGTCGGCATCGTGGTTCCTGCAAGACTACCGCTCTCCCCTGTTCGGCGACCCGTCGAGTCGTAGGCATACGCCAAGTCCCCAAGTACCGAGCCATCTGAACGCTTGTACACGATGCTCGTCAGCCGGCTGGCGTTGTCGTAACCATAGTTCATGGTCACGCCGTTGGCGAGTGTCGTCTTCGTCAGGCGGTTCGCGGCATCGTACTCAAAGCCTATCGACTGCACTGCATTGCCGTTCACCGCACCGGCGGCCTGCTGAATAAGCCTCAACCGATCGGCATCGTCGTAGCTGTACGTCACAACCGGCTGCCCCGCCACCGTCATGGTCTGCCGCAGCCCGTTGCTGTAGTAGCTGTAGTTCACCTCGCCCTGGGCAGTCGTTTCCTTGGTCAGCCGATCGAATCCGTCGAATACGCGGTTGATCGTCGACGTCACCGTGAAGGTGGTGCAATCGATTCCTGCGCAGGTTCCATCTTCCAGCCTGGTCAACCGATTGCCGGCGTCCCAGGTGTAGCGGATGCCGTTCGTGTAGGCGGTGGGTGATGCGACCGTCGCCCCATATCCGACGAACGTGACCCGGTTCAAGGCATCGAACCGCCGCCCGCTGACCTGCCCCTTGCGGTCCGTGAAACGCACCAGGTTGCCGCCAGCATCGTAGAGCCGCGCATCGCTTGCCAGCAGGGCATCGCGCCTGGACGCTGCCTGGTTCATCGCGTTGGGCGTGAACACCGTCGGGTTGCCGTTCTCGTCGCGGTGGGTGCGCAGATTGCCCATCGTGTCGTATTCATAACGCGCAGTGCCACCCACGCCATTGCGCTGCTCCGTAGGCCGATCCATCGCATCGTGGCCTTGTTCGGTCTGATTGCCCAGCGCATCCCTCGTGACCAGCAGCCGGCCCAACGCGTCATGGCTGTACTGCGTGACGTTGGACAGCGGATCAGTCACAGTCAGCAGGTCGGGGCCCGCGTAGGCCCAGGTGCTCACATGGTTCAGCGGGTTGCGCTGCGTCAACAGGCGTCCCAGGCCGTCGTAAGTCATCTGCGTTCGGTTGTTGTTCGCATCCTTGACTTCGATCAAGTTTCCCTTGGCGTCATACTCGAACGTCGTCGTATGCGATCGCGAGTCGGTGTACGACCTCAACTGGCTGAAGAGGGACTCGTGCGTGAAGAGTTCGATCGCCGCCTGCTGCGTTCCGTGCAGCCGGGTAACGCTCTTCACGTTACCCAGGCGGTCGTACTCGTAACGCGTGGTGCGCCCCAACGCATCAGTTGAGCTCAGCAACTGGCCGGTCTGCGCATCACGTGCAAAGCTTGTGGTCTGCTGTTCGGGCTGGCCCAGAGCCAGGGTGCTTTGCGTGATGTATCCCTTGCCGTCGAAGAGAACGCGCCTGACGAAGCCGCGAGAACCGGTGATGTCAGCCTGCGTTACCTTGCCAGTGCTATCGGTGGTGTACGCGATCTGCAAGGTCGAGTTGTCTGCATAGGTCTGCTTCTTGACTCGCCCGTTGGAGTCGTACTCGTTCAACACCATGCGGTTCGCCAGAGGATTGGTCACCTCTTCCACCCGGCCTGCGGGCGTGTACTTGTACTGCCACACCCCTCCGTCCGGCAGCGTGACCTTCTTCAAGCGTCCGGCGTTGGCTGTACCAACCGCTTCGTACTCGTACCTGACGGTTCGGCCGGCATTGTCCTTGGCCGTTTCTATCGCCTCGTTCGTGCTGTTGTAGGTGAACTCGATGAAACGGCCGTGCGGCGAGATCACCTTGACGACGCGGCCATGAACCGCTGGTGACCGCGAAATCTCGACGGTGTTGCCGTTGCGATCGATGATGGCCTGCAACTTGTTGCCGGAGTGGCCGTAGAACACGAAGGTGCGGCCATCGCGCGTCGTCAGCTCGAAGTTCGGCTGCTTTTCCTTGATCACCGCCTTGTAGAACGGCCCCACTTCGTTGTGTTCCCACACGGTCCCGAAGTTGCCGGCCCCGTTGCTGAGAACGCGGTCGAAAGCGATCTGGATGCCATTGGGCTGGATCAGTGCGATCTTGTTGGCGTAGTAGTGGGGGTCTGCCGCACCATTCGGCTCGAGCACGTGCAGGTTGAGGTCGTAGTTGTGCATGGACCCCACGCCGAAGGCCCGCGCGGTCGTGTCCTTGTCCATGAACGAGCGCTCGAGCGCCAGTGGCATCACGTCGTTGACCACGAGGTCGGTCATCGTGTGCAGGAATGTGCCGCGGTAGATCAGCACGGGATCGCCGCAGGTACTGGATCCGGCGCCGCCGACGCCATCGCCCGGCCGTGCGATGCGGCTCGGACCGCCAGAGCCCGGTCCCGATCCTCCCGGGCCCGCCCCCCCAGATCCGCCCGAGCCCGCCCCGGCGCCGCCGGAGCCCGCTCCACTGCCACCGGCGCCACCCTGGCAGCAGCCGCCACATGGCCCCCCGGCTCCCCCACCCGGACCGCTGAACCCGAAAGAGAATCCGGTGAATTGATAGAAGCCCACGCCGGCACCAGGCTGGATGTTCTTGCCATCCCGGCCCACCTGACCGGTGCCGTAGGCATGCCAGCCACGCTCCTGCGGGTCGTAGGCCCAGAAGTTGATCGGGGTCCCTGCCGGCTGATTGCCGTAGTTGGGATAGATGACCTTGACTGTCTGCGGCGGTCCGCCGGCAACCGACTGGATGAACGCACCGGAAGGCTGGACGGTGAAGTAGACCGGAAACTGGGTCTCGACTGGCATCGGAAATGCCGCCCGGTCGATTGGCACCGGGCTGATGTTGATCGCGGTCAGGATGTTTCCCTGCCGGTCACGAATCACCGTGCCTGCCGGAATCCTGATCTCCAGCCCTGGGATGCTTGGCGTCGTGACGACAACTTCCCTGGTCGTCGGCGACGGGATGCGCACGGTACCCTTCGGGTCGAGCCGGGTGAGGAAAATCGGATCGTCCAGCAGTAGCGTCTCACCCGCGCGCACCCTCAATTGGCGCAAATAGCTTCCGTAGAAGACGTCTCCGCGGTTGGCGGTTGAGCCCTCGATCACCAAGGTGTTGTCGCCAGCGGAAAGTCCGGTCAGCAAGAATCGGCCGGCCGCATCGGTTTCGGTTCTGGCCGGCCCAACGGACAGCGTCACTCCTGAAATGGGTTGCCCGTTCGCTCGTTTCACGGTGCCGGACACAGCTGTAGTCCCTGCAGGTGCCCGCAATAGCTCGGCGTGATGCGCTGCGCGCCGATCCTCCAGGTGCTTGAAGTATTCGCGCTGCGTACCGGCAAAAGGCGTGGCGTAGGTCCAGTCTCCGCGTAAGGGCCCCAGCCCGGCTGTCTTGCGCAGGTAAGTGGACTGAGCCAACCAATCTTCGTCTTCCATCGCGGGCGCAACTGAAGCGCGCGCGCCCTGGCCGGGCAAGGGCAGTGGAAGAGGCGTGACGCCAGCCGGCCGCATGGAGGCGGCCAACGGAGCCGCGGGGACAACCAGAGCCTCCGTCGCGGAGCGAGCAAGGTTTGCGGTCTGCCCGGCCGCCAGTGCCACGGTCTTGAAAGCAACCGCCGTGAAGGGCACCGCTTGGCCAGACTCGTCTGTCGCTCCCTTGATGAAGAGCGTGTAAGTGCTTGCGGGCAGCAACTGAGCCTTCGGCGTGACGAACACGAGCAACCCGGACTCGGCGGGCACGACAGTGGTTGGAACAGCACCGCTGGGGCCAACCAAAGTGACCGTGTCGGCATTCATCGTGCTCACCAGCATGCGCTTCGACAAGCGCGCGACGAACACCTGGTCCACAGCTACGTCTCGACTGTTCGCTGCCGGAAACGTGTCGATGATGAAGGGCGCAGCGGGTGACACAATGGTCTTTGCCCGCGAAGCGGCCTGCTCGTGCGTCAATGGCTCGAATCGCAGGCGCCCGACGTCATACATCTCGGCGTTCGCAACAGGCCGCCGATCAGCATCGAACCCACCAATCAAGAGTACCGCTTCGCTGGGCAACAAGTGAGAGAGGTGGCCGATCCGTGCAGCTTCGCTGCGTGCGTTGAATCGCTCGACGCGGAGCTTAATCGCATCAAATAGCTCTGCGTCCACCAGGGGGACACCCCGTTCGCTCAGCCCACCGGTGATCAGAAGCTTGCCGTTGGCCAACAGCGTTGCAGCGTGCTTGCTGCGGGACAGGAGGCCCAGGTCCCCTGCCAAGGCGAACGTGCCGGTCCCGGGATCGTAGAGTTCCGGCGGCGGAACCGTGCCGCTTGCAGCCGTACCGCCGAGGATAAGCACCTGCCCATTGGGAAGCAGTGTCGCCGTGTGGCCGGCGCGCGCGTGCAGCATGCCGTTCGGCAGCTCTGCTGCCCTTCGCGTTGCGACATCCAACATCCACCCAGCAGCAAGCGGCTCAGCTTTCGCCGCCACCGCAGCCGCAGACACACCGCCCAGCAACAGCCATCGGCCATCAGGCAACAGCGTCGCGGTCTGTCCAGCCAGGGCTGTCGGCCGCGGAAACAGGCGTTCAAAGACAGAGGCGCTCGCCGGCACCTCCAGCCCAGAGACGGGCGTTGCATTGGCAGCGCAAAGACTCAAGGCGAGGCAGGCCAGCAATGCACGGACGGCTATCGTGTTCATGTCGATTTTCTCCCTCGGCGCGTGTTTTCGTTTCAGAGCGTCGACCGCAGGCGGACACCAAAGCTGGCGGAATTGGCGGGCTGGCTCGATGTGCCAGGAACGATGCGCACGCGATAGCCGCCCGTCTGCTTCAGTGTCGGAAACCGGCAACTCATGTTGTCCGTTTTCCCTACCGTGCAGCTGTGCAAAACCTGCCCCGCCGAATCGAGCAAGTCCACCTTCAGAGGATTGGTGGACGGATCTGCCGGCGCCGTCACGACGTTGCTCAGGATGACGCCCAGGTTGGCACCGGCGCCGGCATCAAAGGACAGGACGGCCTTCTGCCCGGTCAGGAGAGCCACAGGCATCGGCGTGGGATCGTCCGGCGTCAGGGTTGCTGCATGCGCCTTCGTCAGGGCCAGCGAAACCGAGCCAGTCTTCACGTTCAACGGATCGACGTGGACCGCGTAGGTGCCGGTGTAGGGCAAGGGACCGAGATCAAGAATGCCGCGCGGCGCCTCGGCTGCGAAGAGCGCGCTGCCTTGCAGGCTGCCATCGGGCCGCACAGCATGGAGGTAACTCCAGTGCCCCGGGATCGTGGCTCCCGTCCAGGTGATGGAGTGATCGTCTCCGGCATTCGCGCTGAAGGTGAACCAGCCATCCTGACCAGGCCTGGCGGACGAGAACATCGTCGGGGACGCCGCGTTTGCGCTCAGGACAGCCTGGGCGTGACCGGACAAGGTGAGGGTCATGCTGGCCGAGGGAGTGGAGCCGAGGCTTACGACCACCGAATACACTCCAGCGCCCCTGGAAGCGACGAACTGACAGGACCAAGGTGCGCCTGGGCTGCCAAGACACGATGTGATGAAGGATCCATCCGGCCCAAATACCTGTGCTGCCACATTGGCCGCAGCGGGTGATGTCAACACGTTCGTGAAGGCCAGCCCGAGCTGCTGATTTGCACTGGCAGTGAGTGAGACCCTGCCTTGCTGCCCGGGTAGCAGCGACAGGTTCAAAGGCGACCCATCAACCACGAGATTCGCGGCCACCGCCTCTCTCAGGTTCAACGAAATTGCGCCGGTCGCGGCCGCGAAGGGGTCGACGAGCACGGTATACGTGCCCGGGAGAGCCAGTGCCGGAAGATCCAGGGATCCGGCTGCCACGGTCACCGGCACACCGGTCAAGGTGGTCCCATCCGGTCTGAGCACGTACAGAGTGCTGGATGGATGCAAGCTGCTTCCACTCCATGTGAGCGACAGGTGCTGGCCGGGTGTCCCGTTGAACGAATACCGCCCGTTCTGCCCCGGCCGGGTGGTTGCAAAGGAGGTAGGCGAACTCGCATTCGGCGCCAGCGTGCCAACCAAATCGTTTGACAGGGTCAGCGCGAGCGTCGCGCTAGCACCAGCAGGCGGCTCGACGACCAATGCATGACTTCCAGCCTGCAGTATCGGTTTGAGAGTGCAAGACCAAGGCGCCGACGAACTGCTGCAATCGGTGTGCAGGTTCCCGATTGGGTCAAGGACCCTTATCAGCACAGGGCTGTTCGCCGGCACAGTGGCAAGACCGGTCACCGCCAAGCCAAGACTCTGACCAGCGGCGCCCGTGAAGGTCAATCGGCCGTCTTGCCCCTGCGCGAGCGATACGGCCGTCGAGGCACCATCAACGGCCACCGAGCCGGTTGCAAGCTGACGCAGTGCCAGCGAAACCTGACCGGTACTTGCTGCCGGAGGATCGACGAAGACCGTGTAGTTGCCCGTTGCTGGCACATTTGCCAGGTCCAAGGCGCCGGTTGCGCCAAACAGCTGGGCTGCGGCCAGTTGCTGCCCATCCGGCCGATAGACCGTGATCCATGCTGCAGAACCAGGCGTGTAGGTGGAACCCGACCAAGCAATCGCGTAGCTCGAGCCGGCCGTGCCAGCAAACGCATAGCGAACATTTTGACCTGCCCGGCCGGTTGTCACCGTAGCGACGGACCCATTGCCCGGCAGCGTGCCCGACACGTCATTGGACAGGAACAGGGTCGCCGTCACCGTCGCGCCGGGGGCAGGCTGAACACGCACGGTGTAGGTGCCTGAACTCGGCAACGGTGGCAAGTTGCACCCAAACCCAGTGGCGAAAAAGCTGCACGAGGTGAGCGCCGTCGTGTTGTCGGGACGAGTGATGGAAACCGTGACGGCCGAGCCGGCCGGACTGACACTGATCCCTGAACCGCCCAAACCGAGCCGCTGCCCCAGTGTTCCGGCAAATACGTAGCGATGAGTCTGATTCGCAGGCACGGAAATGGCGAGCCCCGCACCATCCACCGTGAGCGTGCCATTCGGGGTCTGTGCCGATGGTGTCGTCACACCGGTCTTCAGCACCTTCAAGTCCACCCGGCCTGTGCCGCCTGCGACCGGGTCAACCATCACGGCGTACTCACCGGTCGCCGGCGCGTTGGCCAGGTTGAAATCGGGCAAGGGCGTCGTAGAGCTGCCGTAGTTGCTGCCCAGCAGCGTGCCATCGGGAGCGTAGACGTGCACGTAGGTCCACGTCCCCGGAATCGAAATGTCGCTCGCAACGACACGGTAATTGGTGCCTGCGACACCAGCAAAGGTGTATCGACCGTTCTGGCCAAGCCTGGCGGTGACGAAGCTCGTAGCGGCCGCTCCGTCTACGGTCAAGATTCCCGCAATGTCTGTACTCAGCGTCAATGTCAGCGAGAAGGCGTTCGACTGGTTAGGATCGACGAGCACTGTGTACGTACA
>Ga0196963_10000083_pt1 | contig 120792 bp, 103 predicted proteins | sample S1_5metaG_FD_148600 | JGI IMG/M metagenome (GOLD analysis project Ga0196963, IMG submission 148600) | Soil microbial communities from Anza Borrego desert, Southern California, United States - S1_5 | ecosystem: Environmental > Terrestrial > Soil > Desert | place: USA: California | collected... | reverse complement strand
CGCGGCCGCCGGTTAACTTAGGTCCCGTACGTGATCGGGTGCTGTTTCCATTGCGCCCCGAGCCATTGCCTCCATTTATTCCCGAGCCAAAGCCGGGTATGCCCGCGCCCGCCCCATTTGTGCCATTGCCCTTGTTGCCGCCGGATTTTCCATTGCCCGTACCTGTTGTACCTGTACCGTTATTTACTCCTGCGCCGGTTCCACCTGTGCCATTACCGATGGTACCTGTTATGCCGGTGGCATTTCCAACATTTCCTGATGAATCATTGCCATTTCCTGCGCTGCCTCCGTTGCTTTCACTTCCTTCGTTTGAGCCACTCACACCGGAACTCGTGTCTGTGCCAAACGCTCCCTCGCCGGCAGCACCGTCGCCTGTGCCGGCAGGGTCCACCTCTGAAATCATATCGTCTTTAGAACCAACCATTATGGTGGGAAATACCATCGTGCCATCGGGTTGTACAACAGGCGTTAAAGTAATCGCTTTCTCATCGCCTTTTTCCTTCCTGATATTAACCGGCACATCGGGATGTGTTTTCTTCCATTCTTTTATCCAGGCATGCAGCTCACCCATATTGTTGACCACTATTTCTCCCGACTCTCCTTTGTATTTCCATCCATACACGCGTGGCCAGGGCATAGGAGCATTGGTGGTGCTTTGTGTTCCGGTATTACCACCGCCTCCTCCACCGCCACCGCTTTGCAATCCTTCTTCGTCTTCTTCATTCACCGGGTTATTGTGTGTGAACTGGTACAGGTTCAATGCATCTTCGTGTCCTATGGGATCAGGGCTTAGCCACCTGCACATCCAGGTAGCATAGTAACGGTATCCATAATAATACAAACCAGTGGCGTCGTCGCGCTCCTTGCCGGAATAGCGATAGTCTTTCAGGCGTATATCCCGCTGGTTATTGCCGGCAATGAATGAAGTGCAGCCGAAGGGAAAATATTCTTCATAACTGATGATGTCGCCCGCTTCGTTCAATTCCAGATGAGAAGCAGACTGGTTTTCTCCCAGTTGATAGTGTATTTTTTTCTGGGATATATTGTCGGTTTCGCGGTTGCCGGTGTCTACTGTCCATTGATGCAATAGCGCCACGAGCTGTTGTCCATTTGTGAGCTGTGAAGTAATTCGGTTAAGCGTTACCGTGTTATTGAGCCGGATGCGTTTTATTTCGCATCCATCGAGATATATTTTTTCCGTTATCTCCAATTGTCCTGCCACCAGCCGCTCGGTTACTTTGCGCATGCGCTGGCTTTCCGGTCCATATACATAGTATTCGGCATCATTCGGTTGGCCAGTGCGCTCAATAATAACCGCAGCTTTCAACTGGCTTACATAGTTCCATTCGAAACTGTGCAGGTGTGGAAGATAGACGCAGTTGCCTGCTGCGTCGAACCTCGATTCGGCATTTGAAACAGGATTATTGCTGAAATCGAGCGCGGGCAAAGAGCGATTGGAATTATTGGAAACCCAATAGTTGCGCTGCCATATAAATGGAGATTCGGCGCCCAGCGGATCGGTGCGGTGCGTCATCTGCAACATGTTGCCCGACAGATCGTACTGGTAAGTATGGCGATAACGCCTGATGGCCGCGCCGTTGTTCAGTGCCAGGTGCCGCGTGCCCTTGATAAATCCGGGCGCATCGGGCGCATGTGCATAGTCGCGATGATCGAGCGATTGATGCGTTCTTCCCCTTGCCTCTACCAATTGATAGAACGAATCGTAGGTAAATTCTTTTTGCGGGCTTACAGCAAGGCCGCTGATCAATGAAGATGTTGCCGATTGTGCTTCATCCATTACGAATACCAGGTTTCCTGCTGCATCATATGTGTACCGTATGTCCTGGTACTGCCTGCCTGTTGCAGGAAGGTGTGCCGTCATGCGGGCGAGCCGGTAGGAATGCGGATGATAATGGAAATTCCTGACCACTCCATTGCCCAATGTTACCTGCGTTTGCTGACCGCGTGCATTGTATACAGGACTATGCAGTATGGGCATATTGCTGATGGCTCCATCGCCGGTGGTAAGCAGCGCCTCGCTTACTTCGCCGCTTTGCAGGTAGGTATACCTGCGCGTAGTGTTATCGGGAAGCCTGCTTTCCTTCAACCTGCCGATGGCATCATACTCAACGCTGGTAGAATATACTTCGGGCAACCATTGCATAATCGATGGGTCGGTCCAGTCGGGAATATTTTTGTATTCAGCTACCAGTTGCCTTTCGTGGTCAAGCACGGTGCCCATTAAATTATACCGGCGCACCCTTAGCACCCCTGCGGCGGAATAATGCTCAGCCAATTGGCCCCGCTGGTTGTGATTGATGGCATCCGCAGCGGGCAGGGATTCACCATATACCAACCGTTCGGTGGTATGGTCCATTCCCATTGCGCCGTCTACATGAATGCTCGTAACGCGTCCCAATGCATCGTAGCTGAAATGCTGGTGCACGCCGCGTGCATCCCAAAGATGCACGGCCTTGTTAGATGCGTTGGGGAATTGCCATTTATCGCCGGCGTCGAGGCTGTGCTCGTGAAAGGCCCGGCCCAGCATATCACGTTTATAGGTAAACGCAACCAACGTGCGGGGATCGGTTATCACTACCGGTGATCCTGAAAAATCCAACGTACTGCGGGTACGTTTGATAAGCCCATCGGAATTGCTTTCTTCCACCAAAAATGCGCGCCCTGCCGAATCTAGGTACGTGATGACAGGCGTGTTCTTATGCACCTGCGCCTTGTGCAGGGCAAGCTTTTCGGGATCGCCGGCATCCAGCAGCGCTTCTTTTTCCAGTTCATACACGCTGCCTTCGATGGCATCTACCTGGTCGTATTTTCGGGTAAGCCACGGCGTTATTTCTGTTTTGGTAAGGGTGCCGTCCGGGAATTCGGTCCGCATATTCCGGCCGACGGCGTCGTAAAAGCTAAGGGTTGAATGACCGAAATGTTCCAGCAGTTCATCGGATTCAAACTCAAATGCCGGCGAATAATATTCTTCGAACTGGCGTATAATGTTTTGCTTGTTATTGTATATCGCATGCCCTGAAACAAGCCAGCGCCGAGCCGCCACTGCCAGCACCGGATCACCATCGAGCGTAACGATGTTGCCGGCTGTATCCCGCGCAATGGCAAGCCCGGGATCTACCAGTTTTTTAACTTGCAGGCTCCGGCCGAAAGCGTCGAGGTAATCTATGTCTACCTGGCTCCTGCTCAGATCCTGCCGCAGTCCTGTTCCGGGGTGCACCCATTCTTCGCGGCTGATGGTAATGCTGCGCAATGGCTGCATTTGATTTTGCCAGGTGTCTAATTCATAATAAGTAAATATCGACATGCCTTGCACAAAGCGCTGTGGGTCCGATACAATGTCTTCGAAGCTGAAGGCCGTTTGCGGTGTGTAGTCGGCAAGCGCGTCATTGCCGTACGGGACAATGGCTCCATTTGCCGCAGCAATGGTACCGTGAATGGTGGAGCAGGCAATTATCCCCAGCGGATCGTACAATACCTCAGACACATTCATATTGATGTCCGTGATACGGTCTGGCGCCAGGAAATGATAATCCAGTTGTGCTGCAATGGTATTGCCCGCGGGATCTGTAACATTTATGATATTCAGGAAATAAGCATCGAATGTATAGGACTTGATGCTGCCATCGGGTTGCATTTCAAAATCGAACACGTTGAACTCGGTGGCGGGCCGGTAGTTCATGATCTCGCCTGTATGCCACCACAAATTATCACGCAAAACATAACCCAATTCCGAAGGCATCGATGGCTGGAAACGCGTATCGAGCGCGTCCGCTAAAAATGAATCGTTGAAGCAGGCAGTTTCCATGTGATGCATCAGCGGCTTAGTGGTGGCCGTGCCAAACGGCAGCACCGCGGTAAGGGCATCATTCCAATAATAAGTTCTTACCCATTGCATCAACCTCGCCTGTGCGCCGGTGGTGAAAGGCGCATTGAACGGAATGGATGAGGTAATGAGCGAACTGACCTGCGATCGCACATCATCGTACGACAACAAATTGCCGGCCGCAGGCGCGATGCCATTCAATTCAAAACTTTTTTCATCCAATGGAATGCTTAGTATATAATTGTCGGCATCGTCAAAAAAAGTATGTGTTGAAACAACTAATTGCAGGTGCATTTGTTGCTGCTCGGGTTGCGCGGCGGGATCGGTACTGGGATAAGCTGCTTTTGCTACTTGTATCGCACTGCCGTGCTGGTCGATGACAAGGTTCAGCGTATGCTGTATGCGCGGATGTGTTGGAATGTTTTCGTACGTATACCCGAATTGCTCTATGGAAAACACACCGAACACCGCATCGTGCTTCACAGTGGATGGCTGCAGCCGCCGCACCAGGTATTTTGAATAATCCACCTGGAAGGGATGATCGTTCCGCCTTCCCTGTTTATCCAGTCCGTATATCTCCGTGCGGATGACCTGCCCCGACATTCCCTTCAATGCTTTTGAAAATTCCTTGGTATTCAGCGATCCCTCGTCTTCGATCACATAATCATCATACACCGCGGCAAGCCCGCTATAATATTGCGCCGCTCTTTTTCTTTCCATCCCTGCGTTGCCGGAATGATACCAGGTACGCGTACATACCGGGTCGGTAAATTCAGTTTCCGGTATGCCACCCGATCCCTGGTAAGCATCGGAATCGTAATGGTCAACCAGGCCAAATCCCCTGAAGGCACGGTCCTCTCCATCGAAGTATCCATCATGGTATTCGTAGCGCTGCTTAAACCGCGTGTTGCCGATGTGATCGATGGTTACTATTTCATCTACAACCACGGAATGGCTGGGTAATCGGGTGAGCCAGGGGCTGCCTGCATTTTTATCCCGCAGGTAGTGTTTGGCCGAATGGCCGTAATGAATATTCACCTCCTGCCCCATGTTGTTTTGCACCTGCAACAGCAAGTGAGGCTTCATTCCCTGGTTGAGTTTCAGGTATTGCAAAGGGTGGCCGCTCCTGTCCAAAGGCGCTGACCAGACCAGGCAGGGCAATCCATCGCCTAAAAAATCCATGACCTGAAGGTTCGAGTATTGGTCAACGTAAGGAAGGCCGGTGATGGTTTTGCCCGGCAGGAATTTATTGCCGCCGAGGTTGATCCAGTAAGTGATCTCTCCCTTGCCGATGTACAACAGGTCCGAAGTGCCCGTGCCGATGAGGTCTATCAACCGCACTTTAGCTGCATCGAATTCAAACCCGTGGTCGAGGACCGGTGCATTTTCCATGACGATGCCTTCTCCAAAACGGCCGTAACCGAGATTGGGCCAGTATTCGACGCGTCCGTTCTGTACGCGTACCTGGTCGGGCAGTCCATCGCCCGTCATGTCGGCAAGAAAATAATCCAGCATGGCATTTACGCCAACGGTAGGTGTGCGGCTAACGCCATTGGATGAGGGCTTTGATATTTGCACCGGCGCTTCGAAACCGTCTTTGCCTTTTGCTGCAAACCATATGATGCGGTCTTGTTCAACGGTCACCAGGTCAGATAACCCGTTCCCGGTGATATCAACAAGTTGCGTGTGGCTTCCTAAGCCGCTTATTTGTGGCGCGGCAGCAAAAGCTGTGAAGCCGCCCCATGATCCGCTGTCGCGGTCATATTCATAATATCCTGCATCGCGGCCCTGCAATACAACGAGGTTGATGTTGCCGTCCCCATCGAAATCGCTCAGTGAAAAAACACCGGTGAGCGCGGAGGGCTTTTGGGCTACCAGTTCCTGTGGGCCCAGTATGCCATTGCCAAGATTGGGTTTGTAGTACCAGCTTTCATTCATTTCAAACAGGATACCGGGCAATCCTTCCCCATACAGGTCGATCCATTTGTAATTGCCTCCCCCAATTCCTGCAGGTACATTTTCAACACTGCTGATGGATGCGGGAGTAAAAGACTGTTCGATATCCGGCTGGGAGTATTGGAAGGCAAGTGGCGGCAATGATTTCTGTTCATACACATTGGTTGCCGCGTTGCGCTTGTAGCCTGTGTAGTATAGCTGTTGCAGTACTGTTTCGCTGGTGGGTTGTTCAAGATAAGTTAGCTGCAGGTTGCCGATAAGCGTGGGGCCATTGCCCAGCTCTGTGATATGATGAAACATGAGTATGCGCCTGCAAAGCCGGTAGGTGCGCACTTCAAACCCCGGACCGTAGGTAGAGAAAGGATCAAACCGGGCGGGCCAGGCATTTACCATATTATACGCCGTGGCGGGCGTATTGCCATGCTCTCCGTAGTCCATTACCACTTCGAATAGCCATTGCTGTGAGGCTGCCGGTATATCGGCAAATGCAGGTACAGTATTGCCGTATTTTATTCTTTTGATGTATTGCTGGGCCAGCCCGCTGCCATTGGCCCTGTGCCGTTCATAGCTCGTGCTTAGGTCTATGAGATCATGGTTTTCCCGCACGTATTCAAATACCATGGCATTGCCCAGGTTATCGTACTGCGCTTCGATCATCCATTGAAATACATTATCGGGATGCATTGGATCAGAAATCCGCGTGGAGCCTGAGGGGTCCATTCCAAAGATCATGAGTTGACCGCCTTTGTTCCTGAGGCGCCAATGGATTTGGGCATTGGTTTTCTGCACCCATTTTTCTAACCTTATGAATGTGGTATCGATTTGAGGGCGATAGTAGTAAATAAAATGTGTGCCGTTTTCGGCCGTTTTGTGTACCCACGTGCCTTGTTGTTGTTCCAGCAGTGGAATCAATTCCTGGCCGCCGAAGGAGTATTTCATTTCCTTACCATACTCGGGATAACCATCTTTCAGGAATAGTGAAACCGAGGCGAGTCCCGCAAGCGCCCAGCCTGTTCCGAAGGTAGAATTGCCCCCGCCGGACCCATAGCTCAATGAAAGCTCGGGGCCGAACCCATTGCGGCCGCCGGTTAGGGGAACGTCCACACTGATGGTAACTGAGCCGGACTGCGGGTCAACGGCAACCTGGTGCGGGATGAGTATCTCCTTAATATCAGTTTTTTTGAAATCGGGCGCAGAAGGCATATACAAGTTTTAACGATAGCCAATGCGCAGCCGCACATAGCTTCATGTGTTAAAAAATGTAGTGAACTGGTATAGGAGTCTCAGGTGCTACCGCGAAATCATGCCAAGGACGGAATTGGAAGGAATTGAATTGTACTCTAAATTATAGAAATTAATTGTTGAAAAAGATACTACAATACGGGTATTTATTTAAAAATAATATTGGACATGGCAGAGGTTGCTTCATGAAATGCCGAGCAATTCCACTTCAAATACCAGCGTGCTGTTAGGCCCTATTTGTGCGCTCACCTGCCTATCGCCATACCCTAAATGCGGCGGAATAAAAAACCGCCATTTGCTTCCCTGTGGCATCAGTTGCAGGCCTTCTGTCCAACCTTTGATGACCATGTTCAAGGGAAATGTTGCAGGCTGCCCGCGTTGGACAGAACTATCGAATACCGTTCCATCTATCAAGGTGCCATGGTAATGACAGGTTACCTTATTGGTAGCAGAAGGCTTTGGCCCCGTGCCCTGGTGTATTACTTCATACTGCAAGCCGCTGGCCAATGCTGTAATGCCGGGCTTTTGTTTGTTAGCCTCAAGAAAATCTTGTCCTGCTTTGAGATTGGCTGAAGCTTTTTCTGATTTGAGCTGCGAAAACTTGTCTGCTATTCCCATAGGTGAGTTTTGCACGAAGGTAGGGAATGTCTATGCAAGGCTGGTGCACCTCATCCTTTATTACTTCCTTGCGCGCAGGGTCTTGAGGCAATATCCAAGGTCCATACAACATTTGTTTTCTGAAACCAGCCGTATCAATTTGCAATGGGCAAAGACTTTTGGACGGGGTTCGAAGCGGGATTCAATTCAAAGACCAATTTCAATACCATACTTAAAAAGTTCCCGGGCCTTACGCCTACTGAATACCGTGAGAAGCAGCTCAGGCTTGCGGAGGCCTGATGCAACGTTCCTTTCAGTCCGTGTGTCAACCCCAAAAAAACAAGTATGAAACAGGCCTTTCAGACCATCTTACTGTTGGTAGTGGCAACCATTGGCTTTGCTCAAACCCCGCAGCAGCGCATAAATGCCATCATAGGCGATGAAAGCTTTATTGCACAATTCAATGCACTACCCGCTGAAAACACCGACGAACGGTTGCGCATACAGACGCATTTATCGTACGTGGAATATTTGCTGCGCAATGCAAGCGTTTCCCATCTTACCGAACAGCAACGGCAAAACAGGCAGCAGGTACTTGAGCTGTTGAATGAGTATTGGACTGCCGGTATCTTCCCTTCCAATTATGATTATCCTGGAGAAAGAAGGCCCTGTTTCATCGACAGGAACGGGAACATTTGCGCTGTAGGATACCTTATTGAAATGACCGCCGGCAGAACCGTTGCCGAAAGCATCAACGAGCGCCACCAATATGATTACATAATGGACATGAATGAAGAAGCAGCGGTTGCCTGGGCCAGTGAACATGGGCTTACGGTGGAAGAATGCGCCATGATACAACCTGCTTATGGCAATCCCGGCAACTCGACCGACCAACCCATTAAGAGCAGCTATGGCATTTCATCGGGCGTGCTGGGCGGGTTTAATACGGCGGTAATGATCAACAATTTCGCAAACCGCAACCCAAGCCGTGGAAGAACGGTTTCTTATGTAGGCCTGGCTTCCGGTGCGGCCCAGATCATACTCGGAATTTCAAATATCCGCAAGGATGAAGTAAACGAATTTGGCGGTTTTTATCCCAACGGTAAATCATATAAAACACAGAACAACCTTTCTTACCTGAACATTGCCGCGGGGTCGGCTACGGTAATCACGAGCGCGCTGAACTTATACATCAATAAAAATGTAAAAGACAAGCGGAACGCATTTAACCTGTACAGCTATCCCGGCATGAACCAGCAACTGAACCTGGGACTGTCGTTTGTACGGAGTTTATAGTGCGGCTGCTTGCATTATATACCGAAGAGCCCCGTTTACAGCGGGGCTTTTGTAATAATAATTCTACAAGCTATCCATAGAACGTACTACTCCATAAAGATTGAAGTTGCTATTGTCTGGCAGTTTATAGACAGATTACTTTTGAGATCAATTTTTTAATATCCCAACGATGAAAAACGTACTGCTATTTGAACCTTCCGGCAAACCGGAGGAGACCATCCCGCTCGCCTGTATGATCGGCCAGCAACTGCAGTGGTTCCAGCCACAGGCAGTAAAGAACAATAGTTTCATCATCAACGATGTTCCGACGGATTTTAAAGTAACCGCCAACAAAAACCTGCTGGCGGTAGTTATTTACAACCTGTTCGATTCCATTGTGCGCAAAACCAGCAACAGCTGTATCAGGGCCACCGTGAACCGGTTTGGCAGCACCGTTCTTTTACGCGTGACCAATGCGGCGGATGCCTACCAGCAGATATTCGATCTGAATGACCTCGCCCCTATTGCCAAACAATTGGGAGGATGGATCACGACCAGCAAGGCAAGTCCAAAAAATCTCACCGTGGCATTCAGCTTTCAAAGCGCAGACAACGCGGCCTGATGTATTAAAGGCTTGCGATCCTTGCACGGATCGTTTGTCTATCGGTGTTGGTGGCGGCCAGCGACAAGGCGGCTTCAAAATGTTGCCTGGCCTTGTCGCGGTCGATATCCTTGTACAGTTCCCCCAATAACACATGATAAAAATGATTGCCTGTCAGCCGCAGTTTTTCTGCTTCGGCAATGGCTTCGCGGTTGCCTTTTACTTTTGACAGTGCATAGGTCCTGTTAAGCGCCGCAATAGGCGAATATGCGGTGATGAGCAGTTGATTGTGCAGGTATAAAATGTTTTCCCACTTTTCTTTTACGTCGTCCTTGACGGTATGCCAGTAAGCGATGTTTGCTTCGAGGTGGTATTTGGAAAGTTGTTGGCCTTGCGCGGACTGGTGAAGAAAATATATCCCTTTTGTAATGAGTTGCTGGTCCCAGAGGCGCTCATCCTGGTCCCTGTATAAAATCATTTGTCCTGCTTTGTCCTTTCTGGCTTCGAACCTTGAAGCATGGAAGCACATCAGCGCCATCAAGGCATTTACTTTCGGGAGATTGGTTTGCTCGTTTTCTATCAGCAGGTTCAGCAGGCGCATAGCCTCCAGGCAAAGGTCCTCGCGTACAATGCTGTCATCGCTTTCAGAATAATATCCTTCATTGAATAACAAATACAAGGTGGTTAGCACGGCTTCGAGCCGGCTGCCGATCTCCTGCTGCCCGGGAAATTCAATTTCAACTTTTTCAGCCCTTAATTTTTCCTTTGCGCGGAACAGGCGCTTATTGATGGTATCCTTATTGGTGAGAAATGCATTGGCAATTTCATCGATGCTGAAGCCACAAAGAATGCGGAGCGCCAGCCCAACCTGTGCTTCCGTGGGAATAGAAGGATGGCAAACAGCGAACAGCATCTGCAGTTGCGCGTCTGAAATATTTTTATCTGATAGGTCTATCTCCAATTCATCGGTAACCGGGGAGTCGCGCGTTATTTGCTGAACGATCTTTTGCGTATATACCTGGTTGCGGTGCATGTAATTCTTGGCCTTGTTTTTCGCGACGGTATACAACCAGGCGGTGGGATTTTCGGGAATGCTTTTATACGTCCAGTTTTCCAGCGCCGCCAGGAAAGTTTCGCTGGCAATGTCTTCGGCAATTTCTATGTGTTGTATCCCGAACACCTTGCACAACACCGTAGCTATTTTACCGTATTCGGTGCGGAATAAATGCGGTATCAGGTCCTGGTGAGTCATAAGGTCTTTATGAAGAAAGGCTTTCCCCGCGCCGGCAGGGAAAGCCTGAACATATTATCGATCGCCGCCATGGTGTACGATCTTGCGCACCTCGATGGTATTGCCTTCTCCCTGTAAAATGGGTGAACCTTTGGCAAACTCAACGGCTTCATCTACTGACTCGGCGCGTACGATAATATACCCACCCAGTGTTTCTTTGATCTCGCCGAAAGGCCCGTTGGTAACGGTCTTATCGTGCTTTACCACTCTGGCGTCTTCGAAGGGAAGGCCATTGCCCAGCACAAATTTATTTTGTGCCGCAATGCCGCCGACCCAATCCATGGTTTGCTTCATCCAGGTTTGTATTTGTTCAGGCGAGGCTACTTTCTGGCCGTCTTCATGCCTGAAGATCAACATAAATTCTTGCATCTTGTTTAGTTTTATGTTATTGAATGCGGTTACATATCAATAACAAGTGAGCATGACAAAATTGGACAGCGCTCCCCCGGATTTTGGCAAAATTCGGCGATTGGGCGAATACTCTGTTTTGATTTTTTGCTTCATATTAACAAATGCGGGTGTTATCGAAGTCTTAATTCTATCCGAACAAATTATCATCCTTAGTAATTTGTTCTGTAATCCCATGGCATAGAGGCGTTTTCATCTCATCTCCCCTAAATCATTTACCATGGCTACTGTAGTGTTCATAACGGCAATGCTGCTAACCTGCTTATGGCCGGCCGCACATGGGCAAGGCAATAACAAACTAAAAGATTCCACTTATAACAGGATTTTGCCTTCGGCAGACAAGAAAAAAGTGCTGGCCACTTCAGATTTTCTCGATGCGGCCATCAGTTCCTTCAATTCGCTCAACAGCCTCATCAAAAAAGAAACTTACCATACCAAGATCACATCATTCAACAATCCCACGAGCTCCGACATCGGCTTCAATCTTGAAAATGAGATACAGGTTGCATTGAAGCCATTGCTCGAGAAAGCAAAGAATACCAATACCAGCAAGTTCAGTGAAATAGTATCGGGACTGGTGGCCGCGCAAAGCGATCCCAAGATCAGCCTGATCTCCGCAGCGCCCATTTTTGCATCGGTCATCAGCCTGGTGAGCAACCTTACCTTAAGCGAAAGAAGGATCACGAAAAAAGATCTCGACTCCTTCATCATCAACGTATCGAAATATTTTGTGCAGTACGAAAAGCTGCACCAGGCCAATACGCTTTTTGATGAGAACATCGATCAGTTGAATTCGAAGCTGAAGGACTTGCAGTTCGATATGCGGGAATACATGCTGGACATGCTGTACATTATTTACGATGATACGCCCCGCAGCGGCTTCAGGAACCTGAACACAGAAGAAATGTTCTTAAAATACCTCGATAAAGGGAAGCTCGACCAAACCTTCCTAAGCCAGTCGAAGGGAGTGCAGGGGGGTATTCGTAAAGATTTCAAATACCCTTCGGACGGCATTAAGGCTGCCAAGGACATCGCATACACCCTGCAAAAATTATTCAACGAATACGAAAAGATCTATACCGACAACTACATGCAGATCAGGAGCATCCTGCTCGATACCAAAACGCTGGGAGCAAACGTGAACGAAGAACAAATAGACCGTTCATTGAACGACCTGGAAAGGCTGTACAACGAAAGCAAAAACAGCGACGTGCTGTGCCTGCGGCTGAATACACTTTTCGAACGATTGAAAAGACTTACCGCAACGGAGCAGCCAGAAACACAGAAATAGTTTTTATCCGCCGAAGGGAAGAAAACTCCCGCCATTTGCAAACCGCTGCCATTCCCTGTTTTACCGCGCCGCTATCTTGCGCCCGGTTTGTAATCATTTACTCAAATCTTTAAACCTGTAAAACAATGCATACAAAGCAACATTCTTTACGCACATTTCTTGCGATGCCCGCGCTGCTATTGCTGGCATTAGTGGCCTGCGAACGCGATAATGAAGTGCACCACGGCTCACCTGCGCAACAGATAGAAGCAAGTGAAAGCCTGGTGTTGCCCGCTTCCATAGAATTGCCTGCCAACCCTCATGGATATACGAGAGTGGCTACCTACTACGCAAAAGGCGTTCAAATGTATAAAGCACAACAAAAGGCGGGCAGTCCCGGCGTATTTGAATGGGTGCTTGTGGCGCCTGATGCAAAACTGTATGACAAAAGCAACACTAAAGTAGGAACCCATGGAGCTGGTCCTTTCTGGGAAGTGTCTGCATTGGATTCTATTTTCGCGCAGCATTTTGCGCCGCCTAAAACCGCTCCCAGTCCCAATGCCAACAGCGTGGACTGGCTGCTGCTTCAACCCAAAGTTGGTAAAACGCCAACTGGAATTTTTGCCAACGTACAATACATTCACCGCATTGCCACAGAAGGTGGAAAAGCGCCTTCAACGCCGCCGGCAAATGCAGGTGCGACCACCGAAGTAAAATATACAGCTATTTATAGGTTCACCAGGAAGAACTGACATCTCTCTGTGCGCTCAATCATAATCAGAAATGGTAAAAGAAATGCCCATATGGGCATTTCTTGCTTATTATACCTGAACACAAAAGTCAATTGGCTTTTCTGAAGCTCGTCGGCGATGCGCCGGGCATGCTCATGAACCTAAGTTGCAGCCAGTTGGTGCCACCGGAATTTTCAAATCCATAGTAGAATTGCAGGTTGCCCGTCATTTGTTCTTTTTCGCTGTCGGTAGCGGGCCTGTTCACTGTCATTTGGCCGTTTTGCCAGCCTTTGTAATAAGCATCACATACATGGAACTGGAATGAGCCGTCTGCTGCATTGAAGCTAACAGTGCCCTGCACTTTTGTGGCGAACTCGGAAAACATGCTGCCGCCCATGATGTACAGCTCGGCGTTTTTGCCATTGGCTTCGAGCTTGAGGTATCTTCCGCTTTTCCAGGTGGTGCCCAGGAACTTGCCATTGTACGCATCAACTATCTGGCTAAAGGATGTATACCCATTCACCCAACTGCCTACCAGTTCAGCGGGCACCGTTGTGCTGGGCAGGTTGCAATTGCCTCCACCGCCGCTGCCGTCTTTTTCGCAGGCTGTGACGCTCAATGTTGTTACCGCAAGTAATAGATACAATAATTTCTTCATGGCTTTTTAAATTTTTCTGTGGAAATTTTTTGAATGTTGTTGAATTGAAGTTTAGACACTGGAATAGAATATTTGTGACGTTGCGTATATTAGTATTTCAAAACCCCTTTGCATGAAGACCCTTGTTTGCTGGTTAGGGCTGATAATGGCCGTTGGATTATATTCCTGCCAGAAGTCGGTAAGCGGCACGGATGATCCCTCACAGCCCCAACAAAACAAATACCTCGTAAAACATACCCACAACGAGCCGGGCATGACCTTCATCGATTCGTTCGTATATGATGCACAAAATCGTGTTACGAGGTTCCATCAGACCTTTTACGACTCGAGCAATGGCCCTAATCCACCTCCTTACCTTTATTATTACGATTTTTATTACCATGGAGCTGATACCCTGCCGTATAAAGTAACTGACACATCTCACGGCGCGGGAATGATCTGGCTGATTGAATACGACGCGCAAAAAAGGAAAACGGTCGATTCTATAATTTTCCAGGGCAGTGGCGAAAAGCAAGTATCTTATTATACGTATTCGTCAAACAGGGTAACGGCCAATACATCCTTCTATTCTCCCGGCCAGCCCGTTGTTATATTAAAAGATACTTTTGATTACGAGGCCGGCAATTGCACAAAGTATACCGGTTATGTTGCGCAGGGCGCCGCTGTATTCCGCTGGCAATACACCATAACGTACGATAACCGCATCAATCCTTACAGCAAGATGAATATCTTCAACGCGATATTCTTTGGCGGCAATGGAACGTTGGGAGATTTTACGAGGATAAACCAGAACAACCATCTCACCCTTACTTATTTTAGCCCGACCATAGGTGGTGGCCCCGCCACCAGTAATTTTCAATATGCATACGATGCGGAGGGCTACCCGGTGTCTGGTACTTTTTTCAGTGCGAGTGATCCGTTAAGGAATGGCACGGAGCAGTTTGTGTATAAACAATAAGGTGTCGATTACTCCGTCCGCAAACTTTTGATCGGGTTGGTGATCGCTGCTTTGATGGACTCATAGCTAACGGTCAGCCATGCTATCAACAAAGCTGCTAAGGAAGAGCCGGCAAAAATGATCCAGCTTATATTTACACGGTATGCAAAGTTGTTCAGCCAGTTGTCGATGGCAAACCAGGCCACTGGTATCGCAATGACCATCGCGATCAGGATCAGTCGCGTAATACCTGAAGATAATAATTGAACAATGCTGAACACCGATGCACCCAATACCTTGCGCACGCCAACTTCTTTGATCCGTTGCTCAGACATGAAGGCAGACAGCCCGTACAAACCCATACAGGAAATTAAAATACCCAGTATGGCGAAGATATTGAACAGGCTTCCTAATTGCTGCTCGCCTTTATACAGCTTGTCGAGGTCCTGGTCAAGGAAATTATAACTGAAAGGGAACGAAGGATTGAGTTGCGTGCTGATCTTTTCCAATGCCTGGATGGTGGCCTGTGTTTGGCCGGGCTTTGCGCGTACTACCACGTTGCCGCCCCAACGGTTCAGGGTCATGAAGAGTGGTTCGATGGGCCGTTGAATAGGTTTATAGTTGAAATCTTTTACTACCCCAATGATGGTTCCCTTTCTTTCCCAAATCGTCAGCGGCTTACCCACGGCTTCCTCCGGCTTCATTCCCATGACCCGGGCAGCTTCCTCGTTGATGATATAACTGGAAGTATCGCCTTTGAATTCTTTGGAGTAACTGCGGCCACTGACCATTTGCATTTTGCAAACTTCGATAAAATTTTCGCTGACATGAAGGTTGGGAAAAACAACCTGCGCTTTTGGGTCTTTGCCTTGCCATTCCACATCCACTGTTCCGCTTTCCAGGTTGGTGGGCATTTGGGAAGTGATTGCAAAGTTTTCTGTCAAAGGATTCATGCTGAGCGCTGCTTTCAAGGCGTCCAGTTTTCCCCAGATCTCACCGGTCATCGGCATGTATAAAAGGTTTTCTTTGTCAAACCCCAGGTTCCTGTTCTTTATATATTGAAGCTGTTGGTACACCACGATCGTCCCCGAGAGCAAAACAATGGACACGATAAACTGCGTGGTAACAAGCACATTTCGGAATAGCAGGTTGCCACCCATGAATTTCATATTGCCTTTTAGGACCTTTACCGGCCGGAAGCTTGATAAAAACAAGGCCGGATAGCTACCGGATATCAGTCCGGTGGCAATTCCAATTCCTACCAGCATTAAAATGATCTTGCCGCTCAGCAGGTAGATGGACAGTTCTTTTCCCGCGACATAATTGAAGAGCGGGAGGCACACCAACACCAACCCGATTGCCAGTAATAAGGAGAGCAATGATATGAGCAGCGACTCGCCCAGGAATTGACCGATCAGTTGCCCGCGCAGGGCGCCTACTACTTTTCGCAGGCCCACTTCTTTAGCCCTGCGTGCAGAACGCGCAGTAGCAAGGTTCATGAAATTGATACAGGCAACTATCAAAATAAAGATCGCCACTACGAAAAATATACGCACGTACAGGATATTGCCTTGCCCGCTCACATCGATCTGGAGGTTTGAATGAAGATGAATGTCCGTTAATGGTTGCAACTGAAATGCAATTTTAAGGACGGGTACCCGCTTCTTATAGATATCATCCATCTGTTTATTGAACCGGCTGATGGCCGCAGGCGTGGGTACAAAACTTTCATCCAACAACAGATAGCTGTAAAAATCAAAATTTTCCCAGGTATTGGTTTTCAAGTCTTCGTTGGTGTTGGCAATGGAAGCCATCGGCAAAATAAAATCGAATTGGAGATGGGAGTTGGCAGGAATATCAGCCAGCACACCGGTAACGGTAACATTGCTGCTGTTGTTGAGGCGCAATATCTTGCCCAATGCTTCGTCCTTACCAAAGTATTTTTTGGCCATGGATTCTGTAATAAGCACGCCATCCACGCCGCGTAATGCCGTTGCAGGATTCCCCTTTACAAGCGGGAAAGAAAACAGCTCTAAGAAATTGGAATCGGCATAAAAGACTCTTTTTTCTTGAAACTTGCGGCCTTCCGTTTCGAACAACCTCGTAGTGGGAAGGGTAAGGCGTACAAAGCTTTTTATTGCCGGCATTTCCTGCTTCAATCCGGCAGGCATTCCAGCAGGGTTGATCGCTACTTTAAAATCGCTTGCATTGGCGGTTATGCGATATAGCCGGTGAGCATTGGCATGGAAACGGTCATAGCTTAGTTCATTTTGGACCCAAAGCAGGATCAGAATGCTGCAGGCCATGCCGATTGCCAGGCCTGAAATATTGAGGAGCGAATATGCTTTATGCCGCAACAGATTGCGGAATGCAATTTTGAGATAATTTTTTATCATGGCTACGCTTTGTAACACCAATTGTGTTTTGAAGTGGAACGTGAAGCGCAGCAAAAAGTTACAGGTCCTACCTTACCCCTATTTCCCGCAGGAAAAGCTCCTTGTAGTTAGCCCCTATGGGGATCTCGTTCTTCCCGATAAATACGCGGTTGCCCTCGATATGGCTGATCTTTGATTTATTGATAATGAATGACCGGTGCAGCCTAACAAATTTGGCCTTGGGAAGGAACTCTTCCAGCGCGGCAAACGTGATGGTTGGCCGTATCTGGCCCGTATCGGTAGTTATCTTTACATTGTTTCCATCGGCCTCCGCAAAACATATCTCATCGAAATTGATCTTGTAAATTTTCCCTTCGGATTTTATATAAGCGTGCGTTTCTTCCACAGCTTCGGGGCCAGGCTTTCTTTTGACAGATAGTTTCTCCTTCGCCTTGTCTACCGCCACAATAAATCTTTCCAACGAAAAAGGTTTCAGCAAATAATCACAAGCGGCAAGATCAAATGCCTGGTGCGCGTATTCTTTATAAGCAGTAGTGAAGATGATCTGCGGCGGGTTTGCCAGCGTTTTAAGAAAGGAAAGTCCATCCAGTACCGGCATATTGATATCCAGGAAGATCAGGTCGACCGGTGATTTTTGAATGGCCTGCTTTCCTTCCAGCGCATTGCCCACACTTGCCACTATTTCTAACTCCGGCAGGTAAGCGCAGTATCCTTCGATCACCTGTCGTGCGATGGGCTCGTCGTCGACAATGAGGCACTTAATTTTCATTGGCATTTAGTATTAAATCCACTGTATACAAGCTACCGGTATCGCTTATCTTCAATTCATGCCTGTTCCTGTACAACAATTCTAGTCTTTTTCTCACACTTTCCAGGCCAAACCCTGAGTGTTTTTTAGCAAGGCCGGAAGCGATAGGCGCTTCACCACACGAGTTCTTTATTGAGAACAGGATGGAATTTCCCCGTGTCCTCAAATCTATTGAAATGAATATCTTTTCATCGTGGCTGTTTTTAGAATGCTTGAACGCATTTTCTACAAAAACGATCAATAGCATGGGCGCTATTTTAACTGATCTGTTATGCACCGGTTCGATATTCAATGCTAATTCCAGCCGCTTTCCAAGACGTATCTTTTCAAACGCGATATAATTTTTAAGATACTCTATTTCATCCTGCAGCGGCACAAACACCTCTTTTGCCTCGTAAACAGAATAGCGGAGCAGATCAGAAAGTTTCAATATCAGGTTGGGAACTTTTTGATGATCGGAAATAGACAATCCGTACAAATTATTCAGCGTATTGAACAAAAAATGCGGGCTCAATTGGGATTGCAGCAATTGCAGTTCCGTTTTGGTTTGCGCAAGCGCAGTTTTGGCAGATTGAATATTTGTTTTTATTCTATACCGGATCAGGCTGATGGTTACCGCAATGAAAACACTCACTAAAAACAATAATATACAGGTAAAAAAGAAATGAATGAACTGTGTCTCCCCGATCATTTTATTTACCAGCCATCCTATACCGACACAAGAAACGAGTATAAGGAGAACAAGTACATATAAAGTAGTATTGTGCGCTTTTTTACCAGCTTTTAGCCATAACCTGGAAACATACCTTCCAAGCAGCAACCCGCTCACTAAAATGACCGTAATGCCTGCAGCAAATTCCAGGGCCACGTCCGGTATTCCTAACCCGAACAACCACCGGAAAACAAAAAAAATAGTAGCGGCGATCAAAACCCAAAGCCCTATCTTCTTAAGCGGCATACGCATGTTGCAATAATTTCTACGCTAAGCTCCTGATTTCTCCATTCCATGCAAATCGTTTGGTGGACAATACAATCCCGCTGACGAAACCCATGTTTTGGCTGACGAATCCCAGCCCGCCCGCCTGGCGCATCTATCTGAAAACATTTGAATGGTGTCCGTCCCATTTACTTTTTTAAGCGTGAAGCGCTATGCATTTTGCGCCAACAAAAATTATTCAAATGAAACCTTCCAACTTTTTCTCCAATCTTTTCAAAAGAGATCATCAGCGTTACGATGGTGTTGCTCCCATTAACATTTACCTGTTGCGGCTTCTTTTCCTGTTGATGTTCATTTTTGTGAACCTGGACACCTGGCCGTCTATCTTTACGCAACAAAGCTGGGATCCCGTAAAGGCCGCTGCAGTTTGCATGTGGGCCAGCTATGCTGCATTATCGTTTATCGGGATCTTGCGCCCGCTTCTGTTGCTGCCCATCGTGATATTCGAGATCATTTACAAATCGGTCTGGCTTATTATCGTTGCCTATCCATTATGGATAAATAACCAGTTAGCGGGCTCCCCCGCCGAACAAATGACGCAGGCTTTTTTGTGGCTTCCTTTGCCAATACTGGCCATGCCGTGGAGATATTTTTTCAGGAAATATGTTTTGTTGAAGAAGCAGTAAAAAAATCCAGGCAATACTTTATTAAAAAAGCCTTGCACGCAAGATGTACAGGGCTTTTTTGTGCCACGGCCGAATCAGCAAAGCCTGTTTACCGGCCTGCGCCAGATGAAGAAATTCCAGGTTCTTCCTGGACTACATTAATTATGGACATTTGCTGCCATCTCCAAGGTAATGGGCGGTATAAAGCGTTCCATCCTTGCAATAGCGTCCTTCCATAATGAACTGGGTAGGCGGTATATTAACACCCGGCTTTGGGGTAAACTGGCAACAACCTTTTGGGTAGAGAGGCTCAGGGTCGCCTACACGTCCACCGCCGCAGGTTTCACTGCTTGTTAAAAAAAAGATGACCATTAACGACAAAAGCAAACTTGTTCTTTTCATAGTAATAAGTTTAATAATTAAGAATATTATCCGGCAGATAGCCGTGTACAGTAAGCTAGTCTTTCAAGCTGTCGAAAAAAACCGTGAAATCACGGTATCCCCCAACGAGTTCAACAGAATATTTCCGGCATGAGGCACTGTCGAACAAAAGGCTATAAACAACAGTGTTCGATTAGCTGACCGTAACCCCCGCTTAACAACTTTTTTACCGTTGGAGCGCTGTATCTCCCCTGTATAGGCTATATTTAATAATATCAAACCCGGCGAGATGCAGAGATTGCTGCCGCTGATGAGCTTGCTTACCAGGATAACCACGATAATGCACAGGAGCGCCTTGCAGTTTACTTGCAGTGTAGCCTGTATATTAATGCTGTTCTCCTGCACAACCCCAGGCCCACGGGAAAAAGAATCAGTAACTGACACAGAGGAGGAAAGCCCCGGCCAAAGGGATTCAATGGAAGTAGTGATGATGCGCGATCCTGCGCTCGGATACGTTCCCTCGGACAGGCTGTTCTTTGCACTCGACCATGCGCGCAGACTTCGGCAAAGTGCGGGCGCACGCAAAATGTCTTTTCCCTGGACTGAGCGCGGGCCTGTTTACGACCTTACTGCCACCGGTATGCCCCAGCCCAATGAAACATATACTGCGGGCAGGGTTCGGGCGGTGCTCATGGATACGCTCAATGATCCTACAGGTAACACCGTTTTTTGTGGCGGCGTATCGGGTGGACTATGGCGTTGCACGAATTTCTTATCCGACGTTCCTAACTGGCAGCCCATCGATGATTACTTCGATAATATGTGCATTGCATATATATGCCAGGACCCCACGCAACCCAACGTGCTGTATTTTGCCACCGGAGAAGCTACACACAATCCAGATGGCGGAAATGGGAAAGGCATCTGGAAATCGGTTGACGCGGGTCTTACGTGGGCAATGCTGCCCGCTACTGTGAACTTTCAACGCACTTTCAGGATGTTGTGCGATAACCAGGGCAACATCTATGCAGCTTCCTATACTTCCAATGCATTTCCTTCATTCGCCGGCATCATGCGATCCAAAGATGGTGGAAATACGTGGACCAACATTACACCGCAGGTACCTAATAACAATACGGTTTGCACCGACCTGGAGCTTAGTTCTACCGGCAGGTTGCATGCCAGCTTCGGTTACAGGTCGTTCAGTGTTCATCACTTCTATACTTCGGATCCGGCCAACGCCATACCAACCGAAGGCTGGTCGCAGGGAAGCGGCATAATAAATGGCGCAGAAGGCAAATCCAGGATGGAGTTGGACTGTAATGCGGATACCCTGTATGCTGCCGTTACCGGTTCCACTTACCGCGTTGAAAACGTGTATAAATCAGTAGATGGGGGTGCAAACTGGACGCTGCAAAACAATCCGGTCGTTACAGCCGTCATTGCTGGCGAGCAAGGTTGGTATAATCTTACCGTGGGCATCCATCCCGACTCATCGAACCAGGTAGTGATTGGTGGAATAAATGCATGGATATCCAAAAATAACGGCCAGAACTATGCGCAATTCACTTTTGATGGTGGTTTGAACAGTAAGACCGTACATGTTGATCACCATTACATGGAATGGTTTCGAAAAGGCACCGAAAGCTGGGTGTTGATAGGTTGCGATGGCGGAGTTTATTTTTCAAGGGACGGCGGACAAACCTTCAAGGGTAAGAACAGGAACCTCGCGATCAAACAATTCTATGCATGCTCCATGCACCCTGGCGATGGCAGCAATTATTTTCTTGCAGGCTCGCAGGATAATGGCAGTCATAAATTTATGAACCCCGGGTTAAGCTTTTCGCACCACGTTACGGGGGGCGATGGTGGTTTTAACTATATCAACCAGCTCAATACGCAAATCCAGTTCACGAGCATGCAGAACAATGGTTATTTCAGGAGCACCAATGGCGGGGCCTCGTGGACAGGCATTAGCATGCCGGCGGGCCCATTGTTCATTAATCCTTTTGCCTATGATGACGGACAAAACATCCTGTACACAAGTGCCCCGGCCAATTCCATATACCGGTGGCCCAGTGCCCACAATACCGATGGACAAAATATCGTCAATATCAGCTTCAATCCATTGCCCGGCGGAACGGTCAGCGCACTGACGATGTCGCCGTTTACGCCCAACCGCCTTTTTGTAGGCACAGGCACCAGGCTATATCGCCTTGACAATGCCAATGCAGTCATCACCAGCAACGTGGCGGCAAACATGACTGAGATCGGGAGTCCTTTGTTTTCAGGATATCTTAATTGCATCAATACCGGGACTTCCGATAATCATCTGGTTGCCGTATTCACCAACTATGGCATAAACAATTTGTGGTATACCAGCAATGGCGGCGCATCGTGGAGCGCTATCGATGGCGACCTGCCGGACATTCCCGTACGCTGGGCTGTGTTTGAACCTGGCTCCAATACAAGGCTTATTATCGGCACCGAAGCCGGCGTATACAGCACTGATGCCGTGGATGGCGTGTCCACCGCATGGATGCCCCACCTGGGCGTGCCGCTGGTACGTGTAACGATGCTGAAGGTAAGGCCCAGCGACAACACCATCATCGCTGCTACTTACGGAAGGGGATTGTTCAGTGCTATCATTCCTTCAACAACTTTCCCTGTAACGCTGACCGATTTCACGGGCAAATTGATAGGAAACAGCATCGTATTGAATTGGCAAACCGCCACTGAACAACACAACAAAGGCTTCGAGGTGGAACGGTCGACCGATGGCGCCAACTTTAAGAAGATCGGTTTTGTGGCGGGTGCCGGCAATAGCAATGTACTGCGTTCCTATTCATTTACCGACCGGAATATCGAGCACCCGCTTTATTATTACAGGCTACGACAGGTGGATGATGACAACAAGTTTGAATACAGTGCCATCATACTGGTAAAAAATCCATTGTCAAATACGCGCATGATCACCTGGACCAGGTTTTCGCGGTCAAATACATTGGAAGTACAACTGGGCGATATAGAAAGTGGCAATGGCGAAATCCGCCTGATGGACCTAAATGGCAAAGTGCTGTTGCGTCATCAACGTACGTTTATCACAGGCTCAAGATTAAGCATACAGGTTCCCGGTTATGCCTCGGCGGGAGTATACGTAGTTCAGGTTTTGCAAAAGCATAAAACTTATAGCACCACCGTGAAAAAAGAATGATAAAGCGGTGATTATAATCGAACAACCACTGTATCAAAACCGTACAGAACACGGGCATGTTCTCTCAATAATCGATTAAAAAACAGTTGGTTATCTCTTGGCATACTTTCGGGAGATTAGTTAGTGCGGGCTGCTTTTTGAGCGAATTCCCCAGTGCTTTAAAACCAAAACGAATGCTCAACAACTATTTCAAAGAAGCCTTACGCTACCTGGGCAAAGACAAGCTGTACACTTTTATCAATCTCACAGGTCTTTCCGCGGGCATTGCCTGTTGCGTTATCATTTTCCTTTTTGTGTATGGCGAAATACGCTACGACCGCTTTCACAAGGACGCAGATAAGATATATCGTCTTACCACTTTTGAAACAAATGACGCCGGAACAACCCAGATGGCGCATTCTTATATCCCAATGGCGAGCCTTATGCAATCAGCATTCCCTGATATTCGTGATGCAGTGCGGATGCTGCCGTACAGCGTAAGTGTTACCAATAAAGAGAAGAATGTAGCATTTCAAGAAGACAAGTTCTTTTTCGTGGACTCCACTTTCTTTAGAGTCTTTTCGTTTCAGTTAATAAGCGGCGATGCGAACACCGTTTTAAATAATCCCGGCAGCATTTTAATGACGCAATCCGCAGCTGAAAAATATTTTGGAAAAGAAGACGCGGTGGGGAAGCTGCTGTCGATAGAAGGAAATTTATTTACAATAGCGGGAGTGTTGGAGAATATCCCCGGAAACTCCAGCCTCCAGTTCAATATATTGGCTCCCCTTTCATCTGCCCGCACGATTGTGGGAACATGGATAGCAAGTAATGAAAGCACCTGGTATTTTCCTCCGGTCTACACATTCTTTACTATTGAAAAACCGGCGGATGCGCGCAAAATAGACGCAGGCATGAACGGTTTTGAACAAAAATTCCTGCGCCCCGATGTTGCTAAAACCCGTGACCATCGCCTTCAGCCTTTAAATGAAGTCCATTTTTCCAGCCTGGAAGCCGAGATGCATCCTTCAACCAGTAAAACTACCATCGTCATATTCATAACGATCGCGTTGCTGACGTTGATCATTGCAGCGATCAATTTCATCAACCTTTTACTCTCCCGTATTATGCAAAGGCTGCGGGGAATTGGCATCAGGAAGGTAGTAGGAGCCACTAACCGGGACCTGTGGTGGCAAAGCGCAACCGAAACCGGTTCTTTTTTGATTGCGGCCATTGTGCTTTCGGCTTTGGTAGTTAAGCTCGTACTACCTGTATTCAACAGTACATTGGAATTGCAGCTATCTGCCTTCTCACCTGATGCTTTGGTTGTTTGGGGTGGTATTGTTTTGCTGATCGGGGCCATTTGGCTGATCATTCCAATGTTCCCGATGAAATTGCTATCTGCCTTTAGCGTTGTGAATGTTTTGAAGCGAGAAAATGTGTCATTGGCGAAATCCAAACCAACCTTTTCTTTGCAATCTTTTTTAGTGGTTTTCCAATTCGTAATCTGTATTGCTTTGATTGCAGCTGCCCTGATCATACAATCGCAGCTTTCTTACATTCAAACAAAAGACATAGGCTTTAAGAGGGATCAGCAATTGGTAATTCCGGTGAGGGATGAAAAGATCCAGGAAAACTTTGCATCTGTTAAGCAGGAAATACTTAGGGTGCCCGGAGTTTCCGAAGTAAGCGCCTTATCGAATTTCCCCTGGGTCAGAGGCTTTTACGATTTCAACACATTGATATATGATAATGGCCGGATCGATTCTTCGAATGCATTCACATTACTGGTTGATGAAGATTTTATTAGGGCAATGCAAATGAAAATTGTCGATGGACGAGCATTCTCCAAAGATTTTTCTACTGATAAGAATGCTTTTATCATAAATGAATCCGCCGCGAAGAACTTTGGAATTACTTCTGTTGCGGGAGTTAAGCTAACTATGCAATCCGTTGCCGCGGGAAAGCCGAAAGAAGGAAACCTTATCGGTATTGTTAAAGATTTCCATTTCCAGTCATTGCATCATCCCGTTGAGCCATTGATCCTGACAATTGCTCCTCAATCTTACTACTTAGATAATATGATTGTGAGAGTATCGTCTTCGGGCGACATTTCATCTACATTAAAACAAATCGAATCGGCATTTAAAAAGGTAGTGCCTGACAGGCCATTTGATTATTTCTTTCTGCAGGAAGCATTTGATAAGTTGTACCGGAAAGAAATGCGGCTGGGTAATATTTTCAACTATTTTTCCATTTTGGCCATTCTGATCTCCTGTCTTGGTTTGTTTGGTATTTCATCTTCCGCCAACATGCGCCGGGTAAAGGAGATCGGGATCAGGAAAGTGCTGGGCGCATCTTCGGCAAACATCACGGCTATGCTGTCACAAAAGTTTTTAAAACTCGTATTGATAGCAGCTGTAATCGCAATTCCCTTTGCATGGTGGATGATGGATAAATGGCTGCAGAACTTTGCTTATAAAATAAATATATCGTGGTGGGTATTTGGGTTTGCTACATTGATTGCGCTGGTGATTGCATTGGTTACCATCAGCTTTCAAACCATTAAGGCGAGCATGGCGAATCCTGTCAGCACGCTGCGGAGTGAATAGTTCGCATAAAAAACCAGCCTGTTCACATAAAAAACTAAAAAAGACGCCTCAAATGTTGGGTGAATCCCCAATTTGATGACCTTTAATGGAGGTTGCCTGTATTAATTGCCTAAAATGCAGGTCGTCCGAACAATGCTCCGGGAAAAAATACATATCCACTTTTTGTTTTGGCTGTTTATATGGACTATTTCATCCATTGCCACAGTTGACGGACAGGAGGCAACAGACTATGCAGAATCTTTCGCCCGCCGCTTTTTCTTTCTCATTGGGCAGATGGCGATCACATACTGGACCATCGACTTTTTGTTCCCAAGGTTTTTCCTGAAAAAGAAATACGTTTTGTTTACAGCTTCGTTTTTATTGTCACTCGTCATAGCGACCCTGGCGCAGATGGCGCTTAACCTTTATGTATATCACTCATACATATATCCCGCTTTTTTTAATGGAGAGAGCCGCCATCCCGGCGGCTTCTGGAGCCTCAGGCTTTTTCTGCAGTCACTCCTGATGCTGTACCCAACCTCTATGATCGCGTTATTTGTGAAAGCAATTACCCATTGGTATCAAAGCCAGCAAAAACTGGAAGAGGTGGAAAAACGGCAATTGTATTCTGAGATCAAATATTTGCAGTCCCAGATCCATCCTCACTTTTTCCTGAATACCCTGAATAACCTGTACGGTCTTGCCTTGCAAAAATCTGATGTTGCTCCTGAGGTGATACTGCAATTGTCTGATTTGATGAAATACATGTTATACGACGCCAACACTCCGAAGGTTCCGCTCGAAAAAGAAGTACATCATATTCAGAATTATATCGAGTTGGAAAAAATCCGCTATAACGATGGATATGATATTTTCTTTAAACAGCGCGGGGACTTTCAAAATGTAAGCATTGCGCCCCTTCTTTTGCTGCCATTTGTTGAGAATGCTTTCAAACACGGGCTTAGCGCTTCAGTAAATGGTGCGTGGATAAGCATCGATCTTGAGACCCGTGATAATTTCATTTCGTTTAAGGTGGAAAACAGCCGCCCCCCAAAGACCAGGAATGAGCGTCCGGGCCTGGGATTGGCAAATGTCAAAAGACGGCTTGACCTGCTGTATGCCCACACGCATCAATTGGAAGTATGCCAGAAAGATGACCTCTACTCTGTAAGCTTAACAATCCCGAAATTAGTTCTTCACTGAAAATGCGGTTACTGTCCTGATAAATATTTTATTGCGGCCTCCAGTATTTCGTCTTTCCCATTTCTGATCCCCGAAATCGTTTCTTTTACTATTATGTCGGGTTGCAATCCCTTCCGCTGTAATTGTTTGCCATTTGGATACCTGGCCGATTGACCCGAAAATCCAACAGCCATATTTCCCGGAAGCAGTATTGTTGTGATCTCACCGTTTGCGCCCCCGGTTGCGGTTCCGATGATCTTCGTGTTGTTTGCCGCCTGGAAAAATAAGCCGGTATGTTCGGACTGGCTTACTGCCCGCTCATCTACCAGCAAAACTGTTTTCCCTTTATAGGTCCATTTATCAGTTGGCTTGGGCTGAATAAATTGAAAGGTGCCTTCCCAGGTAAGTTGATTGCCTTTTGATACAAGCGGCGTTTCTAATAAAGCCGCGGGAGTATTTTCTTTAAGCGCGAGCCTGGGTGTTAAGAACCAAAAAAAATCACCTTTCGGATAGCCACGCATATCGAATATGATGGCTTTTGTGGTTTTGAATTGTTCCAGCATTTTGTCCATGTCGTGCAAGGGATACCTGTCCAGGTCTACATAACCGATATTACCTGGCAACAGTTTTATCATTTCGCCAGACCGCTCTCTGTTATACAGTGTATAATAATCTTCATATCTCCGCGGGAGGTTCACCTCTTTTATTTTATTGTATTTATCTTTTACTGTCAGGGTAACAATTGAATTAGGAGCTCCATTCATAAATCCAAAGGCTGCGCGATACATGCGATTATGAACGGTAGAGGCGGCAATGTATTTGTAGTATCGCTGGAGCCTTGTGTTTGCGTCTTCCCCATCCACTTTTATGATAATGTCGCCAATACTAAGCCCCGCTGACCTGGCAATAGAGTCATTCCTGAAAGAAGTGATTACAGGAAGGCCTTCGATCATTCTCACCCGTATGGGCGAATATCCTGTTCCGTAGTAGTCCGATATAGTTTTTCCACTCACGTAAGCATGCGAATCATGAATATGCGTGGCCATTTCCGCAACTGCTAAAGAATATTCGAGTGAATCCTTAGCGTTCATGAATTTGGGTATGAACTCCCGAAGCACATCATCCCAATCCCGCTCCAGTAAATTTTTGTAAGGAAAGAAATAATTGATGGCAGACCACAGGCGGTAAATTGAGAGCATTCGATATCCTATGTCAGGATATCTCATTTCAGGGTATGTTTTTTCAGGGAACGATGTCGCAACGGCAGGCAAAGGCTTTTTAACAAGCGAAGAACTTTTATAATTGCGCGCCAGGACAATTGCCTCACCCACGATGGAAGCGCTTTCTGTTTCGGGAAAGGAGCGATCGGCCTGGAGGCCCGCGCTATTGCCTTCGATGGAAATGGGTTCAGTCAACCGAACATTGGCAAGCAGTCCCTCGCCCATTTCGATTTGTTCGGTTTGACCGGTTGAGAATTCATTGATGTCGCCTTCATACGCTATAAGCGCCTTTCCTGACGCCTGTAATGGGTACATGCTGGGAAGCACTTCTGAATTCCTGTTTAATATAAAGATGACGGGAATATCCTTTGCATTTCTTGCAGGTATAATCCGCTTTCCATTCTCTACCACCAATTTTGATTGATACTGCCCGGAAGAAATAAATCCAGATTGATTCTCATAGCCACGATGCAATCGAAAGCGTTGTCCCGGAGCGATCAATTGCTTTGTTGTGATCGATCGTTCGAGGTTTGAAAATGCAGAGAAAAGCGCAAGCTTTCCATATTCCCCGGTTTTCTCCGTTGTCCTAAGATCGATGATACAAACGCTGGCGCCCGAAACACGCGTATTCAATTCCATGATCTTACGCTGGGCTTCACCAGAATAAAGTTTCAAATAGCTGCCGGCGGTTATAACCAGGATTGAGTCTTCTGTGAACCTGTAATCGAATGACCTGTTGTCCGCCACCTGATCAGGTTTGTTGTAGGTGATGTTGGTCACCGGGTCCTTTAACACACTCAGCATTTCGGCAAGCGCCATAGCATACTCCTTGTCATTTGTAGCTGCCATGACTTTGGGAACAGCCGTTGCCAGTGAAGAATCCCAATTCACGTACTCATAAGCTAATGAAGGATGAAAGTATTTTATAGTACTCCAAAGTTTTGCCAGCGAAACAAGGCGATTGATCTGCTGCCTTTCGTTGGGCTGGGCCTGTAAATGGCAAGACAACAGTATAAGGCAAATAAGCAGGTATATCTTGTTTGTTTTCATAGTATTATTTGTAATATATCGATATTTCCAGGAATGCGGCTTCTTCGATAACAGGTCTTAAAATAAGTGACGATAATTGTGACGGCATGTTAAAAACTGCTTTTTTCAGCTCCAGGCACTGGGTTACTTTTAACAACGAAACTCATCGTACTATGTTTGGTAAAATCAACGTGACACTGCTGTTTGCAGCATTTGCAGCGAGCCTCATTCAGGCGTCCGGCCAACCTAAGATCCAGGAAATCGACCAGCTAATTCAGAAGTATGCGGACCACGGTTATTTTAATGGTACGATCCTGGTCGCGGAAAATGACAAGATCATCTATCAAAAGGCTTTTGGATATTCAAATTTTGAATGGAAAATCCGAAACACTATCGAGTCTGCTTTCAGAATTGGATCTTTAACGAAACCGATAACAGCTTCTTTAGTATTGAAGTTGGTGCAGGAAGGAAAGATCAGGCTGCAAAATACCATCAATGACTACCTGCCTTATTATCCTGCGCACGGAAGAAATATCAGCCTGCATCAATTGTTAAACCATACATCAGGAATACCATCTTTTACCAACCGCCCCGACCTTGAACGCATCAATAAAAATTATATCCCGGTCGACAGCTTTGTATTGCGCTATTGTTCCGGTGCGCCGGAATTCCCTCCCGGCTCGAATTTCCGGTATAACAATTCAGGTTACTATATCCTGGGCGCTATCATTGAGAAGGTTACCGGTTCAACGTATGCAGAAGCGCTACAACGCTATTTATTTCATCACTTAAAAATGGAGCATGCTGGCTTTTTTAATAATGATCAACTGATACCGAACAGGGCGTATGGGTATGTGCGGTCATTGACCGGTTTGATTCCTGCGGGCTATTATGATATGACCATTCCATTCTCTACGGGAGGGGTTACTTCAACTGTGCCTGATCTTTTAAAATGGGTAAGGCTTTTCCAGGATAATTCAGTTTTACATGACTCATTGATCAAAAAAACCAATGAGGCAAGCTCAGAGGTTCGGTCGGGACAGGGATACAGCTATGGATGGTTTATAGAAAAAAAGAAAATGAAAGCAAAAGAAATAACGATCGTTTCGCATGGCGGAGAGGTCGACGGCTTCAACAGCCTGGTGATCAGGATCCCGGAAGATGATAAGGTGATCATTTTCGTCAATAACACCGGTGTTACCAAAATAAGGGAAATAGGCTTTACTATACTAAATCTGTTATACGACGAGCCTACCCAGTTGCCCAAAAAGAATATGAATGCATGGATCGGGCAATCATTAAAAAATAATGGCGCCGATAAGACGCTGCAACTGTATAACGCATTGGATAAAACGGAGTACAGCAATCTTGTGCCCGAAGAGCTTGGAACATGGTCAAGGTACCTGCTGCGCATTAACAGGACCGATGAGGCTTTATTACTTATGCAATTTGTAACGCAGATCAACCCCCAATCTTTTTTAGCGCAAAATTTACTCGGCGATATTTACAGGAGGATGGGAAATAAAGAGCTTGCGAGGAAGGCGTATGAAGAGTCGTTAAGGTTGAACCCGGGGAATTTTATTGCGGAGGAGGGGTTGAGGGCGTTGCGGTAGATAAGATGCCCTGCCAGGTGATCAGCATTCATTTAATGAACACTGGCGTCCGTATCAGCCTCTATTGTCGATTTCTGCGCTTTTAGGCTGAATGCAACATCTCCTGCGATACTGAGTCCTTAAACGTGAATAATCTTTTACAAATGCGTTTAATAAAACTCGTTTTTGCATTTACGTTGTTTATAATCTCCGCAAATGCCCAGGAAAATTTGCCGGTCATTAAATCAAATAAGGCAGTAATCAGCATCCGGGATGGCAAAACTTTTAAAAGGAGTGGATGGAACTTGTCCCCGCAGGCAAAGCCTGACGTGTATAAAGCGGAACTTATTAATGGTAAATCGCACAAAGTAACCTTCATCACTGATGTTGATTCAATTAGTTTTAAAGTTGAAGAAGGGAAAAAATACGATTTCATTATCGAGTGGGATGGCAAACCTTGTTATCAGCAAATTATAGGAACCAAATTCATTCCCGCGGCCCATTTTGATAAAAAATATCAGCGAAAACACAAGGGAAAGATATCTGTCGAGATCCCTGAAGTCTACGAATTGGTAAACGTGGTCATTGCAATAACACCAACGGGCATCAGCAATAAAAATCTGGTTTACCAGAAATCTGACTATTACAAAGCAATGCGTGCGTGGTTCGATAAATTCAGGGACCATCCGCTTGTTGCTGGGATAGATGCAGAGATCAAGAAGGACTTCTACGCTTATTTCAAACTGAAAATGAACGGTTATTCCTATGAGTTTGATAAAAGAGGGAAAATTGTTCAGAGCAAAATTTATGATCGGACCGGGTTCCCTGGGGAAGCACTCAATCATTTACGCCCATTTATCTCGCAATTGCAGTCGTTTGCCGACTCTGCAGATTTTCTGCGATTTTATAGCGAAAACCGTAAAACCTATGCCGCCCAGGAGACTTTTTTACGAGACACGGCAAACATCCCGGAAATGAAACGCTGGCTCGATAAAAATTTTCCATCCTCGAACGATTACAATTCTTACAAAGTGATTTTTTCACCGCTTGTTGGTTATAATCAATCTGCTTCCTGGTTTGAAAGCAATAATTTTAAAGAACTCCATTCGCATGTCAATTTTCCATACCGGGAAGATTTGCAAGTGTGGTTCAAAGACATACAGCTAACCGAAAATGCCGAGATCGTTATTCGGGGCACTACTATCTTCGGTGAAATTAATCATGGCTATATCAACCCCGAATCAGATAAACTTGCGGAGGAAATTGCCAAAGCAACCAGCAACAGGGACCGTTGGGTTGATGTGAAAATGGACAAGAACTATTATCCCGGCATTTCTGCGTTTAATGAGTACATGAACTGGGGCTTGATAAGCCTCAGGATACTGGACTATGCGCCTGAAAGCGAACAGCAAAAATTGATTGCGTTTATAGATAACACAATGACCAGGGGCCGCGGCTTTCCACAATTCGAGCATTTCGATAAGTTCCTGATCGATCTGTACCGTAACCGGGCGCAAGGTCAAACCATTGCCGATTTATATCCAAAGATCATTGAGTGGTTTGCGTCGGTTAACAAGTAGATATAGTATTGGCCACGCCGGTAATTCACCAAAAACAAAAAACCTTGCAAGATCAACACTTACAAGGTTTACATGACCTCTTTCGCTAGAGCTATGGAGGAGAAAGTGCCCAGGACTGGATTCGTTCATCCTTAGGTGTCAATTATTTAGTTGTGAAGTGTGCTTCAGATTTGGTCTTGAAATGACACACATAGGAAATGTGTGCCGGTTCGTGTTACTTTTTTACAGTTTTTACCTGTCGGGACAAATTTAGCAAAAAACGTTTAAATTGACAGCTGTTCAATAGGATTGAAAACACTGCGCATATCCACACTGCATTGTCGAAATATGTGCACTAATTTCACCATTAATAGCGCATACTAATGAGTTCGTAGCCATTTTAAATCAAGCATGAGGAAACTATTTTCAGCAATTTTTTTCATTCTATCAACATCTGCCATTATTGCCCAAAATAAGATGCGAACGGTTGACGAATTGATAAACACGAAAGAACCAGGGTGGACACTTGTTCAAGAGTGGATTAAAGAAGCAAAGAACAAAGTTGAAGTACTGCCGTGTGATACAGTAAAGGCAAGGGATGCATTATATAAAACACAAGTAACTACACGCTCTCCTATGGGTGCTATTATTTATTCTTCAGGCGGGTTACTGATAGATAATGGCTGGATACGTATTCTGGGTTCAGGACATTCAAAATTAGACAGGACACTTCCGGACTGGAACAAAGGAAAAACTTTTAAAGAATTTGGTGAAGGTCCTTCATTTTTATTAATAGCCGACGATGCTGTTGGAGGTTTTTATGCTTTAAATGGTGGAGCGTTGGGAAAAGATGCAGGCAAGGTGTACTACCTTTCTCCGGACAACCTAAAGTGGGAAGCTTTAGATTTAACTTACACTGAATTTCTACTTTTCTGTTTTAATCATGATTTAGATAAGTTCTATAAAGGTCTTCGCTGGAAGAATTGGAAGGATGAAGTTTCAAAACTGGACGGAAATAAGGTTTACAACTTCTATCCATTCTTATGGACAAAGGAAGGTAAAGACATCGATAAAAACTCTCGTAAGGCTGTTCCTGTCGAAGAGCAGTATAGCCTCAACATGGACATGAGAAAACAGCTCGGCGGGAATTAAAACGGCTACTAACCGTGTGTTTATGAAATTGTGGCTGGAGGTCAAGCATTCAACTATAAATTACTATTTTGCTTTTGTGGTTAATTGAAACTGACGTTTTTCAAATGCCACAACTTCATAAACACTTTAACGTTACACGATAGTTGAAAACCATCATGAAATTCGAAGACGTCACAAGATTTGGTTCGCTTAAAGAAGCAAAAGAGAATCTTTTCAAATTACAAAAGGAATTAAAATTACAAAAGGAATTAAAATTTTGCGCTTCTAAACTACCAATCGGTGTCAACAATGACTATACCTCAATTAAGCTTATCTCTCTAATTTTAAACTGTCCGCCGTTTAGGGGTACTTACAGTACTTACAATCGACCTAACGCAGCATTAAAAGGGAAAACACCTTATGAAGTACTCCGTGAGAAGCTTGTGGGTAGGTAATTTTTTCCTGATCCGGCTTCATTCAAAAAGAGAGGATCAGGAAAAAAATTATATTTGGATTGTCAACCGTAGTTAGGAGCCGCACAAATGAAAAAAAGCACCTCCAATCAGAAACAATTGCTTTTCATCATTCTTGAATTTTTATCAGGACTGGGATTTTCAATTCTTGGGGGTCATATTTATTTATTGTTTGACAGTAACAGCCTAAAAGCATCCATCTTTTACACATTCTTAGTCATGTTTGTTTCCATGTTTATTGGTGTTACCATAATGGGGTATTTTCATTTCAAAAGTATCACGCGGTCTGAGGATTTTAGTGGGGCAGTCGGATATAGTTTTCTGGGCATGCTACTATCGCTGATCTTATACGTCGCGTTAATCATTGCTCTATACCAATATCTGCCAGACTATTTGAGTTCCGTGGTACTGCCGATAGTGTTACCCTTAATGGGGGCAGTGATTGGCGTGAATTTCCTTATCTATAAAAAGAAAATTCGACGAGTACAAGGAGTTCATTAACTGCTTCTTAGTCTACTAAAAGGTTAACTATGCGATTTCTTGCCTGGTCCTAATAGCCTTGTCATTGTCGTCATGTTTTATGAAAGCCGAATCAATAGCTCTGCCTGGCAACATAGCCGTCGAATCAGAAAGCCGTACGTTTTTTATATACGATAACTCAAGCAAAAGTAAATTGAAATTTAAAATTAGAAGTGATGATAAGATAAAATACAATGGCCTTACATGGACGCGAGATGGGCGTGGGTTTGTTGGAAATGAGTACATTTTATCTGATACATTCGGGATTAGTAAGGGTTGCTCTCTTTAATTTAAAAGGAGAATTAATTGATAGAATTACGAATCTCAGCCCAATGAAATAACAGGTAACGTACATTTTTCGAAAGATGATAAAAGATTATTATTTACCGTTGATAAGAAAGGCAATTCTCGTATAAACTGTGGGTCATTTGTGGGTCAAACAATGTGGCAGAAAGCGGAAAAAAGCGTTGAAAAACGACCCACACCCAAATGAAAAAGCCTTATAAGATTGACACTTACAAGGCTTTACTGTGCCCAGGACTGGATTCGAACCAGCACACCTCGCGGCGCCGCCACCTGAAGACGGTGCGTCTACCAATTTCGCCACCTGGGCCCGCTTATTAAAGGCTAACGGGCTGTTGAACAGCCTGCCTTAAACAGGGCTGCAAATATAGGGCAATTTGGATTTTCTCCCGCCACTCATGTATTATTCTTTTTTCCGGTGTTAAAAAATCCTAAATTACTGTACACCACAAATTATATTGTTTATGAGAGCAGCATTTACCCTTCTCGTGTTCGTTGCGCTGGGTTTTGCAGCGAATGCTCAATTGTCCCTCACTCCCAAAGTAGGTATCGAACCATCCAACACCAGCATTTCATACAACGATCTCAGGTGCCTCTCGCCGCTTGGCTCCTATGTCTCGCCCCAGATCGGGTTGCGCATGGATTACAAGTTTAAGAAGACCCATGGCCCATACCTGGCCCTGGCCACCAACCGCTCGTCAGTGGCTATGCGGTTCGACGACCTGGAGACCGGTATGAACAACTATTCCGCCGTGGCAGGCAGCCGCCAGATCCGCATTGAAGGCGGTTATATGTTCAGCACCAAACCTATTTATTTCAATAAGTCTGCTTCTAAAAAAAGCGAGTCTAAGCAATCGGCTAAACAAGGTAAATCCGGCTGCTCCAAATATGCCCGTAGCGGATGCGGCAGCAAATCGAAAAATGCCCCGGCACTTGCAAAAAATAAAAATAACGGATGGAATGTTCGCATACAGCCCTCGGCTGGTATAGCGTTCAATCCCGGCAACAGGCCGAACCTTGAAGCCAATAAAAACGGGGCCCTGTACCAATACAATGCGGGCAACTGGAAAACCGCCCTTACCGCCGGCACCGACTTCGAGTTCGGCAGGGGCCGCGACCGTGTACTTACCGTTGGCTTCCAATACATCCAGGCGCTGGGCAATTTTGGCGACGAAACCATCACCACCCAGGCAGGCGGCAAATCAAGTACTACCTATCTGTCGTCCAATGCATCCATGTGGAATGTAACCGTAGGCGTACCATTCACGCTTAGCAGGAAAGCATCGGCATCCAAACAAAAACAAAAGCAAAGAGAAATAAAAGTGAGAGAGATAAAGAAGCAATGCATTTATTACAGGCCTTGCAGGGGCGCGTAACCAAATCGTCAATTCTTTTACATGGCCCGGTGACCCATAATGTCATTGGGCCATTTTCATTTTATACGCTCACATTAAAATCGCGCAGCGCATCATTGAGGCTCGTCTTTAAATCGGTGCTGGCCTTGCGTTGCCCGATGATGAGCGCGCAGCTTACGCTGTATTCTCCCGCGGGAAATTTTTTTGCATAGCTGCCCGGTATCACTACACTGCGTGCGGGAATGCGGCCTTTGTATTCTACCGGTTCGGGACCGCTTACATCGATGATCTTGGTGGATTTGGTCAGGACCACGTTGGCGCCCAGCACGGCTTCTTTTTCCACTATTACGCCTTCTACTACTATGCAGCGGCTGCCGATAAAGCATCCATCTTCCACAATTACCGGCGAGGCCTGCAAGGGTTCTAATACGCCGCCGATACCTACCCCACCGCTCAGGTGCACATGCTTTCCTATTTGCGCGCAGCTTCCCACGGTTGCCCAGGTATCTACCATAGTGCCTTCATCAACGTATGCTCCTATGTTTACGTAAGAGGGCATCAGCACCACGTTCCTTGCAATGAATGCGCCGTACCGCGCCACTGCGTGGGGAACGGCCCGCACGCCCAAATCCTTGTAATTGGATTTCAACAGCATCTTGTCATAGAACTCAAACGGCTCCAACGTCCAGGTCTTCATGGGTTGAATGGCGAAGTACAGCAGTATGGCCTGCTTCACCCATTCATTTACCTGCCAGCCCTGGGCTGCTGGTGCGGCGGTCCTTAACCTTCCTTTGTCAACCTCCTCTATCACGGCTTTTACTGCTTCCATGTATTTGGATTCCTTCAACAGTTCGCGATTGTTCCAGGCTTCTTCGATGAGTTGTTTGAGCTCCATATCAGAATTTTTGCAAACATAATCACAGATGGGAAGAATATAGCACAGATTTAAAAACTGGATTTTTGGATTGCAGAGATAAGTATGTTGGAGAGTAAGTATTCGCTGGTTGGCCGTACGACCGGACTGGAGTTGCTGATCAAAGTGTTGATAACAGCAAAAATCGTGTCGTTATCTTCGCAGATACATGATACCGGAATTTCAACAGGATATCGAACAATGTTTGGCTGTGCTTAGCAAGGGCGGATTGATACTGTACCCCACCGATACCATCTGGGGCATAGGCTGCGATGCCACCAATGCGCAGGCAGTGGAAAAGATCTATGCGCTTAAGAACAGGCCGCCACGCAAAAGCATGATCGTACTATTGGCTGAAGAGCGCGACGTGCTGCAATATGTGGCCAATCCAGACCTGCGGGTGTTCGACTACCTGCAAACCACCCAACAGCCCACCACGATCATTTATGAAGCAGCGGTAGGTCTTGCCGACAATCTTATCCCTGAAGATGGTACGATAGCCATCCGGCTGGTGCAGGAACCCTTTTGCCGGCATTTGCTGAAAAGATTTAAAAAGCCTATTGTTTCTACTTCAGCAAATATATCGGGAGAGCCTTCGCCGCAAAGCTTTGCCGGAATTTCGGGGCATATCAAACAATCAGTGGATTACGTGGTGCAATACCGGCAGGATGATGATCGGACCGCGCAGCCATCATCGATTATAAAATGGAACAGGGATGGAACGGTGACCGTCATCCGGCCTTAAACGCGGGTTTTGCTTTACATTCGCGGATTATTTAATAGATTATCCGATTAGCACATTCAAGTCAGCAATCAGAAGATAGAGACATGGATGAATCTTAATTATCCGGTTCAATCGATTTTTGTGCTCTTCATTTGCTAATTGGCATAGTTCCTTATGGAGCGTTTCCTCATCATACAAACCGCCTTCATCGGCGATGTAGTGCTTGCCACCGGGCTGATAGAAAAGCTGCACGCACGCTTCCCCAACGCGCAGATAGATTTTCTCGTGCGCAAGGGTAATGAGGGTTTGTTGATTGGCCATCCCTTGTTGCGGCAGGTATTGATCTGGGATAAAAAGAAACACAAGAATAAAAATCTCTGTAAGATGCTCCTGCACATCCGCAGGCAGCGGTACGACAAAGTGATCAATGTGCAGCGCTTCGCTGCCACGGGCCTGCTCACCGCATTTTCGAGGGCAAAAGAAACCATTGGATTCGATAAAAATCCCTTTAGCTTCCTCTTCTCCAAAAAAATTCCACATATTATTTCAACCAGCGATAAACCTATACATGAGATAGAACGCAACGACGAGTTGGTAAAGCATTTTGCCGGCGATGAAGTGATGCGCCCTCGGTTGTACCCATCATCTGCGGACTATGAATTTGTACGAGGCTATCAATCACAGCCATATATCTGCATTGCTCCTGCCTCAGTGTGGTTTACCAAACAATACCCTGCACATAAATGGGTTTCTTTTATCAACAAGCTCCCGGCAAACCTGGTGGTGTACCTTATCGGCGCGCCGGGCGACCATGCTTTGTGTGAAACCATTCGAAACAGCGTTATCAGTAACACATCAACGGATCGATCGCTATCAAACTACACCAGTCAAGCCGCGGCGCATCCGCCGGGGCTTTCCCAGGAAATCTCCAATGACAAGGCGCCAGTCATTAATAGCCTGAAGGAAATAGCCCCGGAAGGAGTCCCAATACAGGCAGGCGCGCCGCACATCATCAATCTCGCCGGCAAACTAAGCTTTCTTCAATCTGCCGCCCTGCAGCAAGGAGCCGTCATGAATTACGTGAACGACTCAGCGCCGATGCACTTTGCATCGGCCGTAAATGCGCCTACCACCGCCGTATATTGCTCTACCCTCCCCTCTTTCGGGTTCGGGCCATTGGCAGATATGAGATTTATTGTTGAAAGGCTTGAGCCGCTATATTGCCGGCCTTGCGGACTGCATGGACGGCCCACCTGCCCGGAAGGGCATTTTAAATGCGCGTATGATATAAAGGACGAGCAACTGTTGAAGTCATTGGGTCATTAGGTCGTTTAGCTACAAATACATGCATCGACACGTTAACTTAATGCCCCAATGACCTAATGACTTAATGACTTATTGACTTATTAACCCAATGACCTATTATAAAGCATGATTTATTTACTTTGCACCCATGGAAATTCCGTGCACAGCACATGAATTGCAGATCTTTAAAAAGATCGCCGGGGCAGCCGACCAACTCGGCACTCCTGCCTACATCATCGGAGGATTTGTGCGCGATAAACTCATCGGACGCAAAACAAAGGACGCCGATATTGTTTGCATTGGCGATGGCATTGCTTTAGCCCATGCCGTTGCAGACAGCTTTCATCCAAGGCCGCCCGTCTCTTTTTTTAAAACCTATGGCACCGCACACATACGCCTCGACGATTTTGAAATAGAATTCGTAGGCGCACGCAAGGAAAGCTATCGTCCGGAGTCGCGCAACCCCACCGTGCTACCCGGCACGCTCGAAGACGACCAGTTGCGCCGCGATTTTACCATCAACGCGCTTGCCATCAGCCTCAATGCGGCTGATTTCGGAAAACTGAACGATCCCTTTAACGGTGTCGCCGACCTGCAATCAAAGATCATACGCACACCCCTCGATCCTGAAAAAACCTTCGATGACGATCCCCTGCGCATGATGCGCGCCATCCGCTTCGCCTCGCAGTTGGGTTACCGGATCGAGCAGCGCACGTTCGAGGCTATCACGCATCATGCAGAACGCATTCGCATCATTACACAGGAAAGGATTACCGAAGAGCTCAACAAAATACTGCTCTCGCCAAAACCCTCCATCGGGTTCGACCTTTTGTACAAAAGCGGTCTATTGAACATTATCTTCCCGCAATTGGTTGACCTTTCCGGCGCAGAATACATCGATGGCATGGGCCATAAAGATAATTTTTATCATACCCTGCAGGTATTGGACAATGTAGCCGCCAAAAGCAACGACCTCTGGCTTCGCTGGGCGGCATTGTTGCACGACATCGCTAAGCCCGTGACCAAAAAATTTGAAGAAGGACATGGCTGGACCTTTCATGGGCACGAAGTAGTGGGCGGAAAAATGGTGCCGCGCATATTCGCAAAGCTGCGGCTGCCGCAAAACGACCGCATGCGGTTTGTACGCAAGCTGGTAGAGCTGCACCTGAGACCCATCAGCCTGACAAAAGAAAATATTACTGATTCGGCCATCCGGCGCTTGCTGTTCGATGCGGGTGAGGATATAGACGAGCTGATGCTGCTGTGCGAGGCCGACATCACTTCCAAGAACAAGCAAAAAGTAAAGCGTTACCTCGATAATTTTAAAATGGTAAGGCTTCGCATGGAAGCCGTGGAAGCGAGCGACCGGATCCGCACCTGGCAACCTCCCATTACAGGAGAAATCATCATGGAAACATTCGGGATCCGGCCATGCAAGGCCGTTGGCGATATTAAAACGGCCGTTAAAGACGCCATCCTCGACGGGGAAATCCCGAACAATTACGATGCTGCCTACGAATACATGCTGCAAAAAGGAAAAGAATTGAATTTAACGGTACAACGTACCCTGAAGCCCGGGGAAACAGGAAATGGTACCGAAAGCAAAACTGCCGGCACTTAATTTTCAGTACCATAACAGGTCAACCGCACGTAAATATTCTTATCCGCCATAACGCGGGATAAGCCTTGCTCAACTATGAACGACAAGCTGACGATGTTCCGCAACCGCCTGCTGAAGATGTACCGCCACCGCAGCAAACAAGCACGGCGGCTGCAAGTGTCTTGCTACCGGGTGTACGACCACGACCTGCCCGAATTTCCTTTTGGCATCGATATATACGAGGATAAATTGTACGTGGCAGAATACAAACGAAGACATACGCTAACAGAAGAAGAATATGAATCATGGCTCGATGAAAGCCTGAAGGTCATGCAGGAAGTATTGTCCATTGCGCCCGAAAATGTTTTCCTGAAACAACGCCAGCGCAAACAAGGAAGGCAGGGGCAGTATGAAAAAGTAGACGCAGCAAAAAATGAATTCATAGTACATGAAAACGGCCTGCAATTCCGCGTAAACCTCAGCGATTACCTGGATACCGGCCTGTTCCTCGACCACCGCATTACCCGCCAGATGGTGCGCGAACAAAGCAGGGATAAACACGTGCTCAACCTGTTTTGTTATACCGGTTCTTTTTCGGTGTATGCCGCAGCAGGCCTGGCCGCCGCCATTACTTCCGTCGATCTTTCTAAAACTTACCTGCAATGGGCAAAGGATAATATGCAACTGAATGGGTTTACCAACCCGCGGCAAAACACATTCCTATCAGAAGACGTATTGCAATTCCTCGCTGCGCCGCGCAATGAGCGGTTCGACCTGGTGGTATTGGACCCGCCCACCTTCAGCAACAGCAAACGCATGAAGGATTTCCTGGAAATACAGCGAGACCATGTCATGCTCATCAACCAATGCCTGCACATGATGAAACCAGGCGGCCTGCTGTACTTCAGCACCAACTTCAGCAAGTTCAGGCTGGAAACAGCGCAAATCAAAGCGGCCAGCATCCGTGACATCACCCGCCAAACCACCCCTTTCGATTTTGAAGGCAAGCTGGCCAGATGGTGCTTCCTGGTAATGAAATAAAAAGCAATTTTCAAGAACAGTCGATCCCTTAACTTCATCATCTTTATAAAAAAAGATCGAAATGGCTACCAGGCTCCACCCCAATGCAACGCAGGAAGTATTGGCCTATATAGCATCCTTGCCGCCGTTTGCCCAGGCTATCTGCAAAAAACTACGCTCCATCATATTGGCGGCAGACCCCTCGCTGACCGAAGACTGGAAATGGGGGCCGCATTACAGCAGCAATGGCATGGTTTGCGGCTTCAGCGGATTTCAGCAACACGCCAAGCTCACGTTTTTCAATGGCGCAGCCATGAAGGACCCCAAAAAAATGTTCAACCACTGCGTAGACAATGAATTCAGCCGTTCCATCAAATACACCGACGTAAGTGAAATAGACGAAAAGGCCCTTACCGCTTACGTACGTGAATCCGTAGCAGTGAACCAAAAAGGATTTAAAAGAGAAGTAAAGGATAAGACCGTGCAAGTGCCGGACGATCTGCAGCAGGCATTGAACAAAAACAAAACCGCTGCCGCATTTTTCAACGACCTTACCTACGGGTATAAAAAAGAATACGTGGAATGGGTAACCACTGCCAAACGCGAAGAAACCCGTAAAGACCGCATTGCGAAAGTGGTGGCCTTGAGCAAAGAGAAGCGGAAGCTGAATGATAAATACAAGCCGTGAGTGGTGCGTAATTAATTCGCGCTTTGCAGCCGCTTTACATAATAGAACCCGCCGGCAGCCAACAAGCACACCAGTCCTACCGCCCACCAGAGCCAGTAGAAATTATAGTGCTGCGCCAGCAGCGAACCCAGCACCGGTCCCAACACCTGCGCCGTGGCCCAGGCAATGGTATACAGCCCCGCATACTGCCCGCGGTTGTGCGGGCTGGCGCGCGAAATCCAAAAAGCATTCATAAATGGCATCGACAATATCTCCCCGAAGGTGATCACTATCATAGAACTGATGGCAAGCGCGACGGTGCCCGGGAAAAGGTTGTATAACGCGTACGAACATGCGCACAACACCACGCCCATGGTAATATAGGATAATGCGGAACGCCTTCCCTCCAACTGGTACACTAATACCATTTCAACAAAAGCTATCATCAACCCATTTACTGCCATCAACAGGCCGATGAAGGACTCGCTGAAATGCAGCTCCTGCTTAAGATATACCGGCAGATTGGTGAACAATTGAAAGAAACACATCGCAAACAAGGTGGTAAATACAATGAACCATAGGTACAGCTTATCGCGGTAAGCCGATGCATTGGGATCGATGGTATCGTCCCGCGTTTCCTGCACCGCCTGTACAGGGGGCTTCAGGGACCGCCAAAGTAAAAGCGCCGCCGCAATGTTAGTGCAGCCATCTACCCAAAACAATAATTCATAATTGAATGATGCCAGCAACCCGCCCAATCCCCCGCCTACCGCCCAACCGAGATTAATGGCCAGCCGGTTAAGTGAATAAGAACGCGTACGGTTTTCCACGGTACTATAATATGCAACGGCAGTAGCATTGGCCGGGCGGAACGCTTCGTTCACAAAACTCAGCAAAAAGGCAAACAGGCAAATGAGTGGATAGCTCTTCATTTGTCCCAACACTATGAACAACACGCCACCACCCATGAGCGTGACCAATTGAATTTTGTAAAACCCATATTTGTCTGTGAGCTTGCCGCCTACATAACCGCCCGCAACTGCGCCCGCGCCGAACAATCCCATCACCGCGCCGGCTTGCGCAATGCTGTAATGATGATGTTGTGTTAAATAAATAGTCAGGAAAGGAACCACCATGGTACCGCTCCTGTTCACCAGCAGGATGAATGCAAGCCACCAGGTTGATCTCGACAAGCCGCTGAAAGCATTACGATATAAATTGACAACAGGTCCTACCATATCGGGCCGGCAATTTAGTCAATAAGTCATTAGGTCATTGAGTCATCAGGTCAGTTAATGTTCAAATAAAAATGGCTGAATCGTCTTTCAACAATTCAGCCATCATTCAATGACTTAATGACCCAATGACCTAATGACTTAATTAGAAAACACTTTCTTCAATATATCCGTCACTCTTGCCGCGGGGTCCTTGCGGATCTTTTTTTCTTCCTCAGCAACATAGTAAAATATGCCTTTCAACGCACGCTCAGTTACATATGCTGTAATATCGGTGTTGACCGGCTCGGAAGAGAACCTATTATATGCAGTGAAAAAATCTTTCCAGTATTTCGTTGCGTCAACTTTTGCGAGCGAAGCTTCAATTATGGGCCTGAAGGCAGTAGTCAGCTCCTGGTTGGTGGCAGTGCGCAGGTAGCTGGTAGCCGAAGTATCTGTTCCGCGCAAAATTCCCAACGCATCGGAAATGCTCATGCCCCTGATGGCCCTCATGAAAATATCTGTGGCGGAGGTAGCCGCGTCTTCAGCGGCGCGGTTCATGCTAAGGATGGTATTATCCACCAACTTGCCCATGCCCAGCATGCGCATTTTCTTTTCGGCCTTCTGCACCTGTTCGGGCATCAATATTTTTACGGCAGCGTCTTTAAAGAAGCCGTCTGCAACAGACAATTTGCCTGTACTGTTGGTAGCGCCTACCGATAAAGCTTCCTTCAAACCAGCCACCACTTCTTCGGTGTTCAGCGAAGAGCCGCCTTTGTTTTTATTAAGCGCTTCCTTTGCCTTATTTAGAAGATTACTTTGGGCTGATACGGCAGCGGCCGCCAGGATCGTGAAAAACAGAATGGAGAATTTTTTCATACAGATATTGTTTGCTATTAGTAGCGTGAAAATTACTATACTAACTGCTATATTGGAAGCTTATTGCATTATTTAACGATCCATTCGAAATTTTCCGCTTTTGGCATGCGCTCAAAGGAAGGCCTTGCGTGCTCGGGCAAAGCAGTCAGCTTTCTCAAATCGGTATTCATCCAGGCCCCGTCCACTATTAGCTGCGCGGCAAGCTGGTCGCCGTTCTTAATGAACTGGTGCTGAATGCTCCACCTCGAAAAATCTTCTTTGGACTTCAATAATTGCACGTTGATGGTAATGTCATCGCCCAGTTTAATTTCCTTTCGAAAAATGCATTCTTCCCTGAACAGTATCGGGCCAAACCGGCCTTGCTGCATTACGCTGGTAGTAAGGCCATAATCGGTCAAAAAACAGATCCTGGCATACGCGCCAAAATCATAATAGGCGGAATGGCGAAGGTGAAAATTGGGATCGAGATCGGACCACCTGATCTCAAGCGGCTTGATGTATGATTCCATTGGAGGTTAACATTTAAGGCCGCAAAAGCTGGCCATTGTTTAATTAGCCGCAAATGTAGCATTCAGGGCTTAATCCACTGTAACCGAACTTCCCTGCGGCGGTGCGCTATTCGGGCAGATTGTCTTATTTTTGACACCTTAATTTTAAAACAAATGAAATATCGTATCCTTTTAATATGTGTGTTGTTTTCTGTGATGGCGGCAGCACAAACCACAAAACCGAAACCCAAAACTCCTGCAAAACCTGCAACAAAGCCGGCGGCCACTTCCAGCACGCCCGTGTTGAAAAATGCACTGGATTCATTCAGTTATGCCATGGGTGTAAGCGTTGGAAGCTTTTGCGGCCAGCAAGGCATTTCCGGGGTAAACACAGCAGCGCTGCTTAAAGGTCTTAACGATGGCGCAAAACCCGGTCAGGCCTTGTTGACCGAGCAGCAGGTGAGCCAGGTGATATCAGTTTTTGTGAACAGGCACGCCACGGAACGCGATGCGAAAAAAGCAGCGGTAGCCAAAGCTGAGGGAAAGAAATTCATGGAACAAAATGCAAAGAAACCCGGCGTGGTTACGCTTGCCAGTGGACTGCAATACCTGGTACTGCGCGCAGGCACCGACACTACAAAACCCAGTATTAACGACTCCGTTACCTGCCATTACCACGGCACTTTGATAGATGGAAGGATTTTCGAAAGCTCAGTTCAAAACGGCAGGCCTATAACATTTGCCGTGCATGGCGTGATCCAGGGATGGATAGAAGCATTGCAACTGATGCCCGTAGGATCGAAATGGCGCTTATTCATTCCTTCGGACCTGGCGTATGGCGACAGGCAAATGGGACCAGACATTGCTCCCGGGTCCACACTAATATTTGACGTGGAATTATTAGCGATCAAAAAGGCCGCCAAGGCGGAGGGTCAGTAAGTCATTAGGTCAATAGGTCATTTCTAAATGACCCATCAGTCTCCGATATTTTCTTTCATCTCCTGGATCTGCTGGCGGGTGCCCAGCACCATTACCTTCATTCCCTTGGTGATGAGTATCTGCTCAGGCGGATTGATCACGTATTTGCCTTCAATGGTCTTTACGCCGATGCAATTGACCCCGGTTCTTTTCCAACGCATGATCTCCGATAACGGTCGGTCGCGCAGCTCACGCGGCAATTGTTCATAGCGTACCGATTCCATGCTGATGGATTCACCCTCTTCGCCGGAAAGGTAATCGATGAACTCGATAACATCTGGCTTGGATATGAGCGTGGCCATGTGCGTGCCGCCGATCTTATCGGGCATGATGACACTGTCGGCCCCTGCTTTTTTCAGTTTCAAAACTGATGAGTTGTCGGAAGCGCGGCTGATGATCTGGATACGGGGATTCAGATCCCGCGAAGACAACACGATGAACACATTGTCTGCATCATCGGGCAAAGTGGTGATGAGCGCCTTCGCCCTTTGCACGCCGGCGCGCAGCAACACATCGTCATCGGTGCTGTCGCCTACTACGTATACCAGGTCAGGGAATTGCGACAGTTCATCTTCCACGATTTCTTCATCCTGCTCCACTACCACAAAGGGTTGTCCGTGCACTTTGAGCGTATGCGCGGCCTGCTGTCCGTTTCTCCCGAACCCGCAGACTATCACATGACCGTTAAGTTTTGCCAAGGCAGACATAAGCTTTCGCGTTTTAAAGAATTTATTGATTTCACCGCTGATGATATACTGCGTAATACGGGTAAGCACAAACGCAAAGGACGCCCAACTGAAAATGAGCAATAAAGTAGTGAACAGCCGCCCGGAGGGAGATAGTGGCCGTACTTCATCGAAACCCGTGGTGGTAATGGTAATGGTGGTCATGTACAGGGCTTCCGCAAACGTAAAGTCCTCGATGATCATATAACCGGCCAGCCCTGCAATGATGATCACGTGCAGGATAATGAATGGCTGCAGCAGTTTCAGTAAATCCTTGCGCAATCGGGAAATTTTCTTAAAAATAAGAAATGCGCCGAAAAGAGTCATTAAGTGATTCAGTCATTGGGTCATTAAGACAATGCACAACACTAATGACCCAATGACTTAATGACTATTTACTTAATGACCTCCCTTATACAGCAACTCGTAATACTCATGCGCCATCCTGTTGCTTTCAAACTGGAAGCGCACGTCGCGCATGCCATTCTTGATGATCTGGCGCCAGGTGTCGTGGTTGTCGTAATAAAGCGGAAGTATTTGTTGTTCCAGTATTTCGTATAATTTGTTGAGGTCGTACTCATCCTGCTCCTGCGTGCTCATGTTGGCATAATCTGCCTTGGGAACCACGAATGCATTGTTGCCATGATTTGCAAATTCGGGGATCCATCCGTCATCGGTGGAGAAATTGACAGCGCCGTTCATGGCGGCCGTCATACCACTGGTGCCGGATGCTTCTCTGGGAACACGCGGGTTGTTCAACCAGCAATCCGCGGCCTGCTTCAAACGCTTGGAAAGACCCAACTCATACCCAACCAGCACGGCCACGTTCTTATAATTTTTGCTCAGGTGTACCAGCGCATTAAAATCGTTGATGGCGGGATAGTCCATGGGATAAGGCTTGCCGGCCCAAATGATCTGCACGGGATAGCGCGTATCGCTCAATAATTTTTCAAAGCGTTCCTTGTTGCGCGTAATCAGGTCGGCCCGCTTATATCCCGCAAAACGCCTGGCCCATACAATCGTAAAGACATTGTGGTTGAACAATTTGCCGGTTTGGTCTGCTACAATTTCGAATGCCCTGCGCTTCAGGTATTTTTTACGATCGTCCCAGGCGCCGTCGTTGCCAGCCTCCATCGACTGGTACAATTGCTTATCGGACCAGTAGCGGTAGTTCTGTGCATTGGTAATGGAAATGATCGGGCAAATGTTCTCATATTTACCCCACATTTTACGGGACACCTCGCCATGCAGTTGTGATACGCCGTTTGCAAGATGAGCAAACCGCAAGGCCACCAGCGAATGGTTGAACATGTCTTCATTATTGCCGGTAAGCGCCTTTACCTGTTCCACGCTAAGGCCGCAGAAATAGCTCATTTTATGGCAGAGATAAATATCGTGCTTTTCGTTGCCTGCTTCTTCCGGGGTATGCGTGGTAAATACCATGCGCTTCTTTACCTCGTCCAGGTTATGGTTGTATTTCTGGTATAAATAAAAACCGGCGCTGATAGCGTGCGCTTCGTTCAAATGGTATAGATCCGGCTCAAAGCCGAGTTCGTCAATCAGCTTGGCGCCACCCACTCCCAGTAAAATGAACTGGGCTACTTTGGTGGCAACGTTGGCATCGTACAGGCGATGGGTGATGGTTTGCGAAACGTAATCGTTCTCCGGCAAGTCAGTGCTCAGAAGAAATAAGGGTGCATTGTTGAAGGTCTGGGGATTTACATACCAGGCCTTTACCCAAACGGGATGATCGTGAATGTTTATCTGGAATTTGATGCCGGTATCTTCCAGGAAGCTGTATTGCTTTTCCATCCAGGTTACCTGCAGGGTCTGGTCCTGGTTGCGCGCCTGGTCGTAATAACCATATTTCCACAAAATACCGATGCCGATCAGGCTTTGCCTGAGCTCATAAGCGCTGCGCAAATGAGAGCCTGATAAAAAACCCAAACCGCCACTGTAGATCTTTAATGGCTGGTGCAGGGCAAACTCCATGGAGAAATAGGCGACTTTTTTAGAATAACGGTCTTCATGGTAGGGTACCTTAAAATTCCTGAAGCTCATAGTTAAGTTTTGTTCTGCTGTTCATTGATTGTCTGCTCACATACCTTTCCGGTGTGTACTGCCCACACAAACAAGGCTGCAATATAACGGATAAAATAAAATCGGATTGTTTTTCGACTAAACCGTTGAGAATGCGGCTGGTGTTTATATTGAATTCTTAAATAGTTACACGATTATAAACGTTTGGTTAATGGATAACGCATATAAGGAGGTTCAAGGGACCGAATCATTTTTTCTTAGGCTTGGCATCACGTTTTTTTGGAAAGCTTCCTTCGAAGAAGCACCGGATGTCGCGGTAATTGCCACACCCCTCCAATTCTTTCAAGGTAACCGAAGTGGATGTAAAACTAAATTGCAGAACGCAGGGGTCGCCGCTTTGCCGGTACACAGCCACGGTAGGCTGCACAAAATTGGCCTCGCCTCTGAGCTCGCCTTTGCAAGCGCCCTTATCCTTTTCAAAATGAATGAAGAAGCGCACGTTCGACCCATTTTTGCCTTCCCGTATGGAAACCATGTTGCGCGCATCTTTTACATAGTCCGCGGCATACTTATGCCTGCGGGAAAAAGTATCCAACGGGTTTACAATGTCCGGTGCGGTGGTCTGGGTCTCATTCGACTCGGTTAGGATGAGGGTGTATTGGCCAGGGTCGCTGTATACATACACATCCTTGCGGTACGTGTTGGTGCCGTCGGGTTTGCGGCGCTGGCGCATGGTGGTAATGGTATGGCGGTTGTCCATTTCGGCCGATTGAAAGGTCTGAGGGTCATTGTCTATTACCAATAAAGGCAGTGCAGCCTTGAACGAATCCCTTTTATCGAATGTCAACAGGTAAACGCCGCGCTTTGCCGGCGCAATCGCCTTGATAAACAGGTAGGTCTCCCCCTTTTTTACCGGAACCCGCCCGATGGGATATATCCGCGGCCTTGCTTTAGAACCAAACTGCCGGGCGAGCACCGAATCGCGCACCATTTGCGTAAATATCTTATACCCAATCAATGTGGAGTCGTTGTTCCTCCTGAACAGTGCGGCCGTGTCCGTAAGATTGAAAGGCAATTTTATTTCGGGAAAGAAATCTATGAACTCTTCGGCCGTCACTTCCTGGTCGTCTGCCAGCGAGGTACGTTTGCTTTTACAGCCTGCGATCATCAATAAAAGGATGGCCGGTAACCAAAAATTTTTCATGGGAAAGCCGAACTTATGGGCTTAAAAGTAAAAAGATTGTGCCATTGCATGGCAAGTATTTTTTAATACTCCTAACTGCTACTCTCAACAAAAATTTGGATTTATCACCGATCATTTTTTAGATTTGTCTAAATTTTTATTTAGATACGCTTAAATAGTGATGAAGTATTCAGCCAGCAAAGAGAACTATCTCAAGGCCATTTTCCACCTGCAATCGCAGGATGGCGTGGTAACCACCAACGAACTGGCCGGTGAGCTGCAAACGCGGGCGGCCTCTGTAACGGACATGCTAAAAAAGCTCAAGGACCAGAAGCTGCTGATCTACGAGCGTTACCGCGGCTTCAGGCTTAGCGCCGACGGCCGCAAGGTGGCCATACAGATCATCCGCAAGCACCGCCTTTGGGAATATTTCCTGGTGGAAAAACTAAGGTTCGGCTGGGATGAGGTACATGAAATAGCAGAGGAACTGGAGCACATCAGCAGTAAAAAACTAATCGACCGGCTGGATGAATACCTCGGTTTCCCCAAATCCGATCCCCATGGAGACCCTATCCCGGACACCAGCGGGAAATTTGAAAGAGTGGAACAGGTGAACCTTTTACAGCTTCCGCTGAACCAGTTGGCCGAAATTTCCAGCGTCACCAATCAATCATCGGGTATACTGGAACTAATGAGCCATAAGAACCTTGCCATTGGCACCCGGCTGGAAGTAAAAAAGAAATTCGATTTCGATAATTCATTGGAAATAAAAGTCAGGAACCAACCCACCGTTACCATCAGCGAGGACGTGGCGAAAAACATTTTTGTAAAGTATGATCAACAGGACTAACACCGATGCTTCGCTAAGCGAAGTGCATGAATCGGTACACATTAAAAGAACAGGAGGCTGGAAAAAAGTATTGGCTTTCCTAGGTCCCGCTTACCTGGTGAGCGTGGGTTATATGGACCCCGGCAATTGGGCAACCGACCTGGCGGGCGGCAGCAAGTTCGGCTACACCCTCATTTGGGTGCTGCTTATGAGCAACATCATGGCCTTGTTGCTGCAAAGCCTGTCGGCCCGCCTCGGCATTATCCGCGGCCGCGACCTGGCACAGGCTAACAGGGAGACCTACCCGAAGTTTGTCAACTTCTTATTATACATATTGGCGGAAGTGGCCATAGCGGCTACCGACCTGGCAGAAGTATTGGGCATGGCCATCGGCATTTACCTGCTCACCGGGTTACCGCTTATCTGGGGTGTAGGCATTACAGTGCTGGATACCTTCCTGCTGCTTTTTTTACAAAGGCTCGGCATACGGAAAATGGAAGCGTTCATCATCGCGCTGGTAGCGATCGTAGGCATTTCATTTTTAATAGAGATCATTCTCGCAAAGCCCTCAGCCTCGGAAATAGCAACAGGGTTCATTCCCAGCTTCCCTACGGATGAGGCCTTGTACATCGCCATCGGCATTATTGGCGCTACCGTAATGCCCCATAATCTATACCTGCATTCTGCCCTGGTGCAAACGCGAAAAATACAGCGCAATCCCGTCGGCATCAAACAGGCATTGAAATGGAATTTTATCGACTCGGCTATTGCGCTCAACATTGCATTCCTGGTAAATGCGGCCATCCTGATACTTGCGGCAACCGTATTTTTTAAAACAGGCCGCACCGATGTGGCACAAATCAAAGACGCCCATGAATTGCTCGCGCCGCTGCTGGGCTCTGCTATTGCCCCCACCCTCTTTGCAGTGGCTTTAATAGCAGCAGGGCAAAGCTCCACCATCACGGGAACGCTGGCCGGACAGATCGTGATGGAAGGCTACCTGCGCCTCCGCATCAATCCATGGATCAGGCGACTGCTTACGCGATTGCTCGCCATCATTCCCGCTATCATCGTGATTTACATTTTCGGCGATGACGAGGTGGACAGCCTGCTGGTGTTAAGCCAGGTGATATTAAGCATGCAACTGGGCTTCGCCGTTATTCCGCTCATTCATTTCGTGAGCGATAAAAAGACCATGGGCGCTTACGCCATCAAACCAATCATTCAAATATTTGCATGGCTGATAGCATCCGTACTGGTGTTCCTGAATATCAAAATGGTCATGAACGAGGCCACTGATTTCTTCAACACTTCCGACAGTATATTCTGGAAATCGGTGATAGTGGGGGGCGGCATCGGCTTCATTGTGTTGCTGGCGTACGCCATCGTATACCCGCTGTTGAAGAAAAAGAAAAAACGGCCTGTTTCCATTCACATGCACGGCGATGCCAGGGAACTGCAAACCCTTCACGCGCCTGCTTTTAAGAAAATAGCAGTGGCGCTGGATTTCAGTGAGAATGATTCCAAAGTATTGTCGTATGCTATCGGTCAGGGACAACCGGACACCGTGTACCTGCTGATACACGTTGTGGAGAGCGCTTCTGCGCGTATTCTTGGAAACGAAACGGCAGATTACGAAACCAAGAGCGATATAGAACAATTGGACTTTTACGTGCACCAGTTACAGCAAACCGGGTTGCAGGCCATCGGACGCCTCGGGTTCCGCGACCGCGCAAGGGAAATTGCAAGGCTGGTGAAAGATGAGCAGGCAGACATGCTGGTGATAGGCGCGCACGGCCATAGCGGATTGAAAGACTGGATCTATGGTGAAACCGTGAACTCAGTAAGGCATGAATTGAAGATACCTGTTTTAGTAGTAAACTTATAGAAGTCATTAGGTCAATGGGCCATGGGGTCAATAAAGTTTAAATGAATTCGGCTTCAATGACTTAATGGCCCATTGACCTAATGGCTTTTTTTAACTGACCTTCTTTCTACGAAGCAAGTGTTTAAGCCTGCTAAAAGTCTCAGGTTTGATATTCAGGTAAGATGCCAGATATTTTTGTGGAACACGCTGCAGCATGTGGGGATGTGCCGACATATAATCCAGGAAAATCTCACGAGTGCTCTTTTTCAGCAACTCAAAATAGCGGCGGTCTTTAATAATGAACATTTCGGTAACGAATAAACGCCCGAGTTGTTCTGTGCGGGGAAAAGCGTCGTATAAGCGTTGCAGGTTGTCGTAGTGAATGGAAATGAATATAGTTGGCTCGATGGTCTCTACTACCAATGCCGCCGGCTCACGGTGGTGGAATGAACATTCAGCATGTATCATATGTCCTTCGGGGGCTATCTGCATGGTTACTTCGCCGTTGTTCAACTTCACATACTTGCGGGCCATGCCCCTTGCCACGATGTTCACGTATTCTTCCTGTTCGCCCAGCGCGGTAACGACCTGCTTTTTATCGAAGGTCCTTAATTCGAAATAGGGTTTCCATGCCTGGAACTCACTGTCCGACACTGGCATGAAGCGCCTTAGAAAATCGTGCAGCAGGTCCCATACCTCACCGTTGTGTTTCTGAGATTTGGCCTGTGTCATACGAGCACCTCTGGTTTTGGTTTTAAATGATGCTTGAGCCTGCTAAAGGTTTCGGGCTTGATATTGAGATAAGATGCGAGGTATTTTTGGGGCACCCGCTTCAAAAGATCAGGATGCTGGTGGATGAATTTCATGAACCGGGTCTTTACATCATAGCAAATGTGGTGTTGCTCCCATCTTTCCTTGTCTAGGTACAATTCGGTAATGATAAGCCTCCCCATGCGCTGCATTTTATGGCTTTTCGCATATAGGTCCTCGAGGGCTTCGCGCGAAAGCGAGAAAAGCGTTACGGGCTCCAGCGTTTCGATATAGTATTGGGAGGGGTTGCCTGCAAAAAATGAAACAGAGGAACTGATCAGGGCGCCTTCGCCGGCCAGTTGGGTAATGACCTCCTGCTTGCCTTTATAGAAGAACTTACGAAGCAGGCCCTTTGCCACCAGGCTAAGATATTTTTCCTGTTCACCTTCCCTGATAAGCATGGTGCGCCGCGGGAAATGACGTACTTCCATACGCGCTACCATCGCAGACATCTCTTCGTTGGAAAGCTGAATGTGCGGATCCAGAAATTGCCTTAACACGGCTTCCATGCTCGCAAGTTATATCTTTAAAAGCTTAACCAACCGGCATTAACGGCTGATTAAGAATTTACAACCCCAAAGTAACAAAGTTTAGCCATTAAAATATACGTAATTGGTATGAGGGCCAACTCCTGCCGGCCTAACGCGCAGCACCGACCGAAGCTGAAATCACTTACTTTTGCTCACTTTTCCAAATTAAACCAAGCACATGGCACAAAAGATCAAAGTAGCCAACCCGGTGGTAGAACTGGACGGCGATGAAATGACCCGCATCATCTGGAAGTTCATAAAAGACAAACTGATCCTTCCGTACCTGGAAGTAGACATCAAATATTATGACCTTGGCATCGAGTACCGCGACAGTACCAATGACCAGGTTACCATCGACGCCGCCAATGCCATTAAACAATACGGCGTGGGTATCAAATGTGCAACCATCACCCCCGACGAAGCCCGCGTAAAGGAATTTAACCTGAAGCAAATGTGGAAAAGCCCTAACGGCACCATCCGCAATATTTTGGACGGCACCGTGTTCCGAGAGCCCATCGTTATTAAAAACATCCCGCGGCTGGTAACTACCTGGGACAGGCCCATCATCGTTGGCCGCCATGCCTTTGGCGACCAATACCGCGCCACTGATTTCGTGGTAAAAGGAAAAGGAAAGCTCACCATTAAATTCGAAGGAGAGAACGGCGAAACCATCGAGCACGAAGTATATACCTATAAAGGCGAAGGCGGCGTGGCCCTGGCCATGTACAATACCGATGAAAGCATCCGCGGATTCGCCCGCAGTTGCATGAACATGGCCCTTCAAAAAAAATGGCCGCTGTACATGAGCACCAAGAACACCATCCTAAAAAAATACGATGGCCGTTTTAAAGACATTTTCGAAGAAGTGTTCCAGAAAGAATTCAAACAACAGTTCGACGCGGCAGGCATCGTATATGAACACCGCCTCATCGACGACATGGTGGCCAGCGCCATGAAATGGAACGGCGGATTTGTATGGGCTTGTAAAAACTACGATGGCGACGTACAGAGCGACAGCGTTGCCCAGGGCTTCGGCTCATTGGGTTTGATGACCTCTGTGCTGGTAACACCCGATGGCAAGACCATGGAAGCGGAAGCCGCGCATGGAACGGTAACCCGTCACTACCGCGAGCATCAAAAGGGCAATCCCACTTCCACTAATCCCATCGCTTCTATCTTCGCATGGACAAGAGGGTTAGCCTTCCGCGGAAAGCTGGATAACAACCAGGAGCTGATCGATTTCTGCCAGGCATTGGAAGATGTGTGTATCGAAACCGTTGAAAGCGGTAAGATGACCAAGGACCTTGCCATGACCATCAAGAACAAAGTAGAACATGGAAAAGACTTCCTGTACACCGAAGAGTTTTTAGAGGCCATAGACCAGAACCTGAAGAAGAAACGCAGCAAATAACCAAAGCCTTTATAAAGCCGGAAAGCCAATGAGCATGTGCTGATTGGCTTTCCGGCTTATACAATATAAGTGGGCATTTATAGTGAAGCATTGTTCCTTGCAGAACGCTGCGCTATATTCACGATCTGCCATCTTATGCATCCGATCGGCTGCCACCACGCGTTAATGCCACTAACAACAAAATGAACACTGCTGCGCCTACAACCCATACCCAGGGTGAAGCATACCAGCCTGAATCTTTTGCATTGATGTCTACATCAACTTTGTCCTGTGCCGTAGCGAACGCTGCAATAAAGAGCGATACAAAGGCCATCAGGGAGTTCCGTACGATTGTGTATGTTTTCATATAAATAACTTTTCTACAATAACAAGGAAAAAAATCGTGCCAATCGTGCTGGCATATGATTTTCAGCAAACAATGCACAACATCCATCTTTATGAAATGGGGTAAATCCGTTACAACGCTTGTGGCGGGTTGCACTGCTTTGCTTATGATGCAATATGCGCAATCGCAACCTGCCGTTCACACCCCCTGGTTCAGTCCATTTATCGACAACAACATCAATGGCTTTTGGGAATACCTGCCCAGGAATTACAACACAGATGTATTGGTGCGATATCCATTATTGATATTCATTCACGGTGCGGGCGAACAAGGCAGCATCGCCGATACTCCTACATTAAATAAAGTATTAAGAGCGGGACCTCCGAGGATCATCAACAACGGAAACTTTCCCGATAGTTTTTCAGTTGCGGGACAATCATACAAATTCATTGTACTGTCTCCCCAAATCAAAAATGGGATCTTAGGCTCTACCAGCATCATTGCACCAGCCACTGTGGAAGCATTGATACAATATGCGCGATCCACATACCGCATCGATACCACGAGAATATATTTATGTGGCCTGAGCATGGGTGGCGGAGCTACATGGGATTATGCAGGCAGTAGCGCCAGCGCGGCGCGCAAGCTCGCGGCCATTGCAGTGGCGGCAGGGGCCGGCGATCTTTCAACCGATGAGGCGAATAATATCGCGGCAGCAAATTTACCGGTGGTGGCCACGCACAATGCGCCCGACAATGTAATTTCCATAACCCGAACACAAACAAACATCGATCTGATACTGGCATATGGTCCAACCATCTTCCCATTGCCACGTGCTGTATATTGGAACAATGGAAGCCACAATGTATGGAGCCGCACTTTTGAAAACATTGTTGCCGGCGCTTCTCCAACAGGCAACCTGCGCGATACATTGGGCATAAATATATACGAGTGGTTCCTGCAATTTGCACTGCCTTCCGCAATTCTGCCCCTCGCCTGGCAAAGTTTTACGGTGCGTGCGCAAAACAATACAGCCAACCTTTACTGGACCGTAAGCAACCAGGTGAATGTAAAAGAATATACGCTTGAAAGAAGCAGGAATGGATCGCAATGGACTTCCATTGCAACAGTGCCCACGAAACCTGGAACAGGTGTGTTGTCTTATTCTTATAGCGATCCTTCCGTTGAAGCAGGCGTCACGTATTACCGCATAAAACAAACAGATAACAACGGAAGGTTTTCTTATTCAGCCATCAAGCAATGCAACATAGATGGTGTAACTGACTTACTCGTCTATCCCAATCCTTTTGTAGACGAATTGCGCATCGATGCAAAGTTGCCTGCAAATGTTACAATACGGCTTGCAAACGCTAATGGCAGGATCCTGGTATCGCAACAGCACACCCCGCCCGCTAACAGCGAGCTTATCATAAGGGAGCTGAACAGTTTGCTGCCGGGATTTTATTATTTAACGGTCACAGACCGTTATGGCCAGCCGTTGCTCAAGCGGGCTCTTGTAAAACAATGACCAGTCAACATACCGGACGCGGGCGGGCATAGCTTTTTCTGTTATTCACCAAAACGAGCTATATGGCTAATCACTCTGATAAGCGGTCTCCGCGTGACGAGGAGAACGATCCCCGCAAAAAAACTGAAAATGAAAATGAAGACTTTCCCGGGTATCCTCACTATCCTCCGAAAGAAGATATCATGAGCGCTTCGAGTGATATGAAGCGTGTTGAAGTAGATGTAGAAAATCTTACTCCTTCCGGCAAATACGTCAATACCAAAGCAGGCTCAAACCCCATGAGCAGTCCGCCTGCTGCGACAGATGCCACTGCTTCAACGGGCGACGACGATCTGAAAATAGTACCAGGTACCAAGGCAGACGTTACCAAGGATGACCTGGCAGTATTGGGCGGACGCACCTTCAGCGATGATGACCTGCACGGCACCAAAAAACGCAAAATGGTTACAGGCGACGACCTGGATATTCCGGGAGCGGACCTCGACAATACCAATGAAGCAATAGGCGAAGAAGACGAAGAGAACAATTATTATAGCCTTGGCGGCGACAGGCACGAAGACCTGGAAGAAGACCGCGGCGGTTAGCGTTCATCGCGCATCGAACCAAACCTTTTTAGGATCGTTCCAATCGCCATTGTAATTGATGAAGAGCTCTTCGCCGGCTTTTATGAATCGCACTGTTTTAATGGTGATGAGATCATTGTCGTAATCCATGTCGTACTCGCAGTTGCTTTTATAAGAGTGATTGTAAACAGGAACATAACCCAATGCCATGCAGCATTGGTTCTTTTTTTGTCCCCACTCAAATATGTAATCGTGCAACAAGGTTTGATCGAGCAGCTTGCGGTCATCTTTGCTCATGACAATGACCGGTGCGATCTCAACGATGGTATCTTTTTCCAGGTCTTGTGAAGTGTACACTCCCCTTCCCATGTTTTTGGCAGGACCTATATACAGGCAGGGCAGTATCATGCTAATGCACTTTCTGGTTGGCGTATTTATCCTGCCATGCCAGTACGCCGCCAACCAGGTTCTTTACATTCTTAAAGCCCTGCATTTCCATGAACAAGGCCGCCGTAACGCTACGCTTGCCGCTGCGGCAATGCACGATCACTTCCTCATCTTTCCAATCATCTATTTCGTCGGCCTGCATGCTTTGAATTTTTCCCAATGGCACAAGTTTTCCGCCGATATTGTATTCTGCGTACTCGTCAGGTTCGCGCACATCGAGCACGTTCAGTTTTTCGCCCGCGTCTACGCGTGCTTTTAATTCTTCAACAGTTATATTTTCCATAAGCAATGATTAGTAATCGTCGCCACCCGACGGAACGTTCCTGGTGGTATCTATGTTGCGCACGGGTTTCTGCACCTGCAGCCACAGATCGATGGTTTGTCCCTGCCGGATGCGGTTGAACTTGCCTTCCTCGTTCATCCGGGCGGGAAGTTGCTTGTATATAAAAGCGTTGCTGCTATCTACCACGTCAGGATCGGCCACTACCGTACCGGCAATGATGCCCGATGCTTCCATCAACACCCTGGCTTCTGCATAAGTACGCCCGAAAAGATCGGGCACTGCAAATTCAAATGCTCCCACCCCGGTGCCCAACACCAACGTAATGGAACTGCCCATTTGTATCTTGGTCCCTGGCTTAATGGGTTCGCCATTGTACAATTGGTCCAGCACGGAATTTTTTGCAAAGTCTATGCGGTAAGTAGTGTCTTCCAGCTTTAACCCGTATTGCCGCAGGCTTACTTCTGCGCTGCGGAAGCTCAGGCCAATAAATTTGGGCATCTCGATGGTGGGCGGCACGGCCCGGTTGAGGGTAAGGTAAACAGTGCGGTTGGTTTTTACCACCGCGTCGGCCTCGGGAAATTGTCTTGTTACGCTTAATGGCGCAATGGTATCAAAGTATACTGAGTCCTGGATCTCTACTTCAAAGCCTTTGTCCTCCAGTAATTGGCGGGCCTTATCGTACGGCATGCCTGTTACAGATGGTATCGTAATGGTTTTACCGTGGCTGGTACACCACCTGAGCGAGGTAAGGAACAGGAACAATACAATAAATACCAGCACAATTGCAAAAAGGATGTTTGCCCAAAGCGGCCGGCCTGTTATGAATCGGAACATGCGGTTTGTTTAAAAGTATCGAATCGCTATATTATTTGCCATTTTCACTGAAACATTCTTCTATCAGCTTCGAATAGAATTCCTTTAATGTCCAGCCCATTACTTTTACCTGTTGCGGTACAATGCTGGCCTCGCTTTGGCCGGGCACTGTATTTATCTCCAGCAAAAAGGGTGCGCCCTTGTTTTCGTTGTAAATAAAATCCATGCGAACAATGCCGCGGCAATTGAATACGGCATACACTTTTTTGGCGGCCGCCCGTACTTTTTCAGCTATGGCTTCGTCAACCTGCGCCGGGGTGGTTTCTTCGCTCATGCCGGGCGTGTATTTGGCCTCGAAATCAAAAAATTCCTTGTGGGTCTTTACCTCGGTAAAGGGCAGCGTAATGATCTCGCCTTTGCTTTTAAACACGCCGATGGTGAACTCCCTGCCTTCGATAAATTCTTCTACCAGCACCTGGTCGTCTTCTTTGAAAGCTTTTTCAAATGCCACGGGCAGGTCTTCGGCCCGGGTTACTTTGGACATACCGATGCTGGAGCCTCCGTTATTGGGTTTTACAAACACGGGAAGCTGCAGCCCGCCGACGGAATGCTGCTGGTCGTTTTTAAAAAGGTGCACCGATTTGGCCACGTTGATGCCCGCAAACGCAGCTACGGCTACTGTATACCGTTTGTTGAACGTAAGGGCCGAGGTAGCTGCATCGCAGGAAGTATAGGGAATGTTCAGCAGGTCGAAATATCCCTGCAATTTGCCGTCTTCGCCGGGCGTGCCATGGATGCCAATGAACACTGCGTCGAAGCGAATGTGGCTGCCGTCGAAATTGAGCGTGAAGCTGCTGCGGTCGATGGCCGTTTTGCGGCCGTCATCTGAAATATACCACCAGCCGTTGGGTGTGATGTCGATCTTGTAAATATTATACTTATTGGTGTCAAGATTATTTTCGATGGTAATGGCACTTTTGTAGGATATGACTGCTTCGCTGGAGTAGCCGCCTGTTATGAAAGCAATGTTCTTCTTTTCTGGCATAGTTGATAGTAAGCTGTTTTTTGCCTGTCAAATATCCTGTTAAACGCTAATAGTGGGAAATAATTTCGTTAAAATTCTTTGAGCGCAGCTATGTACACGATTTAGAATTTAAATAAGAAAGGTGAAGGATGTTCTCCCTTCACCTTTTTACTTTCCAGGACGGGAAATATCACCCGCCTACAAGTTGTAGCAATAAAAACTACAATTACTAATTGGAAATGTCTATCTAAAGTTAAGAAAAAACCTTGCCGGAAAACACTTAAAGACAGTCAAATTTTCCACATCTCCTTTTAAAGTCATTAAGTCATTGGGTCATCAGGTCATTGATAGTATGGAAAATGACTCAATGACTTAATGACCCAATGACTTTTATATATGCAATTTTGCCTTCTTTTCAAGTAACTCTTCTACGGTTTCGCGGTACATTTCGTCCGGCACGCAGCAGTCGACCGGGCAAACCGCCGCGCATTGCGGCTCTTCATGAAAACCCTGGCACTCTGTACACTTATTGGGAGTAATATAATACGTGTCAACAGCAACCGGCGCATTGCGCTGTTCGGCATCCACTATCGTTCCATCCAGCAACCTGAATGAACCTTTTACCGAAGTACCGTCTGCAATTGCCCATTCCACACCGCCTTCATATATCGCATTATTTGGGCACTCAGGTTCGCATGCGCCGCAATTAATGCATTCTTCCGTGATCTTTATAGCCATAATTCCGCCTTGTTAAATTTATGGGTTGACAAATAATTAGTTTTGCAAGAGCCTCATAGGGTAGCCGGACGCTAAAATAAAAATTTTATTAACAGCAGTAACAGAAAAGATTATGTCGTTGGCAAAAAGATTGGATATGCTGGCAAGGCTAAGGAGTTATATGCTGGGCAACGACCCTACCTGGCTGGCAGCTAAGGAAAAAGCATTCCAGCACAATGGTTGGTTCACTCCCGCTTTCATCGATACTGCGATACAAAACATCGCAGGTTTCCTGGAACCTTCGCAACTGCGGCAATGGCTTGGCAAATATCCTGTGCCTGCAGCGCAGCCATCTCCCAAAATCATCGGCCTCATATTATCCGGCAACATACCGATGGCCGGCATATACGATTTTATTTGCGTGTACCTAAGCGGCCACTACCAACGCATCAGGCTATCGCCCAAAGACGAGGTGTTGCTGAAGCACCTGGTGCAAACCATGTCCAGCTGGGACGATGATATTGCCGGGCAAATATCCTTTCACGATATGCTCAGGGGTTGCGATGCCTACGTGGGCGCCGGCAATCTTGCGCCGGGCCCGCTTGCCCAATACTTTAGTAAATATCCCTGTATCATCCGCACGGCTACCCGTCGTGAAGCAATGCTGGACGGCAATGAAAGCCGGGAGGAACTGGAGCTGCTGGCCGACGATGTATTTACCTATTTCGGCCAGGGATGCCTGAACGTTACCAGGGTCCGGGTCCCGAGGAATTACGACTTCATTCCCTTGCTGAAGGCCCTGGAAAAATACCAGCACCTGGTAGACCATAATAAGTACATGAACAACTACGACTACCAACTGGCTATGCTGATCCTGAATAAGGAGTTTTATATGACCAATGGGTGCATTTTATTGACTGAAAGCGCTTCCGTGCCTTCGCCGATTGCCCGGCTTAATTATGGATACTACGACGACGGAATGGCCGTTTTTAATGAAGGACAAGGCCTGGTTTCAGGTAAAGGCTTGTCAGGCAATGGCTTTGTTCCGTTAGGACAGGCCGGGCGGTCGATAATTTGCGAGGAACTAAATGACATGGATACCCTGAAATTTTTGCTGGACTTATGAAAACCTGTCGGTATAAAACGGTAATAATTTCTTAGTACCTTTATATCTACGAAGCTCTTAGTAATTTTTTGTTAAACTAACCGGGCGGTATTAAGGGGCCGAAAGGTTATAGCTAATTTGGTTTCCAATAAGGCATATAATTTGACGGCTAATTAATATTCTTCAGAAAAAATTTATAAGAAAGATATGAAAGCGAAGCAAATCCTGACCGTAATGCTGCTAAGCGCATCCACTGCGGTAGTGAGCGTTTGGGGCTATCAGAAGATTACCTCTTCCAATACGTATTTTTATTCTCAGCAAGAACAACATAAAACGCCTGCGAACTACGCTGGATATTACGACGGAGTGAACAACGGCGCGAATGCTCCTGTTGATTTTACCCAGGCCGCGGCAACCGCTATTCCTGCAACAGTGCACATCAAGACCAAGTCTACGCGCACTGCCAGCAATAACCTTCCGAGGCGTAGTCCATTTAACGATTTGTTCGGCATGGACCTGGACGACCTGTTTGGCGACCGCATGCGCACCATTCCTCAAATGGCTTCCGGCACCGGCGCCATTATCAGCGAGGATGGATTTGTGGTAACAAATAACCACGTGGTATCGGGCGCCGATGAGGTTACCGTAACACTGAGCAATAAAAGATCATTCACTGCAAAAGTGGTGGCTGCCGATCCCAGCACCGACATTGCACTGTTGAAGATAGACGCCAAAGGGCTTCCCTTCCTGCTGTACGGTAATTCCGATGAAGTAAAGGTTGGCCAATGGGTAATAGCTGTGGGCTATCCCCTTACATTGGAAGCTACCGTAACCGCCGGTATCGTGAGCGCTAAAGGCCGTACGCTGGACATTAACCGCCGCCAGAGCAGCACGCCGATTGAATCGTTCATTCAAACAGATGCCGCGGTAAACCCCGGTAACAGCGGTGGCCCGCTGGTAAGCACCGATGGTAAGCTTATCGGCATCAACTCGGCGATAGCCTCTCCCACCGGCACGTATGCAGGTTACTCTTTCACCATTCCGGTGAACATTGTAAGAAAGATCGTGAACGACCTGATGAAGCATGGAACCGTGCAAAGAGCTTACCTGGGCATCAGCTATCCTTCGGACAACATAAGCGATGAAGCCAAAAAGCAAAACGGCATCAAAGATGAAGAAGGCGTATATATCACCGATGTGCCCACAACAGGCGCCGCTTATGCAGCCGGCCTGCGTAAAGGCGACGTGATCACTAAAATAAACGGCGTTACCATCTACAATGGCGCCGACATGGTAGGTCAAATTGCCACCTTCCGCCCCGGCGATAAAGTAACTGTTTCTTATAAGAGAGATGGAAAAGAATTCACCGTTCCCATCGTGCTGCGCAACAGCGTGGGCACTACCGATGCGGTAAAACTTTCTATCCTTGATAAGCTGGGTGCAGACCTGCAAACCCTCGACAAGGACGATGCACAGGAACTGGGTGTGAAGGGCGGCGTTATCGTAAGGTCATTTACCGATAAAAGCCCCTTCAACAAAACTCGCATGGAGCAAGGCTTTGTGATTTTGAAAGTAAACGGTACCGATGTGCACAGTGTGCACGAGTTCAGAAAGGCTCTGGAAAATGCAGGCAATGGCACTGTAAAGCTGGATGGCATTTATCCCGGCTATACCGACGGAGCGTTTACATATCCGTTGCGCTTAAGCGACCTGAATTAAGAGTATATGTATAACCGTTATATCGACCCCGCTCCGGCGGGGTCTTTTATTTTTCCAGCACCAGGTAATTCCATGCAGTAAGCTCGATGTGCTTTTCCGCGGGCAATTGCAGCGCATGGCCATTGAAGACGTTGCGGAATTGTCCCCTGATATCCTGATTGCGCAGCTCGAACTTAAGGTCAAGGCTTGAAAGATTCAGCAGCACCAACACTTCATGTGCATCTTTTCTGCGCGAGAAGCAGAATATGTGATCGTCGGCAGTGGTGTGCACACGCGCCGTATGCACCGATGGGTCCCCGGCCCGCAGGGCCGGGTTAGACGCCCGAAGTTCAAGAAGGACCTTATAAAAATCGTGCAATGCATATTCTCCGTCCCATGCTATCGGATCTTTATCGAAGAACTTAAGGCGTTTCTTATTTGGCATTTCCTGCCCGCTGTAAATGAGCGGAAGTCCGTCCCAGGTGCAACTGAACACGGCAAGCGGCAGGGCCGCGTCTCCATACTTTTCATATTCGGTCCCGTTCCAGCTGTTTTCGTCGTGGTTAGCGGTAAAATACAATCTTAGTGCAGCGCGTGGAAACTGCGCGCGGTAATTGTCCAGCGTTTGTTGCAGTCCATGAACGTTGATCTGTCCCTTGCTGAATTTTTCTGTCTGGTGCATCCAGTTCCAGGTATAGCTGGCATCGAATGCTTCGTGGTAAGAAATGGTTTCGGTTTCTGCAAGCCAGAATAAAGGCTTGATGGCATCGAGCGTGGCGCGCGCCGTTCTCCAGAAATCCAATGGCACCAGGTGGGCCATGTCGCAACGGAAACCGTCTATATCGCATTCCTTAACCCAGAATTGCATGGCCTCTATCATGTGCGCCCTAAGCTGGTGGTTATAATAGTTCAGGTCTATGACGTCGTGCCAGCCGTGCTTGTCGTAGAATTTTCCCTGGGCATTGCGGACATAATATTCGGGATGTTGTTGTGTCCACCAGTGATCGAGGCCGGTATGGTTTGCCACCCAGTCGATGATAACCTTAAAGCCCAGTGCGTGCGCCTGCCGCACCAGTTCTTTAAAATCATTTACCGAGCCGAATTCGGGATTGGTGGAAGTATAATCGGAGCAGGCGTAATAGCTGCCGAGGGTACCTTGCCGCCCTTCTATGCTGATAGGCGTAATGGGCATGAACCACAGCACGTCAACGCCCATATTGCGCAGGCGCGGCAAGTGAGGAGCAAAGGCTGCAAATGTTCCTTCCGGGGAGTATTGCCTTATATTCACTTCGTAGAGGTTGGTATTATGCGTCCATTCTGCCGGTTTGAACATTTGTGTTTTATTTGATCGTTAAAAATACGGATCGATTATGAGTTATAGGTCGTTACTTCCAACCTCCATTCCACTCTATACCCGGAAATTCAAACCCATTATTGTTGTTTAGCGCTGTGGAGCGGCACCGACTTCCGTTTATACGTTAACCCGATACTAAATTCACATGTCCACCTCATCGCGCTCCCCATATAGAGAAGATAACCGGTTACAAGTCGTAATTTTGCGGCCGGAATGAAACAATTCAATGTACCGATCATATACCGCAGCCCGCTGATAACGGCCATCAAAAACAAGCGCAAGCAGCAAGACAGGCTCAAGAAAGACTTAAGTCCTACCCTGCTCGATTTCGGCCCGCTTCAAATATATCTTGCACGCCATTTCGGTTTTTGTTATGGCGTGGAAAATGCCATCGAGATCGCATTCCGCACCATTGAACAAAATCCCGGCAGGCGCATTTTTTTGCTCAGCGAAATGATCCATAACCCGCAGGTGAACGAAGACCTGCAACAACGCGGCGTCCGTTTCCTGCAAGATACATCGGGCAGGCAGCTTGTGCCATTTGAAGAACTTACGCCCGATGACATTGCCATCATTCCCGCCTTTGGTACCACATTGGAAATCGAAGACAAGCTGAACAGCAGGGGCATTGCCACGCAACAATACAACACCACTTGTCCTTTCGTTGAAAAGGTTTGGAACCGCAGCGAACAAATTGCCAGGTCCGATTACACTATCGTGATACATGGTAAACCAAAGCACGAAGAAACCCGCGCCACATTCTCGCACGCCGCTTCCCATACCGCTTCTGTTATCGTGAACGATATGGAAGAAGCGATCGCCTTGTCGAAATATATTACCGGGCAATCTGCCCCCGAAAATTTTTACAATGAATTCGCAGGACGATATTCTCCCGGCTTCGATCCTTCATTGCACCTGCAACGCATTGGAGTGGTGAATCAAACCACGCAACTAGCCAGCGAAACACAGGCCATTGCTGATTTTTTAAAGCAGGTAATGAAAACGCAATATGGCATTACGGAAGACAACATTGAAGACCGTTTTGCCGACACCCGCGACACGCTTTGCTATGCCACCAACGACAACCAATCCGCGGTGATCCATTTGCTGCAAACGCCCGCGGACCTGGCGATAGTGGTGGGCGGGTACAATTCATCCAATACCACCCACCTGGTAGAGCTATGCGAAGAAAAGTTGCCCTGCTTTTTTATCAATGATGAAGAAAAGATCATTTCTTATACAGAGATATTGCACTTCAACCGTTTAACAAAACAAGAGGTTGCCACACATTATTATCTGCCTGCAAAACAACCGGTAAAAATACTGCTTACGAGCGGGGCTTCTTGTCCCGATGCGGTGGTAGAAAGCGTAATACGCAAGCTGGTCAGCTTTTATCCCGATGCCAGGCCAATAGAAGAAGTGATGCTATCATTTGCCTAGCTCAGTTCACGCCGTCTGTAGTCATTGCCTTATCGATCTTTGCCACCAGGCCCTGCAACACCTTGCCCGGCCCCACTTCCGTGAAGCGGTTGGCACCGTCTGATATCATAGCCTGCACGCTTTGTGTCCAGCGCACCGGACTGGTGAGCTGGTCTATGAGGTTTTGCTTGATCTCATCTTTATTGATGACAGCCCTGGCTACAGCATTTTGATACACCGGGCAGGAAGGATTGTAAAACGTGGTTTTGTCGATGGCCGCCTGCAGTTGGGCTTTTGCGGGCTCCATGAGCGGTGAGTGAAATGCTCCGCCCACAGGCAGTATCATGGCGCGCTTGGCGCCTGCGGCCTTCATGCGTTCGCACGCTATATCGATGCCTTTTAATGTACCGCTGATGACGAGTTGGCCGGGACAATTGTAATTGGCGGCCACCACTATTTCGCCTGTTTTGCTGGTTACTTCGGCGCAGATGGCTTCCACTTTATCATCGTCCAACGCCAATACCGCGGCCATGGTAGAAGGATTGATCTCGCAAGCGGTTTGCATGGCATTTGCGCGTATGGATACCAGTTGGAGCGCGTCCTCGAAGCTTAATACGCCATTGGCCACAAGCGCAGAAAATTCGCCAAGCGAGTGGCCGGCTACCATATCGGGCCGGGGACCTTCGATGCTTTTGAATGCGATTACGGAGTGCAGGAATACCGCAGGTTGTGTGACCTTTGTTTGCTTGAGGTCGGCCTCGGAACCTGTGAACATGATATCTGAAATGCGGAATCCCAGTAGTTCATTGGCCTGCTCGAATAACTTCTTTGCGAAGGCGCTGTTGTCATAATGCGTTTTTCCCATGCCGGGGGACTGCGATCCCTGGCCCGGAAATACAAAAGCATGTTTCATGTGAGCTGGTATGTGTTTAATGGATTAGTGCAATTTCGAAGAAATGAGCTTGGTGAACTCGCTCCTGGTCTCATTCTTTTCAAACTCTCCCCAGAATGCCGATGTGGTGGTGACCGAGTTTTGTTTTTGTACGCCGCGCATCATCATGCACAGGTGCGATGCCTCGATTACAACGGCCACACCCAATGGGTTCAACGAGGCCTTGATGGCTTCCAGGATTTGCGTGGTGAGCCTTTCCTGCACCTGCAGGCGGCGGGCGTATACGTCTACAACGCGGGCGATCTTGCTAAGGCCGGTGATCCAACCGTTAGGGATATACGCAATATGGGCCTTGCCGAAAAACGGCAGCATATGGTGTTCGCACATGCTGTAGATCTCGATGTCTTTTACCACGATCATTTCGCTTACTTCCTCCTGGAACTTGGCCGAGTCGAGTATGGTTCGAGCGTCCATATGATAGCCTTGGGTGAGGTATTGCATGGCCTTGGCCACCCGCTCCGGGGTTTTGAGCAATCCTTCCCTGGCAGCGTCTTCGCCGAGCAGGGCGATGGTTTGCTTGTAGTTTTCTATCAGCTGCGAGGTGATCCTGTCTTCGTATTGTTCAACTTTTTTATAAGCCATATATCGTTTTGCATTGCTTTAAGTTAGGCCCTTATTGCGTCGGGCAGAATTCATGCCGGGTATTCCACGTAATTGCGGGGTGTTTCATAGAGTTTTACCTGAAGGTCCTTGCCCGCGTCGATGTGCGGGCGAAGGAGGTTATATATTACGATGGCGATGTTTTCGGCCGTGGGATTCAAGGTTCTGAACTCTTCGGTGTCGAGGTTAAGGTTTTTATGGTCGAACCTTTCTACTATTTGTTCCTGCACCAGGTCCGACAACTCCTTGAGGTCCATTACATAACCCGTGCGGGGGTCGGGTATTCCCACGATCTTAATGATGAGCTCATAATTGTGGCCGTGGTAATTGGGATTGCTGCATTTGCCAAATACCTGGTCGTTCCGCCTTTGGTCCCAATCCGGGTTGTACAACCGGTGGGCCGCGTTAAAATGCTCGTGCCTGAATACTGCTACCCTTTTGTCCATACTGAAGGTGCAAAAGTACGGATTTGTTGTAAGCTGAGAGGTATGGGCATTAAGCTAATCGGTCATCAGGTCATTGATATAGCTATAAGCTATGCCGGAGCTATCGGATGTCAGATTATCCGGAAACTGCGCCACATTTGTAACAAGCCCTTAACCCTAATATCGATAGTTGAAGTTACTTAATAACCCATTTTCGTGCACACATACAGGTTAGCCAGCTTATAAGACATGTAGGTCTTCTTTTTCAATTGAAACCCCATGTTTTCCAGGAGATCGTTGACGATAAAGTCGTCCGCGTCAGGGTCGGCGATGATCCTTTTTATCCCCTCGCAGCGGAAAAAATAGTCTTTGAATGCCTGCAGCACACACGCAGCACGGGTAACATCCTTTTTATAATCAGGCGAAAACAAGATGCTGATATTGTAGTCGCCCACTTTTACATCGTACAGCAAGCTGATATCGTGCTGGGCGGCGCGGTATATATCCAGTTGGCAGACGGGCTCTCCATTCACCAACGCAACCAATGATTGCGCGAAGTCGGAGCACAGTATCAATTCAAAAGTTTGTTGCAATTGCCTTAATGGGCCATGACCGGGTTGCCAGGTGGATTTCGCAAATTCGTGGTTCATCCATTGAAAAACAGGTTCGATGTCCGTTGCCAGGCATAGGGGGCGAAGCGCAACGGTAATTTCCTGCGGTGGGAATTCCTTTACAAAGAAAATCTCCGGGGTTTCCTGCTGACTGATAGGCCGGCACAATACTTCTTTTGCGCCAGGAGGTTTAATGATTTTCAATACGTCTATCATAACAGTATCATTAGTTCCTTGCCCGAACCTTGCAGGCAATACGATACAAGTAGACAAGCCATCGGATGGCGTCCCAAACAGGTAGTAAGTATTAGCGATAATGGCTAATCAGAGCGCGGGAAGTTCTCTTTTTACAGCAGTCAAAGGGGGCGGGCACGTCCGCCTGAAACGGAAAATAAAAAGGGGAGTAGGCAGGTTCTTCTATTATAACAAGTTAATTGCCCCTTAGAACTAAACAGTTTTGAAATTAGGATAAAAAATTTAGTTTTTGGGATAAATTTGAGCGTGAAATGCACGCCCAGTAAGGGATTACCCTTAAAGATGCAGCGCGCCGGCTACCTAAAGTTGTCTATTGCACGACTGTTGTTATATCTTTAATGCCTGATTGACTTACTGGACCCCCTTCACTGAACACATTTTCCGCCCCGGTTCCATCGTGTTGTCGTAGAAAGTTTTCAACTATTTTTTTAAGGTTCTGATTGGTACGTATAAACCTTATTCTTAACGGACCTGTCATTACTATGGAGTTTAAAATTGCGACCCCAGAAAGGAAGAATGTGCCCTTTTTTCCCATCAGTACCCCCTCCGCCTCCAATGGCGGCATTCCCGGTGCGAAAGGAATTGAGGCGACCGGACACTTTGGATCCATGCGCTTTTTCGAGATCGAGTGCCCCGCATTCAGTATTTGGTACAGCAACTACGAAATATTGAAGCGCACGCATTTGTATGGAACGATGGATGGCCCGGCGCTCGAGCTGCACTTTACCATTAATAATACGGTGCATTACAAGTTGGAAGGTCTTAATGAAACCACCTTGCTGCAAGGGCAGTTCAATATGAGCTATGCTCCTATTGTAAACATCAAGGCCTGGTTTCAGAAAGATGAAACATACACTACGTTCCATATTCACTTTTCGCGCGAATACCTTCAAAAAATTGCTACCTACTTTCCCGTGCTTGCGGGCTTTATGCAAAACGTGGAGCAGGGCATTGCCGCGATGCTAAGCAGGCAACATGGACAAACCACGCCTGAAATGAGCTCCATCATCAGGAATATATTGCGCTGTCCTTATACAGGCGATATCAGGAACCTTTACTTACAGGCAAAGGTGTTGGAGCTGTTGATACTGGCGTTGGAACAACTCGAACCCAGGAAAACAAAAACACCCGATATCGTTTTACGCCCGTATGATATTGAAAAGATCCGTGAAGCGCATGATTACCTGTTGCGTAACATGGACAATCCCTGCACGCTGGTAGAGCTTTCACACAAAGTGGGCATCAATGATTTTAAATTGAAAAAAGGATTTAAACAACTGTACGGCACCACGGTGTATGAGTTTTTGGTAGATGCGCGCATGGAAAAAGCGAAGACATTATTATTGGAGACAGATACTTCCATTCATGAAATAGCATTTGTGACCGGTTATAAAAATCTATCGAGCTTTATTACCGCATTCAAGAAAAAAATGGGGTACTCTCCTGGTTCGTATAAAAGAATGAAGAGAGGAAGCGGAGTTTAGTTTTAGTTTATCCTCATAACGAAACTTTTTATCCCTAAAACAAAAACAAAACTTTATGAATGGTTAGATATTTACACCCGTGATTGATATGTGAGGATGCACGGAAGATCTTTTAAACAAGGGCGGAATGCATAATATAAAACCGGTTTACCTGATAACCTGCTGCCGGAAAATGGCGTAGCACCTGAATGATTCAAAGACTTGCCAGCGCTACGCAGGATTGCTTGCCATAGAATATTTTCTAATGTGCAGCGGCAAGCGATTCGAATGGATTATAATATCCTGAGAGCCGGCGGCGGGTTTCAGAAACCGGGAATGATGTTATGAACTACGCTCAACCCTACAATTTATAACTTCGAAACTCTTCCTATACCCACCCAAGTAACCCCAGTGTACCTGGCCCTGAACTGTAGCATAGAACCACTATAACTACAACCCATAGTTTAACCATACCCGGCTAAAAGGGCCGGCGCCAACCTTATTATCTATGAAACGAAGTACCATTGTTGAGATCATCTCATCATTGCTTATTCTTTTGTTTGTTTACACAGCGCTTAGCAAATTGCTGGATTACGAGACTTTCAGGTTACAGTTAGGAAAATCGCCTTTCATCACCGAATTCGCGGGTGTTACTGCGTGGATGTTACCTGTTGGTGAATTACTGGTGGCTATATCGTTATTGCTCAGCCGAACAAGGTTGATTGGTTTATATGCTTCATTGTTTTTGATGACGATGTTTACGGCTTACATATATGCTATGTTGAATTATAGTTATGATCTGCCGTGTTCCTGCGGAGGTGTTTTGTCGAAGATGACATGGGGGCAACATTTGTGGTTCAATATAGGATTCGTTATACTATCTATTATAGGAATACTGGTCCATACGCGAAAGCAAAAACAGGCAACCCCGCCAGATACCGAAATGCCAAAGGCAGTATATGCAGCAATGGCTTAAATACACCGCTTAAAAAACATCTTGAACGCATAACAAATTTATGATGAGTTACCGTCGGTTTCTTAGGAAGTATAAGCATGTGCTGCTCATTGCCGTGGTAATGTTGTCTGCTATTGGAATAGTGTCTGTTCTTACTGCTGCAGCGTTACGGCCGGTCAACCAAAAGAATGGATTCAACCGGAAGGTGTTGACGCCGCTGGCAAGTGTGGTGAGTGCGATCGAAAAGCCGGCAGAGGTCTTTGACATAGCAGGTACGTACAATGAAAGCATTTATTTTAAAACCAGGTGGCCGGGAAAGCTATTTATTACAGACCTGGCACTCGGCAATCAGCGGGCACTAACGCTTAATTTGCCCGCCAACAAAAAACTTGCTTCGATATTCTATCATTTTATAGAAGACTCAAGCAACTTTAAGATCCTTGCGGGCAATATGCCGGCCATTATTACAGCGCACGCCTCTTTGCCCGGTAAAGGACGCAGGTTTCCTGCAGGCGTATTTACACGTGCGGTAAGAATAAGCGAGCATTCCTATGTTTTCAGAGGATTTGATTCGACCCGCAGGACCCCTGATCAAATTTTCGTCAAAGGCGACGCGAGAATAGGTGTTACTGCAAGGGAGCATAATATTTCAGAATTGAATGGAGATGCAGGTGTTTCAACAGACGGACTGCTGCACTACGATTCAACTACCAACCAGTTATTGTATATATACTTTTATAGAAATGAAATTCTTTGCCTTGATACGAACCTTAACCTGTTATCGAAACGGCACACAATTGATGTCAACAGCGATTTTACAACAACGGGTGGCCAATTGTCGAAGAACGGCAAGGCAACCTTTACTAATACAGCGCCGAGGAGAATGATCAACTGGACGAACTGCGTTTATAAAGGAATGTTGTTCAATAACTCCAGGTTAAAGGGCGATAATGAAACGGACAATGATTTTAAGAATGGTTCTGCAATTGATGTATACGATGTGGCAACCGGTAAGTATAAGGGGAGCTTTTATATACCGAGATATAAGGAAGAGAAGATGCGGCAGTTCAATATTGTGAATGACAGGTTAATCGCGATATATAAAAATCATATAGCCACCTATGAGATACCGGCAACATTTGCAACTGAACATTATTAAAATAACTGCCCTAGCTGCAGCATGGGCAGGACCAGTTTGATGTTAACTATGACCGGTCCGGCGGATATTGCCCAACGTCCGCTGAACAATTGGGCACAGGGTAAACCGAAAACCTGTATAAGAGAGTAGGTAAATTTTAACCATTAACACTTTATGTATGAAAAAGCTATCGGTTAGCATTTTCGCATTGGCTATCCTTTTCACTATTGGTAGCGCGTTCACCAATCTGACTTTTACTGGTTACAGGGTATTCAAAGTTGACAGGGACGTACAGCCTACTTCACAACAACAAGCTAGCATGTCCTGGTACGCTGCAAATGGAGCTTTTGTTATTGAAGATGCTACAGAGTTCGACCTGGCAGAATTGGATAACCCCACTCCTGCTCCTGAGGAGTCTGGTGATGAGGCTTGCGAACCCAGCAGCCTGATTTGCCTGGTGCAGTTTAAGATCGACAATGACATAGTTGATACCCAGTATGGTGTTGACATCCATCAAGGATCTTTGTTCGAAAATTTAGAAGACTAGACTGAGCAAGTGTATTCAGTATACCGCCGGGTAACCGGCGGTATTTGTTATTTTTTAATCATTAATGCAGATGAAAAAAATACCTGTGATCGCTTTTCACTTAAGTATCATATGTATATTATGCAGTGCCACCAGCCCTATCCAGCCTGCTGTACTTACGAAATATAAAGTATTCAAATTTGAAGCTAATAGCCACCCCATTCAACCGCCGCTCCCCTGTACAATTCCCGGTAGTGCGATTTTTATGGCTCAAGATGAATCTGAATTTGATCTCGAAGCCTTGAATGACCCCACGCCCCAAGACCATGGAGATGAGCTTTGCGAACCAAGTAACCAGGTTTGCCTGGTGCAGTTCAGATTCAATAATGACGTGATGGATTGTACTTACTCTGAAATCCTCCTCGGATCACTCATTGAGTAACCATTCTAAACAGTTCATTATGAAAAAAATAGTCATTACCATTTTTACGCTTGGTATGTTCTTTAGCACTACCAGCGCAGTCAGGCCAGACTACTTTTGTGGTTTTGTGGTTTACAAGGTTGATTGTTATTTACAACCACCGCTTTCGCTTATGTATGACTGGTACTGGTACGACGAGAACGCCAGTTTTTACGCAGCAGATGGTTATGAGTTTGACCTCGAGTACCTGGCGGATCCAACGCCTGGAGAATGGGGCGATGAGCTTTGTGAACCAAGTACGCAATTATGCCTGGTCCAATTCAAGCTCAACTGGGGCGAGGTTGATCCTTTTTATGGAACAAATGGTGCAACCCTTTATATGGGATCGCTGTTACAGCCCTGGTAATAAACCAAAACCGCCCGGTCCCGGGCGGTTTTTAAGTCTTTATTTTACTAACCTGATCGTTTTACTGCTTTCTTTAGTAACAATTTTCAACAGGTAAGTGCCTGTACCCAGACGGTGCAATCCCGGTATGGTAATGACATTTTCACCCTTCAACAATTGCTTTTTTATTCCACGCATTACGCTCCTGCCCAATGCATCCATTAAAATTATGTCGGCATCAGTGGCTTTTTGCATGTATAGCTTGATCTTTATCTCACCAATAAAAGGATTTGGATATATACTTTGCAGCTCTATAAACCCGATGTCAAACCTTACCGTAACAACTTTTGAATGTTCGAAGCTGCCGTCCATATCTACCATCTTCAGCCTGTAATAGAATGTTCCTCCCAGGCGCAAGGCATTGTCGATCGCTTTATCTGTAAACTGGTAAGATTGAACCCGGTTACCAGGTGTTCCGTTGATCTTTCCAAGCGTAGTGAAGTGTAGGCCATCCTCTGAACGCTCCACTTCAAAATGACTGAAGTTTGTTTCAGAAGCTGTTGACCAGTTCACTAATACTGCCTTCTCATTTCGCTGTGCCGTTATGCTTAACAATTTCACTGGAAGGTTAAATATGGTGGGCGACAGGGCCACGCCGCGAAAGGCAGTGTTGGTTGCCGCTGTCGCGAGCAAGGTTGGCGTGCCCGAAAGGGTGCCATTGTAACCAGAGGCATCTACCAATGAAACCAATTGGCTGTTTGCCCGGGTGGCATACAAAGTAACTGTAGACCCGCTCCTGGTAGCCGTTAAGCCCCTGTATACATCTGTACCAACCCCGGCCGAACCATTTGCAGTCCACGTGCCGCCAACCAGGGAAAACTTTAATATCCCGTTGGTGGCATCCGCTATATACAGTACATCCGAGCCCGCTACGCCTGCGTCCATATCCATAAAGACATATTGATAGGGACTGCCGCCGGAGCTCGGAAGCCCGGGCAGGATGGTAATGGTTTGGCCCGCTGTCGTTGGCAAACCGGTTCCAACGGTTGCCACGCCACCGGCAGGTAATGAAACATATAGTTGACCATCGTTGATTTCCGGCACCCTGAGGTTGGTAGGTGTAGTGGCGAGTTGAACAGTTGTACCAACAGTTCCGGCGGTCGTATATCTTACTCCTCCTGTTGAGCCAGTTGCCCAAATGTTTGTCCCATCATTAGTAATAGCGGCCATCGGTTGTCCGGCGCTTGCGTAATCGGATAGCGCGGTGGTTGTATTGATCGTACCATCGTACCTTATCAGGCCCACTACTCTATTGATAGTGGCGGCATTACTAAGGCTGACTGATGTGCCGGGAGTTGCATTGAATCCTACAACGGCCAGATACTCCCTGTTTGTTGACCGGGTAATCCAACCCATAAAGGCTGTTCCTTGTGCGGTCAGCGCACGGTTTGCACCGCTGACACTGGTTGGCATGGGAACAGATTGGACCAGGGTTCCTGTAGTTGTATATTCATCCAGGAATACAGGGCGGGCGGTTGCCGATAATGCGGATGAGCCATCGCCGACGCGGTATATCACGATATTTCCCGGCGTAAATGCAGATTGAGCAATTGTGGCAGGCGTTATTCCAGCGCCTAACCAAATCATTAGGAGTACTTTTCTAATCATAGCACGTAACTTTTAGTTTGTAGGTTTAATCGTTCCTGGACAGGTTTTTCGCAGTATCCTTCTTTCTTATTACTGCAATGTCCATAAGCTTTTCCTTTTCAATGATTGCAAGGCCATATTTTTCCAGCTCCTTGTTCAAGGCCTGCAGGTTTGATAATTGGCAGTTCAGCTCAATGTCTACTTTTCCTTTATACTCAGTTTCATCGATGAGTGGTGGGCGCGACTGAAACGGCACTGCCAAGCCCATCATGAGATTGGAAAGCCCGGCATTCTGAATTTTCAGTCCGATCTTATCCTGTCTTACCTGAACCGGTCCGCCTTTGGTAGCCAATTTGTCCTCCCCGGTGGTCCTTACAAGTGCAAGGTATTTTCGTGATCTTTTTTCCATCACCCCTTCTATGCCATAAACTATTCCGAAATACCGGTTCAACTCTTCAACAGCGATATTGAATTTCTCCCTTTGCATTATAGATGGAACCTTCATTTCATAACAATACCCATAGTCCTTAAGCCACATCAAATATTCCCTGCCGGTTGCAGCGCTATTTAATTTTTTTACCAGCATGGAATCCTTGATATCGATGATGGTGTTTGCGGAAGATATGACCTCGCTGCCACCCTTCCACAATGCATACCTGAACAGCCAGTAAACCGGGGCGTTGATCATTCTTATAATCGTATCCTTGGTTTCAGTTACAGGGGGAAGTCCATCGATAAATCGGGTTAAGGATGACTGAAGGATCAAATCAGCATCCGGCATACTCATGTAGACAGTGTCTTTACCATCCCTGATTTTTATTGAATTGAACATTGACCTTTTCGGCTGGGCAAGACGGATGGCCTTATCTTTCTTCTCTGCCATTTGTAAACCCTTTCCGGAAAGCACGGCGTTTATATTAGCTTCATTTACGTGTTGCATTTCGGTTATGGCCACAACCTTTCCGCCTGCATCAATCCAAACGTAATGCGGCAGGTAGGTGTGTGGGAAAAGTTTACCCAGGGTTTTGTCATTGACCACCGAAAAAACCGATACTTTTTTCATTTTGTTCATCCTCTCCAGGAAGTCTGAAACAAGTTGTTTTGCTTCACTGGTGACAGGAATCACCTGCATTTTATCTCCATATTTCTTTTGCAGTGAATCCAGTCTTGGAAATGCAGCAATGCAGGGGCCGCACCACGTGGCCCAAAAATCGAGGATCAACAGTTTTCCCTTAAAGTCGGATAATTTGGCCGAAGACGTCTTATAGTTCACCAGGTTGGCAAGTGAAATGTCAGGCACGGTATCCCCGATATTTAGCTTCCGCAGCCTCTCGTCCTGGGCACCCGCTGCGGTACCCAGCAACATCAAACCGATCATCGCTATCAGTCTGCCAGCACTTTTCATTCGATAATAATTAATGAGCATACAATTTTTAACGGGGATTTTGCTGCATGTTGCTTAATTGGATAACCTCCGGTGGAAACGGCAATACATAATATTTGCTGTTAGGCTCTAATGTATAGGTATTGCCGTTTATCTGTCGTGTTAAGGTAACTGCAAACCGGGTGTCTTTATTCAACCTTCGAAGGTCAGTCCATCTGAGGCCGCGAAAGCAAAGTTCTTTGCGTCTTTCATTGAGAATAATTCGCAAAGCCTTGTCCGGATCTGTTTCCGCTATATCGGTATATGGCATTTTTTCATCCCAGCGGTTTCTTAGCAATGTGTTCAAGTCGTACATTGCCGCACCCACATTGCCAAGCCTTGCATTACACTCGGACCGTATCAGGTACATTTCATCTGTTGCCAGCCCGCTGAAATATACCGCGCCATTGCCAATATAGCTGCCGAAGAAACTGTGCCCCGGTCTATTATTGATCAGGAAAAAAAACATGGTCTTACGCAGATCACTCGAGTCATACATTTTGTAGAGGCTGGAATCGACAATGCACCTGTTCGTGCGTAGGATTGAATAGTCAATAAGCGAGTTATCGAAAAGTATCTCAGTATTAGTGGTCCGTGTGTAAGTGTGACCATTCAGAAATTGACCGTTTGCGCCCTTCCTTCGGAAAAGATTAAAATTTATCAACGTGCTATACAGGTTCAGTGACTCATTGGCATATTTCAATGCATTTTCGTAATCCTCCATAGACAGGTACACTCTCGCCAGCATTGCATTCGTGGCAGCCTGCGTTGGCCGGTAGATATAGGTAGGATTATTAGCAATAGGAGTTGCAACCGGCAACAGCTCGAGCGCGGATCTCAGGTCAGCAATGATCTGGTCATAGGTTGCCTGCACAGTCGAACGGACCGAAGGAATATTGATATCGGATTCCAGACGGAGCGGTATTCCGAGATCAGTAGCGGCTTGATTTTTAGTATAAGGCTTGCAAAAGAGCTGGGCAACAGTATAGTGACTGTAAGCCCTCAAAAACAATGCGTGTCCTTTTGCCTGCTTCCATGCAATTTGCTCGCTCACCGTTACAGGAACTATATTTTCCAGACCTTCCAATACTATGTTGCAATAAAATATACGCTTATATGGATACTCCCAATCCAACCGGTTTCCTGGATCAACATCCGGAAAAATCTCGGAAGCCCAGATATAAGCATTTTTTGTATGCGTTTGACTAGAGTTCCAGTCGCTGGACGTTACATAAAAATCATCAGCGCCGACCTCATCTAAACTTGGCTGCCACGTGTTGAATCGTATCCCTGCGCCGCGGTTTGCATCGGTATTATCCAGCAAAGCCTGGAAATCTGCAATGGTTTTAGGCAGTACCAATGATTTTTCGGGCTTTACATCCAGCCAGCCTTTTTTGCAAGAAACACAACACGTAATAAACACAACCCCAAATACTGCTGTAATGATATTTTTAAGTTTCATAGTTATGCCGGTTTAAGTTAAAATCCCGCTTTTATACCGAATGAATAACTTCTTTGAGGAGGATAGGGCATATATGGATAATCCGGGTCGATGTCCTGATCACTTGCACGCCACAATATGCCCAGGTTATTGGCATAGAAATACACCTGTAAAGCCTGGAATGAAAAAGACCTTAGCATTTGCTTTGGAAAACTATAACTAAGGTTTACAAATTGCAGGCGGATATGATCGGCTTTTTCAACAAGCACATTGGAAAATCTATAATAATCGTCCCTGCTTAAGCTTCCGGTATAAGCAATGGAAGGAACATTTGTATGAACTTCGTCACCCGGTTGCCGCCAGCGTAATGAATAGTCGCTATGACTTGCCGGCCACCCCGTACCGATAAGTGCAGAGTAATTCACCGAACTCCGCCGGAAATAGTGGCCGAGTTTATACATGATATTAAAACCAAGGCTAATGCCTTTCCAACGGAAATGATTAATCACCGAGCCGGTAATAGGCGGGTTGTACCGGCCCGAATATTCGAGGTCTGATACTTTAATTGCTCCTGAAGAACTGTATCTTTTGTTAATGGTGTCGGCTACATAAATGCGAGGGCCTCCATCCGAGGGATCAAGACCAGCCCACCGATAACTGAACAAGGAGTATAGAGGCTTGCCCACAATCGGCACAGGAAAAGAAAACGCCGTAACATGGCCACCTACCGGCCCGGTATAGCGGATAATCTTATCCGTTGCATAGTTAAAATTGATAGTGGTATTCCAATCGAGTTCGCGATCTATATTCTTAATGGTAAGTGCAATGTCTGCGCCATCCGTACGCATTTGTGAGAAATTGCCAAATAAAATGGTAACCCCCGTGGTGGGATCTATCAATTCTTCGCCTATAAGATCTTTGCCTTTTTTCCTGAAGTATTGCAATGAACCAGATATGCGATTTTTTGCGGTGGCGAAATCAAGCGCAAAATTGAGCTGCCCGGTTTTTTCCCAGCGCAACTCGGGATTGGGAATATTTACAATCGCTGCATAAGGTAACCCGGTAAACCCGGCGCCGCTATACATTCTGATGGTTGCATAGGCCGAGCGGTTTTGGTCCAGGTTTCCCTGGTATCCGTAGGTCACCCTCAAACTCAAGGTTGGCAGTAATTTGAAACGATAGAAACTTTCTTTACTGATATCCCATTTTGCACCAGTTGACCATAGCGGCAAAGTTTTGTCGTTCGTCTTCACTCCAAAATAATTTGTGCCGTCGAACCGAACACTTGTGGAAACGGTATATCGCTGCTTGAGCGTGTAGGCAATATTGGTGAAGTACGTTCTGAAACGATTTATAGTTCCTGTGCTGTACACGCCGTTCGCCAACGCGTCCAATGTGCGGGCTGAGCCGGAAGGATAAGTCGGATATTGTGTGAATAGATTAGGAGTTGCAAAAGTACCGTTCTCTTCACTATAACCATACAGTTGGTTTCCCGATCCTTCAGTCCTTGTTTCCCTTACATCGATACCTGCAATGGCGGCAATGGCGTGAGCAATCCATGCACGGTTGTATTGCAGAGAAAGCCGGCCATAATGGCTGACCAGGTCACTGTTATCGATGTCGAGCAAGGCTCCCGCAGGAAAATTAGAACCTGCATACAAGCCATTATTTAAGATTGCGAAAGTATTCATCCTATCCCGGACAAAGTAGCTGTTAGCGCCTGTAAGGCGGCGCTGACGCGTAAACGTCCGGTTATATTGGTAAGAAAAATCCAGGTTTAATCCGCGAAGAATTGAATATTTTAACCCTGTAAGCAGACGCGTGTTGTGCGACCTACTTGTTCTATCATTATTTTTTTTTTCCTGCAAAGGATAATATTTCCAATCGGGAAACCCACGGTTGGAAATGGTGTCTTCGAACATTTGCCTATGTTGCGGAATGGCTAATTCCAATCCATTATCGCCTATCAAACGCATATACGGCTGGCTATTAGGTATATTGCTAATTCCATTTGTCACACCGTTACTCTCGGTATAGGACAAGCCAGCCCTCAACTCCATCCCTTTAAAAAGCAGATAAGTCGTTTGACTATTCAGCGTCATCCGGCTATCGTTGTTTCCTACGATATTTGATTGCCTTCGATCATACCCGGTTGAAAAATAATAACTCATTCTATTATTGCCGCCACTGATGTTGAACTGGTATTGCTGGTTAAATTGCTTGCGATACAGGTGCTCAAGCATCTCATTGCGTAAATCGTTACTACGCAAAGCGTTGATCATAGAGCTTGAATCTGCGGCAGAGATTTGTCCTAACTTACGGCTGTTCAAGATTTCGACCACAGGAGAAACGGCTCTTTTGTTTACGTCATTCAGTGCGGCGTTGTAATTGCCACGTTGAAAAAGGTCGATCTCCAAATCTATCCATTCAGATGGCGCCATTCGGGGAGCATAAAAGAGGTCGGGCTTGTCGGCTATTGTAAAATTTGCAGAGAACTCATACCGCGCAGGCTGGTTTAGTTTGCCACGCCTGGTGGTTATAACGATAACGCCATTCCCTGCCTGAACGCCCCAGATAGATGCAGCGGCCGCATCTTTTAATACATAGATGTTTTCTACATCATTCGGGTTAATATTGTTAATGTCCCCATCGTAAGGGAAACCATCCACCACGATCAATGGAGATTGATAACCGTTGATGGTACTCTCGCCTCGGATCCTTAGCTTATTTTCTCCCGTCAAAGCGTCCTTGTTGAACACGAGCCCGTTGGTAATACCTTCTAGTTTATCAATGATATTAGTAGCCACACGCTGATCCAGTTGTTCTTTGGTAACAACCACTACCGATCCGGTGGCTTCATTGGCCTTCATAGTTTGATATCCAGTGTTGAAGGTCAGGGTTACATCCTGCAGTGCGTCTACTTGGGTTTTTAAATTCACCGCCAGGTTCGCCTGGCCATTAACATTTACTTCGTGGGGTTGCGTATTTACGCTCGTAAACACCAACACAGCATCAACCGGTACTTTTTTAAATAAAAACTCACCGTTGGCATCTGTAACGGTGGTTCTTTTTGTGCCTTTTATGTTCACGCTGACCCTATCTGCCGGCTCGCCTTTTTCGTTGACTACTGAGCCCGAAATATCGAGATTTCCACTTGGTGCCTGAGAAGAAACAGGCTTTTTAGGATCATCTCTTTCCCTTTCCTTAAGTACGATAGTTGTACCTACAAGCATGTAAGTAAATGGCTGGGATTGAAAAATCCTGTCCAACACATCAATTAACTGACCGTCTTTAACGTCAATGGTTACTTTCTGCGCTGTCCTGAGCAAGGGTGCAGGACCAAAATAACTGTACCCGGTTTGCTGTTTGATTTTCTTTAAAACCTTCGATAGGTCCGTGTTTTTCTCTGAAAGGGAAACGGTTGCTTGTCCATAAGCGCTTACGGCTACCATACAGATGAAAAAACTCAGGATAAGGAGAACTTTTACAAAGACCAATCCATTGAGGGCCCGGTATCGACAAGGATTAGTAAAAGTTTTTTTCATGGTTAATGTTGGTTTTTTTGAATTAAAAAAAATCCGGGGAAATTTTCTTTGATAAAGGTTTCAGGTTTAACGGTCATGGTTAATACTGTATGATTGATTTATTAATTGCATTGGCCAATTAATACTTCGATATTTCAAAAAAATCGGATAATAGCGGCTAGTTCAAGGAGAAGGTTTGTTCTTGGAGAATCGGGCTGAACAGTAAAAGGCAGGATGAGAAATGAGATTCCCATCGCCCAATAATTAAAACAATCCAGTCTTAAAAAAAGACTAAAAGAATTTAAAAAAAATTTCATCTACCAGTCTGAAAATGAGACTACATACGGGCTAAGGGAGAAAATACAACTGACCTCTTTTTCAAAGGCTAAAAACACCCTGTTTTAAAGAGGTTTTACCGGTGAGATTTTATGTTAATTGGTGTAAATTATAGCGTTTTTTGAAAATCTACTTTCTTAATTATCCCAACGAATGTGAATAATTCATGTATGAAACCGGTTAATTGCCACTGAACCAAACAAAAATAATCCGGCTCAACCCTCGATCTGTACATTCAATGCCCGGCATCCCAGTCCAGCGTCAGTTGCATATTCAGGAAGCATCTGCCCCTTCTTTTTTTCAAAAAGATCGGCAACTGCCCGGATGATGCCTGGCAGACCTTCGGTTTTCAGCGACCAGCCGCTGCCCTCGCATCCTCCCCCTACCAGCAACAACAGGATCAAAGAAAAATAAGTAATCCTTTTGATGAGCCGCTTAAGGTTAAGCTCCCCTCGCTCATTTCGGGTGTTTGAAGACATAATTATTATTGCTTGCCGGTTAATAATAGTTTTCCATACAGAATCGCATACGCACAAATAAAAAGGAAGGCATCGCTGCCTTCCCCACTTAACCATCACTGAGAAGAAGAAAGTTGTTAGTAAATAATCAGCTTTTTACCGTCTATTTTGGTCTTAATGCCGCCTTCATTCAGCACCCGCAGCAACTCGGGAAATTCGAGGCTCCTTGGTATTTGCCCGGAAAATCTTCCCTGCGGAACGCCTTGCGCATACACTACTTCGATATTGTACCACCTGGAAATAGCGCGCATCAGGGTGGGTATATCGGCATTTTCGAGGTTAAAGATTCCATTCATCCATGCAATGGCCGCGTCCAGGTCGGCATTCTCTACTATTTTCACCTGTCCTTTATCATCTATCTGTAATTCCATGCCCGGCTTAAGATCGAAAGAGAGGCTGTTCTGGGTGATCTTGACGCCGCCGCTGAAGAGGGTTGATTTTACAACAGACTCGTCGCTATATGCATTGATGTTAAATTCCGTACCCGTTACCATCACATCCATGTCATTTACACTTACATGAAAGGGCTTTGCTTTATTTTCCGCCACTTTAAAATAGCCTTCACCGGTCAGGGTCACCTTTCTTTCATTGCCCGTAAACTTCGTGGGATAACTTAATGTAGAGGCCGCATTCAACCACACCCGGGTGCCATCCTGCAACTCGATGTGGTATTCTGAACCACGCGGAACGATCATGGTATGACGTGAGATTCCTTCCGCTGTTTCACTGTTCCGGTAAGTTAACAGGCCTTCTTTTGAATTGGTAACAAGCGCCTGGCCTGACTCAAACGAAGAATCCTTTTGTGTTTCCAAATCGACGACCTGGCCATCTTCCATCACCAATCTGGCCTTTTTTTCGCCAGGCCCTATTGCAGGAGCCTCGGGTAGAGGCGCTATCGCAACCTCTTGTTTTTGGCTGCCACCAGTATATTGCCATATCCCTGCCCCCACCAACACGGCTATGACCGCAGCAGCCACATAACGCCATACCGTTGGAATAAACCGTAAAACGCCTGTTCCATGAGGGAATAGGCGTTTTTGTAAGCGCCGATGAGCAGCATCCATATCAACTTTGTAAAATTCGTCCAACTGCTGATTCAACAAATCGGGATTGGTCAGTTCGGAAAAAAGCTTGCGGTTGGCATCGCTTTGCTCAATCCAGGAGTCCAATTCAGTTTGTTCCTTGTCGGTAAGTTCGCCTTTAAGATATTTTACAATAAGGTCGGATGCCCGAAATGCCTGTTCTAATTTTTGCTCTTCCATTACAATTTATTTAGATACCAAATAAGTTCCTCATGGCTAATGAGGCGGCTACAACAAGACAAGGTCCAGGAAAGGTAGAGGGTCGCTTAATGAAAGGTAGCAATTCACCAAGGTTCAGAATAAAACAACCAGAATGCCATTTTAGACCAAAGAAAAACGAAGTTTTTTTTCTCACAGCTCAAATTTCCAAAAAAGAGAGCGCCTGCATCAAAACGCGGTAATCGTATAGGGATGACTGGGGCTAACCGGTTAAAAAGGCCTGATGATGTTCGTGAACTTCAATACAGCCGAAGCCGCAATGGCCAGGAAAGCAAAATCCTTTACCTGCAACCCATGCCATTCAAAATCCGAATGCAGGAAACGCAGCCTGCCAAGGGTGAAGTCCAATAATAAATACACCACTCCTACCCCGAATAGGAAGGCGCTTGCAACGGATATTGCATTCAGCAGTAAGCTCATAACGAGCGTAATAATAATTTAACGAAAGGAATTGTTGTTGCCGCCGGCCTTTTCCACCGCCCGCACGCTGTCTTGCAAGGTCCTGAGATGCAAACTATCCGCACTTCGCTTCGCTTCTCTACGCTCCATCCCTCGCTTGTGCCGTGCTTCCGAAGATTCATCCGCCGCCTTTATAATGGTTTTTACGCCCGCCATTTCTATCTTCATCTTTCCCACCTGGCAAGTACCGCCCACCAATACCAATACCAACAGCACCAGAAAAGTCTTCCAATCCATGTAAAGCTCCACCCTTGTCACCGCCAGCTTCCGCAACCTGGAGCGCAGTGCTATCAGGAAACCTAAAAATATCATGTTTCAAAAATTGATGATGGCCCAAAAAAGAAAAACGGAAGCCAGGCTCCCGTTTTTACAACCATAAGAACAATCCCAACCCGGAATCCGACTAAAAGACCACAAAAAATTCAGAAAAAAACTAACTTCCATACCTAACGCCAACGCCATCAGATGAAACCTAAAAAATTTTACCACTCCGTACCCTTCATGCCGGTGCGCAACCTGCAGGAAACGCTCGACTACTACCGCGAAAAACTAGGCTTCTATGGAGAGTGGCTTTGGGGAAATGAGGACGCCGGCATCCGGCGCGACAATATGCACCTGCTATTTAATTACGCACCGGACTACACCGCTATTATTAATACACCCGCACGTCATTTTGAGATCATGTGGTTTGTAGACAATGTACAAGAGATCTATGACGAATACGGCAGTAATGGCGTAACTATTGCCAGCCAGCTCGCAGAAAAGCCATGGGGCGTACGGGAGTTCACTGTGCAGGACATCAATGGCTACTACTTAAGGATCGCGGAAGGCATACAACAGGAAACCAAATAACTTGCGACATGCTGCAATTCCTGGACATCCTGCTTACACTGGCACACCTTGCGCTCATCGGGTTCAATCTTTTGGGATGGATATGGACAGCCACCCGCAAGGCACACCTCATAACCGTGGCGGCCACCGCAGCATCCTGGTTCCTGCTCGGCATCTGGTTCGGCATGGGCTATTGTCCTATCACCGACTGGCAATGGGAAGTAAAAGAAAGGCTCGGCGAACAGAACCTGCCAAATTCTTTCATTAAATACTGGGCAGACAAACTTACCGGCCGCAACTTCGATCCTGGCCTGGTAGACCGGATAACCCTAATTTCTTTTGCGCTGGCCGCAGTGCTATCGGTTTATTTTAATTTTTTCAGGAAAAGAAAACCGGCCCGTTAGCAATCTATTCAACCGGATTACCAGTTGGATCACCACTTGTATTTCTGCATTAACTTAGTGGGGCACGCTGGTGCGTAGGTAATCTCTATACGGTCTAACTTATGAGCCCAAAATATATGCGAAGGATTTCCCTTTTGTTTTTCTTTTTATCTGCCACGTTTTCCATCACCGCCAACGTTTCGCTGCCGAATATTTTCAGTGACCATATGGTATTGCAGCGCAACAAACCCATCCATGTATGGGGCTGGGCTTCGCCCGGCGAAAATGTAAAGGTCTCTATCGGGTCAGCTTCGCAAAGTGTCAAAACAAACAAGCAGGGAAAATGGAGGGTTTCACTTCCCGCAATGACGGCGGGCGGCCCGCATACGCTCACTATCTCCGGCAAGAATACCATACAGTTCAACGATGTAATGATCGGGGAAGTGTGGTTGTGCTCCGGTCAATCCAATATGGAATGGCCACTAAACAGCTCGGCCAATGCGGAACAGGAGATCAGCCAGGCAAACTATCCTATGATACGGCACATTAAGGTCGGCCGCGAACCAACACTTACCCCGCAGGAAAATTTCAAGGGCGGCCCCTGGCAGGTATGCGCTCCCGCTACTGCAGGCAGCTTTACAGCGGTAGGTTACTTTTTTGCGCGTGAATTGTTCAAAGAGCTGAACGTGCCCATCGGTCTGATCAACTCCACCTGGGGCGGCACCAACGTGGAAACCTGGACCAGTCACGCTTCGTTCTTTGGGCATCCTGAATTTGCTGCGTTACAATCCATAATGCCAACCAGCTTCGATTCCATCATTGAAAAACAGCAGGTCGCCCTCAACAAAATGATACTAAACGTACAGGGCACGATGCCACTCCCGGCAGAGGCAAAGCAGTTTTCGTGGGCGAATTATAACGATGCAAATTGGAAAACAATGACCCTGCCTTCAAGCTGGGAAAACAAAGGCCTTACCGAGCTGGATGGCACGGTATGGTTCCGAAGAGAATTTAATATAGCGGCAGATACACGAATAAGTAATGCGGAAATATCACTGGGACCAATAGACGATATCGATTCCACTTTTGTAAATGGCATTTTTATAGGCGCTACTAACCGGTACAATATCGAGCGAAGGTATTCTATCCCTGATGGCGTTCTTAAATCCGGTAAAAATATTATCGCTGTAAAAGTCATTGACAACGGCGGTGGAGGCGGGTTGAACGGAACACCTGCACAAATGAAATTGCAATTGGGCAATACGGCAATGTCGTTGACCGGTGATTGGAAATACCGCATTGCAGAATACCGGGGCATTACTTCAGTGGGTCCTAATCAATATCCCAGCTTGTTGTATAACGGAATGATACACCCGCTCACCAATTATCCTATCGCCGGCGTCATTTGGTACCAGGGCGAAAGCAATGCAGGCAGGGGAATGCAATACAGTGTTGCTTTTCCATTGATGATAGAAGACTGGAGGAAGCAATGGAAAGACCCATTTCCTTTTTATTTTGTGCAATTGGCCAATTACGGCGCGGACAAGGGCACCAATCAAAACGGCGGCAGCAACTGGGCCGAATTGCGCGAATCGCAGGCCGCCACGCTTCGGTTACCCAATACCGGTATGGCGGTGACCATCGACATCGGCGAAAGCAACGATATACACCCGAGAAACAAACAGGATGTTGGAAAGCGTTTAGCCGCCAATGCACTTGCCAAAACTTATGGCAAAAATGTAATGTATAGCGGGCCTACGTACCAATCCATGCAGATACTGGGCAACAAGGCATTCATTACATTTTCCAATGTTCCCACGGGATTCGAAGTACGCAATAAATACGGCTACATCAATGGATTTGAAATAGCAGGGGCTGATCAAAAGTTTTATTACGCAAAAGCTTTTATCGAAGGAGATAAAATTGCCGTGTTTAGTGAAGCAGTTCCGCAACCCGTAGCCGTGCGCTATGCCTGGGCCGATGATCCCCATGATGTGAACCTGTACAATAAAGAAGGATTTCCCGCGGCCCCCTTCAGAACGGATAATTGGAAAGGCCGCACACAAGGGAATAAGTACGAGATACAATAACGTAAAGATGAATTCCGGATATCCCCTTTGTACTGTTTTGTCCACTTCTTTTGTTGACAACCATCCGGAATACTTAACCAATGCGTAAGCTAACTCAGACGCGATAGCCGACGTTGCATTTTGTTGAAGTGAAGCAAAGACCTGATGAACGTAAGCTATACGTAGGATAAGTATCGCAACTGTTGAGTTCGCATGCTTGCTGCTGCGTAAAGAAAATGTTAAACATTCCGTTTAATACTACCTTTGGAATACAATTTCCGACTAGTCTATCAAAGCTTGTGCATGAAGCGGCTGTTACTACTTTTTACCTTTTTAATTGTCCTGACCCAAGTCAAAGCCCAAAAGGTTGACAGCATTTATTTCAACCTGTATACGGATAGCCTTAAGAAAGGCACTTTCAATTACATCAACGTGGATGGCAAGCTTTCCGATGGACGCTGGTTGCCGTTGACCGCCAAAGAGATCAGTTTTACTGCGTCTTCCGGTTCGTTCGATGGCAACAGCCTTTTCATCGACAGCAGTTTCACCGGCAAAAAGGTCACCGTAAAAGCCGTGCTAAAGCAAAATCCTGTTATCGCCCGGGAAGTGACGATCTATATCAAGACCACCATCCACGACGAAAAGCTCAAGACCACCGATGAGCTCCTTAAAGAATGGGATAAGAAAGCCAAAGAAAAGCAATCCAAAAAGAAAAAGGGATAACGGTTACCCGGTTTACTCTTTATTCCTCTTACTCTACTTAACCCCCGCCAATTCCGCCCTCATTTTCTTTGCATCTTCCAAAAACTTAGCAAGCCCTATGTCCGTAAGCGGGTGCTTCAGCAATCCCAGTATCGAATCAAGGGGACAGGTGCATACATCGGCCCCGGCCTCGGCCGCTTTTACAATGTGCAGCGGGCTGCGGATAGAAGCAGCCAGTATTTCCGTTTTATATCCCTGCAGACCATAAATATGCGAAAGCTGGGCTATCAGCTCCATGCCATCCCAATTGCTGTCGTCAATACGCCCGATAAAAGGCGATACATAAGTAGCCCCCGCCTTGGCCGCTAGTATGGCCTGGCCCGCTGAAAACACCAGGGTGCAATTGGTCCGGATGCCATTGTCTGAAAAATATTTCAAGGCCTTTATGCCATCCTTTATCATCGGCACTTTTACCACGATGTTAGGATGAATGGCGGCCAGCCTTTTACCTTCTTCCACGATGCCGTCGAAGTCCGTGGCAATCACTTCGGCGCTTACATCCCCGTCTACCAGTTCGCAAATGGTCTCATAATGCTTCATCACGGCGTCTTCGCCCTTAATGCCCTCCTTGGCCATCAGTGATGGATTAGTGGTTACACCGTCTAAGATCCCCAGTTCGTGCGCCTCGCTGATCTGTGCCAGGTTGGCTGTGTCTATAAAGAATTTCATGCAGTACAATTGAATTATTACAAAAATAGGAAGTTCAGTTAAGAAGCCGAAGAAGGACTCCAGTTCCCGGGTGCCGTTGTGGCCGCAAATACACTGTCCGAAGGGTTTTGCGCCTCATCCCACAACTGGTCCTCAAAGCTGGATATTTTCTTTATCATAATGATCACCACCAGCGTTGCCGCTATCGCAAATCCCTGCGCTATCAGCGACCACACGGACAAGGGGCCGAGGTCGTAGACGTCTTGTATCTTCAGCGCTTTGAACACTACCACGTTCGCACTGATATTCATACCGAGGTACAATGCCCACCAAACCCCTACCATGGTTGGAGGCGTTATGTCCGGAAAACGGTGCGGCAATGCGCGCTGGGTGCCTGTCCACACTTCCTCCATGATCTGGTAAGGCCTGAACAGGTTAAGAATGGGAACAAACCAGGCGCCGGCAGCCCAGCCTTCTTCATACGAAGCTTCATGTGGCGCGGCCATGTGCAGGTTATAATATGCCCGCCTGAACCAACGGATGAACAATACGATGGTAATGATCCTGACAATGAGATTGATTACAGCAGCCAGGCGGTCGAGGCTATCGCTTAGGTGGGCATTGGCCATGTTGATATTGGCCGGCCTTTCGATGAAGCTTTGGAAAAGAAAATATTGCCAAACCGCCAGCGCAGTGTTCAGCAGCGTAAGGCCCATCATTATATAAAAAGCAGTAATAACCTGGTTGGCACGAGCCTTATTGGGGCGGACAGCAAACATTGGTTCGAGGGGTTTAAGCCGGGAAATTAACCAACCATGGCAAGGTACACAAGAGGCCACCGGAATTGTGGAGAAAAAATAAAAAACGGCAGATTACTTACATCGCACCGCTACAACCGCCTACCCTTGCTACCTTCCGGTCCTGAGGGAGTTCAGCAGGAGCTGGTCGTGTAAGACCTGCCGGCTGCAAATGTACGGAATCTTAGAATCCCGGCCTGCCGGTTAGTGAGTTAATTTTTGTGAGCCCTACCAATTCATCAGCGCGGCCGCCGAGCGGGCGGTAATACACCAGTATCGTGTACTCATTTTCGGTTTCCCAGTAATTGCCTTCGGTATCGTCGAAGCTGAAGTTTCGGTTGCGGCCATTCTTATCCCTGGTAACATAAGAAAAATCATAATAGCCCTGCTTTAAAAACACCGCGGTTTCATACACTCCTTTTTCTGTATTGAATTGCATCAACGCGCCTTCATCGGCACCGTAGTTGGTAAACTGCCCGAAGAGAAATACTTCTTTATCGGGAAAGGGAATATTGCCCGGCGGCACAAAGCTGAACCGCACGGTAGCATAGTCCGATTGCCAGTAAGGATTGATGCTTTCACTGGGCTCCAGGTAATAATGCCCGTTGACATCGCGGTAAAAGCTGAACTGGTAAGACCTGCGGGAAACGTCGGGCCTTATAATTATTTCAGTGGCACTGGTGCTGTATTTGGCAGATTGCACGCGGTCGCTCTGCAGCCGGAAGCTGCGCAGATCGAGCCAGCGCCATTCCTTGCCCGAAGCAAATACCGCGTCATCCTCGGTATTGTACTCGAGCTGGTTGTTGGTCATGAATGTCGGGCGTATGCCCCGAACCGCATTGTCCCAGCGGTCATTCTGCAAAATGGCCACATACACCTGCTGCAAGGGATTTACCACTCCGAGGTTCTTTGTATTTACCTTGAAATTTATTTTCTGGTGCGTGCGGAATATCTGGGTGTTGAAGGGTTGCTGCACCTGCGCTGCAATGATGGCCTTGTCCTCGTACACGAGCATGCGTTTTGTAAATGCCAGCTTCGACGTGTCGCCGTCCAGGAAAACTTTCAGGATATAATTGCCCGACCTGCTGGGCATGCAATTGCGGTCCGGCAATACCGCCTGGTAATGCGTATAACGTGTATAGGCCAGCGTAGACACTCGGTAAGTGCTGATGCGTTGCTGCGAAAATCCACGGATATAATCGAACTGGCTAAGCATTGCGGGCGTCCAGTCGGCATTGCACAGTTGAAAAGTATAGGAATAATTTTTTACGTTGGCGTCCAGGTCGTCGAAATGCAATTCCAGCCGGTCGCCTCCATTTAGTTTCATGATCGGATAAGCCACCTGGTTGCCATACAGGTGCAACTGCGGCGATTTTATTTGGGGCAGGTAAACCTTCTCAGGTATTTGAGCAAATGATCGGGAAGAAACCAACAGGAATAGCAGCAGTATCCGCATCACCATGCAAGTTTTAAGTACCAAGACGAGGTTTTTACGATTCAATGTTACTACAAAACGTTAAAAAAAATTGCCTGTTTTTGATAAGCCACTACTTTTGAGCCCAAATTTACACTATTGAACCTGGCTTCTTTCATAGCATGGCGCATAGCATTCAATCAGAAAAAGTCTTTTTCCAGGTTCATCATCAGGCTGGCCACCGTTGCCACGGTCATCAGCGTGGCGGTCATGATCATTACATTCGCTTTCACCAGTGGTTTTCAGCAGGTCATCAGCCGAAAGGTTTTCAGTTTCTGGGGTCATATACACGTGCAGCATTTCGAGCCGGATAAAGCAGCCATTGCCGAAGAGCTGCCTATCAGGAAAAACGATACCGTAGTAAGCCTTTTGCGCGCCCACCCGGAGATAGTTACCGTACAACCCTTTGGCACCAAGAATGCCATTCTAAAAACATCTGAGGCCATAGAAGGCGTACTCTTCAAAGGGGTGGAAAAAGACTATGCGTTCAGCAATATCGAAAGCTTTTTGCAACAGGGTAAATGGATCAGTTTTCCCGACAGCGGTTACAGCAACCAGATTTGGCTTTCAGAATATACTGCCGGACAATTGAAATTGAAGGTGAACGATGATGTGATCGTTTATTTCATTCAACCCAATGGCGCAGCGCCGCGTCCGCGCAAATTGGAGATCGCGGGTATTTACCGCTCGGGCATAGAAGAATTCGACAAGCTGATAGCATTCGGGGACCTGCGGCTGATACAAAGATTGAACGATTGGGCGCCCGACGAGATCGGCGGATATGAATTGTTTTTGTCTGATTATAACACAATGGACAGCGTAAGCGGGCAGATCTTTGAGCAACTGCCCGACCTGTGGAACACCCGCACCACGCGTGAAATCTATCCTCATATTTTCGATTGGCTCAACCTGCAAAACCAAACCATCGCCATTGTCATCAGCATCATGGTCGTGGTTGCCATTTTAAACCTTGTAACCTGCCTTATCATTTTGGTATTGGAACGTACGAGGATGGTGGGCATTCTCAAGGCGCTGGGCTCGCCCGATTATACAATCCAAAAGGTATTTTTATTTCACGGCGCCATCATTACTATAACGGGCATCCTTATAGGAAATATTGCCGGCGTGTTCCTTTGCTGGCTGCAACAGCGGTACGGTTTCATCAGGCTGCCCGAAGAAATGTACTATATCTCCACTGCCGCGGTAAACCTGGAATGGTGGCATATTGTAGCGGTGGACGTGGGCACTTTCCTGGTTTGCTTCGCGGCCTTATTAATACCCACGCTGGTAGTTCACAGGATACGGCCGGTAAAGGCGATACAATTCAGGTAGCGACTGGATAGTAGTCGTTAAATCATTGGGTGAGTGAAAATTATTAATTATTAATTATTAATTATTGATTATTGATTATTGACCAATTGCCCAATGACGGATTGACCCAATGACTTAATGACTTAATTAAAATGCAAATTAATCACTTCCAGGAAGGGCAGTTGCTGCTCATCAACAAACCGCTGCATTGGACGTCGTTCGATGTAGTGCGGAAAGTGAGGAATTTAACGAGGATCAAAAAGGTAGGACATGCCGGAACACTCGACCCGCTGGCCACCGGCCTGCTGATTGTATGCACGGGCAAGTTCACCAAGCGCATCAACGATTACATGGCGCAGGAGAAAGAATATACCGGCGCCATTACGCTTGGGGCCATCACGCCAACATACGACCTGGAAAGCCAGCCACAGGATTTTAAACCGTATGAGCACATCACCAAAGAGGCTATAGACGAGGCAGTACAACAATTTATAGGCGATATCCAGCAATTACCGCCCGCACATTCAGCCATTAAGGTCGAAGGCAAACGCTTGTACGAGCTGGCGCGCAAAGGAAAGGAAGTAAAACTGGAACCGCGCAACGTGCGCATCACCGAATTTGAAATAACAAGTGTTCAACTGCCCGTGTTACAATTCAGGGTGGTATGTTCCACGGGAACGTATATACGAAGCCTGGCGAATGATATGGGACAGGTTTTGCAATGCGGGGGCCACTTAAGCGGTTTGTGCCGCACCCGCATTGGTTCGTTTACGCTGCAACAGTCGTGGAACATGGAAGAAACCGAGGCGTATATAAAGAAACAATTGGAAGTTTAAATTTATCGGGAACATCCAATGCCCGGTACTCAATATTGACTTAGAACGGATAATTGATACCCAATTGCAACTGCCCATTAAAAGGCCGCCAATCGTAAAACCATCGTTCAGGGTCCTTTTTGCGTTGCGGATCTTTTACTTTGTACGCATAGTCTAGCCTTATAAGAAAGAAATTGAAATCGAGGCGCAAGCCGGTACCTGCGCCAATCGCAAGATCTTTCCCGAGCCGGCCAAGTTTGAATTCGGCGTTTTGCAGTTCGGGATCGCCAAAGGTTTTGCGCAGCCAGATGTTACCGGCATCAACATACACGGCGCTGCCCACTTTTATACCGCCCGGAAAAGTACCGAGGTGAAAACGGTATTCCACGTTGGCCTCCAGTTGTATATCGCCAAAGCGGTCGCGGAAGCTGGTATCGTCCGAGGGAATGTTGGATCCCCAGCCCAATTGGCGCACCTGCCATGCGCGCATGCTGTTAGGTCCCCCGGCCACATATTGTTTAAAGAAGGGCAAGGTTCGTTCTTTAACCGTCGAGCTGCTGTCGCCATAGGCGAAACCCACGCCTCCAAACAGGCGGAAGGCAAGCGCGGATTTTCTATACTGTATCCAATGGCGGAATTCACCGTCTGCGCGGACATAACGGAATAACCTTGCCTTGACGTCGATGTTCTCTATCATTCCCCATCCTGCGCCGCTTTGCTCTATTCCCCACCTTAATGCATTAAAATGCCTGCCGGACTGCCTTTGTCTCCTGTACGAAAGAGACGTGCTGCTTACCAATCCATCGTTAAAAGCGTACTTCAGGTAAGGTATCCTGGTTTGCAATTTATCCAGGCTGTCTGATTTATTCAGGTTGGTATATTCAAGGTTAGCCAATCGAACCGACCATACGTGATTACGGCGGCCCCATTCCCAACCGAACCCGATATTGGTGGAAAATAAATTAAAGAATTGCCTGCGGTCGGTATACGCCGCGTTGAACGAAATAAAAGTACGGGGCAGGTCAACGCTGTCCCTTCGCAGCGGCGGCAGCCGCCTCGGTATGTGCAATTTTGGAATATAGATATTGTGTGAAAAGCTGGTTTGTATGGTTTGAAAAAAGTTCTTGCCCAATTCAAATCCTACCCTTCCATTGGAAGTGGTTTGAATGGACTGGCGCGCAAAATTGCGGTTGCGCAATCCCACGTTAAAACCCACGCCGAACAGGTTGCTCACCGCCACCAGGTCGGCATTGGCATTGTTGGCATTATTCCGGCTCAACTCAAGGTCGAGGATCCCCGTCAATTTTTTTGCAGGATATAAAGTGATCTCTACATCGAGGGTTGAATCATTATCCAGGCTTTCGAATACGTCGACATTCGCCTGTTGCCACGCGCCAAGCTGGTTGAAAGTATTGATGGTTTTAAAATAATTATCCTGCCGGTACAACGCTCCCGGCTTCAGATAGGAATACTGCGTGAGGAATCGCCGTTGAAATTTATCAGACCGCGTGATAATGAAAAAATTGCCCATGCGGAACGTATCGTACCGCACATTTTCAAAAGTATCTATCGCCACCGGCACGTCGGGGTAAATGGTCACCTTGCCGATATAATACGGCCGGATGTGTGTTAGCTGTGTTGAATCCGTAAGGGGCCTTTGTCTGAGGATGACATCGATGGTAGGAGTTTCCCTTCTTTGCTTTAATTCTTCCAATAACTGCAATTGCTCGAACGGGTCCAGCGAGGGGTCGATCAGCGCTTCCACCACGGTATCCACTTCGGCATAAATATCTTCCTTGGTAACCTTGTAATACCCGTTATTGCGCAGCAGGTTGACAATGCGGTCCAGTTCCTGGGCCACCGCGGCCTTGGAATAGGGACCTCCCTTTTTCAGCACTGCGTTTTTACGGTTATTGATGGCAATTTGCTGCCATTCCGGTGTAGTAAGGTCATAGTCTACGGAATCGATCTTGAGGTTTTTGCCGGGCTCGATAAGAAAGTCGATGGTCACCCGCCGTTGACCGTTCACTGTTTTAGTAGTGAACGTATCCTCGATGTTCGCGGCAAAGTATCCCAGTGAACGCAATAGTGCATTCATATATGCCCTTGTCCTTACAATATTATTGGTATCGAATGCCGGGGGCCGCGAAATGGTATTCCATAACGGGTACGAACGTTTGCGCACCCTGATGCTATCGTCCAGTTGCTCCTGCAGCCGGGCTTCCAGCTCATTCTTTTCAGAAGAGCTGGCCGCATTCTGCACTTTAACATTGGTTTGATAAACGAAAGGCTTGTCCTTCGGATACTTTCTAACGAAAGTGATGGCACAACCCCCGAGAAGCACGGTGAGCAGCATTACTGCGGAACACTTGATCAAAGAAAATGTAACTTTCCGGGATTGTAACATAAGGCAGTAAACGAAGGAGCCATGCTAACGAAAGCCCAGGTCAAATATATTCAAAGTTTAGGCCATAAAAAATTAAGGGACAGTGAAGATGTGTTTGTTGCCGAAGGTCCCAAGCTGTTGCACGAACTGTTGAACGCAGGCAATGTAAAGCCCGTGGCCATTTATGCTACGGATGCTTTTGCCGAAAAACATCCACACCTCAAAAACCTCGTGCGCATCAGGGAGCAGGAACTGGAGCGCATTTCTTCGCTATCGTCGCCCAATGAAGTGCTGGGCATTTTCAGCAAGCCGGTATTTGATCAACCCTCCTATGCGAGCAGCATCAGCCTGATGCTCGATGGCATCCAGGACCCTGGCAACCTCGGTACCATCATCCGCACGGCCGACTGGTTTGGCGTACGCAATATTATATGCAGCAGGGATTGTGCGGATAGTTTCAATTCCAAAGTGGTGCAGTCTACCATGGGCAGCCTTACGCGGGTGCAACTGGTGTATACTGACCTGCCGCAATTCATTGTCGATACCAGGCTTCCCGCATTGTACGCCGCCACGCTGCATGGAAAGGACCTGCATCAACTGACGGCTGTGCGCGAAGGCATATTCATAATCGGCAACGAATCCAGGGGCATCAGCGAGGCACTATTGTCCGCGGCTACGCACCGCATTACCATTCCGCGCAAAGGGCAGGCGGAGTCATTAAATGCGGGTGTCGCGGCGGGGATTATCCTTGCGTATTTAAGTCAATAGGTCATTAAGTCATCGGGTCATTGGGTCAATACTGATTTACTTAATGACCTAATGACCTAATGACTTAATGACTTTAATGACTAAATGACTCAATGACCCTATATCGCATGCCGTGCCTTCAACTCCAGGTATTTGTTCACTGTATCGATGGTGAGCTTTTGCGGAGTGGTGAGTATGGCAAGGATGCCATGCTTTTGCAGCTCCTTTATGATCAGGCGCTTCTCGTGCGCAAATTTTTCGGCAATGGTCCTTATATATAATTCTTCGACGTTAGTGACCCTCGACTCCGTCAATTGTTTCAGTTCAGTGTTCTCAAAAAATACCACCAGCACCAGGTGATGCTGTGCAATGCTGCGGATGTACGGCAACTGGCGCTCCAATCCCGACATCGATTCAAAATTGGTGAACAATATCACCAGCCCGCGTTGAGTAATGCGGGTACGCATAAGCGTGTACAGTTTTTCATAATCGCTTTCCATGAAACGCGTTTGCTGGCTGTACAGCGTTTGCAATATGCTGTTCATTTGACCGGCTTTACGGTCTGCAGGCAGTATGTTACCCACCTGCTCGGAAAATGTAACGATCCCGGCCTTGTCCTGCTTGATCAATGCCACTCTCGATACAATCAACGTTGCATTGATGGCATAGTCCAGCAAGCTCATGCCCTCGAAGGGCATTTTCATTACGCGTCCTTTGTCGATGACGCAATAGATCTGCTGGCTCCGTTCGTCGGTATAATTGTTCACCATCAACTGGCCTTTGCGCGCAGTGGCTTTCCAGTGCATGGTACGTATATCGTCGCCGCGCACATACTCCTTGATCTGTTCAAATTCCAGGCTGTTGCCAAGCTTGCGCACGCGTTTGTTGCCTGCCTCGGCCAGCTGGCTTGCATGCGCTTTTATTTCATAATGGCGCAGTGTAAGAAACGAAGGCAGCACTTTTACAGATTGCAGCGCAGGCCTGGTAATGCGGCGCACCACCAATCGCAATGGTGTTTTGGTAAAGATGTGAATGTCCTGGAATACGTACTCGCCGCGCTCCACGGGGCGCAGCTTGTATTCGGCGATGATCTCTTCGCCTGATCGCAACGTACAGTTGAGCTTGAAATCGCGATGCTGGAATTGCACGGGCACTTCATCGATTATGGTGGCATTGGCTGTAAAAGAATAGTGATTGTTCAGGATCAACCTTACCTTGTTTTCATCTCCATTGCTGAACCGGTCCGGCGCTTCGCGTTGAACGGTGATGCCTGTTTTGCGGAACAGCACGATGTAATCCAGCACCAGCAATACCAATAAAAAATAAAATGCCGCCTGGGCCACCATATATAACCAAGAGAACCAGAAACCCAATACAGATACAAATGCAATGCATACCAGCGCAATGTACAAGCGCCGGCCGAAAAAAAGCGATCGCAGGTATTTGTTGAAGAATGCCTTCATGTTCTATCGCGGCACCTCTACCGAATGAATGATCTGGTTAATGACATCGTCTGTTTCCGCGCCTTCCATTTCCTTTTCAGGACTTAGCACAATGCGATGCCTGAGTACGGGAGGAGCAATGTATATCACATCGTCCGGCGTTACAAAATCACGGCCGCGCATAGCCGCCAGCGCCTTGGCGCCGTTCATGATGCCGATGGAAGCGCGGGGCGAGGCGCCGAGGTAAATGCCTTTATTGTTCCTGGTATTGGATACGATGGACGTAATGAATGCCAGCAATTTTTCTTCCACGTGCACGGCACGCACCTGTTGCCTCAGCGCCTGCAATTCTTCGGGCGAAAGCACAGGTTGCACCTGCTGCAGCAGGTCGTCGAGATTGGCGTGGTGATGATGCATCAGCACCCGCACTTCTTCCTGCGGGCTGGGATACGTTACCAATATCTTGAACAGAAAACGGTCAAGTTGTGCTTCTGGTAAATGATAAGTGCCTTCCTGTTCGATGGGGTTTTGCGTGGCCACTACCATGAACGGCAATTGCAGCGGATAGGTTTGACCATCTACCGTTACCTGCCTTTCTTCCATCACTTCAAACAGCGCGGCCTGTGTTTTGGCCGGCGCGCGGTTGATCTCGTCTATCAATACAATATTGCTGAAAATAGGGCCGGGCCTGAACTGGAAGATCACTTCCTTGGGATTGAATACCGAAGTGCCCGTAACATCGCTCGGCATGAGGTCGGGCGTAAACTGTATGCGCGAGAAACCAGTGGCCACCGCGCGGCTTAACAATTTTGCAGTAAGTGTTTTGGCCACTCCCGGAACCCCTTCGATAAGCACATGCCCATCGGCCAGTATGGCCGACAGCAGCAACTCCACCATCTGGTCCTGCCCTACGATCACCTTTCCTATCTCTGACTTTAAATTTTCCACCACCGAATGCAAGCCTGTTAGATCGGTGCGTTGCTGAAACAATTGTTGTTCTTCCATTTATTGATGTTTGTAAAAAGCTTCTGTCATTTTATTGAATTCCATTAGGAATTCTTCGCTGATCTGCGGCGAGTCCTGGATCATTCTGGCATGATAAAACAATTTGTTCAATGCCGCCTGGTCGTACCCGCTTTTGTATGCAAGCGTGGCCACAAATTTATCGTCCATTACCGAAGTGGGAATATTATACCGGCTGCGCACATGGTCCATGAGATGTGCGATCATTTTCAACGCCAGGTTTTTGTTATCGCGGTATTGATAATATAAGCGTCCGATGGTTTTTACAAAATCCAGCGAAGCGTTGCGCAGCGGCGGAATATTGGGAATGATGCGTTGCTTACGCTTGGACTCGAACAGGTAGATGAGCATGAAGATGAGCAGCACGATCCAGAATGCAAATTCCAGCTCATCGTGGCTCATGATCACCTGCAGCGAGCTGCTTCCGGACCGTTCGCCCGCATACCGGAAATAATCATCCCATTGTATTTGCTGCACGCTGGGGGGCACGTGCGAGAATACGCTGTTGTAATATTCGTTGTTGTTTTTATGCAGTAAGAAGAAATTGGTGAACGCAAGCGGATTGGCATGTATGTACAGGCTGCCGCCGCCCTGGTAAGTATACTTTATTAAGGTTACATTTCCCGCATCATCTTTTCCGAGTATCGCCGCATAGGTTGTATCATATTCCGTAAAATAGGCATAGTCAGCTTTGCCGGGATAGGCGAAGGCCGATGAATCGGTGGTTACCGGGTTGTTAATGGTAACCCACAACGAGTCGTTGTTAAACCAACTAGGGAACAGGTCGATGTTCATCGTGTCCAGGAAATCCTGTCCCCAGTATAATGCGGAAATAAAAACATGGTTACCATTGCCCACAAATTCCATGATGGAGCTGTATTCGCGGGTATTGGGCGCAAATTCAGGCGAAATAATTATATACAGCGTTTTTTCTTTTTGCACCACTGTGCCGTCTTCGCCGGTATAATAATCATGGGGAGATGTGAACGAGGTATAACCCGAAGGTGATTTCTTGTTGATGTACACGTCCGCATCAGGAAAAATATATTCCAGGTTCTCGAACGCAACATAGGTGCCGTATGGAATCTTGTCAAGATACCTTAGCGTTATGCGCTGGCTCGCCTTTTTGGTTTGCGCATACGCCGGAAATGCCGGCAGTATCATCAGGCTTGCAAACAAAGCGGCCACATACAGCAAGGCCAGGGGTTTTACTAACCCTTGCCTTACCGGTCGCATTTGGTATTGTGTGGCTTGCCGCTTCATATCGAGCTTTCGAATTTCTGGAATTCCGTTTTCAAATACCCATATTGTTCTGCATTTACGTCAAACTCGCCATACCATACATATTCGTATGCGCGGGTAAGCAACTGGAATTGTTTTCGCAATGGATGCGATCCCAGCCTGTTTACATATTCCCAGTTGGTTGCCTGCGCGCTGAGTTGAATAAGATTGCGCTGTTGCATGTCCTGCAAGGTTTTCATGTAACGGTACCGCACGGCCAGCCTCAGGCTGCCCGCTTGCTCTGCCTGCGTAATCAGCGCGGGAAGGTTCTCTTGTTTTAAAAGGTCCTGTTCTGCTTCTATATCTGCTTTCATGGGAGCGGAACGGAACAGCAGTAATTTGTTGGAAACCGCAATCTTAACGATCGCATACAACAGGATAAGCGCCATCAATGCAAGGATCACGTATTTAAGCCAGGGTTGCGACAATAACCTGTCGAGCCATGATTCAGAAGGCTTCTCCGGTTTTTTCCTCACCCAATACTGCGGATCGTTAGCATACGCAAAATCCTTATTGTTCTTATACTTTACTATAACAGAATCGGGCACCTGCCTGTATACAGCAGTATCCTTTACTTCTTCCTCTTCGGCGGCATCGTCACTTGTTTCATCTGCCTGGGCGTCCGTTACATAGGCGGTGTCTGTTACCGCTTCTACAACCTCCTCTTCCTGCGCCATCGCATTGCCCTGCAGCAGCAGCAGCAAACACGCCAGCAAGGCCCTGAATGTTATGGTAAGTTTTCGAGCTTTCATGTTGCAGGAGGTTGGCTTAAGTGCTTTAGTTTTTTTTCTAAACGGATGGGATACAGCACGAAATACCATATGATAAAACTGGCGGAGCCCAGCAGGATAAATATGCTTACCCAAAGCGGCATGGAAGTATGCCGTGTTATAAAACCTTCCAGGAAGGCTGCGGCAATGAACACCGGCACCAGGCCTATCATGATTTTAATACCGTCCTTTCCGCCCTGTTTCAACGAATCGACGCGTTTATGCGTGCCAGGGAACAGGATGCTGTTGCCTAATATGAGGCCCGCCGCGCCTGATATTATAATAGCAGATATTTCGAGCGTGCCGTGTATCCAGATCACCAGCACAGAGGCCCATCCCAGGCCCTTAGCAAAGAACATATATTGAAAGGCGCCTACCATTACCCCGTTTTGGAACAAGATCCAAACGGTACCGATGGAGAGCAGGAAGCCCGCCACGAAGCAAAGGAACGATACGCGAACATTGTTCAATGCAATGCTTAGGAACATGTTCATTTCGCTTTCATCTTTATATACTCCGAAAGGATCGCCTTTGGCAATGTTCTCTTCGGTCATGTCCACATAAAAATCGCCCAGGATGCCGCGAACAAAGGTCTCATCGTTCGAGGCCGAAAAAGCGGCCATGATGCCGAACGATGCAAAGATGATGAAGGAATACAGCAATTGGCGGTGGTGCCTGCGCACGATAAGCGGCAGCTCGGTCTTCCAAAACTTCAGTATGCGGGATGATTCTTCTTTTTTATTCTGGTAAATGCTCAGGTATATGCGCGAAGCAAGCCCATTAAGGTAAGTGGTTACCTTGCTTTGGGGGTAAAAAGTTTTGGAATAGCCCAGATCGTTGACCAATTCGGTAAAGCGTTGCGCTTTTTCATCAGGGTCGGTAACTTCTTCAGCCTGGTATTGCTTCCACTTTTCAATATTTCTTTTCAGAAAAAGGCCTTCTCTCACGGGGATGTGTTATAGTTCGGGTTTGCCGTAAAACAATTAGCATTTTAGCCAATTATACCGCATATTTACAAACTAAAAATAAGCGTAAAATCGTTAGGTAAAAAACTTTCTGTTTCTTTAACACATGCTGGCAGTTAAACTGGATACGGGCTTTAATATAGAAGTGGAATTTCCCATCAGTCCATTCCACCGCCGCCTTTTTGCCTGGATCATCGACCTGATGATATTGCTGGCATACCTGTGGATCACAGACATACTGATCTCCGAAATTTTAAGTGACTACTGGACGGCCCAGGACTGGCTGGTGGTGCTATACCTGCTACCTTATTTCTTTTACCATCTGATCATGGAAATAAGCCTCAATGGGCAAAGCATCGGCAAGAAGGCCATGAGCATCAAGGTCATTACGCTCGAAGGCGGGCAGCCATCTCTAAGCCAATACATCATACGCTGGATGTTCAGGATCTTCGACATTGGCCTCTTCTTCGTACCGGCTTTTTTCAGCATCATACTTTCCGCCCGCTCACAACGCGTAGGCGATATTGTAGCGGGCACCATCGTAATAGATACCAAGGCGCGCACCAGTTGGGAGGATACCATTTTTACCGAAGTGGAAACCACCTACAAACCGCGGTACAAACAGGTGATGCAGCTAAGTGACAAAGACATCAATACGCTCAAGAGCATTATCGAAACCGTGCGCCGGAAAAGCGATTATGAACTGGCTTTCAATGCCACCGAGCGCATCAAGAGCAGGTTGAATATTCAATCGGACCAGGACCCATTCGATTTTTTACAAACGCTGCTGAAGGACTATAATTATTACGCGATTAATAACTAAATTTAAGCAAGCGTCGTGCTGTGAAAAAGGGCATTTCGATACTACTGTTAGCGACTTTCTTCCTGTTTCAAACCGGGCGGATACTGCTGTATTTCGAGTGCCGGTTCTCCAACAGCATCACCACTTCTTCCTGCGATTGCGCGCAGATACTCACCGATAACAAACAGGCTCCGCCCAATGAAGCCGCTCCTGTAAGCAATCATGCCGGCCACCGGCATTTGCCCGAAGAATTTGAAAAAGGGAATAGTTTAAAGGCTCCCATTGTTTATACAACAATCACTCGCATACAAGCTGTTTATATTCACCGCACCGGCGATGATTATTCTTCCGATATCTTCCATCCTCCCCTTATATAAGATTTCATATCGAAACTGATGCAGTATTCAATCAATGATCATTGATTGATTCGTGCTATGCGTTCATCAACAATAGCCACCGGCTATTGGATCTGTTCATTTCTAAATTTAGAAAAATGAAATCTTTATTGATATGCTGCATGGCAGCCTGCTGGTTGTCGTGCAACCAGGCCATGCATGTTAGTTCAGCTCCCGTGGTGGTAAAAGGCAATCCCATGTTATTGGGAAAGATCACGGTTAAACAATTGGACCAACCTCCTTTCAGCGATTGGTACCGCCGGGAATACGCCGCTTATCATCCCGATGGGTTGGTGAGAGATTCCCTGCATGCTTTGATAAATACTTATCGTTTTGAAATATTCCTGGGCACCTGGTGCGGCGACAGCAGGCGGGAAGTACCGCGGCTGATGAAGCTGCTGGACCAAATGGGGGTAAAGCAATCGGCCGTCACGATCGTGGCATTGGGCAACCGCGATACACTGTACAAACAAAGCCCGGCGCACGAGGAACAGGGCAAGGAAATTTACCGCGTCCCGCACCTGAACATTTACAGGAAAGGGAAAGAAATAGGACGCATTACCGAAACACCAGTAAAGACCTGGGAAAAGGATATGCTTGCCATCATTCGCGGGGAGCTTTATGTTCCAAAATATCCTCCTAAACGGCTGGCTACGGCGCAATAAACAAAAAACCGGCTCAGGGCCGGTTTTTTTATTCGGTATCCTTGGATCTCATACGTTGTTCATGGTTTCGTTGATGATCTTAAGAACGATCCCCAATATATACAGCGACAGGAACACAATGGTAATAATTCCTACGATCCTGTAACACGTCTTAAGGTTGCCGAATGCGGCGGTAAGACTTGCCTGGTCGTTGCTGCGCAACGCAGTTTGCATGCGGGCGGCAAAGCGGAACAAGTACAGGTATGTAAGGAATATCACCATGATCATCACTACCAAAATGATAATCTCACTTGCTCCCAACTGCCCGGAGCTGCTTCCTGCTTCGATCCCCCAGCCTTCGAAATAAGACGTTCCCGCAAATGCAGAAATTAGCAATACTACTGTCAGCAAGCCGCAGAAAATGAACCCTATTATAGAAATGAACTTTGCCCATTTGGCCGTTTCGCTTAGATAGTTTTGCGATTGCGGGTCAACTTGCAGATCAAAAAGATTGGAGGTTTTCTGTTCCATAAAAGTTGGTTTGGTTAAAGTGATTGTAGTTGCCGGTAGTAACCCAGTTCAATGTAAAAAAAGATTGCCCAGATCACCAGGTTCAGCAGCATCACAATAATTCCCATGCGCATTGATAACACCAGGTGTTTATAGGAGCGGTTGAACATGGCGGTGTCTTGTATAACGATGCTTTGATTGGCGCGGCGGGCATACAGGAAAAAATTAACCACGTAGCCCATAAAAAAAATAAAATACAAAACAGCATAAACAGGATACACATACAACATCACCCAGCCATAATCGGACTCGACGGAGTTATCATTATGCCGGAGCAATACCTGGCGTAATATGGCATCGGCACTAAACACCGCTATCTCGGCGAACCCTATGATCATGAGCCAGCGGGTTAAAGAGAGGGTTTGCTTTAACCTGGTAATGCCTTCTTCATTCAGCCTAAGTTCGAAAACACTTTCGTTGTTGGGCGACATTCTCAAATATAAGCGTTACTTCATCAATACGCCATTGCAAACAACACTCTTTGGCTGCTGGGCTTGCCTGTGAGTATGCACTTGCCCTCCTGCAAAGGATTGTTCAGTGGAATGCAACGGATAGTGGCCTTTGTTTTTTCCTTGATAGCAGCCTCTGTTTCGGCTGTGCCATCCCAATGCGCGGAAATAAAGCCGCCTTTTTCTTCGAGCAGGGCCACAAATTCATCCCAGCTATTGGCTTCGCTGATGTGTGCGTCGCGGTATGCCTTGGCCTTGTTGTACATGTTGCGCTGTATCTCTTCCAGCAACGATGCAATGGCCGCGGGAAGGCCATCCATGCTCATGCTGTTTTTTTCCCTGGTATCGCGGCGCGCCACTTCCACCACATTATTCTCAAGGTCGCGCATGCCCATGGCAATACGGACCGGTACGCCCTTCATTTCATATTCGGCGAACTTCCAACCGGGCCGCGCATTGTCGTTATCATCGTATTTAACGCTAATGCCGGCTTTTTTCAATGAAGCCACCAGCTCTTTTGCCTTTACGTCCAACGCGGCTTTCTGGTCATCGCCTTTGTAGATCGGAACAATCACCACCTGCAGCGGCGCTATCCTTGGAGGAATTATCAATCCTTCGTCGTCACTATGCGCCATTATAAGCGCGCCCACCAGGCGGGTGCTTACACCCCAACTGGTGGCCCATACATAATCCAGTTTATTTTCCCTGTCGGAGAATTTTACATCGAAGGCCTTGGCGAAATTTTGCCCCAGGAAATGGGAGGTGCCCGCCTGCAGGGCCTTGCCATCCTGCATCAATGCCTCGATACAATACGTGTCTACCGCGCCGGCAAAGCGTTCGCTTTCGGATTTTACACCTTTGATTACTGGCAACGCCATGTAATCTTCCACGAATTCGGCATATACGTTCAGCATCTGCTGAGTTTCCGCAATGGCCTCCTGTGAGGTAGCATGGGCTGTATGGCCCTCCTGCCATAGAAATTCAGTAGTACGCAGGAACAACCGGGTGCGCATTTCCCAGCGCACTACGTTGGCCCATTGGTTAATGAGCAGCGGCAGGTCGCGGTACGACTGTATCCAGGTTTTGTAGGTATTCCAGATGATGGTTTCGCTGGTGGGCCGTATGATCAGCTCCTCTTCCAACTTGGCTTCGGGATCAACTATCACCCCGCCGCCGGCCGGATCGCTCTTCAGCCTGTAATGCGTAACCACGGCGCACTCCTTGGCAAAACCCTCAACATGGGCGGCTTCCTTGCTTAGAAAGCTTTTAGGGATAAACAGGGGGAAATAAGCGTTCACATGCCCGGTATCCTTGAACATGCGGTCCAATTGGTCGCGCATCTTTTCCCAAAGTGCGAATCCGTAGGGCCTGATGACCATGCAGCCTCTTACCGCCGAATAGTCGGCGAGCTCCCCTTTCAGCACAAGGTCGTTGTACCATTGCGAATAATCCTGGTTCCTTGCCGTGATCGCTTTGCTCATATATCGTTCTTAATGGTTATTTGTTAAGGGTTTACAAAGTTTAGCCGGCCTGCAAAATTATACGGAATTTAACAGCCCGGGTGAATAATTTAGTTCCCTCCGGCAGTTTATTTGCTTAATTTTATATTGCGCGCAAAAGTAGGAAGTTCCCAAACGGAGTCCTACACAATTTTGAAAAAACATTCAAACCCATTTGCCATGAATAGCCGAATTATACTCGCTGTTATCACGATAGCTGTACTTAGCAGTTGTTCTACCGCATATAAAGCGCAGACTCCTGACGATGTTTATTATTCACCTCCCAAAGAGCAGGATTCATACGTAAGAACTGAAACTCAAAAAGACCGCGACGCATATCGTGCGGAAGAAGACGATTATGCCGATGACCGCTGGCTTCGCTGGAGGGTGCGTAACCGCATGCGCTGGTCGAGCTTCGATGATTACGATTGGTACGACTACCGTTATGCGAACTACAACAATTACTATTACTGGAACCGCAACAACTACTGGAGCTACTGGGCATGGAACCGCAGCTATAACCCGTATTGCGGAAAAGTGATTGTGATAAATCCGAAGAATCCTGTTGTTTACAACAATAATGTCCGCAATTATGTACCGGGCACTTATAAAACGCCTGTTTACAATAATTCGAATGCCGGCAGAACAAAGACCAGTAATTCTTCGGGCGTCTACCGTCCCGCGGGCAGCTACAATAACAGCAACAACAATTCAGGTTCGCTGGGTAACAGCATCAAAAAAATATTCAACAATTCCAACAACAACTCCTCATCTTCCGGCAGCGACAGGCCGTCGAGGACCTACACTCCACCATCCAGCAATTCTTCCAGCAGCGGAGGTAGTTCAGGCGGAAGCAGCGGTGGCAGTGGTGGCGGAGTAAGCCGTCCAAGCCGTGGCGGATAGATCACGATACATCAACACGATATTTTCACGCATAAAGGAGGACCCGGCATCAACCGGTTCCCTCCTTCCCTGAATCCATTTGTCATTTCAAATCGAACTGCATGAACAAGAAAGTCTACATACTCGCCAGTATTTTCCTGGCCCCATTTGCAGCGATGGCGCAAACTCCCGAAGATGCTTTGCGCATGACCTGGACAACGCCGGCAGGTACGGCCCGTCACCAGGCTATCGGTGGCGCCATGGGATCGCTGGGTGGCGAGATCACTTCTACATTTGTCAATCCCGCCGGTATCGGTTTTTATAAGAATATGGAGTTCGTGGTAAGCCCTGGTGCGCGCTTCCTGCGCACCAAAGGCAGCTTCCGCGGCAGCGATGCCATGTCGCTCGACCAATCCAATGGATTTAACCTCGGCACATCGGGCTTCGTGTTCGGCTGGGCTAACAAATACAGCAAGTGGAAGAGCAACGCTATCAGCATCGCTGTAAACCAAACCGCTAATTTTAAGCAGGATATTTTTTACAGCGGCGCCAACGATTACAGCTCCTTTACCGAAAATGCCGCCAACGAATTCTTTGATTATTATTCACAGCGCAAAGATCAGAACCCGGGTTTATCTGACGCCGCGATCATCGACGACGCATTGGACGAGCTATCGCTCTCCCTGCCCACGCGCATGGCATTGTACACTTACCTGGTCGACATAGACAGCACCGGCGGAAATAAAAGAATTATCTCCCGTGCAGAAGAACTGGGCGTGGTGAGCCAGGATAATCATATCCGCACCAGGGGCGGCATTTATGAAATTGCATTTGGCTTTGCCGCCAATATGGACGATAAAATATACATCGGCGGCAGCTTCGGGCTGCCCATCGTGAGCTATGGCCGCGAATCGACCTTCCGCGAATCTGATCCCACGGGTAATGCCACCAATAAGTTCAACTATTTTTCATATTCCGAAGATTATACGTCCAAAGGCTTTGGCATTAACCTGAAACTGGGCGCCATTTTCAAACCTGTGGAACGTATCAGGCTGGGATTGGCGATACATACGCCTACCATGTATGCGCTTACAGAGAAGTTTTCGAGCAGCATGACCACTGACCTCGAAAACAGGTTCAATCCTCCGGTAGTGGATAATGTGAGCTCCAATATTTTTACCGGCGATGCACCGGCCTCGTTCAAATACGACCTGGTAACGCCTTTTAAGTTCATTGTAGGCGGTTCGTATGTTTTCAGGGAAGTGGAAGACGTTAAAAAGCAACGCGGATTTCTTACCGCCGATGTCGAGTACACCAATTACAAGTGGTCGAACTTTTCCTCGGGCGAAGAAGAAGGCGATGAAACATATTATAAGGGCGTAAACAACGATATCGATGATGCGTATAAAGGAGCATTCAATTTCCGCGTAGGCGGCGAATTGAAATTCAATACCATTATGACCAGGCTGGGATTTGCATATTATGGCAGCCCGTATGCCGACAAGGTGCTGAAGGCCCGGCACATGTACCTGAGCGGCGGGCTTGGTTACAGGAACAAAGGCATGTTCATCGACCTTACATATGTGCATCAACTGAACAAGGATGTGAACTTCCCTTACAGGATCGCGGCTCCGCGCCAGAACACATTTGCAACGCTGAAAGAAACCGGCGGTAATATTATGCTTACCCTCGGGATTAAGATATAAGTTTGATTCGATAGCGCTCCAACGAAAGATCCCTCATCAACATGAGGGATCTTGTTTTTTTAACGAACTTAAAATCCCGTCCAGGTTGCGGGACGGGATTTTAAACTTCTTGGCAAGGACGGATACCTGGCCTGGTTTGTTTAAATAGGATTGGATATTGTTTTCGTTCGGACTTGGACTACTAACGGGTTTGACCACATAAAGATGCAGATTGAATGTGTAATTAGGACATTTTATGTTGGCTGATTTCCGGACGTATTAGCAAAACTTACCCGGCTTTAAGTAGAAGACCTTACTGCTTGCGGCCATATTGACTTAGATCAATTTACCTTTTGCAATTGCTGCATACAAACCCCAATCACGCCGGTAATATCGGCGGGAGAAAACCAGTGCACGTTGGGAATTTTACGAAACCAGGTAAGCTGCCGTTTTGCGTAATTGCGCGTATGTTGTTTGATGAGCTCCACCGCACGGGGCAGTGAAATGCTTCCATCGAGGTGTTCGAACAGTTCCGTGTATCCAACGGTTTGCAGCGCATTCAATGCGCGGAAGGGAAACAGGGCCTTAGCTTCTTCCAGCAGTCCGCGGCGCATCATTTCATCCACGCGATGGTCGATTTGCTGGTACAACTGGCTGCGCGGAACATCGAGCCCGATGGCCAGCATATTGAACGGCCTGTTTTTCGGTTGTGCGGAACGGTAAGAAAGAATGGACTCGCCGGTGCTTCGCTTCACTTCCAGCGCACGCATCAGGCGCTGTGGGTTTTGCATTTCGCCCGAAGCAGCAAAAAGCGGATCTTCTGTCGTGATTGCGGCCTGCAGGCCCGCAACTCCCTGCTGCTGGAACAAGGCCATTACTTCCTCGCGTATGCCGGGGTTGATTGCAGGAATGGCGTCCAGCCCGCCCATAAATGCGTGGATGTACAGGCCGGTGCCACCGGCCATGACCGCTGCATCATGGCCGCGGAAGATGTCTTCGCACCACTGCAGGGAAAGTTCTTCGAAAATGGCGGCGTTTACATGGTCGTGTATGGAGTGAGAGTTGATAAAATAGTGATGTACCAGGGCAAGGTCTTCGGCCGAGGGTTTGGCTACGCCAATGTTGAGCTCGCGGAAGCATTGCCGTGAGTCTGCGGAAATGATATTTGTCCCGAAATGCTGTGCTACTGCTATTGCCAGCGCGGTTTTGCCTACGGCGGTAGGCCCGAGAATTATAATGCAGGTTTTTTGCATGCAGATTGAGCTTATGGAGAACTCACATCTATCAGGTTTATCCGTTTATCAGGAAAATTTACCGGTACTTTTTAGGAAATCAATATCCGGCATACTATTGCGGTCAGGCCCAGTCAATTCAGATAGTGGAAACGAACGGCAGGAAGCCCGGATATTTTAGTACTCTTCCTCATTACTGGCAGCTTCTCCTCCTGCCCCTCCAAACGTATCGGTATCCGCCTCGCCTTCACCTTCCTCGCTAAAGCCATCGAGGTTGCTGCCGAGATCATACTTCTCTTCTACTTCGGTGAGCTTGTCGGCCACCAATCCTTTAGTGCCGTACTGAGAAGGTGCGATGCCTTCGGTGCGCACCACGGCGGGATAAGTGAGCTTATTGTTTTCTTCTTTCGATACGTTGATCAGTTCAACCAGGAAGGTCCAGTTTTTAATGAAATCGTACACATACACGAACTTTTGATTGGGATCGCGTATCTCAGAACCTATAGTGGTGGATTCCATGAGCAGCGGCTCTACCTTGTAGGGACGGTCGTACTTTTGCAATGTTATTTCCTTACCGCGCTGCCAGTGGTCGTTGCTGCGGTAGAATGTTGCCTGGTGCTTGTTATCAAATTCATAGGCTTTAAGGATCACCTGGTGCAGGTCTAGGAAAAACTGGGTGTGCTTTACCGCGACATCACGGTAAACGCTGTCGTCTTCTTCAAAATAGATCCTGAACTTCAAAACCGCCATGTTCAATACAAGGTTTTCGTTATAAATATCATCAGAGCTAACATAAAACAAATGTAACTAAAAAAGCAGAGAAGCAGCCCAGGCGTACTGCCTGTTCCTGCATTTGGCATAAAAAATTACGCCCGGCATTAAAATTTGTATAGCTATCATAAAAAGAGGTAGCTTAATTGCTCAAAATCCCCCCTTGCCGAACCCGTGGCCTATTAATTGAATGAACTGCTGACGTATGAATGTTGCCAGTGAAAAAACGAAAGCACCTAAAGTATCCGCAAAATTTACCGGGCCTAACCACGTGCAACTGGTACGCGGCGGCAAACCGTACTTTGACCTGTTGCTGAAACTGATCAACAATGCGCGGGAGATCATTCACCTGCAAACCTATATTTTCGATGATGATGAGACCGGCGGGGAAGTGGCCGAAGCCCTGATGGCAGCCGCCCGTCGGAACGTAGCCGTATTTGTGTTGGTAGATGGCTATGCTTCGCGTGGATTGGGCAAGGAATTTATTCGCCGCATCCGCGAATCCGGCGTTTGCTTCCGCTTTTTCGAGCCCCTGTTCAAAAGCACCAATTTCTATTTCGGCCGGAGGATGCATCACAAAATACTGGTGACCGATGCGCAACACTCCCTCATCGGCGGCATCAATATCAGCAATCGTTATAACGACGTAGGCGGACAACCGGCCTGGCTCGATTTCGGCCTGTATAGTTATGGAAAAGTGGCCCGCGAGTTTTGCCTGCTATGCGCTAAAATGTGGAGGGGATTTAAAACATCCATCAGGGTGCCCTCGTGCCCACCATTCAGGGCAGCCGAAGGCATGAGCGTGCACGAAGAGTCGCTGGTGCGCATACGCCTCAACGATTGGGTGAGGGGCAAACATCAGATAGCTGCCACTTACCTGCGCATGCTCAGGACCGCTTCTTCGCAATTGATCATCATGTCGAGCTATTTCCTGCCCGGCGAGCGTTTTAAACGAAGCCTGCGGCGCGCAGTAAAACGCGGCGTCAAAATAAAAGTGGTGGTGGCAGGATATTCAGACGTGCTCATTGCAAAGAACGCGGAAAAATATATGTACGATTGGCTGCTGCGCCACAACATCGAAATATATGAAGTAAAGGACCGCGTGCTGCACGCAAAGATCGCTACCTGCGACGGGAAGTGGATGACCGTTGGTTCCTTTAATGTAAACGACATTAGCGCACACGCCAGCATCGAAGCAAATGTAGACGTAAGCGATCCCGAATTCGTACGAAGCACAGAGCAGGTGTTGCTGGACATCATCAAAAATGAATGCCAGCTCATTACCGTCAACAGGCATACCCGCACAAAAAATATTCTCAGGCAATTCTACCGGTGGCTCTCCTACCAAACAGTACGACTGATACTATTTTTGTTCACTTTTTATTTTAAGCCAAAAATGAAAGGGTGAGGTATTAACATGCCGATGAACCCCCAATTGCACATTTGCATATGAATTAGTTGCCCCTTATGCGCCGCCATAAAACACTCACCGCATGCCTGTCCCAGTTAGAAAACCTTCCGCGCTGCACCACCAGTGCATTTTTATCGGGGAAATTGAGAAAGTAATGAAAGGCAAACCTGCGTGAAGTATCTTCTTCCCAACCAGACATCTGACCAAAGCGGAGATCGTTGAATACAAGGGTGTCTTTCCACCGCTCGATGGTATAATATCCCTGTGAGAAACGCAACAGGTTGCGCACATCTTCACGGTCCCTTATTCCATCTAACAAAAAATCATTACGGGGAAAATAACGCAGCGACATTTTCGGCTTAGAGTCAAACACCGATCGGTATCCTACATAAAAACCGCTATCGTTTCCCGCAACGGTAAACCAGAGCCAGTTGTTCAGTGGAGCCGGTGTGGTAAAATGCCTGTCGTAGGAAATATTCTCTATTGCAAGCGCCGCCTGCACGTCTTTTTCAATATGCACTTTGTTCAATACGCAATAGGCCATATAAATACTGCAGCACGATAGCCCGATCATGGACCAAAAGCGCCGCTGCTGGTGCGTTTTACAAATGATGATGCCGAGCAGGCCTATACCAAGCCAGATGGAAAAGAACGGGTCGGCCACGAATATGGTATGGAACGAAATCCTTTCGTGGCTGAATGGTTCGAACCATCCCGTTCCATAGTTGTTACAGGCATCCAGGAAATCGTGCAACAATATCTGCAGCCCAAAAAACAAAACCCAATCCCTGAAGTGAATCGTTCTGCGGTGGAACCATCGTTCAAAAACAAAAGCCAGGGCTACGGTAGCAATGGCTGCAAATAAAAAAGAGTGCGTAAATCCGCGATGGATAAGCAGGTTGTCGTCCGTATCGGTAAAAAATACGGCGATGAAGTCGAGGTCGGGAACACTGTTCGCAAATGCCCCGGTTAGCGAAGCCCGGCGGCCAAGCCGTTTACCGAGCGTTACTTCACCTACGCAGGCGCCGATGGCTATGTGGGTTAGTGTATCCATGCGGAAAATGAAAATTCAAATTTCAATTTCTCGCTTTTATTCCGTTTTAACTGCCTCTTCCACCACAACTGCCTCGGGTTGCCTTACCGGCAATGAAATAATGAATGTGCTTCCCTCGTTCACCTTGCTCTTGGCTGATATAAAACCATTGTGCTCTTCAACGATCTTTTTGCACAACGCAAGGCCAATGCCCGTGCCTTCGTACTCGGTGTTCAAATGCAGTCGCTTGAACATGCCGAATATTTCCTCGGAATATTTCTGGTCGAACCCAATGCCGTTGTCCTGGATGAAGATCCTGCAATACTTCTGCTCGGGCTTCTTGATGTCCTGCAAGGGTTGATGGTTCTCGGACTTGATGTTTACAACGGGCGATACATTTTTCTTGCTGTACTTAAGCGCGTTGCTGATGAGGTTGTAGAAAAGCGGGCGTATCAGTCCGGGGTTCACGTGCAGCGAAGGCAGCTTGTCAACAATGATCTTCGCATTTTTCTCGCGCACCATTGCATCCAGCTCGCTCAACACATCATCTACCACCGAGTTAAGGCTGGTCTTGACAAAGGTTCCCTTTTCGATGGATATTTTGGAGAAGGTGAGAATGTCTTTGATCAATGACTGCATCCGTTCTGCCGCACCTTGGATGCGCACGATGTTCATTTTACCGTCATTGTCCAGTATGTCTTTATACTTTACGTACAGGAGGTCGCTGAATATCCTGATCTTGCGCAATGGTTCCTGCAAATCGTGCGAGGCCATGAACGCGAACCTGTCCAGGTCTTTATTGGCCGATTCCAGTTGCGCGATGTTCTCCAGCAACTGGCGGTTCAGTTCCTTTACTTTTTCTTCCGATGCTTTGCGTTCGTGTATCTCTATCTGCAGGTTTTTGTTGATGGCCACCAGCTTTTGTTCCTGCGCCAGCAGGCGGTGTGTTTTCTGGTAAAGGTCTACGAACACGCTTACTTTGGCGCGCAGCAATTCCGGGTTGATGGGCTTATAGATATAATCCACGGCCCCTGTGCGGTAACCTTTGAAGATGTTTTCTTCACCGTAATTATTGGCGGTAATGAACACTATGGGAATGTGCTTCAGCTTCTCACGCTCATAAATAAGCGAAGCTGTTTCAAAACCGTTGAGGTTCGGCATTTTCACGTCCATCAAAATGAGCGCGAAGTCAAATTCTGTCAACAGTATTTTAAGCGCCTGCCGGCCAGAGTTCGCCTTTACGAACTTATAGCCGTCAGGCTCCAGGATCGTTTCGATGGAGAGCAGGTTATCCTCGCGGTCGTCTACCAATAATATCTTCGGTTGCATCTACAGTCTTTTTATTTATAGAACCAAACGCGCATCAGCGACAATAGCTGGTCTATCTTCAACGGTTTAGTAATATAATCTGATGCTCCTGCTTCTATACACTTCTGCCTGTCCCCCTTCATGGCCTTGGCGGTTACTGCGATAATAGGCAGTGTGCTGTTCTTATGCTCGCGCCTGATCTTTTGAGTGGTTTCATAGCCATCCATTTCAGGCATCATGATGTCCATCAGCACCATGTCTACTTTCTGGTCGTCCTCGTTCAGGATGTTAATGGCTTCCTTTCCGCTCTCCGCTGTAATTACGTTGATATTATATCTTTCAAAAACAGTGGTCAGTGCAAAAAGGTTACGTACATCATCATCCACAACCAAAACATTCTTGCCGGTGAGGATGTCTTCTTTCATCCTGTTGTTCTCGATGATCTTCTTCTTCTCGGGCGAAAGTTCCTTGTGGTTGATATGCAGGTGCAATATCGTTTCTTCCAATAATTGCTCCAGCGAATTTACACCCTTAAGTAATACAGTGTTTGAATGGCGGTGCAGCAAATTCATCTCGGATTTGGAAAAATCTTTCGCTGAATATACAATTACCGGGGTCAACTTATTCTTGGCCTCTCCTACTTTGCTGATGAGGTCAGTTCCCGAAATATCAGGCATGGTATAATCCAGGATAATGCAATCGTAGGATTTTTCATTGATCAAATTAAGCGCCTGCCTGCCGGTGGCCACTATTTCCAATTCGACATTATCGGTATGCAGCATCTTTGCGATCTGCGATGAATCCATTTCATTGTCTTCCACTACCAGCACACACTTCTTCTCTTTTTTATTAAACGTGATAATATCTTCGAATAGTTCATTCAGCGCTTCGTTTTCCAACGGCTTCAGCAGGAAGCTTCTTGCACCCCTGCGCAATGCCAACGTCCTGTTTTCCTCACCTGAGATAAGGTGAATGGGAATATGGCGATAGTTAAGGTCGTTGCGCAACAGGTCCAGCACTTTCCATCCGCTGGTATCCGGCAACTTTACATCAAGCGTGATGGCTATGGGTGCAAAACGGTTGATGAAGTCGAACACCTCGATATAGCTACTGGCAACCACGGCTTTCAATCCCATTTCATGGGCCTTTTCAATGATGATCTTACCGAAGCGAAGATCATCTTCCACTACCAGCACGATCTTATCGTTCGGCTGCGCATTGTTGCGGTCGTCGCCAGTGTCATTAATCAGTTCGCTCACGATGTTCAGACCTTTGCTTTCTGATTTTTCACTCAATTGTATCGACTGCAGCAAAGTGTCTATTCCTTCGTTTCCTGCATCTAATTCCATTTGCTTCAGGTTGTCCGATGTTTCTTTTGAAACTACGGTGCCTGCCACATAATCAACCGGCACATACAGGGTAAACGTACTTCCTCTTCCGGGCTGGCTCTCCAGTTCGATGGTTCCACCCAATAGTTCGGTAAGACCGCGGCTGATGGACAATCCAAGTCCTGTACCACCGTACTTACGGCTGGTAGATCCCTCTGCCTGCTGGAATGCTTCGAAGATGATGTTTTGTTTATCCTGCGGAATACCGATACCGGTATCGCTAATGGCAAACGCTACCACCTGTTTCGCATTATCGAGCGTAGGCACACCCGGCTTCCAGGTGCGCTTGGCCTCGTATATCTTCAGGCGGACTTCACCTTTTTCAGTAAACTTGAACGAGTTCGACAAGAGGTTCTTGAGGATCTGGTTCAGGCGCTGAATGTCGGTTTCGATTGCTTCTGGTACCGTGCTGTCGGTTTCGATATGGAACTTGAGGTGCTTGGCTTCGGAGATCGGTTTGAAAGTGGTTTCCACAAACGCTGCGATCTCTGACAAGCGCACCGAAGAAATGTTCGCGGTAATAAATCCTGATTCGATCTTGGAGAGGTCCAGGATGTCGTTGATAAGCTGGATAAGGTCGTCGCCACAGGAGTGAATGGTCTTGGCGTACCGTATCTGCTTTTCATTCAGGTTGCCTTCCGCATTCTCGTACAATTGCTGTGCAAGGATAAGCAAGCTGTTCAGCGGCGTACGCAACTCGTGCGACATGTTGGCAAGGAACTCCGATTTGTACTTTGACGTTAGTGTAAGCTGCTCTGCTTTTTCTTCCAGCGACTTCCTTGCTTCTTCCACTTCCCTGTTCTTGGCCTCCACTTCGTTTTTCTGTTTTACCAGCAGCAGCGCTTTTTCCTGCAGCTCGTCGTTGGTCCTTCTCAACTCTTCCTGTTGGATCTTCAACTCACCCGCCAGCGATTGCGACTGCGACAACAGTTCTTCCGTCCTGGTGTTGGCCTCGATGGTGTTCAACACGATTCCGATACTTTCGGTCAATTGGTTCAGGAAGTCGAGGTGCGTTTCGTTGAATTCATCCAATGACGCCAGCTCGATCACCGCCTTGATGTTGTTTTCGAATTGCACCGGCAGGATGATGAGGTTGGCCGGCTTTGCGCGTCCGAGCCCGGACGTGATCTTGATATAATTGCTCGGAACGTTTTGAAGAATGATCCTTTCTTTCTCAAATGCTACCTGTCCTACCAGGCCTTCGCCAACTGAAAATTCGGTAGCAATATGTTTTTCTGATTTATAACCGTAGGCGGCAAACAAGCTGAGTTTAACATCGCCCGTGGTCTCGTTTTGTTTTAAGATATAGAATGCGCCGTAGTGGGCCCTTACAACCTGCGCCAGCTCGGAAAGGATACGCTGGGTCACTGTTTTAAGGTCTCTTTGTCCCTGCAGCATCTGGCCGAACTTCGCAAGGTTCGATTTCAGCCAGTCCTGTTCCTGGTTGCGCAAGGTGGTTTCGCGCAGGTTACTGATCATCTGGTTGATGGTATCCTTCAACGCTTCCACCTCTCCTTTCGCTTCCACGCGGATGGTCCGCGTAAGGTCGCCCTTCGTTACCGCAGACGCCACTTCCGAAATGGAGCGCACCTGCGTGGTAAGGTTTTGCGCGAGCTGGTTCACGTTTTCTGTTAGGTTCTTCCAGATACCCGATGCACCCGGCACGCTCGCCTGTCCGCCCAGCTTACCATCCACACCCACCTCGCGGGCCACCGTGGTCACCTGGTCGGCAAATAACGCCAGTGTTTCGATCATCTCATTGATGGTATCCGTCAACTGCGCCACCTCGCCCTTGGCATTGATGGAGAGTTTTTGTCTCAGGTTACCCGTTGCCACGGCGGTCACCACTTTCGCGATACCACGCACCTGGCTCGTAAGGTTCGAGGCCATCATGTTCACCGAGTCGGTAAGGTCTTTCCAGGTACCGGCCACACCTTTTACTTCGGCCTGGCCGCCCAGCTTACCTTCCGTACCTACCTCGCGGGCCACACGCGTTACCTCGAAGGCGAACGAGTTCAATTGTTCCACCATCGTATTGATGGTGTTCTTAAGGTCGAGTATCTCTCCTTTAACGTCGATGGCCACGGTCTTGGAAAGGTCACCGCTCGCCACCGCCTTCGTCACCTCGGCAATGTTACGCACCTGGCCAGTAAGGTTACCAGTCATTTGGTTTACAGAGTCGGTGAGGTCCTTCCATGTTCCGGCAACACCGGGTACAAAGGCCTGTCCGCCCAGTTTACCTTCCGACCCCACCTCGCGGGCCACGCGTGTTACCTCGGATGCAAACGCACGCAACTGGTCCACCATCGTGTTCAGCGTTTCTTTCAACTGCAGGATCTCTCCGCGCACGTCCACCGTAATTTTTTTCGACATGTCGCCGTTGGCTACCGCAATGGCCACCTCGGCAATGTTACGCACCTGGCCGGTAAGGTTAGAGGCCATCTGGTTCACTGAGTCGGTAAGGTCTTTCCATGTACCGGCCACGCCAGGTACGTTTGCCTGTCCGCCCAGCTTACCTTCGGTACCCACTTCACGCGCCACACGCGTTACTTCCGATGCAAAGCCGCGCAACTGGTCCACCATCGTGTTGATGGTATTCTTCAACTCGAGGATCTCACCTTTTACGTCCACCGCAATCTTTCTCGACAAGTCGCCATTGGCCACCGCTGTTGTTACCTCGGCGATGTTACGCACCTGTGCGGTAAGGTTGCTCGCCATTTTATTTACTGAGTCTGTAAGGTCTTTCCATGTACCCCCCACACCCGGCACGTCGGCCTGTCCGCCGAGCTTACCTTCTGAACCCACCTCGCGCGCCACACGCGTTACCTCGGACGCAAATGAGTTCAGCTGGTCCACCATCGTGTTGATCGTGTTCTTCAACTCGAGGATCTCACCGCGCACGTCCACCGTGATCTTTCTCGACAAGTCTCCCTTCGCCACAGCCGTCGTTACCTCGGCGATGTTACGCACCTGGCCTGTAAGGTTAGAGGCCATCTGGTTCACGGAGTCCGTCAAATCTTTCCATACACCTCCAACGCCTTCCACCGTTGCCTGTCCGCCCAGCTTACCTTCGGAACCCACCTCACGCGCCACACGCGTTACCTCGGATGCGAATGAGTTCAGCTGGTCCACCATCGTATTGATCGTGTTCTTCAACTCGAGGATCTCACCCCGCACGTCCACCGTGATCTTTCTTGAAAGGTCACCGTTGGCCACCGCCGTCGTTACCTCGGCGATGTTACGCACCTGCGATGTAAGGTTGCTTCCCATTTTGTTTACCGAATCGGTAAGGTCTTTCCAGACGCCACCCACACCCGGCACGTCGGCCTGCACACCCAGCTTACCTTCGGAACCCACCTCACGCGCCACCCGCGTTACCTCCGAACCAAACGAGTTAAGCTGGTCCACCATCGTGTTGATCGTGTTCTTCAACTCGAGGATCTCACCCCGCACGTCCACCGTGATCTTTCTCGACAAGTCTCCTTTCGCCACAGCCGTTGTTACCTCGGCGATGTTACGCACCTGTGCGGTAAGGTTACTCGCCATCTGGTTCACGGAGTCCGTCAAATCTTTCCATACACCACCTACGCCTTCCACCGTTGCCTGTCCGCCCAGCTTACCTTCGGAACCCACCTCACGCGCCACACGCGTTACCTCGGAACCGAATGAGTTGAGCTGGTCCACCATCGTGTTGATCGTATTTTTCAGCTCGAGGATCTCTCCCCTTACGTCCACTGTAATTTTTCTTGAAAGGTCGCCTTTGGCCACGGCCGTTGTTACCTCGGCGATGTTACGCACCTGGCCTGTAAGGTTGGAGGCCATCTGGTTCACGGAGTCGGTCAGGTCCTTCCATACACCACCCACACCCTTTACCTTGGCCTGTCCGCCCAACTTACCTTCGGATCCCACCTCGCGCGCCACACGTGTTACCTCGGCGGAGAATGAGTTAAGCTGGTCCACCATCGTGTTGATGGTGTTCTTCAATTCGAGGATCTCTCCTTTTACGTCCACCGTAATCTGTCGCGAAAGGTCGCCA